>Ga0210036_1001492_pt1 | contig 26242 bp, 12 predicted proteins | sample CryGeymeta201515_FD_185469 | JGI IMG/M metagenome (GOLD analysis project Ga0210036, IMG submission 185469) | Groundwater microbial communities from Crystal Geyser aquifers in Utah, USA - Crystal Geyser metaG 2015-15 (SPAdes) (version 2) | ecosystem: Environmental > Aquatic > Deep subsurface >...
TTTAATTCATCTAAATACAATGTAACATTAAACTATTCATTCCGAATATAAGCATAAAATACATCCCCAGTTTTTTCAACATCCTGGAATTGGTGATCACTAAATCGTCAAACAAGCCCGGGATTTGGATATCCCGGAAAATTGGATACACAGCCCCGGGATTTTTCCATATCCCGGGAATGGTGATAACAAAGTAGTGCTTTCGAACTGTCGAATATTATTCCATCTATTAGCAGTAGCAGGTCTCTAGACCAGTAGTAGCCGACTGTTTCTCTTTATGACAATACAACTAGTGGTAACTGCAGAGTATTGGCTGTAGTCCAAACTATTAGTCTAATATGCATGAGACATGAGACATGAACCATAAAATAATAATAGTATTTTATGGTAGCTAGAGCATTGTGCTACAGTACGTTTGATTATTTATAACCAATTTCTGTACGAATGAATGAAGACTAGTACAACACCCATTATTATTTCCCTTCTGAATAGAACGTGTGGTAATGCTGTATGTAGCTAGTCTCAAAGTACTGGTAAGTAAGTAATGAGCTGCAAGGGACTTCCGATTTATGTTATTGTAGTAGTCTACCTGGTACTGTTCTTTGCATCCACTAGTATATTATTATTTCGAGCGGACCAAGAGCATGGCGATTCACATAATAATAACGGGTTCAGAAAGATACCACCAACATGCAGAATACTACAGTACTTTGTATCATAATAGTACCGGCGTAGACTTAGTAGTCTGGTGTTTTCGCAAATATGATAGACCTAACAATGCATGATTTAGGTGGTATTGTTATCATTTAGTCAGAGAAAATGATTTTAAAAAGTGTAATAAATCTCTGCGAAAGCTGATTTGCGAGCGTCTCAAGTTTTTTATCATTATTATGCCTCCTCTTTTGTCCAAGCGGTCTCTTTACGCTGATGAAGCGTCACCAAAACACGCAACTCTCTCATCAGAACTTTTGCAAGTCTAAAGTACTAGTAGTAGTTACCTCTACTACTAGACTTGACTGGTTCTAGACTACTACTAGTAAACATATTGTTGTTATTATTCGCAGAGGAAGCTTAATTCGTACTAGTAGTTTCTATCTAGTACTCCTTTTTATTCCATCGTGATACCTACTAGACTAGTACTAGAAGTTGTCAAGATTTTTTAATAAAGTACTAGTATCCATCAGTCATCGACAACAAGAATCTGAAAGCATGAAGATCTTCTCTTTCATTATCGGCATGGCAGCGGCAACGGCCAATCTCCCCGGTGTCAAATCGTCTGCTGCCGTATCAAAACCAATCACCACCACCACCGCCAAGTACGACATGGAGCATCGAATCTTGCAGGATGAACTAATGATAGGGACACCTGTCATGTTGGAATCCATGGAGACGGGAACATCCGCCTTATTTCCCATTGACGTCTCGGAAGAAGGCATGACAAGTCCCATGAACCTCAAGTGCAGTACGAATAGCACTGCTGCGGAAGGAGATGTCGATTTAGCCTTAGTGTACGAGGATGTGTCCCTGTGTACATCCGAGTCTGAAACTGCGGATGAATTTTGTACGATCCTCCAGCCACGATCGGGACAGGTGATTGTTGAAGTGTACGCTTTTTCCAACAGCACAAGTGTTCAAGTCCAATGTGACCTGGAACCCGTTGCCAGCTTGACCTTGGGAACCGATATTCCCCTATTCATCAGCTCGGGTAGCACTCTGTACTATGAGTTCGTAAAACCACCCAGTAGTAGTGGTGAGAACACCAACCTGGCTTGTTACACGGAACCTTCGATCACGACAGGAGAGGAGGACGGCGCAGCATCCGATCTGGATATTGATCTGACATTGGAATCGTTTGAGTCATCAACTGACAACAAGTGCGTTTCTAAATCTGCCACTTCGAACGAAATGTGCAATCTAGTAGGAAGCAATAGTACTACCATGTTGGTTAGTGTGGCAGAGTTTGGAGGAGCACAAGTGAACGGAGAAATTGTTCTGCATTGCTCGGCGGGTTCTCTCGAACCGGTGAATGACTTCAATGATACAACTCTGACCTTTGACCTTGTTCCGGGACAACTCGTGTCGTACAAGTACGAGGCAGCTAATTTGACCACAACCACACTGAGTCATTTTACCTGTCAAATCACGGCAACCACCGCAGCTGGCGATGACGGCGTTGATGCTGTCAATAATCTTCAATTGACCATGGATTTCGAAAACAAGCAAAGCAACGACAAGCAAGTTTCCGTGACGGGTAACTCTGTGAACCATTTGGGTGTGTCCACTAATAATCCCATTATTGTTACTGTCTCATCGGATGTGGAATTGAACAGTGTGTCCTTGGACTGTACTAGCGAAGCTGTGACACTGTCACCTGATCTGGTTGATAATACAACCACGTCGGTTACTCTGGAAGAAAATGGCATTGCTGGATTTGTTTTCAAGACTCCCGCGACTCCTGCTGTTCTAATTTGCGATCTAATAGTTCCAGATGGACTAAACGAGACGTTGTCTGCCAGTGTCGATCTCTCCATGTCAGTTCCCGATTCCGCAACCAAGTTACGAACGCTTCGTGCATCGGCTGTAACTAACACCAGTACTTTTGTTATGTGGGAGGCCTGGCCCGGTACCAGCACAGATATGTTGGTCACTTTGGAAAATCACGGATATCCTCAGCTTAGTGTCGAAGTTGTCTGTAGCGCTGATCCCTTTCCTACCTACACCTTTGGCCAAGTAGAACCAGTGGTGTTGGATGATATTGATGACAGTCAGACCTGGGCGCTAAACATGACAGTTCCAGGCAATGTTACTTGTAATCTCAACCAGACAGTGGCCGATGTTGCCTACATGATGGTATTCGAGATCACGGAAGAAGCTTATCCAGTGGTCTTGTGGGACTCGGATGCTCCCTTTGTCAGTGACAGTTTGGAGCCATCTCGGACACTCTTGGTATCTGTGGTTGCTCGGAATGCGACTCTTCCTGACGATGAATTCAGCCTTTTGTGCACTGCCATTGATGTCTAGAGTTAGTAGACAGGAATGTTCCGCCATCTATGGTTGTGCAATTGTTCCAGCTTCCTTCGAGAGCGATGATGTTACGTTTGATTTAGATAAATGTTTAATCGTTTATGTTGAGAACTATACTATTCACGCCTTTAAACCACTAGCAGGAGGAGGCACCGTAGCTAGCTATTGTAGCATTCGTAAGGAGGTCGTTCTCAGGTTTGAAGCGAAGAAAGGCGAAAGAAGTTTGATGTTATGCATCGTGCACAGGATTTAGCCAGCCCCCTCTATTTTTTACTTTCGAAAGACCAAAGATTCCTTCTAGCTAGGTCTAGTAGAGGGGCGATCAATGAGCCTACAGCTTATCACAACATTTACTGTGCACAATGCTATTAGAATTTAGAATATCCTATAAATAGATTTAGGATCGAAATGAATCATGGGAGACGCACCTCTGCTGAGATCCAGATCCTACTGAACGTCGTGCGAACCACTAGATGGTACATCTACTGTATGGCTTGCCATTGGCCTCTTTTGCCCCCATTGGTATGCCTTGAGTTGCGCGTCAATGCGATTGAAACTGACCACATTTCAGAAACTCAATCAGGCCTGGCCATTGCTTTGTCAACCAGCAAAACATTAGTAACGAATTGATCTGGCACACATATTGATACTCTGGTAGCTCATTTTACTTTACAACTTGGAAATTAGATTAGCTAATGCTTTACCTTTTGCGCCTTCTTTTTTGGTCCCTTTTTCTCCTTTTTAGGGATAACCTTTACCTGCCCCAATAAACAGCGATCGGCTCCCTTAATATTTGGAGCGACCAAAAAGCAATTATCACAGAGCGATTTCCTCTCTTCAGATGCATCTTCCGCTTGTAAGAACCATCCTACTGCCCAGCAATTATCTCCACATTTGGAGCACTTTAAAGTTCCTCCGGCCTCGGCGTCGGCCTCCTCCTCCGGCATTGCAGCAGGGGCTTTTGCGGCTTCCTCCTTTGGTAGTTCCTCGGCATCCTTATCTTTGTCATCGGCGGTATCATCTTTCTTTTCAGGATCCTTCTCAGATTCCCTATTTGGTGCTATCTCGGCAGAAGTCTCTGGTGTTGTTTCCGGCTCTGCCATGGTGAGCAATTCGATGGATGAGATTACTTATAAATTTAATGAAAGAGATCTGATAAGTCCTTTACTCGAGCACGTACCAGTAGAAACTAGCCTTGATGGGAAATAGGAATAGATTTAAAGGCTCAGCGCGCGAGCCGAAAGCGAATGAATGAGGAAGGTGCAGAACTTACTTCTACTAGCTGGTACCCCGAGTACCTGGTAGCTAGTAGAGAACTATCTTAATATTAAAAAAATTCCAATGCTTTTTTATTAAACAATAATCTTGTGTACCACCCCCCTGGTAGTATAATTCAGCAGCAAAACTTGTACTGCAGCGCGCAGTAGTTTTAAAAATGAGCACCACCAACATGTACCAATTTGGATACCCTCCTTAATTAGCTTGATCGAAGAGTTTACAATAGTACGAGTACTAGTACCGTGGTTCTACTATCGTGGTACTACTAGGTACCAGTAGAGTTTTCTTTTAATATTGTACCATACCAGTACGAAAATAGGAAAATACGTCACACATCTCTGCTATCACTCATCAGCCGTTGTTTCACTTTGCCGTGCTCGTGTAATATACTCCTCCGGACAAGCGTACGGGAACATCATTGCCGACCTGGCTGTACTTCAGCACTGCTGCTCCCTCTTAACTCTTCGAAAATAGAAGTGGCTGAATTGTCTTGCAGCGTCGCGCACTCACGAGGCAGAAATTTACCGGAACTTGGCAATCGGCCATATCGATCTCTCAAGGTTCCCTCGCCCAAATTTGTTGGCAAAATTAGTTGAGTTCTGTTGCAATTATCTGCAGGTAATACCGACATTTTTGTCGCCTCATACCTCATACTGTGGACATTCTCAGAACGTTATGGAAGTTGGGTAACACCGAAAATGACCAGTATCATGTCCTTGCCAAGTTCTCGCATACAGGCTAAGTAGGGTAGAAGCAGGCTGTGAACAGTGAGGGAACTGCCATTCTATTGCAATGCAGTAACTTTCTTCTTGCATTGCAGTGCCGGTATGTTGAAGGAATAGAAATAATGACTAAATGAAAAACATAGCCCAATGCGAAAACAAAAGACGCGACCTTATACATTCATTTTCTTTGCCAAGCAAAACTTGGCAGTGGTCGAAATTTCACTCCACAACAGCTAGAGCTAGAGATAGTGACGGCAACTCTTGAGTTTTGCCATTGGCCATTCATGTAAAGTGTTGATGTACGATACGTCAAACTAAGTCGCTGCCTCGGATTCAAGAAGCCAAATTAAGCCCAGGTGGACTATGGCAGTTTACCTTGTCTCCTATTAGGCGATATGATGGGACTCAGGAGTTAGGTCATACTCTATTAGGTCGTGTTGCCACTGCCTGCTCTGTATACACACAGGACCACTAGTTTTACCCATAATATCTAATATTCATAGTCTCCACACTAGCTTTTTACGAAGCCCTTTGTAGGGCAGAATTTTATGCCCGGGGAACTAAAGAAAGTTTCAGGTTTTCATGCACCTCTATTTTCCTCCTCAGAAGCGATCGGCATTTTTATTAGGAAAAGAAAATAACAGCTCAACTTCTCATCTCTAAATCTAATCACGCTGAAGCTGTTTGATGTATTCAAAAGTATTGCGAAGCAGCCTTTACGCCACCACTTCACGCTGGTGGTTTGCAGGAAATGCCTATGGTTTAACAAGGCCTGCACGCCCAACTCTGCTGCGGGAGTCTCGGACATTAAATACTAGTGTCGCCAAAGAGATTCAGCTATTTGAAAAAATGATTGTCTCTAAGCTTGAGAATACAGAGACAGAGTCATTGACTTTATCCGAAGCGCACGAACTGTACAATTGTGTCTGCGGTAAGCAGATGAGTCCAAAAGAGCATGGTTTTGCAAATCTGACAAATCTGCTGCAGTCAACGTCTGCGCTCGAAGTGACAAAGAATAATAATGGAATAAAAACTGTTCGACTCCGTGTCAAACCGATTAATAGTTATGAACAACGGCATGTCGGTACCATCAGAACCAATCAGCAGGTGACCTTCATTGATACTTTGGTGGCGTTCGGCAAAGTCAGGAACGAAGACAATATATTCTCGAACCAAAAGAAACAAGCTGACGAAGTAGTAGCCATAGATGTTGAGCGAGTAGAGCAGAATTTGTCGCTTGTCCAAGTGAGCACATCTCAAAGAACGTATGTCTTTGACGCTCAAGTTCTCGGTTCACAAGCCGTCTTTGATTGTCTCGCTCCACTCCTTCAAAATCAAAATGCTTTGAAATTGATTCATGACTTACACAGCGAAAGCGAAATTTTTTACGGTCGTGGAGGAATTCCTCTCCGTGGTGTATTGGATAGCCAGCTCGTCTACGAACATACGGGGGGCGGTAATTTTCACGCAGGCTTCAACAAAATATTAGAGTTTTTTGGACAACCCGAACACTCTCTGAAGCGCCGCGTGACTTGGGAGCTAAATATAGAAAAGAAAAATCCTTTCGCCTTACGGCCTCTGCCGGCACACGCCTTAGACTATGCTGTCCTTGATACTCGCCTTTTGCAGAATGCCAGCGAAGCTATTCGAGAACAGGCAGGCGACGACATTGAGCGGCTCATCCGAACATCTGAGAAGCGCGCCATGTCCGGCCAGGCACGATGGCGATCGATCTGCTTTGATACCATGTCGGAGTTCAAATTAGCTTCATCGGAATTGCTGGAGTGCGTGCGACCAGCTGATATACTGCAACCTGAGCCTCTTGTAGTGCACAATGAAATTGATTCACTGCTTGAAATTCTCCCAGAGGACTTGGCCGATTCAATAATTAAGTTGGAGAAAGACACTATCACTGAAATCGTTCTCGACAAGGGTGAACATCTTTGTATTTGGAAAGAAAAAGAACGCTTAGTTCTAGGCGAGGATGAACGCACTGTGACGTCCGACGACTTAAGACACGTTATGGAAAGTGTCGGGAACGTCGGATCGGACAACCGAGGAGGTTTAAATAAACAACTTCACCGCATATCGTTGATGCGAAATCGAGAGCAAGACGTTGTTGGCATGACACTACGGGTTGGTCGATACGTGACCGGAAACGCGTTCCATCTTTCAGACCTGCTGCACTCCGAAGCCAATATTTTGTTTATTGGTAATCCTGGCTCAAGAAAGACAACTATGATTCGGGAAGTGTCGAGAATCTTAGCTGAAACCGAAAACGTAATAATCGTTGACACCAGCAATGAGATAGCGGGCGCTGGAGACTTAAAGCATGTTTCGGTAGGTAAAGCCAGGCGTATGTTTGTAGAGAACTTGGAGACACAGCGCAAGGCCATGATCGAATGCATCCAGAACCATAGGCCAGATGTTATGGTGATCGATGAAATTGGGCGTAAGAATGAAGCGAATGCAGCTCGCACTGCTGCCAGTCGAGGTGTTCGTTTGATTGCGACAGCCCATGGATCGTTTCGATCACTCTTGGGTAATCCAGATACCAATGGACTGATTGGTGGTATCACAAATGTAACCTTGGGCGATGCATTTGCAAAAGCCTCTCTTGAGGACAATGGTAATCAGGCACAATTTAGAAAGTCTCGCGCTGAACGAGTTGCGACACCGGTGTTTGACGTTGTAATAGAACTTGGCGTCGGCAATGGTATTGAGTGCATTGTAGTCCAGGATACAACCAAAGCAGTTGATAATATTCTGGCCGAGAAGAAGTTTCAGATCCAAAGACGCAAATGGGATGGAGTATCGGCATCCATCTCGCTCCAGTTGGATCGGGCCTAATCAGATTGAGAAGCAAACACTACAGATCTCGGATCTTTATTCGACCTCACAACGCAAAAAGAAAATGGCTGGTGACCGGACTCAGGTTCTAGTAGATTTCTCGGATATACACTTTAAGGAGGCGACGACGCACCTCACATTGCTCGAGTCTAGCTAGAGCTGCATGAATCATGCTGCGTGATATGCTAACATTAAATCAAATGGTATCCTTTGCAGATCCAAAACTGATACTTCGCCCTTAACCTTGACAAGAGCTCGATCGAGTGCCTTGTAAAAGAATCAATCGCACTGCATAGAACATAGAAAGGGTTACTTCATACTCACACATAGACGCCATTACATCGCGCAATCATTGTAGGCATATGGCACCATCCAGAAATGGATACTTTGTGTCAACAGAAACGAGATAAGAAGCACAAGCACCCCAAAGAAGGCGGACAACCACAAGAATACGTAGATCGACTTGATTACTGGTACAAAGTTCTAAAGCCAAATCTGGAAGCTGAGCTATTTCAAGCTGAAAACGCGGCTCGGTCGAAATAAGCCACTGAATACAATAATTTCAAGCTCTGCCTCATTTTTTACGAGCCACCAAATAAAGGAGTCTGGAGCCAGCTAGTGGGCCAAAACAACCGAGCGCTATTCCATAGAAACTCTCCTTTGAAATCTCCAAGTGGCATCACACTTGCCCATTCAAGCCAGATTTTCAACCGAGTGTTGATCGTAGCTTGGATCTATGGCTGCACCCCGGTTATCCCGTTGCATCGCCATATTTGCAATCTAGTGCGAACTATTGCGGACATGATAGGAATGTTGTTGCGTTGTGCAAGAACGGCGATGGCATACACAGTTGCGAAGTCTGCATTCGAACATGGTAGATTCGTGCTAATAGAGGGTGACGGTCATCTTTTTCTTTGAATAACGCTGATAGCGAAAATTAGAAAGCGCGCTGATCGGCTGCAAACCTACAATATAGAACTTCGTCTTTCCTCAACCCATCCCATTGAGTACTCCACTCACTTTCTTGATAAGCTTGAAAAGCATTATGAAACCATCGACTCGATGGTCTGCATAGTACATATGATTGCTGCGACAATAGCGCACACTAGAAGAATCCAGGCAAGAGCTTTTGATCCAAGTGTCGGCAAGTCGGAGATGTCTTCGTAGCTGCAATCGCGATATTGCTCTCGCTTGTGTAATATTTTCAAAAAACACGCAGTAGGAAGTGCAAAGGCAATGCAAAAAGCCATACTGGATCCACAAAGAGACCAAATAATTGCCACTCCCGGTGCCTTAATGGCCGAGACGTAGCAAACAATCACTATCAGGAGAGTCGACACATAGTGCACTAAAGGCCTTTCCGACAGCGACAATGGCTTGTGCAATTGCTCGTGACGATGCGACATTAAAGCTGTCTCTTCAGTCGGAAAGAGTTCCTTGTCATGCTCATTCGAAGTAGGAGGTGTGCTCGCACGGCCGCCGGCGTAGACAATAATGTCTAAAACTTCCAGCAAGGAATCTCGACAGGGTAAAATCATAATAGCCATGGCAAGCATGATGGTGATGCCGCACCCGATACGTCCCGACCATAAAAGTATATCTTGGTTTCCCACAGAGGCCTGTTGTTCTTCGCAATTCAACAGTATATTCCCCTGAACCACTGTGCTGGTTGTGCTACTACCTGCCACGTAGGCGTATCCTGCTACTCCAAAGATGGTCATGAGGAGTCCACAATATACCATGGCTCCATGAATGACGCCATTAATGCGTTCCGGTGTTGGATGATATAGCGCCTTTTGAATAGGATTCACGTTAAAATGACAGAGAAAGCTCAGCATAAGAATTGGAAAGGCTACCAGAACATCTCGTACCGAATTGGGTGGTGCCAACCAAAAGTCACGCGTCCAGAGAATATTGTTGTTGTTGATGCTGCTCATTGCTGTCGCTGTTGTTAATACTACAGCATGATAGCACAAAGCTAAACAAAGGATAGAGACGGATGCAAATCCAATATAGCAGTTGAATCGGAGAGCATACAACGTTCGTTGAACCAAAAAAGGACTCATGAACAGCAGTATCCCTAGCAAAACGTAGGGTCCCCAAGTCTCGTCTTGTTGTTGTTTTTGCTGTGTCGTGGAAAGTAGTAGTACCGTAGAATCTTCTGCTGTTGCTGTTGCTGATGTGGTGGTGTTGAAGGTACTCTGCGCTGCTAACAATAGAATTATAGGTGTCCATATATCCTTAACGAGGACCATGTAGGCAATGAGAACAAATACCAAAAAGACAAACAGCAAGGCACTGATTGTAACTTCTAAAACTGGACCAAAAGCTTCCCTTCCTACCTGTCCGTACGAGGAGAGAATTTGTGGTGTTGTGTCGTGGTACTGGCTGTTGTTATTGTTGTTATTGTTGTCGTTTGTGGCAGTGATAGTATTTATTGTTCTTGTAGAAGTCGTCGTAGTAGTAGTAGTAGTAGTAGATACTGCTGATGATGATGGTCGAGCACACCAACACAACATCCAACACGTTTGATCGGTAGCAAGGGCTGCCACGATCATTCCTAATATTCCCCATAATGCACCACCACATTTCATAAAGGCATACGGTACACTTAGTACACCTCCACCGACAATGGTTGCTACTAAATTAAAAGTTGCTACTATTGTTGTACTCGTTCCGTGCACAGGATCAGATTGATGACTATAATCAAACGCTACGAATGATATCGAAGATGGTGAAGAAGAAGGATTGTGCGCATCATTAGTTGTAGTAGTGGTAGTAGTGGTGGTAGTAGCAGGTTCAGGTACCACATCATGTTTGTCATGATTCTTATTATCGATCATCATTGTAGTAAATGGAACAGAATTGTAAACACAAAAAGTGCGTATATAGCGACCATTTAAAAAAAGTCCACAAAAACAAACAAAACAGACAGGAGATGGGAATTGTGGTGGTGGAGTTGATGAAAATAGTACGAACAATAATATAATGATATTTTTGTTGAGATGGATGATGTATCCGAATTTGCTTTTTTGTGATTTTTTTCCTTCGTGTGGAAAGATTTTCGAATACCTTCAGTGGTACTCTAATAAAAAATAATGAGATAGGAATACTAGCTAGTGTGTCACATTTACATATTAGCGTTGGAGATAGCTAGCCTCCTGGCTACTACTACTAGTAGTACCACAGTACTACTAGCTAGTAGACTACCGGACTAGTCTACTTGTAGTAGAGAGTTTACTACCCATACGTAAAAAAAAGAACAATGATACTAATGACGAGGTGCGCTCTACCAATGCCGACACGCCAGTCGACATTGACTTTTCTTCCAGTTGTATTTTGCTACCTGGTCCATTTTTTAACTAAAAAATGATGCAACTATCATCCATCGTCATCATCAACGGACTCCTCGTTCTTTTTTTGGAAAGCAAGCAATTTTTGAGACTGCGCAGCCGTTTAGGACAAGAAGAAGAAGAATCATCAGCCTTTTGTCAGACACTAGCCTACTGTATTATCGTACTGGTACAACAAAAAGAAACAACATACATTACCCACGCTACTAATAACAGAACCAGTAGCTACGAGTACTACTGCTAGAGCTACTATTGCTGTTACTAGTAGAGTAGTATACTACCAGAAGCTAGTGTGTGACAAGTCTTTCCTGTGAAATTCAAAAATTGGTTGTTTTATTATTGAGCTTCCAACGCCCGCAAAGTAGTGTCACAAGAAAAAAAGAATAGAACCAACTGCACCATCGCATCACAATAATTCATCCTCTTGTTTTCCTCGACTATAACTCATCAATCTCAATCAATCAACGATTATTGGTACCATCAACACCTATTAACTCTATATAAAAAAGTATATATACCATGGTTGGAGAAGCAACCAACAACAATAACTCGACTAGTCCTTCGTCTCATTTGGAGACCATTGATTACAAACCGGCTGATAAGCCAACTATGCAATCGGATGCTGATTACGAAGAAAAAAAGACGGCGGATGGGAACAACCATCATCATCATGATGATGATGACATTGACGATGATGACGACGATGATGCCAAGTTTGATTTGTATTCCGAAGAAGCCGAATGGGACGAAGGTGGAAAGTCGCACTGTGGGTATGCCGAGGCCGTTCATAATGCGCTCATGTCGGTCGGCGAAACGGTTCACGGTGTTGTGGGAGAGCCCGATCCACGCATTGAAAAGGAACTCAAGGCTGTGGGCAACTGGTTCCAAGAAGCCAGTTACGCGGCACGTGATTTGTTCGGTAAGAACGGTCATGGCAAGAATGATGATGATGACGACGACGACGGAGAAGGACGAAGAGGAGGAAACGGCGGCGACAATGGAATGAGCGAAGATGCCATGAATGCCGTCAAGACGTTGCTTGGTGGAAGTGGAAGCAAGGACGAAGAATATAAACGAAAGGAAAATGGTGATTATCAGGCTCCTGCACCCAATACCACTACTACCACCACTACACCATCATCATCTTTGGTAGAACCAACCACAAATCCTTCTTCTTCAAGGCCATAGGTCAATAGAACCAGGAACATCGTAAAATCTACTGTCAACGTCTCTTGTTCCGCGATGGTTTTTTACAGAATCCGCCAATACAGGCAACGTGAAAGCATCACCACCAACAACAAGAAAACTACACTACTCGTGTCATTGGATGATACTAAAAAAGAAACGTTCGTAAAATAAACATAGCCAGTCACGTACTGTATAGTCTTTTTTTACCGTAGTTTGCAAACTATGTTGCTTTTTACTCTAGTACCTATCCTCTGGGTATAGAGTTTTCCAGCAAAGGGCCAAGGTCTACCTACCGACTTTTACTCATGCTAGACTACAAAAGTACCGGAAATAATCGGAGTAATGAAACCACAAGTGTGGACTCCTTGCCCAGGACTCGTAGTTTTGCAAGCGACTTGACGATGACAGTAGCGGAAGTAGTTCTAGTATGAGACGAGGGGGACACTTTCACAAGGCATTGTGAGCATTGGGTATGAATTGTGGCATGGAGGTATTCCAGCAAAAAGCGCTGTTTGTTTGTTCTCGTGCAAAGCAATACACACGCGCCCAACATTGTCCATATTGTATCTTTTGCTGAAGAAAAAACAGTGGTATTTTATTTGATGTGGAACGGAGTTTTGCAAAAACGAAAAAATAGGAGTACCGACATAGGCGCGTTCTTGTAAAACTACTACCAGTAGTATTCCCTCTAGTAGTAGTACTCGAGCATAGGAGTAGGACAACATAGATATGGCTTTATACTTCTACAAAAAGATAAAGACGGAAAGGTCCATCGTTGGTGTTTGCTTTTTTTGTGGTTCTGAAAGTTTATCAATACAATAAATTCATCTAGACGATGAATAATACTTGTTGCAGGAAAGAAAAAATAAAACAAACTTTTGTTTTGCTTTTTACGCAACTTCGGCCTTGGTGATGGTGACTTCGGGAGCACTGTGATAGTCGTGATCAGCGAGTGGTTCCTTGCTGTTAGCGGCTGCTGCTGCGCTGTGACGGTGTCTCAGGTAGTATGTGTAAGACAGAGCAAAGAAGGCAAACAGGAGCCCACCTAATACTACCACAGCAATGAGGGATTCCACAATTCTCCAATTCCTTGGATGTTTACCGTAAAAGTGTTCCTTGTGAGACTTGGCCAACGTTTTGCAAATGGGCAAACCGTCGTCTTCTTCTCCATTGAGACTCTTTCCATTGCTGCAGTGTGTACTATCGGCATACAATGATTGACAGACATCATCTTCTCCGTTGCCGTAGGGGTCGCAATCCAAACACATGGTCTCGATGCCAGTGAAGGTTCCCGATGAAAATCCTAAATCCACGTCTTGAGAACTCGATTTGACGGTGCACTCATCGTCGTAGTAAAAACCAATGGTAATGTCACCATCGCCTGTGCACTGGGGACCGGCATAAATAATATTGCCACTCTCATCTTGAAAGGCTTCTTGACACTCCAGGTATTGGGTTTCGTCTGCCTGACCATCTCCATCGGCATCTCCATCGGCATTGTCAAAATTCATGTTCTTGCAAGTATCACGACAAACATTGCAGTTCACATTCATGTAGTTAGCTTCCTCTTCTCCTTCTGCTTCTTGTTCTTCTTCCAATTGGCGTCCTCTGCGGTTGTAGCATAAGGCATTGCAGCTCTGGCACATGGATTGAGCGTAGGCCAAGGTAGTGTCGAGATAGGTTCCTAGATCTGTGACATATTCCTTGCTGGTGTCACACTTACCACACTGTCCTGCTTCTGTACTGCCATTTTCTTCGCAGAGGTAAACCGAAGCAAACTGGACACCCTGTGAATAGAACCGTCCATTGTAAAAGTACGAATTGCCTTCATTTTCATCATCGTCGTCATTGGGAACCTTGACTCGAACGCATTTTCCAAATTGCATTTGATATCCGCTCAGTGATTCCATGTATTGGTATCCATTCTCTTCCAAGGCACGAAGGGTCGACGACGAAGGACGAGCAGCATTGGTGGAAGAAGCAGAGGCGGTGATTAGCAATAGTGCCGTCACGGATACAGCAGCAAGAGATGGTGATGATATCATTCTTTTATTTTTCGATTTAGACCACTGGTGCTAGCTAGTAGTGGTAGTAGCAGGAGTGGAGGTGCTTGAGGGTTTTGTGCAGCGTTTGGTGGAAGAAATTGATTGTGGTTGGAGTTGGGCTTGCTACTGTGGTGGTCAGTGATATTACTATTAACCCACTCTATTACTACTTAATTGATGTGCGTGTTAAGTTTTTGATTTGTGAGTTAGAGAGCGTTCCAACTGCTCCGCTTAATTGAGGTGCGCCCAGCGCGGTCGTCCCATCCGTTCAACCCTATGCAGCGCAAGGCGGGCACCAGATTGTTTTACTGTTTGTGATAAGGTGCAAGTTACTCGAGTTATTCTTGGAGAATGTGCTCATTGCTCATCAGTTCTCAGTTCTCGGTAACTAGTCTACTCGAGTAGTAATTAAGTGTAGCAGAGGAGGTGTCTCTTCTACTAGTGGTAGTAGCCGACGCTGCAAGTTGCCAGTGTTTTTTGTTGCCATCTTATCTGGTGCTTTGATTCTAGCTGACTGTTTCTTCGAGCATTATGTGATGGTGCCAGTGTGAACTAGGTCTTTCTCTCTAGCCCGGGGTTTGGCTCCTAGCCAACGTCCAACGTGTCGTAGCGGAGAGTGATTTTGTTGCTAATTGCACTATCAATGCGTGTTTCGGCCTCAGCACAACAGGTGCTGCGGCTCAGGTCTTTGAAGTGAGTCAGTAAACTAGAGGCAGTTTACACCCCAAGGTGGCGCTGAAAATACAGCGGCGTCAAGCTCCAAATGGCGCTACGAAGACGGCTTGAGCGGAGGAAAGTGCCAAAGTTTAGTAGCTGTTTTGCTAGGCGATGTTGGTTAGCTGTATTTGCTGTACGTTTTCAACGGGTTTAGCCGCTGGGTTGACCGACAGATATCTGTGAGGCTCTCTGACGCTTCGAACAAATTTCAGAGCGCCCAACTACGTTTTGATGGCTAGCTGAAGCAGGATAACAAAGCGCTCGGACTTTTCGATACAGCGATTGCGCAGATGGTTCAGATTTCTTGCGAAACCCGAAAGCACGCGTACGTGGTTGGAGCAGCCTAGCCAAATCAAATGACGCGCTTTTAAAATAATAATAATACAATTTCATGAAGCTAGCGAAAGCCAAAACGTAGTTATTTTTCTGAGCACTTGTCTTTGCAGCCAACGTGTAAGAAAGGCTCATGCAAGAAAACATAATATCATTCTTGAAAACTAGAAACATCTATCGCAGCAATTGCATTTCATTGATTTCTTGCAATCTGCAGCGAGCATGGACAGCTTCTTTTCCGCTGTAATTGGAGCAAATGATGTAGTTCCGGTCGCATCGTCGTCCTTGTGCAACCTACATATCTCATTTGGCACAACTCCTGTGAATTGAGCATTGTAGATCCACAAGCTCTCTGTATTTCCAATTTGAGGAACGAATTGAAATCCACTTTAGATGGTGTTCACCGTGTACACGCTATCTCGAACTTTTGTTTCTTACCTAGTTTTTGACACTTTCCAAGCTCGGTTGGAAGGCTACCAGACATATAGGTATCCTGAATTTGAAAGTCTCGCAGCGATGAAAATTCGCCAATGCGCTCCGATATGGAGCCAACTAAGTCATTGTCGTACTAAATGTTGTGTGGAAACGAGCAAAACTATGGTGAGATATGAAATGATCCACCGAGAGCAATAAATCCCGTATTTGAGATAGGTTTTACCAAATGAAGGACTTCAAGGTTTGTCATGTTCCACCATTCGTCGGGGATTTCAACATCAATATCATTCGAGTTCATCTTCAGTGTTTCTACAATACAAGAATGCGTGTAGACGAGTTAGTATCTGTCGATGTTGATGTCTTTTGCGACAAATCAAAGAGGAAGTTTTGTTGTTATACGTACTCAAATTTGTCAAAGCCCCTAATATCGTTGGTAATTTTGATGGTGTATTCTCTTGACCAAATTGATTTCCAATGCGGTTCTCTTGTAATTCAAGCAGCTCTAATTTGGTCAGTTGGCCAATGGTATCAGGAATTGGTCCTTCAAAATCACACGAACCCAGGCAAAGCCGCTCCAAACGGCTCAATGAACCTATCTCTGGCGGTATCGTCCCCTTCAAACGGTTTCTCTCCAGGTCCAGCTCAATCAAATTTCTATTTCGTGTCAAAAAAATTGGAAAGTCCCCCTGCAATTGGTTTCCCCCAAGTCGAAGGATACCTGCAAGCAAGCCAAAAGCAAGAGTGTAAGCCAAGGCAAGTATACATACAACTATCATTCAAAGAATATAGAATACATACGAAGGCTGGGAATTGCCGAAGTGTCCCGAATGGGACCCGTAAAGTTATTGTCACGAAGATCTAACACCTTCAAGTTTGTCAGCTTAGCCAAGGAACCTGGTAGCTCTCCGGTCAGAAGATTTCCAGCGAGTGTAATGTTCTCGATCTTCCCCATACCACCAATTGCATCGGGTAGTTTTCCCCCGAGGTTGTTGTGAGATACATCCAGCGTTACTAGATTCGTCCATCCCATGGGCTGCCAGAAAGTGGATGGTATCATTTCTCCCAATTCGTTGTAGGACAGATCCAAATGATTCAATTCTAAAAGGGCCCAAAGCTCGCGAGGGATCTCCCCAAACAATTGATTCCGACTGAGCATGAGAGCACTGACACGTAGATTATGATGACAATGCACGCCAAACCATTCGCAGATGTGAGTCAGACTCAGCCAACCTGTGCGATGGCACCATTCGCCCTTGGTAGACAACTCTTTGAAGTTGTAATCGGGACTATTACTTGAGCGGCGCAAATAGTTGGCAAGGTTATACTGAAAAGCAGCCTTGAGACTTTCATCATTCTCAATATCAAAATCTTCTCCTCCTTCACTGTTATCAGTGCGGTGTTTCCCTTCCAACTCAAATTCTGGCTGCTGATGTGTCGAGAAAAAGAATACGGCCAAAGCATATCGTTCCAAAATGCCCTTATTCCATTCGTCTACTGCACCTTCGTTTCCTTGCAAACTCGTCGTATCTATGTCGCTGAGCCACGCGAGTGCCTTGTATTGTGCGGTATCCGGATTGACCAGATCTTCCGCTCGACTCAAGTGAGCTCCAACCACCATGGCCAAGATTTCGTCCCATCGATCTTGGTTCTGCGGTTGGACTGGCGTGGGAGGTGCTGATATCAACGGTACCAACTCCTGCAAATTCATATTCTCTCCGCCCTTTTCAGCTGTTACACCTGGAATGGTCGGCCATTCGAACTTGATCGTATCCTGCTTCCACTGTTCGGGCAAGGGAATTACACCCACCAAGAACAACACGACAGTAACCAAGACAGCCATAAAGGAGAGACAGCCACAGCAGGCCATGAAACTGATCTGCACTTCGCGTTCACTGTCATCGCTGTAGTCACTATCATCGTCGTTTTTGTTGTTGTTGATATTTTTGCTGCTAAATCTTCTACCCAATGCAATATCTGTCATTTCGTCACTAATAGTTCGGAATATGCTACGTCGGCGCGAATGTGCTGTACCCGTTCCGAAACGTCTAGTCCGGGTACGTCTCTCAGGGTTGCTTTGTGTTGTGTTGTGTGCTATTCCTCCTCCTGGTTTACCAGCCAAAGAAGAACCTCCTCGCTCGCTGTCATTTTTCATGCTCATGAGGTTGACACTCTGATCTACGTGTTCGAACCGTTCCTTTTGTCCAAAAACTCCACCTTTGGGATGTTTGTTGGTGGAACTGCGAAACGTACCGGTACGACCATAACTGTCTTCAACGTCGAGATCAAATTGTTCTGAAGCGGTGGACACCGTGGACATGCGTGACTCTTGTAGAGATGATGATCTCCTGATGGCATCGTTTCCAGCATTGCTACTACCCGCCGAACTATCGAGGTTTACGCCGCTTGCTCCTCCTATCTCCCAAAACATGCTGGCTTGATCGCTTAACGTGGTCATTTTAGGAATCTCTTCAGTCCGTTTCTTGTTACGAAGAGAGTGATCAATTTCTGCCGAATATCGATTGGAAAGAGTATTGGGAGAGAATCCACTGCTGTGCTCGGTATTGTTGCTGCTGTTATTGTTGTTGTTGTTGTTGTCGTCGTCGTCGTCGTCGTCCAAGGAGTCGAATCTTGCGTGAGCTGCATCTTTTCTTTTATTGGTGGGATCGGCAAGATTTCGTCCCACGTCCGCCTGGCGACGTTGACTCCTACCTTTTGTGTCCACTACGGGGACACTCGAAGTGTGCTTGGGTACTGTCTTGGATAGAGTCTTGGAAGGAATCTCCGATGTCGAAGTGGAGGAAGCAGCTCTGCTGGAATCACCCGCTCTGGCAATGGCATGGGGAGGAGGAGGACTGCGTTTCGGCACCGGGCTCTTGGAGCGACCGGTGGTACGAGTCGGTGTAGGAGGAGCCATTCTAGTCTTTGATTGTGTGATGGAAGAGTTGAAATAGCGACTAAATAAGTGGATGAAAAATGAGTGGGCTTGTTGGTTTGTTCGTTGGTTCCACTCACTGGCTGGAAGAAGACGGACGACAACGCCAGAAATACAATGAAAGATTGTTGACCCAGGCCTGGCGCGAAGGCGACAATGCTTGCTTCTTAGTTTGCCCTAGCCAGAGTTGTAGGCTCACTCTGCAGTTGCCAACTTGAATAATGCATTTGGTTCTGTCTCTACTTCTTAATCTTGCCAGGTGAGAGAGAATGAAAATAAATAAATAAATGAGAAAGATCTCTCGAGCATCTGGCAAGAAAAATGAGAATGGTGTTCTGCAAATTTACTGTACTGTAGTAGGTTGCGTACAGCACCTCCATTTTACCAGTAAAACCCAGTGAAGAATGATTGTTCATCGCCTACTAGCTACTACGTACTAGCTAGCTACTAACTACTAGTAGGGGGATCTTTACGGATCTTTTCTGGATATAATGTGCGATCAGAAGCAATTCTGAAACATGATGCAATAGTACCTTGTGACTAATACGACCTGGTACTGTAGTACTACTAGAGCTCTAGTAGTAGTAGACTAGTAATAATAACCATGATTACGAGTACCTAGCTACTAATCTACTAGACCCTAGTAGTAAGAAATATTAAATAATACTCTAGTAGTAGACCTAGCTAAGAGTACCAGTTCCGGGGCTTCTTGCAAAGTTGCAGCTGCGCCGGCGCCCATCTTGTTGTTGGTGCTTTGACGCAAATTCAATGACGGCGACTGCACTTCTACCAGTAGCTTGAAAGGCAGCAAGGACGGTACAATTACCGGCTAGCACCGGCGGTATTCCAACGTAAGCTTATAATCTACAAAATAGTCACCAGAAGGAAGAGAATGCCGAAGTTGAAACAAAACTCTATTTAGAGAGGCAACACAAGGAATCCAACATGAATGTAAATTGTAAATGTACCAGTGATGCAAATACAGTGCGACGATCACAGCGTTCACAATTGGCTGATGTGGCTAGGCCGACGTAAATATCACACTGGCGAGACTTAACAACTACCGTACTCTACTCAGTATGAAAATGATACATAGTTCGTTGAAAAAAGCGGTTGTGGGTACTGTATCCTTTAGGAGCAGTTTCCTAAGAGATCTTGGAGGGAGTGCATGATGGCGTGCCGCTCTCAGCAGCACGTACGAGTGTTAAACGTCATAATATCAAGAATCTACACTTCTTCAAACCTTCCACTAGTTGGAGCATCTCCTCCTTCGGTCGGACAACTGCATCCACAGTCACAAGCTACTTTGGTACAATCAATAGCCAACGTTTTCAGCGTCCCGTTCAGCAATCGGTCGCATAGCTCACTGGGCACGGTGCCAGTCAGACCCAGAATGTGAAGCCACATGCTCGTCAGTCTCGTAAGCAGACCCAATTCACTAGGAATGGTTCCGTCCAGAAAATTCTCATGAAGGAAAATACCTTCCGCCTGGGTCAATAATCCTAGTTCTGTTGGAATAGTTCCCGACAGACGCTGACCATAGATGGAAAGTTCACGGAGCTGGGGCACGCTGCCCAGTTCAGTTGGGACCGTTCCGTCCATATTCTGATGAAGCCATGAAGCAATGTTGGAATCAATGTGAAATAATAGTGTGAGAGAGATTCAACAACAAAAATCAACAGCAAACAGAAAAAGTAACCAATCAAAACGTACGTTTCGTTCTAGATAAAGCCATTCTAGTTTCTTCAGAAAGGCTAGGTCGGTAGGAATAGTGCCAGTCAGAGCGTTCCACGAACAATCCAACCAGGTAAGAGAATTGGAGAGGAAACCCAATGCAACAGGTAGCTGGCCTCGAAAGTCATTATGATCAAGGTTGAGTCTCGTAAGACGTGGCATGAAACCGATTTCTGGAGGAATGGTGTCCGTAAGGCGGTTGGTAGAAAGGGACAACGACCGCAGCTGTCGGGCCAAAGCAATATCCGGCGGAAGACTACCGCGCAGTTGAGCAAAGTCTGCTCGGAACTCTATCAGTTCTGTCAGGAGTCCCATATCTGAGGGAATTTCTCCCGTGAAGAGATTTCCGGAAAGACGAAGTATCTGAAGAGTATTTGAAAGTTTAGCAATCTCGCTTGGAATGGTCCCTTCAATCTGATTTTTCTCGAGAGCCAGAACTGAGAGGCCAGGTATTTCACCAATAATGGTGGAAAGAGTACCGACAAACAAGTTGTCGGACAAGACCAAATGACTTAAATTGCGGATTTCCTGATAAGGAAAGTCATTCAAATTTCCAATAAGCTCGTTGCTGTCCAAATACAGCTCTTCCAAGTTAGTCAGCTGCCGAAAAGTCTCGACCGGAAAAGCACCGGCGAGTCCATTACCGGTTAGATAAAGACGATCGAGACTGTTACTGAGCAGCCCCAATTCAGTTATCAGTGTGCCCGTAAACTCATTCAAACTCAGTTGCAGCGTTTCCAGTGTCGTCATTAACGCAATCTCTGTTGGTAATGTGCCATTCAGCGCGTTTTGTGCCAAATACAACTGCCTTAACAGCGGCAATTGGGCAAGTTCTGTAGGAAACGTGCCTGTCATTCCTGTGTTTTCCAAATCTAATATCTCCAGAGCTGTCATGCGATTGATGTAAACAGGAATTGAGCCTTGTAAATTGTTGTCGTGTAGTTCCAGTACACGTAAGTGGATCAACTCTGCAATCTCGGGAGGTATGGTCCCATTCAACGAATTGCTGGGTAATCTAAGCGATTGAAAGGCATCAAAGATAGACACAGCTCCAGCCAAGGTTGGAGTCGTGGTTTCAAAACAAGGCGCCAAATTATCCGTTGCACTGTCGTTCTTTCGCGCCAGAGTACCAGCCGTCTGCTGCCAATCACATTCATTTCCCTCGTCGTAAGTGATCCACTTATCAAACGTGTCCCAACCCGTAAAATTAGGTGGCTGAGTAGTCTCAAAGTAAAGCGTTGCGAGAGCAAAGCGTTGCTGCTGCTTCTCAATCGAGTAAGTATTCACTGCAGGATCCGCTTGAAGCCATGAATAGGCTTGCGCTTGCGCTGTTCGATTTCTTGAGCCTTCCGGTGGGCTGTTGACAATTGCTTCGACAGTATAGTTCGGGAGAATTGTGATGAGATTGTCGATGCGTGGGGTACCTCCTGTTGGACATTCGCACTGCGGGCATGGGCAGATAATATTAAGACAATCAACACTGAGTACTCTCAACTTTTTATTCGTCATCAAATCGCACAATTCAGTTGGAACGACCGATTGCGCCTGTAAATTGGGATTGTCATGCAATCGTAGGACTTCCAGGTTGGTCAGTCCGCCTAGTTCAGAAGGGATTGTGCCCGTAAAAGAGTTGGTGTTAAGAATAATTTCCCTAACTTGAGAAGCAAGAGAACGTGGATGAAAGAATGTAGGAAGCGGTCCTGTGATTCTGTTGTTTGCCATGTTTGCTATATGAACATACGGATATGACGCCACTTCGGGTGGCAAAGTCCCCGATAACAAGTTGTTTTGAAGCTGAAGTGATGTCAATTGCGATAAAAGCGACAATGACGATGGTATTCTTCCTGTCAATTTATTGTCATTGAGGTGCAGTGTACGAACATGTCTCAGCTGACCGATCCCTGTAGGCATACTTCCTGTCAAAGCATTTTCTGGCAGCTCTAGAGAAAACAAAAAATCCTCCCAGTTTCGAATGGATTTAGGAATAGAACCAATCAGGCCGGGATTTTTCGCGGCATGTACATGTTGTAGTCCTGTCAGGAGTCCAATTTCAGGAGGCAATGTTCCCTGCAGCAATCCTTGATTGGTCAGATTGAGAGTCGCCCCATTCCCAAAAGCACCGGTGAAAAGTAGCCGCTGAGTTTGATTGCTTTCAACATTGTTGTTGTTATTGGTAGTGTCTGTGTCAGAAGCATCGGGCAATGACGGGAAAGTCACTGGCGTTGCGTTGGTTTCTGTTGGTGGGTCTGTAGAATTCGTTACTATCCTGGTTGGTGAGCTTGTTGGTGTCGTGTCTATGTCTAATTCGACTGGAGGTCTCGTACTAGTTGGCGGTCTGGTGATATTGTCGGGTGCAACCGTTCCATAGATACCATTATTTACATCAGGCCCGGGGCAAATATAATACGGAAATTCACACTCGCTCGACATTTCGTACGCCGAATTTGGCAATACGAATCCATCTGTGCGTCCCCAGGCCGATCCACCCGTGCTAGCATAGATGGTCTGGAGAGCAAATCTCTTTAATTTTTCATCCACGGAATAGTTCTCAAAATTTGGGTCATCCAATAACCAATTCAGTGCTGTGGCTTGATCACTAATAGGATTCGACAACGCTTCTTGTGTATAATCAGGCAAATCATCGACGGTAAAGGGCTCGACAGTAGGAGCAGCCGTCGAACTGCCACCACTTCCGGGGACCCACTCTGTTGGTTCCTCTTCCAAGGACTTGACCAAAAAATACCCCCCGACTCCCAATCCCGTGGCAATGACAATGCATAGAAAACAACATGCCAGTAGGCCCATGGGTTTGTACTCATATTTTTGATAGTCGTCTTGAAACAATTCCAAGTAATCATGACGACGTTTTTCCACCAAGGCTTTAGTTTCTGACAACTTTGGAAGACAAGCTAACTTCTTCTCTCGTTCGCGCAATCGCTCTTCTTCCGTCTTGTCCCGGGGCATGCGAAGTGGTTTTCTATCAGTACCTCCTCGAGTCGTTCTTGGATAGCGATCATCATCATCATCGTGTTCATCTTCAAATTCCTCTTGGCGCTGCTGTTGTTGTTGTGAATAAAAGTATTGAGAGTTTAAATTCATTGGAATTGATTTCTGAAAATCTCTCTTTTGTTTGTTATCGTCCTCATCATCGTGAAAACTTTCATCTTCACGAATGGTTTGACTGGCATCCAATCGCACGTTACTTTTCGAGCCGCCCGCCATTAAGGCTGCCAATGTCAAACTAGTGCCCGATCCACCCAGTGCAAAGGATGCACCACCATTTGCTTCGTTCCCCGCAACAGCACCTTGCTGCAATAATCCACTCTGATGGAGACTGGTATTGAATTGTGTCCCCGCCAATGGGTTTTCCCAGGTTGTTGCGACACCCGCATTATCATCAATCCCGTAATAGTAGTAAGCACTGCGGTCAGCATCAAACGCTTTGGCCCATCCGGCATCGTACAAATCATCATCAGAGGGAATAGCATTCGCACTAGTGGCGGCAAAAGACCGATTGTTACGAAAACTAATATTGGTAGCAGTAGTTGTTTCAGCATCGTGTTCCACAGTTTTTGTCCCTTTGGACTGTGAACTGCTGTCATTCATCGTCATTTGGTCGGTCGTGTGTTTCGAACCACCCACCAGAGCTGCCAACGTTAAACTGGTTGTAGATCCTCCCATTTTCCCCAAGGATTGTTCGCCCTGCAAGTTACTTGCAGAATTGTTACTATTGCTGTTGCTTAACCCACTCGTGGTTAATCGGGAATCTCCAATTGGATGCTGATGGGAGGAAGGAGGAGTGGAATCATTCTCCCCCTCATCATCATCAGACGACAAAGGCTCTCCTCGCGCTTGCAGCATTATCTTATCATTCATTGACATTTGATTTTCCTTGAACATCTGACTGAGCGTTAAAGACTGCATTCCACTTCCCTGCATCACATTCGTCAGAGGATTTTCCCAGGTTGTTTCCGCCGTATTTTCATCTATTGGATAATAGTAGTACGCCTTGCGCTCAGCGTCATAATGTTTAGCCCAACCCGCGTCGTACAAATCATCATCACAGGGTATGACATCATTGGTATTCAAACTACTAGCGATGCTCGCATTGTTGTTGACGTTGTTATTATTATCGTTCTTGGTGGTATTACTGGTACCTTGGGCACGACTGCTCGGCTTGGGACGAATGGTTTTGGGAGAATTCTTTTGTTGGCTGGTCTTCTTCATGATCGCTCTTATTGATGTGTGATGTGCTTGACGAGTAGTGGGCTGGTGTTATTGGATCTTGAACATAGTCAATGGCTTGCTTGATGAGTCGAAAGAATACAAAATAGTGCTTGACCCCGATAGGTGTTGGTCTTGTGTCTTGTGCAAAAAGGCTTAAATAATAATAAACATAATATTTTATGTGTTATTCGGTTCGCGGCACGCTGTTGGTGCTCTATTTCTGCTGGTTAATAATTACTGTACTTTGACACAATTAGATAGAGCAGAGGTGCGTCTTCAAAATCGGTATTTTTGTCTTGCAAAAAAACAACGCGTAAATTACATTCATATTATTAGAGCTACCTGGTAAAGAGACGACTTGCTGGAGCCGCAATACTAACTAGTAGTACCAGGTAGTAGACCTACTACTAGCTGCGTAGCAGGTAATCCTCTACTACAGTACCTAATAGCTAGCTAGAAGAGCTTGAACTATCACGAGTAGAGAGTTCAAGACAGACGACTGTCCTTTATGACATGCATTTGATTCTTCGTGACTACTACGGTGCATCATCATTTCCTGAAGCTACAAGCTGCACCATCTTGCTGCACCATGGTTTTTAAGCTATGCCGATCACAGACGAAGGCGACACATTTGTTTCTCTCTCTGCGATCATGACGACAAGGAAAATGATGGGAAACCGAAAATTAAAAAAACACGAGGAAGAGGTATCTTACCTTTATCAACATGAAAAACCCAAAAGACGAAGGGGATGACACTTTTTCCGTCCCTGCTGCAGTTCTGCGCCTGCTTAAATACTAGAGTAGTAGTAATTCAAAGTTGACGTGGATGGTAGCACATTTAATCCATAGAGTGATATCGACGTCCACGAAGGACGTTTGTTAAACTCTTTTTATTTCGAATCTATTCTGTCCTCTCGTGTGAATTCCCTTTTGTTAATTTATGAAACCTTCGCTCTGCCTTGATTACGGATTCGTATTCGTATTCCGAGTAGACTACTACTACTAGTCTACCGTAGACGAGCTGCTACCAGTAGCTACGAGTAATAGACACTACTCTTCGTCCATAAAATTAAATGTTGTTATTTTAAACTTGGTAAAAGATCCAGTAGAGAGAACAGGCGTGCTTCAATCCTGAACAATAAAACAGTAAATTGCCATCATAGTAGTCTAGTATTAACTGCCATCTCATTCCATTATTTCCTCTGTGATCTAGAGACCTACTTTACTTCACAGAGCTCTGAACGATACCAGGTACGGAACCGGAAAAAATCATCATCATGACGGCCCAGTTTCCCCAAAACACGAGCCGGCGATCGTCCCACCAACACAACAACAACAACAACAACAACAACAACAACAACAACAACAACAAAAACAACAACAACAACAACAACCAACCAC
>Ga0210036_1001493_pt1 | contig 26236 bp, 21 predicted proteins | sample CryGeymeta201515_FD_185469 | JGI IMG/M metagenome (GOLD analysis project Ga0210036, IMG submission 185469) | Groundwater microbial communities from Crystal Geyser aquifers in Utah, USA - Crystal Geyser metaG 2015-15 (SPAdes) (version 2) | ecosystem: Environmental > Aquatic > Deep subsurface >...
AGGGATTTGACGCTGGGCTACGAGTCAGGCCTTGGCTTCGGCAGCCTGGCGTGTGGATCTTCTTCCCCGAAGTGGGAATAGTCGTATCCGATTTCTCCCGATGTGTTCCTGTTTCTGAGTGGGAGATGGGATGGGGCATTTCGGGTCATTCCGGTGACGTCGGCTTCGGGTCTCCTTGTCTCACGTTCCCTTCGGCTGGCTCTGACATTCGACGGTCGATGCTCTGTTTCGTATCTTTGATTTCATTTGTGTCCTCTCAGCTTGTCATTTTAAGGATTTGACACACATCAACATCAGACTACTTTAGACTTCAGGCACCTCGCACCTCCAATATTATTATCTGCATAGGCTGTACTATACAAATACATACATTACGAGTGACGGTTTTTGGTAGCCCATTTTCAATAATCGGTAGATAGTGGGAAAAGTCGCCATGAATTTAATCATTCTGCTTTCCACTAGCATTATGCTGGTATTTCAGATCTGTGATGGGTTTTCGGTAGTACCCTCCAGTCTCAGATCCTCTGCATTCGCATCATCGTCGTTGTCGTTAACAAAACAATATCGCAAGGTGACTACCTCTTCGTCTACTACGTTATCTATGGCCTACAAGAACGTTTTTGTAGCAGGAGGATCCAAAGGTGTTGGACGACTTACGATCGACAAACTATTAGCAACGGGTGCCAAAGTGAAGGCTTTGGTTCGTAGCCCCGCGGTTGCCGGAGAACTGAATGCTATCGAAGGAGTCACAGCTATTGTGGGCGATGCCTTTGAACAAAAAGCCGTAGAGAATGCCATGGATGGCTGTGATGCTGCCATTACTACACTGGGTGGGTCTACGAACGATCGAAGAGTCGATTATGAAGGCAACAACAACGTGATTGAATCAGCCGGAATTTTGGGAATTCAGCGCGTGATGTTGGTGACAAGTGTTGGCTGTGGAAACAGCAAAGAGGCAGCTCCTCCGAGTGTTTTTGAGGTGCTTAAAGATGTATTGGCGGCCAAAGAAAAGGCAGAAAATATACTGATCAAATACTATACCAATACCAATTGGACCATTATCCGACCAGGCGGATTGGTGGCAGAACCCATGACCGGCAAAGCCTGCTTGACCGAGAATAATCTTGTAATTGGAAGCATCCATCGCGAAGATGTGGCTGATTTGATTGTCAAAGCACTCAACTCGCCCAATACCGAGCGAAAGATCTTTAGTGCTCTAGATCCTTCCATCCCATCACCGGCCAATCCTGAGGGAGCAACCTTTGAATCCTTCGAACTTGCTATGTAAAATAATAGCTAATTTATGAATTCTTCGTATGTTAGCATGCTTTCCATTTTTACATATTTTAAAATCTGGCATTTGGTCATTTTCGCAAAATCAAAATAGAAACGGAACCAAATGCTTTCGATGGGCTGGATATTTTCCCTTGAGGTTTTCTCGATTCCATTTGCTCTGAGAAACCGCACGATCCGATAAATAAATTGCCATGCCGAGGACAGCCAAGGTCAAAAGAACATGCTGGCACACCAGGGTCACCCCGATCCACGATATAATCTCGAAAAGATAATGTGGTGCTGCCACATACTCAAATAGTCCTCCGGATGGTACCTTGTAGGCTTTGTCACCTGGTTTCCGAAGACTTGCTAGTAATAAGTGGTGATAGAAATTCCCCATCTGCCCCATTAAAAAGAAACCTAAGCCAATGTACCGCATGCGAACGTGCCCAGCTTCCGAAAATGAGTCCGAATGTTGTTTGGCGCTGCAATAGCAAACTCCAAAGGACACGAAGAGGTACACGGATGTGATGAACAAGCTGGAGGAGAGAGGCATTTTCCCCGAATATTTGTGAAGGAACAAGCATTCGATCGTTCGTTTTCCAAAATGAAATATCATCAGGGTGGCTGCAAGAGCTCTGGGATCATGCAGAATGTTATTCATGCTACTACCACTTTGGTGCAGAAAGTAGGTTCCCAATAATACGGATGGCCAATAAAGCAATGCCATGCCCCATTTGCTTGAAATGGATATTCCAAACTCGACATTAGTAGCAAACTTGCTGTAGGTCATCAATCCTCCCTCACGGTGTAAGAATGGTACGTTCACTCGATTGGCTACGAGAGAAATGATGCTGAACGACGTGCCGGCGAGAAAAATGGCAATCTCAATTGGGTCATCCCAATGAATGGCTGTAAAGTTGGACAGAGGAGTCCACATATTGCTCTTTCGCTGGAAAAGTGATCCCTAAATTTTACGATGCTATGGTTCAACAAACTCAGCGTCAGAGATGATGTTGTTTGTTGCTGCTGCATAGTACGTAGTAAGTAGTAAGATCTGATATCGTTTTTGCACGTTGTTTATGAAATACTAGAGTAATAATTAAAGCGAAAGATCGACAGCAGAAAGGGTTGGGGCTACAATGCAGCCAATAGGTTCTTCGCTTGTTTGAAGTTCGAAGTGCTATGTTTAGCATTTTTATTTTTTTAAATAATATAGTAAAATGACACAAGTGCCACCAGTCTTCGTGCTTATTGTTGCACTGTTGCAATGTTGTTGGTGTCCGATCATTACGGTATTGTCGCTATCTACTAGTAGTGCCGTTAAGAGACAACCTCTCGGCAGAGTAACTTCACTCGACCGTACGAAATTGGATACCACTCCAGACACGTCATTTTACCGGGAACCGAAACTCGTGACACACACAGATGCTGCTTTCATTGACAAATTAAAAGGAGTGTATCAAGACTATCTTCTTCGACTCAATAATGACGACGATGATAGCTCTCTCGTAATTTTGGACATGATGTCCTCCCACATTTCTCATTTGCCACAAGTTGTTGTGAATCGTGTACAACGTTTAGATGTCCATGGAATGAACCGACAAGAATTAGAGCAAAATACAGTGAGAAACGCTTCGTCTGGAAATACGTATTTGAGAAATCTAAATGATCGTTCTGATTTCGTGGGGTTGTGTGACGAAACCGCCACCTACGATGCTGTCTTGTGTTGTGCGGGTATACAGTATCTGGAAGAAGCCGAAACCGTTTTGGCAGATGTTGCTCGTATACTAAAACCAGGAACTGGCATCATTATTATCAGCTTTACCAATCGCTTCTTTTATCAAAAGGCATTGCAAGGGTGGATCAATCGAGGAATGCAAGAACGAGGTCGACTGGTAACTGATTACTTGCGAGCGGCTGGTGGTTACGAAGATATTCAAATATTGGGAGATGGAACAAGTATTTGGAACCAATTAACGAGTCTGAGTGGCATTAGCGGGGATCCATTTGTGGCAGTAGTAGCAAAGCGCACCAATGAGCCCTAATGCTGTAAAATTATGACTAGGTAGAAGTACTAAAGTGTACTGTACATGGTGCTGATCTTGTTTCAGATGATGAGCTTCGTTTGAGTTCTATTCTTTTTAAAGCAAATTACTGGCGGAAAGGTAAGGAAACATTACAAATCATTAACACGTCAGCTTTGATGACTCCTCATTCGCATCGCTGTGATGGAACGACTCTTGATATTTATTTTGAGATTCAGACCAACGACGGGCATCTTCGTCTTGGATGGGAACATGTTTCAACAAGGCTTTCAGATATTGGGCAGACAACTGAGCATCACATAATTCTTCAGAATGTACTTGACGTCGCAACAATGTAGCTTGCAGTTCTGAGGCGATTCGAACAACCTTAGAGTTGTCGGGGGCAGCAAGTGCTATTTCAGCGTATTTTGCCGCCGTGCTCAGCATGACACTGTTGCTCCTGGCCTGGCGGCCCAAAAAGGTCGTAAATGCCTCCGAATCAGCATGGTATGGAGCGCGGAGACAACGCTATAAATAGTAGGAATGTGGATATAATTGAAAAAAGGAATTGATTGATCAGGGATTGTGATTGTGATTGTGATAGGAGCTGACGTTGGGCATGATGGTAACCGCGCCAATAGCTTTGTCGTCTCTGACATATCCTCCTTAGCGACATCCTGCAGTTGGTAAGAATTTGGTCTCCAGGGTGAATCGGAGAAACATGATCCACATTGACAAGGGTTCCGTCAATTTGGCATACCTCGTTATCTTCCTTTATCGAGGTACTCACTCCATAGCACTCGATAATGAACTCAAATATCAGCCCTTCTTCTCTAGCAATTTTTTGTATGGGTTTGACCGCGATATCCCACCCAACACAATAGTAAGCAAGGTTCAGGCAACTACCATCACTGTTGTACACCTCCTTTAACCGTGTTTGAAAAGAGAAACATTCAAAGTAGTAAGCCGATGAATTGTGGCGATTGAGTAGCGTTGTCTCTTGAAAAGCTCCATTTCGAATAAAATAGCGCATAGGACAATTGCGGCGACTTTGATCGCCAGAAATGAAATCCATCACAATTGCACCAGGGTTGCACGCAGTGAAATCTAACCATCTCTGAGAGTTTGACAAGAAGAGGTCTGATGACTTGCACTGGTGGGCGATTGTATAAAACCCTTGCTTGGTTCCAATGGCGTCCACAAGACCGACGAAAGGAGATATTCCTGAAAATATTGATCACAATAAGTGTTAGAAAAGTCCTAACCTGGCGCCACTCACAACTTAGGTGATAACAAAAACCTACCAGTTTCGGACGCGATGCAGACAAGGTTAACGTTCCCTCCATTCCTTCTTGAGCAACTTCTGGTTTTCAGGTGGAATGTATTCAACAAGATGTTCTGCATATTGCTTTTCTTACAACCGGCCTGAAAAGATTCAATAGAGTCCCACTCGTGATCGAATTTTTTTGTAAAAACTGCAGAATTCAACCACCCCAATCGGACAAAGCACATTTCGTCACAAAAGACTCTCAAAAAGTTACTTGAGTATTTCTTTTGAATAGCTTTCTTTCACTTGAAAAGGCTGTAAAAGGCTGTCAAGTATACCGCTTGGGTAGTGCCTTCCTTATCGCATCATCTTACTGGAGCCTGATTTGAACTTTTCGATAACAAAGCGAAATTCATCTCAGCTATCATTCCGTGAAACCAGAAATTAGCCGGAGAAAGCATCTTCCTTTATTGAAAGTCAGTCGCTGTAGGGGAGTTCCGATCTCAACGTAGCCGCCTCAAGTTGGTCCACTTTCTTTTCAAGGTAGGGAAGAGATTCGCTCATACTGGCAAGACACTTGCGCGCCATTTCAATGTCGCCAGCTTCCGCATTGGCAACCGCAACGCGGGCAAGCGTTTTATTGTCGACAATCTTTGCTCCTGTTTCATCGTATTTCGCTAAAAAATCCGTCAACACCAACGTCGCCGTTTCTACTTGGCCAAGACTGCACAGAAACTCCACATAGTTTTGCACAAAATGATGATTGGGCAATAATGCATTGCCAGACTTGTCCTTCGCTTTTTCGAACAGCGTCAATATTCTATCAGCCGCGTCAGCGAATTCATCGAGGATACTCTGATACCGATAATCAGACATTTTGGCTCTGTTGTTGTTTAGTTTCTTAGTTGCCTTTCCAACTGATTCCAACGCAAACGAAAATGCGTCCGTGTCAACATTCAAGTCGTGTTTTAAAGACCTGTCCAATAGACTGATGCAGTTTTTAACATCAGCCTTCCAACTGAAAGCTGACATGAGAACATTCAAGGCTGTGGTGTTAAAAGTGAAGTCTGCTTCTTTGTCGTGAAATGCCTCAAAGAGGCCTAACGCAGCTTCCAAGCTATTCCGGTCGATTCTTTTCATCAAAGAAAAAAGAAATGTAAGATTAAACAAACCTTTTTCAAGGTGAGAAATAATAAAGAACTGGCAGTGTTTACATACCTAATCGCCAGAGCTGCTCCTTTTACCAAGGCCGGAGATGGGGAAAATCCAGCACTTTCCATATCATTCAAAACAACAAATGCATTTTCAATGAGGTTAACATTTTTTGCAAAACATAGAATCGTGTTTTCGTATAGAGACGCGCTGGGTTCTAGTCCCATGACATCCAAGGCATCCCAAATGAGCAATATGAGTTCGACATGATTCTTCTTGGCAGCAGCAGCAGCCATGTATTCCAGAGAAGACTCATCAAATATGTATTCTCGAATTCTTTTATGTTCACGTAGTCTCTCTTCTAGCCTTTGGGCTTCCTCTGAACTGATATCTAGCCCGGCCAATTTTTGTTGCATCTCCGCTTTGTGTATTTCTCGTCCGGCTTTGTGTTCATTGGATTGCTGCTGCAGCGTTACCACTGACTGCAGAGCCGTGTAAGTTCCTCGAATATTGTCGGAGTAGGGAAACATGTTCTCTACCGAGCTTAATACAACGTTAGGAGCTGGACGGAGGCCTCCTTGAATCGATTGTTGCAAGGCATCATGAAAGGGGATATCTTGGCTTCGATTGAACGAGGAATGAATGAGCAGCTGCTGAAAATACTCTGGCGGCAAGTCGTACTTTGAGAATGCCATGTGGTGATAGAAATACCCCGCCCATTTCCCAATACTACTAGACCTTTGGATAAGTAACGATTCCACCAGCACGGGGAGACACCGTCGGTGTATGCCCGGATCTAACTGCTGTAATTCCGACGTGACGGTGGATACCAGGGACCGAATATCTCCATGAAGATGACGACTTGGGTCCAGTCGCCGTAAGCTGTAGACCATGCGCTCAAACAAGTGTCCCAACATGTCTGCATCAGAAGGCTCGTCACTGCTGTCCCCCTCGCCAGCGGTGTCTTGCAATGATTCTTCCATCTTCGTCTGTCTTTCTTCCATTGGTCGTTGAAGAGAAAGTGCACATTGCGTTCGCCGAAGAAGATAATGCATAAGCTGGTAGGTATGGAAGGGGTAGATGTCGTGCGAAACGAGATCGTACAATGCAAAGACTGTTTTGAGGTCCAAATCTACGTGATGTTGAACAGTCGCGGTCTCAAAGAGCTGCATGGACAATTTGACACGCTTTCCTCTTATGGCGCAAATCAGCTGCTCTTCCAGATCTTTAATGATGGCATTCAATTCTTCGGTATTCGAGTTGGTTTTGGTCGTTTCAAACGATTTTTCCAGCGCACTGGGCAGTGGCCTCATACTAGCGGGTACCGTACGGCGAGCGGCCATATCCATCTGTCTGGCAATGCTAATTCTAGAGTCTTCGTGAAGTTCATCATCTGTTGTCGCAACAGAATGGGATGTTGTGATAGCAGTCTGGACCGTGCTTTGCCGTTGATAATCATGATCTGTCGTACCATCTTGATGATGATGGTCATTTTCATTATTTTCGTAATCGTCGTCATCTGAATCGTATTCCAAATGCAAAGTTGCCGATCTGGAGTACGATGCTCCTCCTCCTCCTCCTTTACTGCTATCGCTGTATATTTTTAAGGAATCGGCAGTGCGCCAGGCAGAGGATGCAGCAGCTTTGTTCCTATTCGCAGCAGCCTCAATCAATTTCAGGGGCATAAAAGTGGAGACGCTTCTGAGCGCATAATACAAGGAACGCATATCTTCTGTATCATTGCTATCATGGTTGGTAGAAATGTCCGTCTTAACATGAGGTTCAGGTATCGCCGAAGATAATGATAAGTTTCGAAGTTGCCGCTTCAGTGCTGGTTTTATTCTGAATGGTGATAAAGGATAGCTTGATACAACCTCGGTGTCTTGATAGGAGGTCCGAGAGGGGTTCAGGTGATAGGTAGACACAGCACCACTACTGTGACATATTGTGGAGTAAGCCGCACAATTGCATTCCATCTTGACAGGAAATACTCGACTACTAATCCATTTTTTCTGGGTGAATAATCGTTGTGCACGCAACATCTTGGAAAGTCCAACAGAGTTATTGCTTCTCTTTTTTTTCCCTCTCTTTCGAAATTAGTCCCAATCTGTGGCTCCTAAAACCTGTACTGCCAAAATAATAATCAATAGATGTAATCGCCAATCACCTTGTTTTGATGTAGTATATGTACACGACGTTCGTGTATCGTTCGACGATACTAGCAAATATAAGCTGAATGAATGTGGATGTAGAATGTGGACATACTAGTTACTAGTAGGCACATCATGGACTAGATAGTTACTACCATGGTACTGCTATTATTATTTCGATATTCGTCGCATCTTGAGTGGCTCTGAACAAAAGGCGCGCACATCACATTACATGTTGTTGACGAATCACGCATTAACGGGACTCTGATGACAACAACATTAATTTTTTTTGTGGACAACATCAGCTCCACACTCCACACCTACACTCACTCATCACTCATCACACTCTTTCTCGCATTTCCTACGATACACGTTTGACACACGTTGCTTCCAGCCATACTCCAAAAATTAATGCAGAACTCAAGACGCAAAGAAGCATGACCTCAAACTTACCCCGCTGTTTTCATCGAGGCTTGCCTAGTAGTAGAAGAACAAAGTTGATCCAGAGATCCATTCAGCAACAATCTCAACGGCAACAGCAGCTGCCTGCACCACCTCTACTCTCCAGTCAATGTTTCGCCACACTCTCATCATCATGGAGATCCTTAACGACAACAAGTTCTATGCACGATACGATGAATAGTTTGGTATCGTCAACGTATACATTTGGGCAAATATCAACAATCCGAGGACGCAGCAATCACTATCACCCGTGTGAGTGCCGAAGATGTTATGGGTCCAAGAGCAATGATGAAGAAACGGCAAAAGACGACGACGACAACAACAGCAGCAGCAGCAAACACCAAACGTCTGAATCCTGTTCCACGAATACCAATGTTACAGTTCGTCAAAAGAATTCACTCGAAGAAGAAGAAAGAGAAGAAATTCGAATACCAGGAGCGCAAGCGGGTGGTAAAAAATTGGCCATTGTGTACACGTGCAAGGTCTGCAATACGCGCAGCATAAAACAATTCAGTGAACATTCTTACCAAAATGGTGTCGTTTTGGTAAAATGTCCCGGTTGCCAAAATTTACACCTCATTGCGGATCGATTGGGCTGGTTCGAGGACCAGAATCCCGATGGGACCGGATGGGACATTCAATCTGCACTCGAAAAGTTGGGCGAGCATGTGAATGTCGTCAACAATGATAATGTGCTGGAATTGAGCATTGAAGATTTAGTTGGCGGTAAGGTTGTAGCGGCTAACGATGATGATGATGATGATGGTGGTGAATCTGGTGGCAGTGTTGGTGATGATAAAAGTGGCAATAGTGATGACAAAAACAAACCCTAGGTGGCAAGAAGATAAAATTGCCGCGTAGAACTGTCACTCCAAAAGTAGCACACTAGAAAGCAGCATACTACATGACTAGAGCAGTCCTTAAAGGTCGTTTGTTTTATTCGTAACTCGTTTCTGGCCAAAGTAATTTCTCAACAAAATGTACCATCTAAGATTTTCCCCTGGTCGTTCATGTCATCCGTCGAGAACGACACGGCCTCTAATTCGGCAGGAGGGAGAGATTTCCTAAAGCCCTTCCATCTTATCGCAAGTTTGGAACGGTAGGCAAAGGCGGCTCCCGCCCCTCTGATATGCACATGAGTATTAAGAGAATATGCCCAGCTCCCATGCCACTTCCACTACTACTGCTGCTATTGCTACTGGTTGGTTGTCGCGTTAATTCAATAATCTCTTGGTCAACAGTCACAGTGACTTTTTCTCCTTCTTCTAGGTCGGGTTCATTGGTCATGGCAGCATCAATCGCAGCATTACGTTCTTCCCAGTATTCTTCACAATTTCGAGTTGGTACGCGCTTCAAGAGGGGACAGACACCATCAATGCAATCTTTGTGATCGTTGACGGTTTCTTGGTCATGATTCTCGCATAAATAATCCATGTAACAGACGGCAGCAGGAATCCCTCGCGCAGCATCATGCGTGCCGCCGCATTCATTCATCAAATTTTCTTCAACCACGGAATTATCGGGGCAGGAACTGCTCAAATCTTCAATCAAACAGGCTTTGTTCAGGAATCTACTACTAGTAGTAACATCATTCAGAGCGTTAGCTCTCCAGGAGAAAAGGCAGAGGCCGACAAAGAGGACCGACCTTATCATAGTGTGGGTAGCCTCTTGTCTCTTGTCTGATAGGCATACAAGAGCGACTTATTCCCAAATAAGGGCGATCTTATTATTATTATAAAGAACTAATCCAGCCGAGTAGAACACACAGAACTCGTATGTACGTCGTACGCACGTTGTATTATTCGCAGGAAAGACTTGATGTCAAAAGTAAGCTGTCCGGGTGGACTTTATCAGATACAGAATCTTTTTTAGTCGAAAATCGATACATGCATACTAACTGGTACTCGCTCGAGTACACAACACAGACTAGTAGTACCAGAGTCGTACGTAGTAGAGTACGGTAGAACGTATGAACTACTAGAGTAGCTAGTCTAGCTGGTACTAGTCTACTCGGAGTATGAACGACCACTTTTCGATCTGCGGCAGATCATTCACAGATCACGCAGCAACAAATACTGTAACAATTTATTTTTTGACCATGTCATTATTATCCATACTAACATCTACTGGAAAGAAGAAGACATTCAAATTTAAAGCGCTCGTACCAACAACAGCTCTGCTGCTGTCATCCCTTCAAATCTCATCCTCTTTTGCTTTGAACACAAATAATCAAAAGTATTCTTCAACCACTTCTTGTGCAGCAAATCCTACGAATAGTAACATGATGACGATCCCACAGCTCGACCCAAAGACCATTGATCTGGTCGAAAAGGCAGGCGGTCGCATTGAACCATTGGATCCGATTGGTGCTGTTGTGTACGGTATTGATCTAACTTCCACAACAAAGCCGCCTTCGGAATCACTCATCGCGGCTCTTCAGACTGACGCCATGGCAACCAGAGGGTTCCTAGTCTTCAAGGGACAGGATCCCAAAATGTCTGTCGAGGACGAACTAACAGCTATTACGTTATGGGGATCCCGAACGTTGCATTCAACACACGGCGTGCATCCGGCCACGCCCGACGGTAATCACCACATATTTCGTTTGTCGAACGATCAAAGGCACGGTATCTTGGGCGTCGGACCTCAGTGGCACAATGATGGTAGTTTCGTTCCTGGAACCTTTAGTCACGTAGGATATCGCATTGTTGTACCTCCCAAGGACGGTGCAGCTGGGACGCAATTCTGCCATCAGGGTGCCGCTTATGACGCATTGCCTCCCGACCGTCAAGACTTTTGGGAACGATTGACGACCGTCAATTCCAACGGAGGCGTCCTGCACCCCGCAGTTCACGAACATCCCATTTCGAAACGGAAAAGTATCTGGTTGCATTTAGGAATGACGGGCGCAGTGATCGAAAAGGAAAAGGACGAGGATGGATTTCGTCTTTTAAAGGAAGACGAGATGAAGCAGCTTTTTCATGAATATAATAATGTTCTCAATGCAGGTGTGGAAAATGGCACCTACGGAATTGCCTACACGTACGAAGAGGGTGACTTTATAATTATAGATAACTTGGCCGTAGCGCATCGCGCTTCGCCTGAAGCTCACATGGCACCCGATAAGGTTGGACTTCGCATCATGCACCGAACAACAATTGCAGCGATGCAGAACTTTATACCAAAATTCGGGTTACCGCCGTTCATGGACCTGTATGGGCCCAGCCCCTTTGGAGAAGGAGTCTGGAAAGGCGGAGGCATCGGTTTTCGATGGGATGACAGTATTCACATGCAGAACTAAGCAAAAATAACTCACGACAGCATTCTGGTATGACGTAGGCTTGGACAAGGACCTATGAGAAAAATAGACTACTTCGGACGGATCATAAGAGCTACAAAACGTTGTGATAAGGTTTTTTAAGTTGCAAGCGATACTACAACAACTACTGGTAGGGTCCTACTCGAGTAGTACCTGGTACTGCAAAACCGGGATCGATTTCCCAGACGGGCTGCAAAAGCGTATGAAAGCGTCGGTCTTAACAGTAATTGGGATTCGTGAAATTCTCGGCGTCAGCGAATGGTGAAGTCTTAAATAAAAGTCACTAGTAGTCTACTAGCTAGAGTACTACTCTACTAGCTACGACTACTACTACTAGCAGTAGTAGTAGAGTAGACTACTACAGTAGTAGCTAGTAGACTCTACCTGGTACCTGGTACCTGGCACTCGTATTAATAATAAAACATCGAATTTCGACAGCTGCTATCCGAAATAATTGTTTCAGTACTACTACTAGTCTAATACTACTACTTTTATGACAACAAGCTACAAGCTACAAGCTACAAGCATCATGAGCCCCAAGCAGCATCCCGTGCCATCAGCACCAATAGAATCGGACGAAGCAGAACAAGCAGAGAGGGGCGAAGCCGAGATTGAAGTGCCTCCAAATTTTGGTGATAATGATGCTGGTGTGCGAAGGCCTTCGGATCCACTCGTAATAGTGAGTCCGACATTCACTGCCTCGACCTCGAACTCGACCTCTCCACCTCCAACAACCGCCGAGGAAGACGAGTTTGTGGTTCCTCCCACAGTAAGTCCTTCGGGATCAGCTGCATTCGCATCTGCATCTGCATCTTCGCCAGCTGTTGTCAAACCTGTGAATCCTTTTGACACTGCAACCGATGTTAACGGAGATGAAGAGGCAGGAGGTTCAGCAGCAGCAGCAGCAGGAGGAGGAGGCCGAGATTTTCCAGAGGCTTTTTACTGCCCCTTGACCAAGAAAGTTATGCAAGACCCAGTCGTTCATCCCTCGGGTGATTCCTATGAACGATCGGCTGCCATTGACAAGGAGGCGAAAAGCAAGACGGCACTTGACACGGTGAATTTTTATCCCAATCGTGCCCTCAAGGCCTACATTGATTCGGTGATGGAGCGTGTGGAAGCAGAAGGCACCGTTTTGGGCACGATTCATAAGATTGACACGAGCTTGAGGAATGGATGGGATAAGATTGTCGACAAGACAGGATTGCCCTTGGAAGAATCACGACCTTTGCCAGATGGTAAGACATTTGTATGCTGTCTTGTTGTTGGGATTTTGATATTGTTTTTTTAAATACATTTCCACTTGCTTTCTCATCCTCAACCTTCCTTGCTGCCTTTCTAGAATTTTATTGCACGTTAACCCTTGATCTTTGTCATGAACCTGTTATCGATCCGGATGGTTACACGTACGAAAGAGAAGCCATTGTGCACTGGGTTCAACACAACGGAGACTCTCCCGTCACGCGAAAACCGCTGTCAATAGATCAATTATACGACAATAATGCTGTGCTGAATATTTTACTCGAAGAATCGGCGAAGCCCGAGGACGAGATACAGCCTTGCATTCGTCGTTGGAGGGAAGATATGGACAATCCAACTCCCACTTCGATCGTTCCTGTATCAGCGGACGGCGACAATAACGAACACAGCATTCGCATTGTAATCAATGGAGAACTTCCCGAAATGCCAGGAGCCGAACACGGACAACGGTACCCAGCAAGTCGGGAAGAATTGGACGAACGCATGCGACAACAAAGCCGCCTGTCAATGATCAGTTTGATGATGATTATTGTGGTGATTTCCTTTGCCCTTGTTTACATGCCATTTTATCTTGTATTATTTTGTCTGGCCTTTTGCAGCTGCATGTACGCTCGAAGAAGATTTCAAGAGCGACAGCGCTATCTGGAAGGACGATAGAGTTAAGAAACAGCTGTAACATTACTCTAACTTTTTCAGTTATATATCTATTCGTTGACCGCGGTCAATCTTGCTTTATCCGTGGCTAGCTTGTAGATCTCATGAGAGCTATTCAGTGATACTAGCTCCAAATTCGAGTGGATCTATGTCAGTAGCAGGTTGTTGCTGGCTTTGAATACAGTATTCACAACACTGCACTCGTTTGCTTGTATTGGTTGTTCTTAATGGTAGTTTTTCTCATTTAATGTATGCACTAAGGCAACTAATGTATGTATTCAAACATTTTGCTTTCTAAATGACGGCAAATGTGACAATCGTAAGACGTCGACGACAACGACGTGCAATGAAGCGTTTTGCTGGTAGCCAATTCATTATTGCTGCTATCTGAGCAATTGATTGCATTGTTACAAGTAAAATTGTTCTCTCCTATTTCCCGAGTGCATGCTTGTGTGATCTCTGCCATGGATGGTTTTTGCAAAACTGATGCTCTGGCACTAAAATTGTTTGCGGTTGTGTTGCTGGCTTTGTTTGTTTTGCATCTAGTTATTCTTCTCCTTTTGGTCTAACGTCGAGACACGAATATTGACCTTTGATAAGAACATATTTGAAATACCCTTGACGATCAAATAACCCCACAGGATTTGCAGGAACAATAAAAAGGCGGATCCCACCCATGCTATCGCCATAAAGATGCGGTATCCCAAAAGACCCTCAACAGCTCCAGCATGATACGTTACCAGTCCGGACAATTTCAAGTACTCGATGTGTTGTGGTACAAATTGTCCAATGCGAATGATCAAAAACATTGCCGCAAAGACCAACCGCGACGCCAGGTAGTATTGGGGATAAGCTAAGCGCCATGTTTCGTGATTCTTGAAAGCATTCATGACACTCAATGGTACGGAACTCAATTCTGTCATGCCCAAACCAAGTGGAGCGTAATATCGAAAGCCATTGACCAAAAATACGCTCTTCGAGGAGGCGAAAATTACGGCAACGTGATGCAACAACATTTGTTTGGATTCTTCTACCATAAACAGGCCCATGATGATGGACCAAATCTGGAATCCAATTTGAGCGGCTCCCAGAGCAAAGAGTGGTTCGTTGCCTTGAATTTTTTGTACGATGATAGATTCGGTTGCATTGTAGTTCATGAAGTGAGGCAGAAGGGCGTACTGATAATAGAGTCCCATGGTTCCAAGGCCTGCGTTAGTAATGCAATTTGTAATTTGATAGGCCAGTTGGCGATGATCATAAACCGTGATGGACTCGTCATTCTTTTTGTTGTTGGCGGTGCTGCAGCTGCTACTACTAGACAAGAGACGTACAGCCAGAGGAAACACCGCGAGATAGATAATCGTCACAGCAACGGCAGCCGAAGAGGCGACAGGAAGAACCTTATACAGCAAGTGCTCGGTCGACAAAAAGACAGGGAATTCGTTCAAGAGATGGTGGATGGTTGAAGTCGCATCTTTGCCGAATTCACCAGAGACTTCAAAGCCGTTGGAAGAGGTTCCACCGTATACTGTGGACGACATGTTAGTCTGGTTCATGTTGCGCGCTGTGCCGTGAGCTGTTTGGGCTTGAGAGATGGGTGTTGCAGTAGATATTTTTTATGTTTTGTCCAAAAGTGACTTGTGTCTACACATACAGCATACAGCTCCACTGTCTTCCATGGTGTCCGCTGTCATTATCGCAGAGCTCAGCTCAACCAGTAAATTCGTTTGAATTCTGGTTCTCTATGGCGGACAAGACTCAACTTCCTGATGACGTTGATGACGTGGATTTCAACAACCTACAGTACTACTCTAGTAGTATCAGGTACTGTAGTTTTGTTTATTCCGAGTCGGTAAATATTTGAATACGTTCAGTTAGACTCTACTAGGGTCTAGTAGACTACCAGGTACGGTAGAAGTATTCCGATTGCTACCTGGTACTACTGCTACCTGGTATCCTACTCGTAGAAAATAGAGTAGTAATGCTGTGAGTACCATTAAAATACGACAGGGTAATAACCAGCGAGTCTACTATGTAGACATGTATGCACAGCACGGAACCTTGATTGTTAGCTAAACTGGGAAACAGATCCATCAATAAATCAGTTGATCCTTTCCCCCTTCCCGTCTCCAAACCAATGGTTGTAATATACAAGAATCCTTCCAGCATCGTTTTATATTCTCCAAATCCCAGTATCGTTTTACGTGAAATATCTCCGCGACTTGGACGTGGTTGGTTTGCCCAAGAAAATATTCCGGCAGGGATACTCTTGTGGAAAGAACAATCATGTGCCTCTGCTGCCAACGTGAAGGATTTGGTTCAGATTGTAGAAAAAAATCCCTCCAAATATGAACATTTGTGTTGGACAGAATCATCACAACAAGTCGAACTGGACGAAAACGTTCATGAGAAGCACAGGATTGCGCGAGGCAAGGTCCAATCCAATCACTTTGTCTATCCCGACGGGGTGCTTTTGTTCGAAAAGATTTCTCTTCTGAACCACTCTTGTCATCCAAATGCATGTTTGACCATACACCAAGAGAGCAGCAGCCTTGATGACGAATCTTGCAAGCGTACTATTTTTAGTGGTAGTGATCGCGAGAGCAATAGCACTGCTCGTCTGGGAGCCGTGGTCGAAACAGCACGAGACATTGCGGCGGGTGATGAAATTAGCATTTCTTATTCGGACCACGCTCTGTTTCAGTCGTTGTCTTTTCGTCGTGACTATTTACGATCCAAATGGGGCTTTGACTGTGCTTGCGAGCGTTGTCGATTTCAATTCGCTGCCGAGAGGCCAAAAGATGCTGCATCCATCCAACTTTTAGAAGATGTTTGGCCCTTGTTGGAACAGGCAGCTGCCATATCTGACAAATCGAAACCGCGACAAAGGAATGTCGACCCTGCTTGTCTCGACTTTCAACGACAAGCGTCGGAAGCGGTGGCACAGTATCTGCCGCACCTGAAGCAAGGGAAACGGTTCCAGACCGACTTGGAATACTTTACGTAGCTAGTACGACAGATGACTGCTCTGTCGTCGCGTATCGTTTCCATAGAATTGTAAATTGAGCATTCTTTTTGTATCTACGATTCTTTTAGAGTGCAACTGATACTCGAGTAGCAACTTGCACATTGACAGGAGTTCTCGGGAGAAAAGCAGAAACTTTTTACGCTGATATTATTAAGATTTCTGAGTCATGATTAGCCGTGACCAATTTTCGTATCTTATAATAATAGTAACATAATTTTTCTCAACACGAAAAGGCTCAGTCCAACTAATACCGTACTACTCACCCTTCATTGATTGATAGACAGATAGATACCTTAATACTGCCACCTCAAACATCTAAACATCCTTTCACTTTCGTTTATCCTCGCTCACAAGAACACCAATATGTCCCTAGAACAACAAAAAGTAACAAGAGAATGGGATGCAATGGCGGGAGAGTGGGACGATCTTGCCAGTGGATATCGGGACTGGTTTCTTCAACAATTATGGAAAGAAACCAACTACGTTACACCCGAGGCTCGTGCAAATCTGGTGGTTTTCGATTTTGGATGCGGCACTGGACTGCTCGTGGAAAAATTACGCCAGCAAGTTGCCAAAGTAGTTGCCATGGATGTGGCACCTACCATGATTCAATATTTGAACGATAAGAAGAGAGCTGGGGATTGGAACAATGTCGATGTCTATTGTGCCGTTGCGGCTCATCTGGATCAAGCACCTTCTGACGTCGGAACTGCTTTGGAAGAATTAAAGGGCAAAGTTGATATCGTCGCTTGCTCGTCCGTTCTAAGTTTTGTTCCCGAAAATGACAGGGAAGCCACACTTCAAGTGTTGGCAAGTTTGTTAAAGCCTCACACAGGAACTCTGATACATACCGATTGGCCCATGAGCGAGAGTCATCCAGACGGGATGACCGAAGAATCTGCAAAAAAGATGTATCAAAAGGGTGGATTGCAGGCACAAACGACCAAAGTTATGAGCCAAGTGAAGTTGGGAGGAGATCACGTAGGTGATGTCTTTGTCGGTGTAGCGAGTAGAATTTGAACTTGCTTTCTTTATTTGCTAACGCATTTCTTGGTAGCCTGACGATTCAAGCATTATCCTGTCATGAATGAAGCGACCTGCGCTCACATGACTGTAGTCTGCAGTCTAACACAGACTCAAAAATAGACAGCTAATAGAGTCTTGAGGGCACCCTAAGCATTTTTCTGCACTTTGGATAACTGCGAAGGGAACTTCAAGTAGAATACTTGTATACTCAAGGGTACTCAAAATATCGTATTTTATACACTTGCGCACGAGACAAAGTACTCAGAGTATTATACTCTGACATTTATTTCTGGTACACATGCAGTCGAGAATACGTTATTGTATGTAGTCTTTATTTTTGTTGTCTGTACAAACAATCGTTTATGCAATTTTGGCGTGTCTTGGCGAACATGGCGTTGTTGCGAGATCGACTCCTTTTCCTAAAATGATCTCATTCGCACGGAGGGAATTCTTGGTCTTGCAGATTCATTGGAAACTGTCAACTTGATTCCACACAAGCTCGATTACTTGATATGCCGATCTAGCTAGCCAGTAGGGAAGCATGGTAACAGGACTGCAGGCTCCCGCGATCTGGAAACGTGCCAATATTTAATCGGTGTTTTGGAAAGAGAATATATGCCAGTAGGGAAGCATGGTAACAGGACTGCAGGCTCCCGCGATCTGGAAACGTGCCAATATTTAATCGGTGTTTTGGAAAGAGAATATATGCTAGTATTACAGTGCCACCGCCATGAGCCATTCAGCGACTGCCTCTCGTACTTTTTGCTTTTGCATTCCATTTACAAGCAGACAAAACCAAATATAATTTGCAGCTTCTTTGCGTTTACGCTAGACTTTCAACGTTAGCGTTCAGCTCCACAAAGCGAAGGCATACAATCCATCACATGCACAGCTGCTACCGAATCATCATTGCTGGAGGTACCGTCACTTTCGCCAGACAGATCGGGCAAGACGGTTCAGCGTTGTGCAAAAGTTGCGTCGATATCCATCTCGCAATACAGGTAAGATCAAAATTGTGCCCACAGGGCAATACCAATATTGGCTTGCCGTCGGAACCCTTCCTCGTGTACTGGACATCGCTGTCGTCGCCGAGAAGAAGAGGCGTCGTTTCGGAGGCCTCCTGATGTCGGTCACTATTTGTAGATTCCGCTGCCACAAAGGATGATTGGAATGATTCCAAGCATATAGGACATTTTGCTGTCATATAATGGTTGCCACCATTGGCAAGTAGATTTCCCATGGACTGATTTTGACGAACTTGTTGCAGTAGTCGCTCCACATTTTTGCGCCTCCGAATCCGTTGCAGTAGGCCATGTCGAAACACGATCGGTCGCCCATTGGAAGAAAGTAGGCGAATGAGCAACACTCGTAGACAGGTCATGAGGACTGAAAAACAAACGCACAAGGGCATGACCCATTGCAGCACGTCCTCCTGCGCCGCCTCTGATTCCTGTATGGAGTCATTCAGTTTCTTGATAGCGTGCATAATAGCCGCCTCATATTGGTCGTGCTCAAAATATGGATCTACGTCGTTAGATATTTTGTGTAAGACAGTATCTGGCAAGACGAATTCCAGCGCTCCACCTCGAGCTATCGCCATGGTGGTAATGTGCCCATTTTTGTACCCAACGTAGTCGTGTATAGCAAAATACAGTAAGATGCCAGAACTCCCACACTTTGTTATTTCTCCAAGGTACCCCCCCTCATTTAAGATTAAAGATGCCGTCGTCTCTGCGTCTTTCAGTATATTTCGACCACGGACGCTGCTATTATTTTCGTCCAAGACATGCACATAGATGCCAAGTTGCAGGTCGATACTGCGTCCCTGACATGCTACAAATGTTACATCTTCGAAATCACGAATCGATTGCTTGAGGAACGAAACGAAGATATGGCTCAACACATTGTCCGGGTTGCAAATTCGAGGTGAATTCTCTGCATGACAGGTTGAACTTGGTGGAATTGGAAAACGTATTCTCGTGTTGGTGTCCGTGTTGTTGATGTTGATTACGGTTGAGACTGCTGCTGTGGCTTGGTGCGATGATGTTGGAAGAACATGATAGCTGCTACCTGAGGAACTTCGCCATAGACTGGCAAAGACAAGAAAGAGAAGGAAATGACAATGGCAGCGACTTTCCGTCATTGTAGTCGTGCTGCTGTCACAGTTAGGTATGACGCAGCAAAACATGAGATTTTAAAGTCGTTCACAATAATTTTGTGTGTTCTTTACAATTCATGATCATTATTTTGTGTGGTGTGAATTCTTTTTCAAGAAAATGGAGGCGAAGCCTGGTGTCATCATACGCAGAAAATGAATAAAAGTTGCGTATGAGAGATAGGGATAATCCGTATCAAAGAAGAGCCGAGTGGTAGAGTCTAACTGAGTTGCCGGCAGCTAATTAAAGCTACTCTAGTCTACTTGTACCTAGCTAGAGTATTAGTAGTAGCTACTACTACTGCTACTACTACTGCTATTATGAGAATTAGCAAGGCAGATAAATGCTACAGACTCTTCCAAGGTAGCGGTCCGGGACAGTAGGTTTAATGCAAAGATAGCAAAGGAAATTCATGGATTATTAGAGCATTTATCCGTGTTTTGTTGAATCTTTTGTTGTTTACTTCTCTATAACTATCAAAGAAAGACTGATCGCATCGTTGCGAATTGTATCCTCCTTTTGTCAAACCGTATTCCAGGTTCAGCAATGTACTGTAGATGTGATTGTGCAAGCTGAACATCAGAACTAGGAAATTCCCCGGCATCCGGCATGATAAGTCCTTCATCATGGTGGTATGCTCAACTCTCCTGCCGCGCAACCAGCGTGCTTGTTGTTGCTATTGCTGCTGCTGTTGTTATTGAATGGGAAGATGGCCACAGCTGCCAAGGGTACTACGGTAGACGCGACCATATCATCGCAATAATCATACAAAAGTCGACAGAAACAAAATTTACGATCGACATGCCACCGAATACTGGAGCATGTAGATTGATAAAACATCTGCAGGGCTTGTGCAGTCGATGCCTTTATTTTGTCTGTGTAGCATTGATCGTGTACCGGAGTAGATAAAGATGACCACCAACAAGGGGATGGTGCAACGTGAAGGAGTTGTGACATGGTTCTGTGTTCTGTGCGGCTGTAACTCCGGAAATGGTGAGTGCGAATGTGCCGAGATAAGGTCAGAAGGGCTATTGATCTCGCATAAGGTAAAAGCTATCACCTTGGTTTGTTTATCTTCAAGCTTAATATGTATCGCCGTAATTTGTGCTAAGATTGATGTTATTATAATATTATTCAAGTTTTATTACTGGTTGTGTCTGCGTACATGAGCCATTGGTGGAATGCTTTTTGCACGAACTGCAGAGCAAAAATTCCAAAGAGGCCAGAAGAAGGTTGAATTAACCATGAGGATTTTGATTGGACAAAAACTGCGTAGCAGGTGTCGGCTTCTTGGACAGGTGTGCGTTTCAAATGAGTCCCATGTGACTAAAATGAATCATCAATATCTTCGCTCAAAGTAGACTAGATCTAGCTACTCTACTAGTACTAGTAGTAGAGTACGGAGTAGTAGACAACACAGAAAATTAACAACACAGGAGGAAATGCAGTAGAACATGTCGTTCTTATAACTCGAGATCTCATACGTCTGTCCTCTAATTTCCTCTTTAAAATGTTGTCCAGGTGTATGGTACAGAGCATAAGTGGTCTTGCCAGATTCAGAGGTCCGCTGTCATTTGCCTACAGTAGAGAAGTAGAGACAACCATGCCAGAGTTCTTGTTTCTTCTACAACAACAACCACAACCCGACGAAGATGCTTTAGCAACTTTTTCCAACAAAAAGAGAAAAACAACAACAACAACAACACAAATAATGGAAGCAACAGATGGTTTCAAATGGGCGCCTTTTTAATGACACTGGTAGTCGCCGAACAAGCGTATTACTATTACAAGGACCAAGAAACGAGAGCTTCCTTTCAGTCGGCCCTGGATCTATTGCAAGAGGACGCCGATAATTACAGTCAAAAACATCATCTAGAGGATCAACCATCACCAAAGGATGCGGCTAAATTGCCGACGTTATTTTCGTGTCAAGTCATGGATACTCACCAAAGTTTGGATGGGACGTTAATGCTGAAGAACGTCAAGGTAGGTGACGTCGTTCAGGTAGTGACGGCTGAAATAGGACCGGGTCAAAACTATCATTTATGCAGGCTGGGATCTTCCTCCAATCCAAGATCGGTGGGATGGTATCCCACAAGTTTTCTTAAGCAACTAGAATACTAGAGAGAGGTTAAGGCATTTTTTGCATCTGCTATCTACTGTGAGATTACATTTTTTGAACATGCGCGATCGTCATAGCGACAGGGTGCAGGTGCGCATAATTTCTTTTGCCTAAAAGGACGAGGAATATCTATTTTGAACAAGGATGCCTCGTTCGTGTTGGTTTTGAGATGTCGTGCCTGCGACCTGGCTGATCATGATGTATCTGGTATTGTAGTCGTTGTTCCTGTGTGACACCTGTGCATGTGCAACTGAGCAACCAATACTAGCAAGAAACCGTAAAAAGCTAGTGTGGAGACTATTAGAGTAAATATAGATATTATGTTAATAGTAGGAGCAAACTGGTGGTGTGTGTGTATAGGAAGCAGGCATAGGCACACGACCTAATAGAGTATGACCTAACTCCTGAGTCCCACAGTCCACCTGGAAGGTCCACCAAACCCCTATTTCAACCCTAATAGTACAGAATGCGAAGAGGTCCATACAAGCTTTAAATACTGAGACACAGTCTGAGTCATGTTGAAATTTCAACACGATTTCAACACATGTCAACACATTTCAACACATTTCAACACATTTCAATACATTTCAATACATTTCAACACGTGTCAACACCACATAATTTCAACACGACAAGACTGAATTTCAACATGACTCAATTCACTCACTCACTACTACTACTACTACTACTACTACTACTACTACTACTACTACTACTACTACTACTACTACTACTACTGCCAACTTATTTTAGCTATTTTTTTTAGTTGATTATTCGAGTGAGTGAAATTAACTAGTAGGGCTAGTAGTAGTAGTAGTAGTAGTAGTAGCAGTAGTAGCAGTACTAGTAGTAGTAGCAGTAGCTAGTAGTAGTTAGTAGTGTTACGACTACTACTAGTAGTACTACTACTAGCTAGTAGGACTACCATTAGCACTACTACTACTACTACTACTCCCCAGCAGTACTACTAGCTAGCTACTAATACTATTACTACTCGTACTACTGCCAGCATAGCTATTTTAGCTATTTTTTTTAGTTGATTATTCGAGTGAGTGAAATTAACTAGTAGGGCTAGTAGTAGTAGCAGTAGTAGTAGTTAGTAACACTGCTACGACTACAACGACTACTACTAGTACTAGTACTAGTACTACTACTATTAGCGCTACTAGCTAGTAGTAGCGCTACTACTACTATAAGTGTGCCCTACTACTATTAGCACTACTACTGCTATTAGTGCTACTGTAATTTCAACACTGTAATTTCAACATGATTTCAACACATGTCAATACATTTCAACACATTTCAACACATTTCAATACATTTCAACACATTTCAACATGATTCAATTGGCGGGACTGTATTTCAACACGGGACTGCACGAGGTATTATTTAAATATAGTATTATTATTTCAAACCATATCTAGAGTAGGATATGAGCTTTATTTAGCGTACCTTCCTGGGCTTAATTTGAAACCCTGTCTTTCACCGGACGCACATCAGAACAACAATGGAGCAAACGGATACTAGAGTACTCTACGGTTGTGAACTTCCTTTGGAAGCGCAATAATAATACTGGAATATAAAGCATCATAATACTTTGATCTTATAAAAATCAACTACCTACCGAGTACTAAAAATATTTACATTGAAGGGCCATGGCTTTCAGAGACAAGGAAGATAGAAGATAGTCTCTAATTCACACAATTTGTGCGAAAGTGATCACCAATTTTCCGTCTTTCGCACGAACCTGGCAATCCAACGAAGGGAATGCAACTCTCTTCGAAAGTTGAAAGATCCAGACACAGCATATAGTGCCATGATGTGGCCTCCAATCAAAACAACAACCCTTCTCTATCTATCGATTTGTATATTTCGTGTCGCTAATACTTTTTTAGTGCAATCCTTTTTTGATCCTGACGAGTACTGGCAAACATTGGAACCTGCCTACTGTGAAGTGTTTCTACGAGATCCATCTGCAACAGCAAATCCATCGGACACTCTTAACTTGGACTGTGCCGGGTACACCTGGGAATGGAAACGACGAACACAAATTACATCCACTACCCCGAAAAAATGGATCCAATCATGTTTGGAAGGCCCGATTCGATCGTACCTGTCGGTACTGCCAACTCACATGTATTATACCGTACTCCAAAAGTGCCATTGGGATACTCACTTTCTGGTTTCGCAAGGTCCCATGATTCTCGTGGCAATCATTGCTGCAGCTCCAACGGATCTAGCCGTCTGGATCATGGCGCATTGGTTGCCATCACATCGAGGAGCATCCGACAAGAGTTTGATCCCGTGGTTTTGTTTGTTCTGTAGCATCATGTCTTGGTTTCATGGATACGCCTTGGTGCGAACGTTTAGCAATTCCCTGGAGACTATGTGTCTGACTGTCAGTATGGCATTGATTGCCCCAGAATTTTTCGACCAAATAAAGACAGCAGAGTCCAAGAGCCGCACTGTACGTCATTGTCTCTGCTTTCTGTTGGGAGGGTTCAGTGTCGCCATGCGATTTTCGTCCGTCACAGCATATGTTCCAATAGGAATTCTGTTGGCGAATGAACAAAAGACTTGGTTGGCTTGGTGTGGGTACCTAATTCGTATTTGTGCTTTGTTTGGTGCTCTAGGAATCTTTCTGGCGTGTGGTATAGATCGATATTTCTATGGATTTTGGACTATTCCCTTTTTGGGGAGTTTTCATTTCAATGTTGTGCTTGGTAATTCCCTATTGTATGGGTCCCATCCTTGGCATTGGTACTTTACTGCAGGAATACCAGCCGTGACGGGTTTATGGCTGCCTTTGCTACTGTGGGATTTTGGGCTGTTGGTAATGCGAAACGATGCAATGAACACTGCCCGCCGGAATCTTTGGATCGTCATGTTTACTTATATAATTGCGCATTCGCATTCCGGCCATAAAGAGTTTCGGTTCCTGATGCCCATCTTGCCTCTCTTGTGTCTGGTATCTGGAACCCATCTATACGAACTCTTAATTCGAATTTCACGGAAAGCACCAGTTGCAAGATCTTCAGCAGATCCATGTACTCGGAGTCTTTTTCACTTTCTACCTTGGCTGGTTCTGCTGGCAGTACCCAACGTCATCGCCCTCCTCTACCTTGGACTGTTTCATCAAAGCGCGCCCATCAGTGTCAACCATTTCATTGCCAGCACTGTTGCTACGAAAGTGACATTTAAACGTCGTATATCCGTGCATTATTTGACGGGAGCATGCCACTCGACGCCCCTGCACAGCTATCTGCATGTTCCCACAGGATATTCCGTAGTTCAATTCGACACTTGGTCGCTCGATTGCTCTCCCGACTGTCGCTCCAATCTGAACGTTCTCTGCGAGAGTGAACTATTTGTACAAGACCCAGTGGCGTTTGTGCAAGCAGCTTACGTTTCAGACCATACTTGCCTGGATGGTAATGTCGCTGACGGCAACGAGCAGTCTTGCTCCTCCGGTGGGAATGAAGAGACTCGAACACCACCCGACTTTTTAGTGACATACGCAGATTATGCTGTTCGTTTGCAACCGCAACTAGCGTCCTTGGGCCTGGTAGAGGTAGCTCGTTTTCCCCACGGCATAAATGGTTTGCGGGTGGGGAATGCTATAAATGCGGGAGATGGCTACCAAAGCGACCTGCCGACACATACCTTCCGTCGAGTTGGGCTGGCGGGTGATTTTGTGGAGCTAAGCATTGATGAAATGGTCTTATTTGCATCTCCCGACCTAATGTGAGACACGTGTCGAATGAATAGTTGTAGGATAGTGTGTTGTACAAAATTATAAAGATTAACCCACAGTTATAGTTTATTCACGGTGAGATTGGTTGACGGCAACACCATCCATGTCTCCAAACCCGAGGCTAGCCAACAAGTCTCGTGTGTCGGGATCAATTTGGATAGTTTCTTGTTCCAAGGCGGAAACTTCGGGAACAAAATCCAAACGACGTTCACGCTCTTCCTCTTGCAGCTTTAAGGAAATACCGCGAACGGGTCCCTTGGCGATACGACGCATCAAGTGCGTAGTGTATCCAGCAACCTTATTGCGGACACGCTTGGAGGGAAGGATGGCAACATCATCAATGATACGCTTGTTGGTGTGAAAGTCCACCGTCAGGCGAGTGTAGTACTTCTCGACAATGGTCCGAGCACTCTTCTTGATAGTCTTTGTTCTGACACCCTGTTGTCAGTAAGATAAAAGGTTGAGGAGACGAAGTGTTAGAAACTGGCTCGAAAATGTAAGACACAGCCAAATTGTTCCAGGCTTGACCCACAACCAGATCACAGAGTCCGTTTCGTGTAAATGTCGAATACCAAGTAGAGTGG
>Ga0210036_1001506_pt1 | contig 26139 bp, 17 predicted proteins | sample CryGeymeta201515_FD_185469 | JGI IMG/M metagenome (GOLD analysis project Ga0210036, IMG submission 185469) | Groundwater microbial communities from Crystal Geyser aquifers in Utah, USA - Crystal Geyser metaG 2015-15 (SPAdes) (version 2) | ecosystem: Environmental > Aquatic > Deep subsurface >...
CTCACTTAAAATAAAAGATCTGGTTTTATTAACAATTATACCTCCCTGAGTGATAGTAGATCCCTGTGACTGTGTAAGCTACAAGAGCTGACAGAAGGGACTAGCTAGGCACCTGTGGATTCAACAGCCACAACGTCTGCTACTAGTGAGAAGTAATAAAATCAAGACACAGGCACATTTACAATCTTTATTTTTTTCTCTAAATAATAACCTAACCATGAAGAGAACAGCAGTATCGTTCACGGGAGGCAAGGACTGCCATTTAGCTATGGCGAGATGTCTACAAACCAAGCAGTACGAGATTGTCTGTCTGGCAATTTTCCATATAACAGACAAGCAATTCAAGGCGCATCCAATTCAATGGCAGCGTGCCCAGGCTCGGGCTCTGGGTTTGCCTCTGTGCATGTACTGTGTTGATCCAGTCGACAATTGCTACAAGAAGGGATATGCACGGGCCATTCGACAATTAAAGGATGAGCACGAGATCGACACAATCATCACTGGTGACATTGACTATGTCGGGAACTCAAAAACGAACTTTATGTCAGAAGTTTGCGAAACCTTCGTACCGGATGTAACGATACATTTGCCACTCTGGCAGGAGGATCGGACAGGGATCTTGCAGGAAATGATCAGCCAACAACAACATGACTTTCACATTATATTTTCGTGTGTAAAGGAACCTCTCAATGCAACCTGGATAGGACGACGATTGGACCAAAAGGCTGTGGAAGACTTGCAGCGACTGGACATTGATCTGACGGGCGAAAATGGCGAATATCATACCATGGTCTTGCATGCTCCCAACTTGTACAAGACCCCCCTCAAACTCGTTGATTTGGATTCTTTAGAGTTAAAGGACCAATTGGGGCAAAAGAACGAGAGATGGTGGGTTTGCAGCTACGCTACTAAGCTCATTTGGAACAGCGAGACCGAGTAAAACAAGGAGAAATTGGCTCGATGGCCCTCGTTGCGAAGTAAGCAAACATTATTTATACATTCAGTGGCGGGAGACCAACCAAGAAAAAGTCGTTCGCTATGCCCACCTTTGTCAAGGTTGCTGCACGGCGGTATTTTGGAAGCTCCGAGTAACAGTAGTACTAGAGGAGTTCCAACCACTTCAGTCAAAATAGTTGCAAAACGAGTGCCGACTGGTTCTCGTTTGTATGGTCGCTTCTGCTCTTCCAACACTTTTCGCTATCTCTTTTGCATTCGAAGAATCTGTATCGACTCCACGTGATCTTTATCCCAGAAGCTCGCGTCGCTTGTGCTTTTCTACAGTAGACGCCATCATTATAGCACGCTTAATGGAATCTGCCACATAATAGGGGCCTATCATGGCGTACTTAGACTGCTACTAGTAGACTACTACTGTACTCCACTAGTTCTGGCGTGCGTACAGATTGGGCTAGTAGTAGAGACAGGACACAGTTCTAGACATAACTGCCAGCTCGTGGCCACTACTAGCTAGGAATCGAAGAATGCACCAAAGTGTATTGAAACCTGATACAGGCACACCTTGGTATTTCAATAAAATTTGGTAGAATCAACCCATATCCTTAGATGATGAGACTTGCAACAATTCTGAGAAATTTAATAAAACCGTAGACGTTGAAAGATGAACTAAAATAGTTACTTTGAAGCTTTACACACTACTACTAGTAACCAGGGCAGACATTTACAGTAAAGGTTCATAGACGGCCCCAACCTTCAGCTTTCGCGGCATCTATAAAGAAATCCTCGTCAAGATTCGAGGCCGATTCAGAGCAAGTCATGCGATTGGCAACAGCAGTAAAACTTTGCTGTGCAGAGAGATTTAAGCTACTGCGAATCTTGTCATTCTCGCGTCGAGTTCTCTCCATGCAAGCGTCGAATTCTTTCCAAAAAGAGTCCGGATCATCCTCTTGGCCGGCATTCTTGATGCCAAAGTCGTTTTGAATGGCATCGGACGATGCTTGATCGTCTGACTTCGATTGTGCCTCCAGAGAAGTTTCGCTGACATGCCGCCGCTTCTTGAAGGGTGATACCTGCTTGTTCGCGACCGCCATCGGAGTAGAAACAACCGGCTTGTTTTGTTGGTCTTCAAATTCCTGTTCCGCTGTCAAGCACCTATCATCCGCCAAAAATTCCATGGCATCCGCCATATTATCGAACGAGTCTTGGTGATGCAATCGCTTCAAAGTTGAAACTTGAAAATGCTCCGGCTCCTTTCCTTGCATGTGTTGCATATTCAGGAAATATTCCAAAATACGCGTGGCAGGCGAGTTCGCAGACGCTTCTGCGGCCTTGTCTATCTTTGTTTGCTCTTGGTTTACAGTGGCACAAACTACCGAGGAAACAGAAACACTGGATGGAATGGAAATAGTAGCAGGAATACGTGATCTATCGCAGTGGCCAGAGGATGCGTCTTCGGAGACATGGCCAAGCACACCGTCGTCATCTGGGGTAAACTGCGATGGCATGGGTAAATCAATGACTATGCTCTCACACACAGAAGCTGGCTCTTCTATAGCATCATTCAGCGCGTGGTTGTGAAAGCTGTCTTCAGAGAGATATAGTTGGGATACAGGTGTCATTTCTTCGAGTATGTTATGGTAATAATCTGTAAAGAGTATTATGCATTATTCAATTAAAGTTTGTCAAAATCGATATTATGAAAATTACAGGAGCTAAATTAGATTTTGTATTTGCGCCAACAATGCAGAGATTCTTGGTAGCAGGTACTACTGGTAAATACCCTGTACGGTAGGCAGCTTGCCTAGCATCTGCTCGTAGTTCCCTGAGTCAGAACGTTTTGGGGTAAGGTACTTAGTGCAGTTGTTAGTTGTGTAGCCTACTTCAAGTACCACTGGCAGCTGGAAAACGGAAGAAGATGAGAGAACTAAGTCAACTGAGTCAACTACTAGTATGCTTTAACAAGTAAATAGTCCAAGTCCGCAAGTGTGATCTGAAGCCGCTTACACGTCATGCAACACATCCTAGATCCTAATGGATCGACCTAGTAGGTACCATAACTTTAACATCAGCTTCGAAATTGACTGCGTGTTCAGCAAGTTCAGCACTATACTGGTACAAAAGCGCGTAATTTCCCGAATATTGAGTCACGCCGAAGGAAATTCTGTCTTTGGATGCCGGTTGTGTCATAGTTGAAGGGCACTTCTACTTAATAGATTTCAATTTTAGTCATTTTCGTGGAGCATCAGCTTTATTCACTTTAGTAGTGTAACGGGTACCACTCTGAACACTAATATAAGGCCAAGTTCAGCTGTTAACTTACAGTTTTATGAATATATGGCCGATTGACTTCAAACCGCGTTCATCTTAAAGCTGTTGAATAGAGCTATTCATTGCTGTATAGCATGATTAAAAAGCATTGGCATGACTATCTTTTTTTAAGCCTCACATTTTCCACTGCAAAAAAGTACTTGCCGGCATGCCAATCTCGCTTAGCTAAACATCAAAATAATACACCATGGCCAATATAGATGTTCTAGAGGAGGTTAAGATGCGTCTAAACCTCACTCCAAATCAAAGGAAACTAGTGTTTCTTGCCTTGCTTCGTCTAATGCAAGGAAGCACTCTTCCAAAGGGTTCTCATGTTGTTGTTGCTGAAAAATTTGCGCTCCCGGAGCAGCAATGCTCGCGACTATGGTGCTTCTTGAGGAAGAAACTCCTAAGTACCAAAAATCTTCCTCCGGACACCATCATGTCTCAAATAGATTTGTATGAAGCTACTCTAACAGCTCCACCTGACTTCTTTCACAGTGGAAGAAAAGGTAAGAGTGGAAGGCCTGTGTTAATAGATCGGGATGCCTTCGTTAATGAACTAGAGACACTCCACCAAGACAGCCGGAGCAATCAACGTACCGTCGCTGCGCAGTTGGGTATCAGTCAAACCCATGTCGGTAACATGGTGAAAGATGGAGACATCCTAGCAAGGAAGAGTCATGTGAAGCCTCTCCTAACTCAGAGGCACTTTGACACAAGGCTTCAGTTTTGCCTGGATCAGATCGACCCACAGAGCTTGCACCAGGCAACTCGCAGTGGACCTCGATACCGGAATATGTATGACACAGTCCATGTTGATGAGAAGTGGTTCAACATGAAGAAGATAGTGAAGAAGGTATACTGTGGCCCCACGGAAGTTCTTGCCCCACATTCCACAAAGCACAAGAGCCATATTGAGAAGGTCATGTTCATTGCTGCCGTCGGTCGTCCTCAGTTCATTGAGGAAACCGGTGAATGGTGGGATGGTAAGATAGGAATGTGGCCATGTGGGCACTGGGGAGTGTACACCAGAGGAGGCACGGTTCATGCGAGGGGTACAGAGAAGTGGATCAATGAGTCTGTTGATGCAGCAAAGTACAAGCAGCTTCTGTTGGACGACATCTTACCGGCTGTACTTGTAAAGCATCCATTCGTTGCCTTGGGAAAGACCGTACGACTTCAGCAGGACAGCGCCGGTGGCCATGGTGGACTGCGAACTGATGGTTCCTGAGATAATGTTATGGAAGAGATGGGATTTGGTGAGTCCATTGTGCTGTACAATCAACCATCGCAGTCTCCGGACACCAACTTGTTAGACCTTGGCTTCTTCAATGCCATCCAAAGCGCGTATTACCGGAAGAGTCCAAGGACTCATCGTGATCTTCTCCGGTGTGTCCAGGAAGCGCATGATGAGTTTGATAGCAACAAGATCAACAGAATGTGGTTAACTTTGATGAGTTGCTACAATGAGATCATTGAAATTCACGGTGACAACAACTACAAGATTCCACACATGTCCAAGGCAAAGCTGGAAAGAGAAGGAACACTGCCAGAGGTGTTGCCGGTGACACCGGATGCTTTGCCATTGTTGCAAGACCTTGGTTACATTTAGTGCCGACGAGTAGCGAGTATCATTGTCAAATAGTTTTTAATTCAAGTATAGCATTTCAAAATTAATTTCAAACAACTTCTTCACTAGTAATAGCACTGCAAACTCACACACAGACTAACCTTGATGCGCTCTACACGCCGGTGTCCTCACATTGGTGTAGAAATAGATATAGCCGTCGCGATCTCCTGTATTTTGTCATGGTCAAAGTAGTACTAGATATTTATTCAGTTTGTGAAAGCTTTTCAAAACACGATGAAGACTTCCATTCGTGGCTAAATTTTTATCTCGCGCGACTTGTCGGTTTTTGCTTACATAATCGCTTGGCTTGCTCCCAAAAAAGTTGCTAACTACCATTCCATCGGCAAGTTGGCCAGGTTTCTGTACAATTTGTACCAGGTCTACGTGTAACAGTTTTAACAGTCTCAAAGTTGGCTTGCTCTCATGGCCTTACTTTAAAACTCGGAGTGGTACCGTACTACCTGGAAGTTACAAGTATCACTGCTGCAGTACAGGTACTATCCACTACCAGTGGTACAGCGCGCAATGGATTTCGAAATTCAGATTAAAAACGGAACAAAATAATAATATTATTAATATTTTTTCGCGTTTACTTCTGCCAGAAAACACATCAACCACATCAAACGCACACAAGCTCATTCAGCAATACAATTATTATTCCATCACGATAATCGATAAGAAGAGATACAAAAATAATAGAGTAGACTCTATGACTCTATTAGACTATTGGATACTGGTACGAAAAAAAAAAAAAAAAAAAAAACTGAATGTCTAATTTACGGGGATCACTACTATGGCGCCCGAAGTACTCCATACTCCATTATTAGTTATTGTTTTTGGAAGAGCAGAATACTGGAACTAATATTATTCATTTTTACATCATTTCCAGAGAGATTAACGTCAACCGTCTGCTCAACTGCTACAGTAGGATGCCATCTACGTAGCTCTGTAGGAAAAGAAAGCTGTGAAAAAACAAGAGAAGAAAGAACTATCCATCATTGTGCCTGCCGAAGTACTAGTAGCATCGACGAGTGTAGCAGCATGCTGATAAAGATGATGATTAAAAACAAAAAGGCAATCGTTGCGATGGTGGTTGTAGGATTTCTGATGACTATGTTTTGGGCTTCGCCCATTGAAGATCTGCAATTTCAGACTGTGCTGTTCAGTCAATTAAGCAATAATATATCAGCAAATACGGTGTTTCAAGAAGATAATCTGGATCCTCCTACTCCTCTCGTTATTGAAAGACACATCGTAGCAGACTTTCGCACTGCGGATGTTTTGAAGGAAACAACAACAAGTACACCGCACAGCAGTGACGTTAGTGGTGGAAATGTAAATGTTGCCAGCAATACTACCAAGCAGGAGGAAACGGGTAGAAATGCATCAACATCCTGTCTTCTTATGAATTCTCGTCAATGGTTGCACAGCAAACGTTTCTCAAACATTGACATGTCCCAGGAAGAATTCCGGGAACATTACAAGCTGCTGTTTAGCTCGCCGTCTGCATCGTCGGCGTCGGCGTCGTCGGCGTCGTTGCTGCTGGAACAAAATATTGACACATTATTGAGACAGACATTAGCATGGCCGAATTCTCGATTGGTGAAATCTGGTCAAGACATTATCAATCGTGACATTACGACAACAGCTACACATGAAGACGATGATCCGACAGCAGTAGCAAAACGTTGGTTGACACGATTTTCTTTTGCCATTATTATCGTCATCAACACGAACCTGCTCGAAAACAATGGAAACAAATGATGACCATGTCTTCGAGGAATGATACCGTAGATGATGATTGTTTGGAAAGTCGATTGATGGTGGGTGTTGGAAGATTTGATTGGGAATGCCCGCAACATCAAAAGTATTTGGCCTTTTCACAGCAGGATCAAGGGATTGGTGCAGGTGCCGATCTTTTCCGACAGGCCATCATGGCGGGAATTTCGAGTCAACGAATTGTTCTGCCCATCAACAACAATGACGAGACAATCGGTGCAAAAAAATGGACCATGGCGTCGTGTCAACGAAAAGATATGCAATGTGTCTTTGCTCCCGTGTCACCCTGTGCTTTGACAGTCGACCAAGTAAACAATGGAACGTGGCTTCAAAGCAAAGGTGATTTCCAAAAACTTTATCGATTTGGTAAGACTACCACCACTGATCCTAAACTTTTTTGGCAGAAATACGAAAATTTTGGACTGAATCCAAAGAGAAGGCATCAACTCTTCTTTCGACGATTGTACCAAATGTCCCAAGAGTTACTCGAAGAATTGCCAGCGAACGATGCTGCACGTCACATTTGGGAACGGACTTCGGAAATGTTTAAGACGAACAAAACAATGGCATTGGGATGTTTCGAAACAGCAGCAACCATGTACATGCTGCGACCCAATACACATATTAGGATCCGTCTTCGGAAGATGCTTAACCGGAACATTCCTCAAGATTTAAACTTTGATCCACAAAAGACTATTGGATTACCGATTCGAGCTTCGGACAAGTGTGTTCGGGAAAGCAGCTGTCTTTCCTTCGATGACTACATGGCACTAGCATTGCAAACAAAGAAGAAATCATTGCCAGGGAAAAGTAAACCCTTTGTTATTGTGACGTCCGAAGCGAAAGAAATTTATGATCAGTTGAGAGATTTAATGAATCACGATCATGATGGGAAACGCTATCCTTTTCGGTTTATCATGAATCTTGGAGATGTACAGCCTGGATCTGGAAGGAGTACGCCGAATGTGACGGCAGATGATGCAATGGTATCGGCCATGTCGTCACTACAACTGCAACTTGGAAGTAGTGTGGTGCGGGCAAACTGCTGTTCCAGATTTCATACCATTATGCTAGAGTTTCTATCGGTTGGCGCAGGGGCGACACTGAACATCAACGTTCAATGTTTGAACGACGATACGGTAGATCCGCACTTTCGCATCTGCTGTTGGAACGAACGAGGTTGCATGGAAAAACGATCGAAAGGATTGAAAAATCAAAATACGCCTGTTGGAGGTGCGAAAGCTTTCAATATCACACGGTATTAATCGTGCTGCCTGTGGTTACACTGCGAATATCTCGAGTACACAGTAGTGGCTGCGTAGGTTTTGTTGTCTTTGCATCTTTCATTTTTATCGACGGATTCTTTGATGCCAAGGCATTGGCAAGGATTCATCGTCTTTTTGATCCTGCATAGATTTAGTTGTGCATTACTTCAAATTATCATTATTATTTCTTTTATGAATGTTTCTTCCTTAAAGCAGACACAGGTTAAACATTTGAATACGCGTTCAATTTGACACCACGTGATTGATTGTCAGCCAATGTGAACTGTGAACTCCAGACATGTCTATGACATACAGCCTTGACTGCCTGAACCTTTCGCAAGGCTCCAAACCACATAGCGAAAAAAATACTCTGCACTTATTAAAACATGATACACTACATTGAGAGCCAATATGACGCTGTCTTCCTTTCATTGAGAAAGTGCTGGAACCGTACGTTCTGGTGATCTCTGCAAGCTGCAAATGGCATACAAAATATGTCTTGTCCGCAAAAAATCAATAAAACTCTCTCAAGCACTCTTTCCTACAAATCGAAATCTGCTCAACAAATGCCTTTTTTCTTTAAAAAAATCCAACAGCAACAACAAGAGACGCCACTCCCGTACTAGTCAACAGGATGGAGGCCGCTCGGGCCGAACTACTATCCTCTTCTTGTTGTTCTTCTGTTTCAGCCGCAGCAACTGCTTGCTCGGATTGATCCGAACCATCTTCATCGCCAGTGGTTGCACCTCCGCTTATTACCTCGACACTTTCGACAGCAGCTCCATTGTCGTTCGGTCGTCCTGCTGGATCTTGCATGCAAAATTGGACTTGGTCCATTCCCACAAATCCATCGCATCCATCTACTCGGTCTCCCTTATTTTTGAGTCCAGAGCAAACAAGTCCCCATCCACACTGTTTGCAGTTTTGCACGCGAAACAAAAAAGAAATAAAAGGAAATAATAATAATAACACCATCCAAAAAACAATGAGATGACAAGAAGAAGAAAAGAACACAAGTTTCAACCGAGCTACTGCTGCTGCTACCAACTCACGTGTTCATCTCTATCACAGTCACCTTGGCATTCGGACAATGGATATGTGACAGTGGTTGGGTCTGGATCAGGGCCTAAATAGTCCAGGCGAGCAGCTTTAACAAATGTGAAACAAAACAACAGTGAAATTAGAAGAGTAAATGTAGTCCTCATAGTGTTTGTTGTTGTTGTTGTGTTCTTAGCGGTGAAATTGTTTCTTGAATTGGTTTGCTTTGCTTTTGTTTTGGGACTGTTGTGTGTGAATAACGGAGATTGGTCGCCATGAATTATTTCACCCTGGATGAGTTGAAGAGTGTCAGTTAAAACCCTAAAAATTGGATTGGGAGTCAACAATTAAATAAAACGTACTGTAAATGCCAAGCTTCTTCTCTACCCGACTAGTAATCTAATTTTTCCTAAATCCAAAAATCCAAAGCCAGTTAGGTAGTACCGGTACTAAATCATGCTCCGATTGCAATGAAACAGCATGCTGTACAAGAAGTTGTCACATAGTACTAGATTGTAGTAGGAATAGGTTACTGTACCTGGTACGATTGTTATTTTAATCGTGTAGAAAAAGTAGAGCTAGTCCGTTCATAGCGTTTGACTCTTGCAAGGCAAATCAATGAGAACGATTGCACGCGCGCGGGTGTGTGTCTCTGAATCTACCTATTTTTTGAATCATACTACTAGCTACAGTAGCGCGCTTGCTAAACTTCCAGTAAAGCAGATGCGAACGTCCCGTAGGCAGGTAGGTCGAAACATGGATGTGGTCAGGATGTGATCAACCATGATGTCACCTCTTCATGGGTGCCAAAATGATATCCTCCGGACACTTCTGGTTAAAAATTGCGGAAGAAGTAAAACGCTAAGTTGGTCGGCGCTGCTCTTTATTCTGATATAGTAATTGCACAAAATAATGTAACTGGAAAATAATACGAAGAGATGTCTAATCATAGTTTTCTCCTCCAAAACACCATCTTCCGAATACAAATGTCAGGGAGTGCGCATTTTTTACCTCCGAGCTACGTGAGAGTACATCTCCAACTCTCTTGTGTCCACTAGGGAATTTTTTCATGTCCTTTACACTTTTCTGCACGCTTTTAGTGTCCGGCTAGCAGCTCTTGGACCAACAGCAAATGCTTTGCTCTCTACATTTCCTTTAGCCTGGCCGCGCAAAGGCTAGCACACTTCTTGCTCTACAACCGAAGGTTTGTCCGATATGCCACTGCTTCTGATTTTCTGTCGTTTGAGAAATAAAAAAATGCATTCTGTGTATTTAAAGTCTCCAAAGGCTCGAATGCGGTTTCGGGGCAGTCTGGATTGGAGCATATCGTAAATTGCAAACTAGCACCATTTCAGGATAAAACTTTTCCCACCCGTCCTGCCTCGGTCAAACAGGATGTTAGAAATGACAAGGAAGTGGTTGCTGAGCTTCTTATGCCAGCCCACGCAAGAAGGCAGGGCAGGGTGGAAAGCGACGACGGTAAAAAATGCATCCACTAAGAAGATTGTTTTCAAAATTAAACCTATTGCTCACAAACACTGTTCAAGAGTTTACAAGGGATTCCCAGCAGACCTGGCAAAGACTCTAGTGCCCAATTCAAGTCCACATTTGTTGTCATTGACTAGAAGAGAAACAACATGACTACTGAGACAATGCCTCCGGCGTATATGAAGGAAAGAAGCGAAGCACTCGAGGCTGGAGCATCAGAGTCAGTAATAAAAGTTGGCGATCCTTGGGTTTCGAACGTCAAAGTACTGCTTCCACTTGCACTGGTCCTTTTGAACGCGCCAGTGACAGCCTCAGGACGAATGCAAAAGTCTGACCTGGATTCATGCTCCGCACCATTCAAGCAACCTGGTACATCTCCACCACCGCGAGATGCTCGTTGGTAGCACACAAGATACCCCGCACACTGCAAGCACAGAAGAAGAAACGTTGAAAGAGGAGCGTGAGAGTGCGAGGCTGCGTACAAGCAAGAAATACCGCTCCCTTCCATCCGTGCAAACTTACGTCGTCATCTGTATCGCAATCTCCCTGACAGCGTTGCAGAGGCATCTTGTTTGAGGCTGGGGTAGCCCCAAATTCTTCCAGTGCAATGTCCTCCAGTCCCCGGACTTCTCCTAGTGAGCGGTCTTCCTTTGATGGCCTGACAATTTCAAGGTATTTTGCGTCGGTACACGTCGCGATGAGGCAAGCCCAAAGTGCGGTGGTTGCCAAGATGGTCGTTCTGTTTGTGGCCATTTTCGCAATGCTAGAATAAAAAAAGCAGATGCACGATTTCTGGATCGGGCTGAGGAGCAACGAGTAAAGCAGTCTGTAGGAAGAACTGTGAGCATTGAAATGCGAAAACCGACACTTTCCTCGATTGATGGGTTGGAGAGTGGAAATTTGAAAGATCAACGTTACGACTTGAAAAATATGTGAGAACTAGAGGTGCGCGTTGGCATCCTATTTGCGAACGTACCTCATCTACTGGTTAACGACAATGCCTGGGAAACAATAAATCGTGTTGACTTAAATTTAGCTACTTTGCTTGTCTTGATAGTGAAAACCGTCAACATCGGACCAGAGTGTGAGCTGCGCCATGGCAGCAATGTCCCGATATGTGTAAATATCATCATTTTGGCTGCTGTTCGCGATTGAGTGTATTGTTTGATTGCTGCCCCCTGTCGAGTTGCTCCCAGCCTAACACCGCTTCTTCGCCAAACGTTGAATTCTCATCTTGCGAAAGCAAAAGTACACATGGTCGCCTTCAATTAATAAATGGGCAATTTTTATTAGCGAAAAATAAGTTTCGACGACATTCGAGATCAAATATTAATGGACAAACTTTCTAAAGAATGCCACTGTTGGCGAAATTCTATCGCCTTTTAGCGCTTCATTGTGTAACAGATCATTTATTTAGTATTGATTAAGAATTTTGCAATTGATATGGATATGTAAATATTTCCCCCGAAACCCAAAATGAGCGTGTGCACGCTTAATAGCTGTTCATGGTTCCAAAGTAGGTGCTCTTCTTGTGCGTACCCAGTAGTTGTGCAAAGCTACCATTCGCGAAGGTGGATGCCGTGCACCTCCGGTGCTCTCATCGTCGTCCGACGACACCATTGCAGCATCACGAGGACCCGGCATGGCTTTATCCTGGGCAGAAGAAAGTGCGCGCTGCGCCTTTGCTTCGGCCCTTTCCCGTAAAAGGAGGGCCTTTTTGGTCGCCTCCAACAAGGCAATTTCTTCAGAAATTATTTCAGAAAGCCTCTGCTGCTGTGTCACATGAGCATCATTGAAGGAAATGTGAGGTTGCGTTGCGAGTAGCTGATTCTGGCGAGCCATTATGTCGGTCTGAATAAAGGCGCTGGCAGCCGAGGTCAACGAGCTGACAGGGAAAACAGTAGAGGGAGCCACCAGAGGAGCTTCCTGTGAGATGTTCATTTTGGCGTGCTTTGTTTTCATCATTCCATCGTCTTCCCCGCCCAGACTGCGTTTTCCATCCGCGTTGATCATCGAAAAGTGTTGTTTGGGATAGTTTTGAGTGAGTGAGAGAGGTGAAGCTCCTGCTGCTGGGTTGGAAGTAGCAGCCATCATAGTGAGGAACTCGGCCCATTGCTTTTCGTTGTTCTTGCTCTTCATGCCGTTACTGTAGACAGTCTCCATTGTCGAAGGATTGAAAGATAGGTTTTATTTTAAAACGAGATTGATATGATAATATGCTTATTTTATTTTATTTTAGGTTGAGGATGTGCTCCCTCCGCCGATCGCTGGCTGTTTTTGCTCTCAGATTGTCAACTCTTGGCGATCGAACGTCTGATGGTTTTACACAAGGCTCTACGAAAGGCTCTTTGCGTGGTTGATTAGTACTCTTTGACTAACAGTAGAAATCGCTTAAGCGACTAAACGAGGATCGTGCAGTACCACTCTGTGGTAGGACTAGTACTAGTCTACCTGGTACCAGGTACTATTTAGTGGTAGTAGTATTTTGTTGCCGCTGAAAATTACAGTATATTATTATTTTTTATTAGCTACTACTACTAGACTACTAGTAGTACCAACCCTCCAGTATTTTGCCAAAACTTTGCAGGGCTAACGAACTGCGTGCTCTTATTTATTTGTTTTCGTTCTCCTAGTATACTACCAGGTACTACTAGACTAGTAGTAGTAGTACTACCAGACTACTATTCGGATTTCGGATACCAGAGGAGTTGTGATCTCCCCCGTAAACTAGATATTCGAACTCTTTTATTTATTTAAAGAACACTTTCTCTCCCATGCGTGCCTATGTAGCTACAAGGTGCACGCTTCATGTTCATCATCTTTTTCATTGGTCTGAAGTCTGAAGTCATGTTGCTATTGTCCCTTATTGCATTCCTAAATCACCCCAGTTTGTACTCTTGGTACCTCTTCGATACTTCAGAATTGAGAGGCTGATGCAACAAACTGCGCCTACCTGTCCCCTGACTGCCTTAGAAGGCAGGTCTGGTTACAGAAGTTCCCTGCTACCGCTAGTTTTGTTACTACCTTGTTCACAAGTCACTGTTCTGCAAAAAATACTATAGATACTCGAATTACGGGGAAATTTTATTATTCATTATGATATCAACATTTGAACCGTATGTTTGAGCCAAACATAGTTCAACGAGCTGCCTCCCTACTGAGCCTATCCCTTACTGCTACCTTCGTCTTGGTTAGGCTGCATTCTTCTGCTTCAACATATCCAGAGACCGCCGCGCCTGGAATAGTTTTTTTCCTGGTAACATCTTGCCGTGTTTTGACGGAAGAGCTGCTGGTTCGAGAGGCGCTGCGAGAAGATGCGCCAAAGCATAATGCATGTCTTGCATAGTAGGTCGATGATCGAGCTTCTTGGCCCAACCTCGTTTGAACAACTTACAAATATTTTCTGGCCAGGATTCCTGGTACGGTGGTCGCTCCGATTTCATGGCCACGGTCTCTCGAACCTTATCTCCATCCAAACCCGCATAAGGTTTCTCCAATGCCAGCATCTCCCACAAAACAATGGTAAAAGAATACACGTCGCACTTGAAATTATAGGGCTTTCGTTTCATGACTTCTGGAGCCATGAATCGTGGTGTGCCGGTGTTTCCGCCTAAATCGTAAAGCTGGTTTGGTTTTTCGGAGAAGGGAACCTCCACCGCAAGACCTAAATCGAACACTTTTAATACACCATCGACATCAAATCCAATGTTGGCCGGCTTGATATCTCGGTGTATAATCTGTCGTTCGTGGAGATAAATCAGGGCTGAAGCAGCATCCAACGCCACTTGGATTCGTTCGATGAAAAAGTCCATTGTTTGCGTGTTGGTGGTGAGGGCATCCAGTTTGTTAAGAGTGACATTCGTTTCTGCCTTTGGTTTCCAATCGTATGTAATTTTCTTGCTGAGGGTCTCCGTGAGGCGATCCAAAACCATGAAGAATCCGTCGGCTCGCCCACCAGTCGACTTGTATCCAAGAATACCGTTCGTGGACAATCCACGCAAAGCAATAATATTGCGATGGTTTAGAGCTGAAAGAATATGGGCCTCTAACACAAGATCCTTACAACCAGCAAAAACCTTGTCGTTTTCCTTCGGATCCTCCAAGTACTTGGCAAACAATTTGGGATTGAGATATTTCAAAACATACTTCTTATGCTCATTTTCGTCCTCGTTCAATTCACATCCAGTGGTGAAGTACTTAATTTCCATAATAATGGCAAAGCCTCCGCGGGCAATCGGTTCGCCCAATTGGACATCTGTGTGACTAAAGCGGGGAATATCAAAGGTGCAATGGCGCTGAAGGTACCGCGAATTTTCCAGAACATCAATGACGCGCTGTTCCATGTGTTTTGTTAATTGATCGGTAACTTTCTTGGGCAGCAAGTGGTCCTCTACTTTGTAGTATTTGCTAGATGATGCCTTCTTGGCAGAGGCAGGAGCTCCAACAATCTGAGACGGTTCATCATCGCCCGACTCCCGCACGTTCTCGTCGTTGCTCTGTTGCTGAATGATATCCAGAATGTTGGTGGGGTCTGATGTCACACTGTAGGAGGAACCGCACGGGTCGCTCGAATTGGTCATACTGGCCATGCTTAACCGTCGAGCGGCTTCATTCGGTGAAGCGTTACTGTAGGGAGACGATGAGCGAGGATAAAGGATGCCGGATCCAGGAATATCATCCGAGCTGTCATCGTGATTGCTGTCGCTCATTGTAACGTGGGATGCAAGACAGAGTGATGGAGTGGATTTTCAAAGGCGGAAGATAATGCAAACAATGCAACAGAGTTAAGGTAAGTGTTTTCTCGCCGTAGTGTTTGGAATCAAACCGTATATCGGTACGTTAAGTCGAGGATAGCACTACTATTACCACTCCGGTAGGCAGCAATGCAAAAAATTATAATTATAATTATAATTATAATTGGTTGTATAAGAACTAAAAATACTTGAAGTTTAGAGAGTGGCTGTGCCGTATTTTTCATTTTTTTTCCCCCCTCTACTAAGGCCTAGCAATAAGAGTAGTAGTAGGCTACCGTGATAGCTATGGTACCTGGTAATTGTCGGGAAGCTAGGATGACTCTGCTAGGATGACTCTGCGAGTCATTCGGATTTTCATGGATGTTGTTGTCTAGAAGAAGAAGGGGTATTTCAGTTTTAAAAAGGGGTATAACATTCTAATAGAAAGAAATGGGGGCTACTCGGAATTATTATCTGGCTCTCAGTAGTTAAAAAAAGCACAAAATGTCCTCTTTCAATCGATAATTCTGGTACCACAGGTACCAGGTAGGACTTTTTCCGTTGTTGGAAGCGAGCCATTACTACTATCTGGTACCTGGTATATACTAGGATCAGCTACTCAGTAGGTTTTTGTAATCGTCAATTGTGAGCTTTTCTGGCTCCAGTTTACGACTATCAGGTACGAGCAATCAATCATCCAATTGTGGTATCTACATAGTCTACTGATAGTACTATTACCGGTAGAAGGTAAAGAGGATGACTCGATTATGGAGAGATAGAGCACTCAAAGAACCAGAAAACTACCGTATACCGTGCTAACAGGGAGAATGTGCCGTAGTACTTCTCACTAGCTAGGAGCTATTACTCTTTTTGCAGTCGAGACTAGATTGTTTTCAACGATAGAATATTCTACTTGGTCTAGTAGTAGTACCCGCGACTATGTGCATCTTAAAAAACGCTGCTGGAACCGGCGCGCTTCGCTGCCCTTTCCTGGCGTACGCAAAAATCTAGAAAATACTTTGTCAATCATCGTGAATGGTTGTCTTTCGGTTGGTTCACTACAGTACCTAAACCGGCATCATCCAGCCCTGGTAGAGGACACCATCTGCTGATAACTCGCAAGATGGAGGCGGCGAATCCTTGGGTATTTCCAATAAATGTTCCGTAGTGTTGTCAAAATAAAAACAGGTACCCGACTCATTTAATTGTAGATAGGAGTCTCCATGCTGCTGTCGTTGTTGAAGCTGGGGGTGGAAACATCTGCGAGCTCTTGTCCGAGGTCCGATAAAAACATCGGCCACGTAATGATTCACAGTCGGTGCAAATGATTTAACCTTTTCCACATGATGGCAAACTACTACCCAATCCTTGTCATTGTGATTGTGATGTGTGTCCGGTTTGGTGATTTCCGTCAGCACGTGCTCATGGAGACATTGGCAAAGCCACTGCATCCAATTGTCGCGTTCCTTTACGGGTACGTTACCGTGAACGTGAAGCCAGCCTCCTACGGCTGGCTCTGTAGACGGTGCTTGATTTCGCAGTGTGCCCATTAAAGCCTGTACTGCTACATGCCAACATCCCTCCGAACTTGGCAACAATCCTAGACTGATTCGATTGATGGGACCAATAGTGCTGCTGTTGTTGGTGGTGGTGGTGGTTCGTGTTGCTGCTTTTGATAATTGCTCCAAACTAGGTAGAATTAGCTGACGAGAATCCCCAGGAATCACCATAGATTTGTGTGCAACTTGATTATCCACAAGGTTGTATCGGAGTGCCTCGATAGCTTTGTCATTCCATTCGCAAGCATAGACAAAGGCAGCTTTGCCGTGAACCAGTGCTGGTAGTGTATAGTATCCAATCCCGGCGTACAAATCCAATACTACATCTCCCGGTTGTACCAACGTTTTCCCGAATCGAATCTTTTCGGTAATGTTTCCCCGACTAAACATGACATTGGTAACGTCAAAGGATTGACGTATGCCCTGTTCTGTTACCGTGATCCAATTATTTGAAATTGGAGTTGATGTTGGCCACAAAAGACTATATCCAGTCTGACGGATTTTACTTTCTGCATCTACACCTCCCTTACGCAGGATTCTAGGACATTGGTACGTTTTGGTAATCTGATCCCACATTTCTGTCATGAATTCTGCCATGCAAGGTACTGAAATTTGTGAACTACTATCCACTTTCGTGATGGTTTGTTGCATCCATGCTTCCAAATCAGATATCAACAAGGCCGTTGCTGGAAGAACCAGATTCTTGTCATCTCCCAAGACTTCCAATTTCGCAGGACAAATCTTTGTATCCAAATTTTGTACCTGTTGTCGCCAGTAATTCTTTCTTTCTTCATTTTCTTGATTTGCACTGAGAATGTCGTTATCATCGCTATTGGATAACAATAATTGTTTCTGAATGGTCTGAAAAAGGGCAGTCTTTAAGGGGGACCAGTCACCGTTGCTATTATTCGACGAACTTGTATTATCTTGAGCGTGTCGTTTTTGTGGGTTCCCCAACACGGATGTACTGTAAGGACAATATTGTATCCCATTTCCCATCACCAAATCCCTCCAACACTCTGTTTGGTTGTTGTTCATGTTGTTGGAATCAGAATCTGCATTAACAACAACACAGTAGTAGTCTTCCACGACGGGAATGGCCAACCAATTCATGTTGACAACAGCAGGTGCCATACGAAAATTCTTGTGTATCCAATTATGTTGTTCCAATGCTGTCTTGAGCGTTTTGGCATTCGATTTGGTAACGTACACTACCTGGACTTTATCTCCATTCTTTTTTGTTGCATCATGATCCATATTGGTTCTACTCTTCTACTCTCTGTACTCTTTAACGTAGTGTATGTAGCGTACATGTGTAGTCCTGCACTGAATCAAAAAGGTCTAGTAGACAGGTATTAGGTATAAACTAAACCAAGTACTTTCAATTCCTTTTGTTGATTGTTGAATGTATATTGTTGTGCTATCACCGCTCATGTCATTCTTTGGGTGTATGTGATGATAGTAGTGATGAGTGATGGAGTGATGATGGAGGAGTTGATGAGGATTGAAGACGGGGACGAGCACTTGCCCGTTGCTACTAGTGTTGCTTGTTGAACAGGTTAAGGTTATTGTAAAAAGTAGACATTAACCCTAGTGAAAAGCGGAAAAATACCTTGTTCTGCAGCGGAATAATAAAAAGTCCATTATTTCAATCAAACGAACACCAAATAATACCGTAGTTAAAAATGAAATAATACAACACGTAAAAAACATAAACCATTAGGATGCACAGACATTAATAATACTCCGCAATTAATTTCAATAAACTAAGAACTTCTGCACATCTTGACCTTTTATTTATTTTGCAGAAGGGGCATCACAGTTCTTGTTTTCACTTTTGAATTGCCACATGGATGTGATCTTTTATATTTTTTATTACAACATCTACTACTTTTCGTTTCATAAACCATAAAGTCAGTTGTTGTTATTATAGATACGTATAGTATGGCACTAGGTAAGGAGATAAGAAAAAAATAATGAAGTTAGCGCCGCATTTACCCGTCAAGTACGGCTTTCAACAAATAATACCACCACCTATTCCCGAAGCTGAAAAACATGTCGGTCACTTTTTCAAATCGTTCGATGCCAGACTTTGGCTCTTTTATCGTCTATGGGAACCAGAACAACAACAACAACAACAGAACAACGAAATAAAAGCAACGCTCATGATTCTTCACGGAACAATCGATCACAGTGGTGTATACGAAGAATTAGCAAAGGCACTAAATCAAATTGGTGTAGCTGTCATTGCCATGGACATGCGAGGATGGGGATTAAGCGACGGCGAAAGCATGTATTTTAATGACACCGATACCTTTGTGGAAGATCTAAATACTCTGTATACAAGGATACACGATGATCCGCGCTACGAGAATGTTGGACACCGTTTTTTGATGGGCAAATCTCTCGGTGGTTTGATCACAGCCTACGCGATTGAAAAATACCCTACAAATTGGACCGGTCTTATTGGGTTGTCGGGTGCTTATTCACTTGACTCTACTATGATTATGTCTCCAATTATTGTTATAATACTGAAAATATTGGCGTTCTGCATTCCAAAGCTTCCAATCAAGCCGCTGTTTGATGAGAGTTTGATCGTTGCCGACGAAGACGCTTTAGAACAATGGCGCAATGACAAGCTCTGCTGTAAAGATTGGCTTCGAATAGGCTATGGAGTAGAACTTTTTCGAGCAGTCGACGCACTTCCAGCATCTTTATCAAACGCTACCAAGCTTCCAATGCTCATGATGATTGGCAGGGATGATAAGGTAGTAACGCTCGAGGGACACCAGCTGATGATCGCTCTACACCAGTGCACGGACAAGAAGCTTAAAGTATATCCTGGTGGTCGCCACAATCTCCTGCAGGAACCAAAATTGAAACATGTGGTGATACAAGATATTTGCGAATGGATACGTAGACATACAGTAGTTGATGGTGGCTGCGGTTGTGAACGATTAGACTACTGAAAGTAAAACCAAGTGGAGTTCGGGTTGGACCTGCTGCATGTATATTTTTTATAAGTAGGGAAGATCATTTGCAGAATTTAGCTGCTACAACACTAAAAAAAAATTGAACATCTAATTTACGGGGATCACAACTATGGCGCCCGCAGGGCGCCAAGGTCACCCGAAGGCAACCATTGGCACCCCGAAGGGTGACAGAGTTGATCACAACCGGACCACACCCTCCATGGAGGAGGATAGGATCTACTATTTAAATTCGGTGACGCGCACCCGGGGTTTGAGTTACAATTGGTGGGTTGTGGAAGTTGGAGGATTCTAGCTGATCAGCTTGAGGCAACAGTGTTCAGTGATGAATCTGGTTAGATGAGTATCATACAATATTGTTTTTTCTGCTAATCGTTGTACATAATCGGTTCATATTCTAAAGGGATCGTTCCCTAATGCGCAGGAAAGATGCTACTACAGCCTACGCTACTACTCTACCTGGTAGCTAGTCTCTATTAGAGTAGTCTAGTAGTACTAGAAGACTACTACTACTAGGGGGGTAGTTCCCGGGAGTACTCTACTTTGTACTTTGCTGTTCTTTGTTGTTCATTACTACTAGTAGTAGCTTGTACTAGTAGCAGTATTAGAGTACGGAAACAAATAAGATGCACACTTTCTCATTTTTTTTTGCAAGTCTATCTTCTCATTCCTCGTCCACAAGAACACAGCAGTAAAACCAAAGCTGCAAAAGATACTTGATACATCTGTGATCTGTCCATCCAAACATATCCAATTATATTATTAAATTAATTTAGTGCAATACACTCAAGCACAAACTAATTATTTAATAAAAAGAGAGTTAAAATCATGACAAAACAATCCTGTTTGAAACACGTTCTTGCCATTGCTTCCAAGCCATCTGCCAAGTCCCAGGAAGAAGAGGCAGCAGCGACAACAGCAGTGTTTCCAACACGAGCAACGAAGAGGGACACTAATACGAATGCCATTTCTATTGCTACTACGAATGCTAATGGTACAATCGTGGAAATGTCAAACTTCGGCAGCAAGAGGCAACACCATTCTCTTTTACCAACCTTCATATATCCTCCCACGACTGGCTTTACTACAACTACAACTACATCTACTCGTACGTCGTGCCTACTTGGGACTCCCAATATTTTTGGTATCGCTAGAACCAGATGCGAGTCATTAAAACAACAACAACAGCAGCAACAACAACAGCAACAGCAACTGTCCACTACTACTGCTACCAACACAAACGGACAACAACATCAATACCTTCGCTCGATAGAAAACAATCCAAACCTTTCTCCTTTCTACCCACGAAATCAATCACCACCATCGCCACCACCACAACAGCAACAAAAACAAGCAGAAAAAGAAGACTGCGATGCTTGTTTGTATACGGGCATTGCAACGTGTACGGGATTGAGTTTTTATTTTGCTAAATTAGCACTGTTGGACACACCCGATATTACGAAGGACATGTCCCTGAAAGTGGCGAGAGGTCATCGTAACAGTCGAGCAGGATTTCTAGTCGTTTCGACACTGTGGGTAGCCGCTGGTGCCTACCGGTGGCATTTGGGGTAAAAATTAGTAGAAGTATGATATTATAATACTAGTAATTCATAATGATTTGAAATTACTTTTTTTGTCTTATGATTTTATTATTATTACATTGATATTCATAGTATTTTTGTAGTTTGTTGTGTCTAGAGTAGACTACTTAGTTAATATCCTCGACTGTGCAAATGGAATATTAAGTTTCAAAAACTGCCAGTATGTTTTGTTGTATTCCCTTTTTACTTGGGCTGTTTACCTTATTTTGAGTACCACTAGGAGCATTTACAGGAGTATTGGATTTAGAGTAGTCTACCTAGCGTAGCTATTAGTAGTTTACTGTGTTTTTATTAGCGATTCCCACTTCAATATTTTTTTTCCGCGATACACATGTTTAAGGAGATATCTTAACGATCTTCCGTTTTGCAAAAGATGACAAAAACAAAGAATGATACTGGTAAGGCTAAGCCTAAATGGTAAATCATATAATCACAACCATAAAATCATAAAATCCGAGTAGTCTAGAAGGTGTTTTTAAAACGAATTATTCATTCCTTTTTTTTTGGCACGCGAACAAAAGAGATGAAGCTAACTTGCAACTATCCACTTACTAGTAGTCTGTCGGCGGTACTGCTGATGATTATAACCACATGCTGCCAAAACAGCAGAGGTGCGGCTGCAACTGCAGCAGCAACAGTCGATATCCCAGATACGAACCTACACAGTCGTAACAACAGCAACAACAAAAATATCGCGCGACAACAAAAACAGGTCATGGATCCATGGAAGGACGATGAGATTGATAACAGTAGCGAATTTGTGTTGGATTATGAACAAGATCCAGATTTTCAAACCGATCCAAAAGTAGTAGTTGCATCGGACGCAAACGTTGAGATCAATTCCAACCAGGACGACAAGGATGATGACGACGATCTAATTGATGAAGAAATTAACGTCACAGTACAGAATGGATACTTGATTATTGATTCAAACGTTACGGGTGTGACCAATATTTCTTTGCAAGAAGATATGGAACAGGTTGCCGAATATTTTGGTATCGATTCGACGAATCCAATCGAGTTCGAAGATTTTGCTAACAATTTTGGTCAGTGTCAGTTCTGTGACAGTGATAACGGCAGTGGCAGCAGTATTGATACAGATGCGTACTTTGCCAATATTAAATGTACCGATTGGGTAACCTTTAGTTTATTTTCTGGGCCCGAAGAGTGTGCCATTTTGCGGGCCGGGGCCGTACAGCATTGTGGTTGCAAGACTACTCACAATGACGAAAACACGACAATTACGGAAGAAATGCCATTGTGTGACCTGTGTCCGAACGACTCTTCTATTGACCCACATCAAATCAACATGGATGTTTACCTGCCCACCATGTCCAATGAACTTACCTGTCGAGATATTACCAAAATTCCTGCTGTCGAAGGCAACAAAACGTGCGATGCAATTTCTAGTTTCGGATATGTTTGTGGTTGTCCCAGTGCCAAACCTCAGTGCCACGTATGTTCGGATGGATCGTCTGTTGAACGTTCAAATGCCGTACTAAAGAAAAATTACTATGCCTGGGAACAATCAATGGGCATTGCTGCTGCTGCACCCGGATGGGATTTGACCTGCGCCGAAGTGGAAGACATGCTGGCAGATAATACCAAGTCTGCCTGTCCTTCGGCATTGAACGATTTTGAACAAGAATATGGTGTTTTCATCCCAGCCTTTTGTGGTTGTCCCAACTCTTTGCCACCGTCAGCAGTAGATGGTGGATGTGCACCATGTCCATCTGGTTACCAATTGAAAGACGACGATGGCGAACTATCCGAAGCCTGCTTGGATTGGGTTACACAGGAATCGCCGCTCTTGTTGGGCGATCATTCAGTTTGCAAAACACGACAACAAGATATATTAGGAGAAGATTGCTGTGTCCCTGTGGAAAGATCATTGAGGACCAAGGCCTCGTTGCAACAACATGACGAAACAATTGCATCACCATCGTCGTCACAAGAAAGAGCACACCATCAACGCCATCTTCGAGGATAGAGGGCTACGTTGTTATACAGTACTCGTCCTATGGTTCCCTTGGGGTTTGAGCTATGAGTATAGTAGTACATTGGTTTCAGCCGTGATATATTTCAATTATTTATTACTTGGAGTACATTTTACTCTACTTTCTGGAAAGTAAAATAATGATAGAGAATGACGTACGTTTCACGCCTTGAACTCTGTAATACCATAATAGCTAATCGTCTACCAGATGTAAAACACTAGTAGTAGTACTCTACTAGGCTCTAGTAGAGCCTTGCAGTAGCCTCTCGTGGAAAATCACTGCATCAGTGAAATACTCCGAACCGCAATAGCAGGATTGGTGCTTCTTGCAAGACTTTCCAAAACATCAAATTGTCCTGATGAATACTTCCTCATGTCTATCTCTCTTTAATAATCAAAATGAACACTTGTAGAGTTACTGTTCACGAATGTAGGGATATTTTGACAAAATGTTTGGGTGATTTCCGCTGCAGGCAGTGTTTTTCTACAAAATGGGCAATCCTTAGCAACAGAGCATCGTTCCAGTGATCAGCCATTACGTGAATGCCAATAGGGAGTGGATTGTTGTTGTCTTGTGAATATGCCACGGGCATCGTCATGCCCGCAAAGCCAGCCAAGTTCACCAAGAACATGTATTTCATCACTTTGGAATAAAGTGGTATGTTGCTCTCACCGTGCGATCGTGCCGATTTGGGAAGAAGTGGGGCCACAATGGGACATGCTGGTGTTATAAAAACATCCATCTTTTCTGCAAAGAGTGTCTTGATGTAGTTCATGGCCCATCCTCGCAACCGATTGGTGGCCATATATTCTACAGCTGTTAATGTCTTTCCAAGCTGTAATTGAATCATGGTCGCTGGTTCCAAATCGTTGCGTTGATAAAAATGTTCTTCCTGCAAGGAAGAAAATGCAGCAGAAATGTTAAAGCCATGAGCCACGCTGAGAGCTTTAAGGTGCGGAATGGCAACTGGAACGATTGTGGCCCCTCGTTTGGTCAGTTCGTTCACGACAGCCTTGCACTGTGCTACAATTTCTGGATCCGAATCATTAAAATAATCCCAAAAGATTCCAATTCGTAATCCTGAAAAGTCATCAATCTTATCAAAGTCTGTCAGATGCGGTCTGGGTGGTCCCCTTTGGTTACCATCGTATTGTTCGGAGATGATATGACCAGGTTCGTTCTGTGCTAAGAGAGCATAGGCCAATGCCGAATCTGTGGCGGTGGCCGTATTGGTTCCAGCATGGACATTACCCGATGTCCAACAAACGTCGGAATCGAACGGAATTCGACCAAAAGTTGGTGCTAATCCAAACGATCCTGACAATGCTGCTGGGATACGAATAGATCCACCACCATCGAAACTAATAGCCACCGGTACTAATCCAGTCATGACAGCACATACCGATCCAGATGATGATCCACCACTGTAACGATTATCGTCGTAGGGATTGAACGGTCCCTGATAGTGTGAATTATATCCCAATGGACAACGTCCATATTCGGTCATGACTGTAGTTCCCAATATAATAGCACCAGCTTGACGAAATCGTTGTACCATGATATCATCTGTATTCGATATTGGATCTGATGAATGAAGTACCATACCATTGGAACATTGATATCCACACACTTGAATGGTATCCTTTACAGCAATAGGAACACCATCAAATACACTCCGCGGTGTACCATTCTTCCAACGTGCATCACTTTCTTGTGCTTGTCGTAAAACATTCTCTCGATGACAAGCAACAAACATATTCATGTACTTTAATTCGTCCATGGCTTTGAAAGTCCGTTGCATTATTTGAGATGGTGTTACAGTACCCGTTTTGTAGGCAGCGTGATAATCTAAAACACCATTGACAGCAACAACAGGAGATGGTGTTGTTGTTGCTGTTGTTGTTGTTGTTGTTGTAGTACTTTGGGTAGCTTTGACGACTGTCGAGGTTGTGGACGTCGAAGGAGGAGGGGGAGCATGATAATACGATCGTGGCAGTCCGTTCTGAAGTGCATCAGTTGCTGTTGCTGCCATCTGATCCGTCGTGGTATTAGTAGTATTAGTAGTATTATTATTAGTAGTAGTAAGAATGCTGCGACAGAGCGGTACGGATATAATGGGTATCTTTTGCTGTTGTTTTTGTTGTTTGGCAGCAGCAGCAGCAGCAGCAGCAGCAATTTGTCGTGCCAAATCACGAAGTTGATCCGGACGATTTCCGTTAATAATAGGTCGAACAATAATATGTCCCAATATTGGATGACCAATAATCTTGGCAACAAGCTGCAATAACCACCAACGATTACTGATAGAAGGAGCATTCACTGGAGTAATATCATATTCTGGTGAACCCAATATCGTTCTTGGTTTCTTGTCAATCTGCTTTTCGCTTGTTATAATAGCAATGGCAAGAAATACCAATAACGAAGAAACAAGAATGGCACCGGCCAAAAAAAGATCTTGTCGTGTTGTTCCACCACCAGCGGCAGTACTAGGAAGAGGAAGAGGTGGAGTTGTGTAGAAATCTGAATGCTGTCCTGACAACAGCATTGTCAAAGCTACAACTAAACCAGTTCCGACAATCATATTGATGTTCTTTATTATTGCTGTTTGATCCATTATTCACTCTTGTTTGTTTGTTGTGTGTCCGATGCATTCTTAACTTAGTACTTGAAAAGCACTGAGTGGGCTGAAAAGCACAAATGCATAAACACACTGCTACAGACTGCAGGAGATGGGTATTAAAAGTCTGCTAAATGTAATTTATGAGGCAGGAGATATGGTTGCTCGAGGGATG
>Ga0210036_1001508_pt1 | contig 26110 bp, 23 predicted proteins | sample CryGeymeta201515_FD_185469 | JGI IMG/M metagenome (GOLD analysis project Ga0210036, IMG submission 185469) | Groundwater microbial communities from Crystal Geyser aquifers in Utah, USA - Crystal Geyser metaG 2015-15 (SPAdes) (version 2) | ecosystem: Environmental > Aquatic > Deep subsurface >...
TTCGGCAGCCTGGCGTGTGGATCTTCTTCCCCGAAGTGGGAATAGTCGTATCCGATTTCTCCCGATGTGTTCCTGTTTCTGAGTGGGAGACGGGATGGGGCATTTCGGGTCATTCCGGTGACGTCGGCTTCGGGTCTCCTTGTCTCACGTTCCCTTCGGCTGGCTCTGAGTAGCCTTGATTAGGGCTTCTACGTAAAAAGCTGAGCCGGCGACAAGCATGAAGTGGAAAACCCGGTGTAGAGTAATCATTGAAATACATTGAGCTATTTTGAACCCCAAAAATTAAAAGATGCTGTGCAGTACATTAGACCTTGGCAACTATTCTATTTTTGAACGCCAGATTAGAGAAGGTTTAGCTGCAGTAATTTACGATCCAATTCCAAGGAAAGGATGGCAGTGCAGAAGGCGGGCCCCTACAACAGGGAATGTTCAAAAGTGACAGAGGCGGGAAATCTAAGCAACAATCCTGCAAAAACAGAACACTTCAATAGCTCCTTCAAGTAAAGTCCCATGAATGTCTCTGTAAGCAAATACCAATTTTGAGTATTGCAAAATAACAAATTCTCCTTTTTGTCCAATTCTCGAATGCAGATAGCGCTATACCAATAGAAGTGAATGTACACGATTTAAAAAACTCGTACCGTTGCCAGATTCGATTGTTTCCCTTCTGAGTCCAATGTAAAGTTCCCGACTTCTCTGCGTGCAAAATCCTGAAAAGTAGTTTGAAAGCTTGGAGAGAATTGACGCGAAAGAAGTGGATTGGCTGTTACCAAAATTCTCCAGCGTCTATGGAAGGCACAAAGACGACTTTAATAGTCACCTTCCACTTTCAAGTGCTCTTTTAGCCTTCTTGTGGTACCACTGAATCTAGCTAGTAATGGCTACAACTTCTTTCATAACATAAGGATATTCTAATCACTCTTGAACGCATTTTGTTTTGAAAAATGTTTTTTTCGTTGCTTGAGTAGTTGCTTGATCAAGGGGTAGAAACCAGCTGGCCACATCGAAGCGGCAAGATAGACCAGTGGCCGCCCATCTGCTGCTAATTTCATAACCATAAGCATTTCGCCTGTAAATGAGAAGAGAAGAGAACAAGCATGAGGATTTGCCAATGCTTTACTGAACAATCATTCAATTATCGAGCATCACACATCACACATGCATGGACTTACCCAAGGCGCCAATAGGAAAAAGCACAGGTGCCACTGTATATCGAATATCTTTGGCAAGCCTGCTTCCCGGAAATAGTGTATTCATACCAAAGCAGCCAAATCGAATGGTATCTCCAAAGCTCCAGCAGGCTACCGTCATTAGCGTCTGCCAGGAATCTGGAGGTATCTTTGGTGCCACAAGGGCCCAAACTCCCATCCGAACACCGGAGAACAACAATACCTGCGATGTATTTGACCTTGTCAATCCGATCATGGCATTAAAGAGTTCCAGAAAGCTCAGTGACAAGGCAGACATCACGCTGGCCGAAAGATATGTTTGAAGTCTCGCGCTGTTCACGCCATGTCGTAACAGCAAACATACTATGAAAAATGCACGGGCCCATTTTATCATGACCACAAAATTTGTGAGAACGAGCCACACTCGAGGTATTTGCAAGTCAATTGCCATGATTATTTTTACGTGGCTGTTGTCTCAGAAATATACTGTTGGTAATTTGTTTGCAAGTTTGCAAAAATGGGTATTGCGCGTAGTGAGTAGTAGAGTAGGTTTCAAGAATAGTAATAATGAAGCAGGTCTTCTCTGCTCGAGGAAATGAAAAATGAGTGAAGGCTTCTCTAGCTAGTAGACTAATAGCTAGCTACTAGTAGTCTACTAGTACTACTAGTAGTCTAGCTAGTAGTCTACTACTGTACTAGACTTATTACTCGAGTAGATTTTTGGATCCATCATGCAGAGCATGTGAGCGTTCGGCAGTGAAACCATGGCGTGCAAACGCAGCATTCAATACTAGTCTAGCTAGTCGTACTGTATAGTAGGAGTAGAGAACACTGATGTATGTAGTCTACTCTAGTAGTTGAGACAGCGTGCACGACATGCCTCAATAATATTCCTTATGCATTTCTTCGTGGGAGGATGCATGTGTCTTGAAACCTGACAATGGTAGGGAAGTATGCAATCAGCACCGTCTACATCCACTCGAGTAGTGGCAAAAAGAGAAACTCGTACAGGTGATCTAGGTATACAGGTTGCCCAAGCATCTGCTCTCCGTGCATTGCATCATTACTAGAGTTGAGAACGTCTTTGTCACTAGCACGAGCCAAGTTAGAGAACCGTTTTCCAATTAGTTATACAGCACCCCAGTCGTCTCCACTAGCCGCCAATCGCGATATCACCCTAATTCTATCCTGATTCAACGCCCATGAACGAAGCTTTGCTTCATCCAAGCCCAAGCGCCATGAGATTTCAAGCAGAGATGTCGTGCCCGTGAGGCATTCCGAGTCTTGCAGCTCTCGCAACAGGCCTTCATCAAATGACCTAGATGTTTCTGTGGCGACTGACTCGTTTCCCCCTATTTTGCGATCAGGCAGGCTGGATGGTGGATTGTTGCCATTCGTAGGATTCCAATTTGTAACGGGCATGGAAACGTGATTGTCGGCGAGCACCAAATAGTCTTGGATCTGACCGAGCACCTGATGCGACAGTAGCCAAATGGCCATGGAATACAAGACTTCTTCCAACTCTTCGGCTCGAGGGTGTACTTGATGATGTTGTTCGTGATCTTCGTTGGAAACGCCTAAAGCATCAGCATATGCAGAATCGTCAGCATCGTCAACAAAAACGAAATTGTCAGTATCATCTTCGTGATAAGAAAGGATGCTGGTGCGCAGTGACGATCCAATAGCATCATCGCCCGTCGTCAATGATGACATGGACTCTCCTAAAGCTCGACAATCCATGGTGAGGAAGCTGACAATTACAAATAGATTCACTGACCAATCATCAAAGGTCTGAGAAAAATCCAAGGCCAAGGCTTGGATTCTTTCCACTCTCTTGCAAGCCAGTCGAGATGCACGCGTCAATACTGTTGAAGCCACACAAGCACCGTGCGCTACCATATAGTTCGACAGTTCCATGGTAGTTGCTAATGGTAGATTAGCATCAACGGCAATGTCCATGAGTGGTTTCGAGGGTCGGACTGTTAGTAGCAGTTGTTGAAGAGGTGCTGTGAATCCAGAGGATTGCAAGGATTGTAAAAGCTGTAACGGTGATGCGTTGGGAAAGAGGAGGGTGTGATAAGGTCGCAAAATTTTGCTGTCCATGATGTCCATAGATGGTAATGTCGTGGGCAATGAAACTGGTTCAATGGCCAAGGCAATGTGTCGGTTCACGTAGACAACTCCATCTCGTCCAGACAATACAGAAGGCGATGGCGGAAAGTTGTGATCGTTTCTGGAAAGAGCATGAAAGACTTGCACCAATTCCCGACCCAGGTTGCCGTACTGGCGGCCCGCATTGAGAGCAATTTTTGGGTCGCCGTCTTGAAGTCCAGCTGCCAATATGTTTTCAAGTATTTCTTGTTCCTGCTCTTCTTGTTGCATCGTTGTATCGGGCGTCGTGGATTCAGAAGTAATTGTCCCTGTATTGTCCTTGGTCACATCGTTGATAGCCACTGTACCCGCTCCGCCTCCCGTGCCAGCGCTGCTCGTGGTTGCCGCAATCAATAAACCTGTACTAAAAGAGTTCCCTCGTCGATGACTCCCTTTTGGTGGTGGCTTCGTCGCACTGATTCCTGCTGCTGATGACGATTTGGGACTGTTGCTGCTGGTTATCGCCGTTAGCGACTTGGCCGAGCTAGGTTTCGTACTGGTTGTCGAATTACTGCTTTTGGTATTCGAGTTATTACTTTTGCTGAAACCGGATCCTCCGGATGCACCTTCCCAGGATTTGATGAGAGCGGCTCGGATTTCAAAAATCTGTTGCGCCTGCAAAGATATATATCGACAGCGTTTCTCTTCTCGTTCCAGGACTCGACACAGTCGTGCTAAGGAGATTTGAACGCGTCGGATGGCCAAAAATGATGCCGATTTGGCACGATGTGATTCCTCTTCCGCAATGGCATTGTGACTGTTCACCGTATTATGTGACGATTGACAACTGTTTTTGGTATCTGATGCGGCACCTCCTGACGAAGTTCGTACACGATGGAGAGTTGGATGAGAAGCATGGTCACCATCTTCTTCCTCTGTCAAGTCACCATGGTCACCTTCATTTCTCATGGTGCCACCGCGAAATGTAGCGTCAAACCACCCCGAAATAGGAATAGAGGATATATGATCTATTTGAGGTGCTAAAGCGATGACCACACTAAAAAGAACCAAATGATCCATGGCACTGCTTCCGTTGCTTGTGGATGAATTGTTATGGTTGCTGCCACTCGCCATTGGCGTCGCTGTTGTGGATGCCGTATCTGTAGAAGCTGTGGTCCAACTTGTATTATTTACTGTAGTTGTAGTGCTTAAATCACCACCCATCAAGACTGCACGGAAACAGAAGACGGTACCCCCCACAGACAAGGTCATGGGTTGACCACCTGCGAAAAAGAAAGTGCAGAAAACCGAATGAGTTCGTCGGACGAAATAGGCTAGAAACCACTTATTCATTGTCAAATGGAAGCAGCGGCTTACAAAGAGAATGCTTGGGACGAAAGAGCTTGGCCATTTGTCGCGATGAAAGTGTAAAAAAGAGTTCTTCACTCCGTTGGTATTGCGGTTGGTTGCTGTTACTAGTACGAGTCGTGGAAAATATTCGTTCGTGTTGTTTTGGGTGTTTGTCACTACTGCTGCTGCCGTGCCCATTTGCGATTACATGTGATCTGCGGGAAACAGCAGAATTGGGTGCTCCGCTATCCAGCGATGTCGGATATCGAAAGACCATGGCTGGTTCTTTTCCGAGCTGATCACACACTAAAGCGATCCCCAACACACGAAAGGGTGACAAACCCATAAAAGGTTGCCTGGCTGATGTAGAACTGTCCGTCATGGCGATAGTTGTACGATTGTGGATAAGTCTTCGAGTGCATCTAACCCCAGCTTGATGCTTGATCCCGGCGTCGTGTTGCTTCGTTGCTTCGCCAAGGCTCGATGTCAATCTTGGATTACCACGGCGGCTTGTCTATCAGTAGGAACAGCAGCTATTCTGCCAAGATTGTCTTGCTGGGGATTGGTTCTACTGCCTTGATCCTCACTTTTAAAACTTCTGTATTTATTTTGGTTTTTGGTAGTCTATCTCCTCTGATCTCCAATCTCCGGCCAACCTATTTTTTGTACTTTCTTCAAAAGATTCTTTGTTGTTGTGATAAAAAATAATACAGTGTCTACACATTGAGCATGTGCGCGTGCAGCTGTGCTTTACGGCTGATGACTACTGCAACTAGGAGCGGAGGCGTTACCACGCTAAAAAGCATTGTGTACAGCAGCAATCTACCAGCACCGTTTGGCATTTCTCCAAACTAGGCCAATAAAACAATAGATGAGCATGAACACCGTTACCTCCCCCATGCAGCCAGTGGCACCACCCACGAAGAAGATTAGGGCAACTGCTGACTTGAACAATGTTGATGCTGTTCGAAAAAGGCGGGACGAGCTTAACAAACTGAAGCAAAAGCAACAAATGCGTGCAGCCCCAGCTGGCCCCAAAGCCGGAATGGCTTCGAATCTAACTCAAGCTCGTTCCCATCTAGATGGACCTCCAGGTGCTAAACCTCCGGCACCACCAGGGGGGGCTCCAGCAGGGCCACCTGGAGCTTTGTCCTTGAACCGGGTCCGCCACAGTGATATTTTTCCTAATGTCCCAAAAGCAGCCGCACGAGAGAGCCACATTCCACCTCCTCCTTCCCATAGACAGCAACAAGGCAAGGAACCTGTGGTGAGACGTCTGGATCAGTCTTTTGAGAAAAGGCGTTCGCCTGCTCCTTTACTCGCTGCTACTGATGCTGCTACTGCCCCTACCGGCCGTTCCAAAAGTGCACCACCTAGTCGGCCCCCACCACCTCCAGGTCCACCTCCTCTGACCAAGGAATCTCTTGACGTAACACCGTCTCGATCTTTTTCGGAGCGTCCACCTCCCGTCATTCCGGGTGCCAGACATTCCTCTGAACCTCCTGTAGCTGCTGCTGCCGTCAAGGAAACTCCTCCTCCTCCCGTTACCACACCAAAAGCTGCTTCGACTCTATTCCCCGGTGGGATTCCAATGGAGGCTACGTCGCCACCAATGACCGATATTCCTGCGGGTCAACCAATACCCGTAGCGACGAATAGAAATGAAGAAAAGTCGAATCGTTCCGTGACGAATTTGTCCGAGACCGATTCGTCGGCTCCTCCTACCATGCGGGCTGCAGTGCCGACACAAATGATGCAAAAGCCTCGCCAGGATTTTATTAGAAATCTTCACCAATTTGCTGATTCTCCGAAAACTTCTGAGCCGGCTTTGGCGGCTCCCACTCTTGCTCCTTTCTCCGATTTTGACGCTTCATTTGCTCCTGCTTCGCAGAATGACAATAGCACCTCCAGTGTGTTGCGCTTAGAAAAACAAGTAGCCGAGCAGGAAAAGTCGAAGGCCGAGGCCCTACGTAAAGTGGCCATGCTGCAAGAAGAGTTGCAAAAAGTGAAAGAACAGGGACAACCGGAAGAACTTAGTGCATTGTTGCAAGTTGCCGACTCGGAAGGACCAGAGAAAGCTTTAAAGTGGGCCCGTGACAGAGTGTCGGGAACGACTCCTAAAGCAAACCGTGTATCCAAGGTATGCAATAGCTTTTTCTGCGTTGTTTTCTTTCTTTATCCTCAACTTTGTAGCTCACAATGAATAATAACTATCTTTATCAATCTTTTCATCAGGTTGGATTCTTCCCGCCACTAAGTCCTGGCGGCTTGACATCGCCTCGAGCGGCCACTCGAAAACGCGTTGCGACGCCTCACCCGAAGCGCAACAAATCGGAAAAGGGAACGAGCGACGAGCCTGGCCTCTATTCGGAATCTGTGGCGTATGTACCTCACGAATACACAAGTGAACATGCTACATTTATCGTCCGCCGTCCCTACGGTAAAGCGTCGGAAAAGGAACTTTGGTTTCAGTGTGGCTGCCTTAATTCTAAGCAGTACGAAAAGGCAGCTGACGTGAAACGACCGGAGACTCTTGAAATTATTGCCAAGATTGGCGCTGATGGAAGTACTCTCTCCTTACACGGTAAATCCTTCATCCGCCATGTCACCGCCGACGAGGATGCCGATTGGATCGAGTTTGGTAGCATGGATGAAACGGGCAAGCCTTTGGGGTCCATTACTTACATCGATACCGACGCCAACGAAAAGGACTATTCTCTTGGTGAGTCGAATGCACTCCGAGTCATTTTGCGGCTTTCCTTTTGTAACGTTTCCAATTGTCTGCGTCTTCTTACCCTTTTCTGCTCTCGTTACTGCACATCGCGTAGACGACGTATTTGAAGGAGCTTTGCTTGCCAGGGAAAATTACTGCACCTCGGTAGCATCGCTGGCCGTTGGACTAAAGGCGAAGGGCAGTTCACAAGGACAACACAATGGACCCGGTCCCATGCTTCCAGGAACAGGATTTTCTGCTCCTGAAATCAAAGCTTCAACCTCAGAGGTTGGTGTAGACACAGGCGACTTGCCCCAGCCCCCTGGTCCTCCTGCTTCGCAAGTTCTGCCTAAGGAAGTCGCAAATGGCGGCCACGAAGCTCCGCCAGATCAAAAGCAGCAGCAGCAGCAGACTGTTCCTCCGCCAGATATCCATGATGATGAGGGCGGAGATATTATTTCTCACGTCTTTCAGTCGTTTGTTGGGGTTTTGCTTTGGATTATCAAGACGATTTTTATCACCATTCCATTCCGCATCGTGACTTTTATATCGTTGTCATTCATTGCGATCGTGGTGATCTCTATGGTTTCACTCCAACTGGCCGATGACCATGGCGCTATCAGTATGGGTGCTGGATTTGACTCAATGTTTAATAACCCTGGTATATTCTAGAAAGCGTGGACGAGTGAATCACTGCCGCGTCCTTCCCTGGACACAAAAAGGAGTGGTTGTTGCATCTTGAAACTTCATCAAAGACTAGTAGCTACATATTGGAGGAACGAAATTAGATGATGGTCCTTTTTTGTCTTTTACTTAGTGAGTAATCGTGCGTGCTCTTGAATATTGGCTACTTTATGAAAAAATCGCTTGCTGCCGCAGCAACTTGGGAATTCAAAATGTATTGCAGCAGTCCGCAGGCAAGGTTGACACTCTACTGTGTAATAAGTGAGCAATTGAGATGCGCCACCATGGAGTTAAAAGCAAGTGGAGTCTAACTCAAATCAATCTTGTTCATCATCGGCATCGCCGTCTGTGTCAAGCTCTTCTGCGTGTTCCTGTCGAAACTTACGAACAAGCTCCATCTCATTGTAATGTCGTTTCCTGAAGAGAATAATAGACACAGCAAAAGTTATATAATTTGCAACGTGAGACTTATCTCAAGTAGAATTCATCATCGATTCGGATTATGCTATGACATACCTGAGCTCCTTAAATTCCAACTTTTTCATTTCTCTTTCTTTCTTCTTTCGAGCCTCTTCTTCTGCATCTGACTGGACATCCGATTGTTCACCAGCTGACTGTTCGCCACCATGAGAAGAAGGACTGGACGGGTAAGCATCACGTACTGCCGCAACGCTGTCCAGCTTGTTTTGCAGTGTATCCCAACTGAGGGTAGATTTTTGGTTTTTGGGTGACTTTTGTGTGTGGCGTGAATCATCGCTTTCCTGGCCTGAATCATAAAATGTGTACGGTGTATTGGGTTCTTCGATTTTCATGCGTGTCCCTCGCAAAAGATTGTGTTCTTCGATAGCATCTTCGTCCCACTTCAGCGCCATTTTGGGTTTTCCACTTCGCGTTTTTTTCTTGAGAGCTGGCTTCACTTTCTTTTCGGTGGACCCGTCGGATCTTGCTGCTAAATATGCTTCATGGGCATTTTTTTCCTCGACTGTCAGCTTGCGGTCGTCCTCTGATGAATCTGCCATGGTGTCCTTGTGTATAATGTTGATTTGGATGTTTGTTTGTTGTTTGTTTAGAGCAATGAGTCTTTTAGTTTTTTAGGCAAATCGTCGTTTTGTGCGCAATGGAAAGTAGATTGCATTAAGAGAGCCTGGGATGAGTAAAGTGTGTCTACAGCAGAGTTACAGTCAAGATAAGCAAAAGGTCTACTTGGGCACGAATAAGGGAGGAGCAGCTGGAAAACAATTATTAAGTAACCAAAGCGAAATCAAGCCAACAAAAAATAAATAATAACATGGATATAAATTTTGAGAAGTGCAAAATAAGAAGGAAATACATTCGGTTGAAGGACAGTCCAAGAGGTGAGCGTGATTTACTCAATCATGGATTCGTTTGAGGCCACCCACTCATCATCAGAATAGCAATCACAAAACAACAGCTTGCGAGTGAAGGTTTGGACGTCGCAAGACTTGGTTGTTGGTTACCGTACCCGTTTACCTCCTCAATCCATCATAAATTTTATTTGGAACACTCAACAGGATAGAGAGAAGGAAGAAGATTCAAGACAAAAAGAAGAAATAATGGCTACGGTAAGTTGCTATCTGGGATCTGGGCTTCTCACGTGTCATGCTCTTTTGCGCGTACAGATTACAGATTCTTCTCTTCCTTCAAATCCTCACAATGTGCATCTCAACTTCTTAACAGAGAACATCTTTCGAAAACTCGAACGAGATTGGCGTCTTTGCTGCTTTGACAAATTCCTATTGCTTAACTGGTGTTGGGGGATCTGAAAATTTTTATTCTGTGTTCGAATCCGAGCTTTCCGGTCACATTCCTGTCATTCATGCCACTATTTCAGGATGCCGCTTTGTTGGGAGAGTCACAGTTGGAAACCGAAGAGGTCTGCTGGTACCCAATACAACAAATGATATGGAGCTTCAGCATTTAAGGAACTCATTGCCAGATTCTGTTGTAGTGCAGAGGATTGAAGAACGCCTTTCTGCGCTCGGAAATATTGTTGCCACCAACGATCACGTGGCCCTTATACATCCCGATACGGATCGAGAAACAGAAGACGTGATTGCAGATGTTTTGGGCGTTGAAGTTTTCCGTCAAACTGTAGGAGGGCAACCTCTGGTGGGAAGTTACTGTAAATTCACAAATCAGGGTGGCATCGTTCATCCACGAACGACAGTGGAGGATATTGAGGAACTTTCTTCTTTGCTGCAGGTTCCACTAGTAGCAGGAACGGTTAATCGTGGATCGGATGTATTGGGTGGAGGTGTCGTTGTCAACGATTGGTCGGCGTTTGTTGGATTGGATACAACCGGTACTGAGATCAGTGTAATTGAAAGTATTTTCAAGCTATCTGGAAGAGGAACACAACAAGCACAGTCAAGCATTGTAACGGATATTCGAAGTTCCCTTATCGATCAGCTTTCATAATTTAATCGTTTCTAATGATGGGGTGCCTTTGTGGCCTCTCGACTAAGGTCACCTGTAAAATACTAAGAACCTTTGAAGACATGATTGTGATAGCAGTTTACGGTAGCTACTTTCAACCATCGTTTTTATGAAAAAAATTGAAATTACAACATAGACTTGTATTATGCAGGTACAACACTACTATGATCTATTTAGTATTCAATCCGCGATTCAACTTTAAAAAAAATGGAACGTCTAATTTAGAAATGGAACGTCTAATTTACGGGGATCACAACTTTGGGGATCACAACTTTGGCGCCCGCAGGGCACCAAGGTTACCTGAGGGCAACCATTGGCACCCTGGAGGGTGACAGAGTTGATCACAGCCGGACCACGCCCTCCAAGGAGGATAGGATCTGCGATTCAATTTAGTTGAAAGTAATTTCGCTGGGCTTTCGTTTATTCTTGCTTGTTTGCAAAATGGGCTAGCAAGAGTACCATTGCACACAAACCCTGTTGGAAGATACGATATTTTTGTGGAGTCCTTTTATTGTGACGACACAAACACGATATATCTTTACGGCACGCACAAAACGACACAACATGAATAAACGTTGTAAAAATAGTTGCCAAGCTTAGGATTCTGAAAAGGAAGGGAGAGGCTAAGTCAACATCCCATTTAGAAGAATGACTGTTGCGAAATTGTTGAGAAAACCCTGGAGCAAGACACAGGGTATTCGTTTGAACAGGGCGAGCACGTTGAATCACTTCGCTCTAGTTGGACAATTGATGATTAAATCTTCGCTGCAGGGCAAGCTTGAGTTCAAGCATCGATCTAATTTCTGCATCTAGAGTGCAAATGATCACCAGAAGATTGCTCTGTTTATAGACGTGATAACATTGGTGTGAGCTGACTAAAAATTGAGTCAATGCATGATTTCGAAGACATCTTGATTTTTTTGGCAGAGTCAGCTTCTTTTTGTCTCGGATTTGTCGGCATCTCGCTAGCTAGCTAGTAGCTAACGATCGGGATCTACTATCTAATGATACACATCATTCTCGTCCAGTTTCCACAAAGTTTGATTCAATATTTGATTCACAATGAACCTTGAACCTACCAAAGTTTACCTCGTACAACTGAAAAAGTCTCGGTTATGAAGCAAAAGAGTAAAGCATGCCATATCTTTCGATTTTCATGCCTCATACCTGCAGCCTGCAGCAAGCCCCTTGCCTGTCATCTTCAGCAGTTACTCTTTTGAAGTGGCGTGCTTCTATCTCACTTGATTGCGTCTGCGTTCAGGTTTTAAACCTCTCCGTAGAGCTTGATCAAGATATTATTGTATTCATTTAAATGGTGTAGAGTATGGAAGAAGATGTCTACTCTGGTTCCTGACTCGGTCTAATAAGAACTTTTTTCTGGGTGACAACGATTGAAAGAATCTTAACAATGAGGTACTTTTAAATTTCATTCCTACTCGGAGTAAAGAGAAAATCACTCTTATTATTTCAAGTAGAGCGGTAACTTGCGCCACCGCACCATGCGCATCAATTGAATAATCTGGCTGGAGTCCAGATCAAGCAAGAACCAAGCATCTCTTGCTTCAGCAAGACAACCCTCTCATTCTAGGAACCAACTCGTGTTGTGTGAGAGTCAATACTACATACCGACATATTGAATTAATTGCAAGTCCCTGAAAATGGCTGATGAAGGAGAAACACCCGCCGAGGTCGAGGCCGAGACCGAGGCCGTCGCCGTTGAAGAGGTTCAAATGAGTGTCTTGGATGCTCTCAAAGAGGTGAGTCGAATGAATGGGGTTGTGAGGCGTTTTGACTTCAATGTATGGGAATATCATCGCCTGACTTGCAAACCTCCTACCTTAACTACTACAGGTCCTGAAGAAAGCAAAGATCCATGGGGGGCTCAAGAAGGGACTCCACGAGTGTGCGAAGGCTCTTGACATTCGATCCGCCCGTCTTTGCTGTCTGGCAAAAGATTGCGAGAACGAAGAGTACAAGAAGCTCATCCGTGCTCTTTGCGCCGAGGGTGAAGTCCATGTTCTTATGGTTGAGTCTGGAAAGGAACTTGGCGCCTGGTGTGGCCTTGCCAAACTAGAAGATGATGGAAGCGTCAAAAAGGCTGTCCGCACTTCTTGTGCCGTCATTACCGACTTCGGAGAGGAAACCCGAGCTCTCTCCATTCTTTTGGATTACTTGCAGAAGCAGGCTTCTGAGGCTGAACTTTAAGTGTCTTATAGAATCAACTCTTACGTCGCCTTGTTGCATGCACACATATTTCTTTGTGCTCAGCATGGAGTTTCTTATCCTCCTCGTGGATATTTACCCTTGCTTTAAAGATTGTCGTGAGACTTTTGTCTGACCGTAGAATTAGTCGCAAGAGTTTCCTATTTATTCGCTAACTGAATGAGGGTTTAGGCTTGCCTTGGCCCTCTCGACTCGTCTTAGACTTGTTGAGCAATATCTCATCTGGCAAAAGAGAAGGATAGAGTAGTTCTCTGAGCCGCCGTGCTCCTGCAAGAAGCGCTCTGAAGTTGCGTATCAATGAAATTTTTCGGCAAAGCGCCAAGCCTATTCGTAAACAAGTACGTTTCACTCTAATAATGAAGTTCAAATCTTTTCTTGTTTCTAGCGACTAAGACTGCGACGTCGGAGAAGGAGATTGGCTGCTTTTGTGAGCCCTATTGTGGTGCTTGGTTTCCTACATTATTGTAGAGTAAAGTACTACTACTACGCCCCAGTGCAGCAAAGTGTTGAAAGCATATTCTGAATAAACTGGCTCGGACTCTGTGGCGAAGTTGTGTACTCAAGTAACGGTACTACTCAGTAGCCCTCGGGTAACCTTCGTGATCCCCGTTTTAGACGTTCCAGTTTTCGTTTTTTTTACTCAGTACAAGTCAGCCAGTGCCTGTGTCTTTAGGGAGAGGGTTACTTTGTTTATTGGAAGGTAAATACGGAATGAATCACTAGCTAGTAGACTAGTCTACTAGTAGAGTAGTTTCGAATCGACCAAGAGGAGGCAAAACGGGAGCAATTATTGTTGGAGACCGCTGCAGCAAACATGTATTGACGTTGCTAGTTTCAACTTCGGCGAATTCTGTTCCTGGTGTGCGATGGCCCTAGACAGACACTCCTCCCCAGGATGATTCTATTCTATGTCCAGGGATCAACGGTCCGGAAGTATAATTGGTGCTCAGTCTTACTCAGGATTAGGTGGCAATGTCAGACAAAGGAAAATGATATGCAGCAGTATTAGTATACAACGAAAAAGATGAACTGCTTTGATGGTTCGAACTCATGTGATGACCCACTTAGAAGGTAGCTCGATTCCCGAACTTCCCAGCTCAGGTACGGTCTCCGTCTTTCTGTGGACCTTCCTGGTAATTGTGTGCTTGCTTGATGAGGGCACGATTTTGCTTGACTAGGTAGGCAATATCGGCAGAAGACAGGTAAGGAGGGCAGCTCTTTTCGTTTCCTTTTGTCCCTTCCCGATCATAGACGTCACAAAGGTTGACGGCAACGTCTGGACTGCGATCCGTGTGGTGATCCCACGAATCTGTCCCCGCAAATCCGTGGTTATGTCTAGAGCTTTTTTCACGAGATCGACGAGGAGAGCCCTGCCCTGCCTCCCTTGACAAGTGGGGATCACAACTCACAGAAGACATTGACGAAGAGTTCGCCACAGCAGGAAGCGCTTCTTCTGGTCCCGGCAAAGGAGAAAATTTACTCAATCTGTAAAAGTCCGGTGGATCCTCGGCCTTCGTTTCCGGGTCATTCTTTTGCGGGCGCTTCATTTTAGTACAAATATCCGGCAAACCTCGCAAGAATAATTCATGCCAGTAGGCATTAAAATCGGGTCCAGGTGTCGTAATACGTCGGAAACCCCATCCATTGACCTTTAAGTATTTTACATAGCACATTGAAAGTTTATAGTGAGGTTCGAATGCACAAGCAGAATGGATTTTGTATTCGAGCATAAGCAAATGAAACAAAACCTACCTGACGCATGAAAGAAGCATACTTGGAGCTGCGAAAGAACTTAGGGATGATCTTCTCCTCAAAGACTTTAGGTTTCAACACACGCCAGGCTCTGCCATGAGGGAGCCACGCAATCAGATCTTGATATTTTGGAGAGGAAAGGATTTCGTGAAGCTTGCAGGGAAAAGCTGTGTTAGGTTTCACAATTGATGGCTCATTGGCTTGACGAGTGTAGGGGGCAGGGGTAGAGGTTGCGGGACTAGCAAAATTGTTGTTCTTGGTCCCGCAGGTAACGGAGGAGTTATCATCGTGAGAAGAGCTGTTGCGCGCTACGATGACAATGCCCTGCTTGGGTCGAAAGATAGAGGCATTCCCCGCAGCAGCACCCCGATGTTGTCTGGGAGGAGGGAGAGCCCCCCCTCGACGAGGTGGGGAGAAGCTAGCATACAAGCTGTCCTCTACACTATCGCTGCGTGTCGAAGGAGGGGAAACATTGCTGTAGGGTCGTGTGCGAACAGGTGAGAAATTCCCAAATCCGCCAGATTCAGGTCGGCCGTACACTTGGTAAACGTATGGATGCCCTCCAGGATTTCTGACGTGACCATGCATTTCTTGTCGACCACGTTGAGAAGACGACGGAGTCACTGCATTTTGGCGAGGAGGAGAACCTGGTGGATAGTGCGCCATTCTTTCACTGATAGATATAGATGGAAAGTTACAACATTGAATATTGAACAGACGGTGAGACGCGAGACAATGAAAGCAGGAGGAATGGTGGTAACAGGGTAACAGGTAACAGGTAACAGCAAATGCCTCCGACGGCATATGGTTGCAATTAGGCAGGCGCGGCGACGATATGGATCTCTCGTACCTGCTTCGATTCTGGAAGAAAAGGAAGACTTTAAGGGGGTCTGGGCAATGATAGTGATTATCAAGGTATTCGAGCTTAAATTGTGTCTTTTGTGTTGTTGTGTTTGGCTGTTTGGCTGCCTGTGCCTTGGTAATAATGAATGCGAAAGAATTAATCCGATAGTCGGCATCGCGATCCAATGGGTGTGACGTTGGCGCCTAAATAATCATCACATTCTTAGATCACTCTTCGAAATTGTATGCATTCTTATTCCGATACGCCAGTCGACTATAGATTGATCATTGTAAATCACTAAATAAATAAATGAATACTAAGGAATTCGGCGCTACGCCGCAAGACTACTTTCACGTGACTGAAAATGTAATTTTGCTCCAGAAGACAGAAACAGCAGAGCAATGAACAACTTTTTATACACAGAACAAAGCGAAAGTTTATCAAATGGATATTTTCGTTTTGGTTTTGATCGCCATCAGGGCGGTCACTCTGAAAGCTTGCTGCCACACATTTTTTCGATTCACCTAAGGCCCTTCAGCGCTAAAAGAAAAACCGGTTGCTCGACGATGGATTGGTGTACCCAAATCGTTTCCATCGGAAGCCTGGGAGCTTTTTACTTCTTTATTAGATGCTTGCTCAATCTTCCTACTTTGTGGATGTCGCGCCTTCCATGGAGACGGTGGCTTTCCGAAATATTTGTTTGACGCCCTAGCGAAAACAGAATATCGTGTTTATACTGTCAGCTCGATATGAGAAGTACAAGAAAATTACGAACGGGCGCTATAGTTACCTCGATTGGTTCAATGTCCCAGGTTTCCTTATGATCATAAATCAGATATGTCTCTTCATCAATTTTGTATTCCACACCTTCATAATATTAAAGTAATAAAGAGTGAGGCCAGAACATTCAACGTGCACAAACAATGAGACAATGATGTATGGAGGACAGCAATGAAGCTTCCCAACAAATAAATGAGGCACATACCCCAGGGCCATGCCAAGACAGGTTTCCAAGGAAGAGCAAGCTCCAATTTGACCATGCACTGCACGGTACAAAACATGAGCATGAGAATGGCAATATACTCAAATTTTGAGTGTATGCAGTGCGATGAAACACACGCACACAAAACAAATTAAAATAAATGTCGCACCTTGGTTAACACGAGCGATGAGTCTACCTGTTCAAAAGTCAGTGGACGTACACTGTACCGCGTAATGAATGACCCGAGATTGGCAAGATTGTCGATGAATCTTTGTTTGCCCTGAAAACTGACAAACGGATCGCGAAAGGTGCATTGTTCATCGTAGATTTTTTCATCCACTTCCCCCGATAAAAAATAGGACCGGTCGAAATCGTCCTGAATTCTCTGCAAGGTTTCCTCCGTGGATTGTGGTGATGATTCCAAGTTGATAGGAATGGCTTCTCCTTGCTTTTTCTTTCCGAATAAATTGCCAAATTGTTCCACTCCGTACCAGGCAACTTTAGCCAAGGAGTCGATTTCTTTTTCTTTTGAATTGGTTTGCTTCATTTCAAGCCGAAAAATATCGAAGGAGGTAGGTAATTTATTTGTAGATATCTCTTCTTGGGTACACGGAAAGGATAATCTTGTCTTTGATGTAAAACATAGTGCAGTATACTGAAATGTGCATGCAAGCAGTACTTGCAGTAAGAATGCGGTCGGCACTGTTGCCCCTCTCATCTTTTTTGTTCCTTGCTGCACTCTGCACTCGTAGAATCACTGGATTCGCTCCGTCTATTGACTTCCTGCTCCTTTGTGAATTTGCTGAACGTGGTTCGTGAGTATCTTTTCTTATACACCGGCTAATAGGCAACTATTGTGTTAATACTCGTATACTCGGAATAATATTGGTTGTTGATCGTTTGGGGTTTTTTTTTTCGTCTATTGTATTACAGTACTCAAGATCGTATTGGACTTCTTACCTAAGTAGCTAGAGTACTAGTCTAGTAGTAGTAGTACTACAGATGATCATCATCGGAAGCGGTGGTACTTTGCTAGTAGTCTACTAGTAGTAGCTAGGTAGAGTACTACTAGTGTAGTAGCTAGAAACCGTAGTACTGTACTACTACTACTACTAGTAGTCGTACTAGCTAGTAGTAGTATGTACTTGGCGGCGTATCTTTTTAATTCTTTTTCACGTCATTCATGATTGGAAAGCGTTCCCGTCAGCTCTCAGCCACAAAACACAAAGCAAAAATTAATAATCAAACCTCCAAACAACCATACCCATTGTCACTCTTTTAGAATTACTTTATTAGTGAAATTATAGGGCCAGCAACACAATGTCCACTGAAGAGGAGCTTACGCAGAAAATTTCCGATCTTGGCGCACAAATTGCTGCTGCCAAAAAGGAAGGCAAGCCGAAAGAAGAATGGAATCCAGTACTCCAAGACATGCTTGCAGCTAAAGCCAAGTTTAAAGAAATAACAGGCAAAGACTTTGGCGCGCAACCAAAAAAAAAGGAGGAGGAAACCAAGAAGGATGCTCCAGGACCCGCCAAACCGGTACGTCCAGCGATAAAGGGATGATGTCACGATGTGTCTAATTTTACAATTTGCTCACGAAATATATTTTCGGTGATCACAGCAAGGAGATCCCGACTCTGCTGGAAGCCAAAAGAAAGCGGCCAAGAAAGCAGCTGCCAAGGCTAAAAAGGAAGCTATGAAATTAGCTGCTGCCGGTGGTGCTCCGCCTCCTGCTGTTGGTGGCGGAGGAGGTAATGGCGCTACCCCTACTGTGGCGCCTGTGGCCGCAGGTGGAGGTGCCAAGGCACCTGTATTGCCACCCGCTCGAGCTCCGACAGCAGGAAGCATGCAAATTTTGATCAACCCTAATCAGCCGATTAAGGACCGTCCTATTGTTGCTTTGGCTGCTGGTGTGTATTCGAATACTATTTTAGACTACGAGATTAAAGCGGATCATCGTTGTCGACAAGCAACAATGGGGCTCCCGGACGGAGGGGCAATCGTAGGGGATTTTGCTATTGCGCGATACATTGCTAGGGCTGCTCCCGCATCCAGCCTTTTGCCTCAGGATCCTTCGCATCTGGCAGTGGTCGATGCTTGGGTTGACTACGCTCAATCGCTCATGCTTTTGGAGGAACAGCAACGAGTCCAGGCTGTCGCCATGACTTTGACAAAGGTTTTACAGAAGCAAACATACGTTGTTGGAACCAGCATGTCACTCGCCGATATTACATTGTTCGCTGTAATTGGATTTCCGGCGGAAGTCGAAGGGCTTGCAGCTATTGAGCAGCACATACCTATCGAGGCTACTGCTGCTCTCCGCTGGATTGAAATGATGCGTTGCTCTCCAGCCATCCGCGAGGCAACTCAACTGGCTCTTGGTGTAGCCAATGGTACTGAGGCTGTATTTGATGAAGGAGCTGATATGGACCCTCTTGTATCTGGTATGAATTTGCTCGAAGGCGGTATCGTCGGTAACGTCACGACTCGATTCCCTCCCGAACCAAGTGGCTACCTCCATATTGGACACTCAAAGGCAGTTTTATTGAACGACTATTACGCTCGCCGTTACAAGGGGCGACTTATTGTACGCTTTGACGATACGAATCCATCCAAAGAGAAGGAAGAATATGAACAATCCATCGTGGAAGACTTAGCTGCTCTTGGTGTCAAGCCAGACATGGTTTCCTACACTAGCGACTACTTTGGTGCTATCTACAACTTTGCTCTCGTTATGATCAACAATGGTATGGCCTACATGGATGACACTCCACAGGAACAAATGAAGATTGAACGAGCTGACAGAACAGAATCGCCCCGTCGAACTCAAAGTCCAGTGGAAGCTAAAGAGTTCTTTTTGAAGATGTGTAGTGGTAGCGAAGAGGGCGCGGCTTGGTGTCTTCGTGCAAAGATTGACATGAAGAGCGATAATGGCACCATGCGTGATCCAGTCTTGTTCAGGTCAGTTCCTTCTTTGCTTTTTCTTCTTCTCAGTATGTCCTCGACATTGCGGTTCACTCACTTTGAATATCTCCTCACTATTGCCCTGCGAGCAGACAAAACACAACACCTCACCACCGTACCGGCACTAACTTCAAAGCATATCCTACGTATGACTTAGCATGCCCCATTGTTGATTCCATTGAAGGTGTGAGCCATGCATTGCGTACCACGGAATACAATGATCGCGATGAGCAATATCAGTGGATTCAAAAGACACTAGGTTTGCGTCGCACGCGTATTCATGCTTTTTCCCGAGTGAATTTCACCAACACTGTGCTGAGTAAACGAAAGCTCACTTGGTTCGTCGAGAATGGTTATGTCACTGGTTGGGATGATGGTAAGGTTTGGTTCTCGAAAATACTGTAATCCTTTTGTTATTCTAACAACGCGATCACTCTTTTTGTTCTACTCGAATCTGCTGTCAACTTTAGCGCGATTCCCCACGGTTCGTGGGGTCGTTCGAAGAGGAATCGATATCAAGGCCTTGCGAGAATTCATGTATTCTCAAGGCGCATCTCGTCGTGTTGTAAACATGGTATGGAATACGTTCTGGGCAGAGAATAAGAAAGAAATTGATAAGAAAGCGAAACGCTTCATGGCAATTGATGGCCAACAGCATGCTGTTTTGAACATCAGTAATTGTCCAAGCGAAGAGGATCATGCCTACATCGAAACTCAAGTCCACCCCAAAGACCCAAGTCTCGGCACTAGGTTGATTCGCACTTCCAACAAGGTTCTTTTGGAGGCTGTTGACGTTGAAGGCATTGAGGTCGGAGAAGACATTGTCTTGCTGCGCTGGGGTGCGTATATTGCATTTTCGAGCTCTTTGTTTTGTCTTGCATATTTCGAATTTCGCCGGTGCTAATATTATATCGGATGCTGTGTTGCTTTTATATAGGTGTTGTTAAAATCACAAAGGTTGACGGCGGGCTTGAAGGTACTTACGTTCCTGAGGGCGACTTCAGGGCGGCCAAGCGAAAGATCAGCTGGATTGCCAAGGTAGCCAATGCAACTCCACTCATCCTCACCGAGTTTGACAATTTGATCTCCAAAGACAAGTTGGACGAGGATGACAAGTTTGAAGATTTCATCAATCCCAATACGATGGCCTCCACGAAGGCTGTTGGAGATGCTGGGCTGAAGTCTCTTGCAAAGGATGATGTGATCCAGCTCGAGCGACGAGGGTACTTTCGTGTTGACCGTCCTTATATTGGACCCGACAAGCCGCTGAGCCTTTACATGGTTCCGGATGGAAAAAGTAAAGCTATGTCCGGACTAGCAGGAAAGCTTGCTCATCGTTGAGTCGAAGACTCCTCGTGATGTCGACGATTGAAGTCTCCGTTGTGCCATCTTGGGTGCAAAATATTAAAAATAGTTTTTATTTTCTGTTTCCATGATTATAGATGCACACGATTTCCCTATTTTTTATTTTCTGTTTCAATGATAGGATGCACATGATTTCCCTATTTGTGATGCCAAAAGATGCGCTTCATGGTAAGTGGAAGTCATTCATGTCCTGAATCATCCATGCTTAGTGTGTTTCAGCGAGGAGCTAGTAACTGGAACACTGACCAGCTGGTAAAAATGCTCTGACTTTGCAACGACACGCTGCTTTATGAAAAGTAACGACCTCTAACTGCAAGAAATGTATTGCGAACAAATTCATTGTGCTTCAAAATCTGTGGGAGCCGAGGATGCTCCTCGTACGACTTGCCATTTCCTTTTGCAGATAGTTTTTCGAGCTCTCCAAGAAAATTATCAATGTGCTCTCGCAGCTTTTCAGCAGTTTGTGCGTAGAACTGCTCATGGATTTGTTGCTTTGTTTCGTGGTCACCAGACATGTGTGCCTCGTAAAACTGCCTACGGTAACTAATATTGTTCTCTCCCAATAGCTGGTACAGAAGGACATCCCACACCTCTTCACTCACTTCACCTGTATCCTTGTAAAACAACATTCTGTTGTGGGCATATCCCATGTCTTCAAGCTGGCTATTTTTGTGGGGTATCATGATTTTGCAGAAAGTAGCGGGGGAAGACTCATCTACAAATCCATATCTGGCAAAAAGGTATGATGGGTTTGTCGGATCTCCATAGCTCATTCGGAGAGGTGATCCTGCTGGAACGTCTCTAATGGTCTGTGCATAGCAATTTCCTTCCTCATCATAGCCAAATGCAATTTCAATTTCTGTTCCATGGTTGAACATATCAGCCATTGGAACAATGCGTAAATCACCAGATCCATCTTCAGCTTCAAATGCTCTCGTGTATGAAATTTGGAAGGCCCATTTCTGGAGATCTGAATTTTTCTTTGTCTCTTCACTCAGAAAGGGCACCTGGGGGTAGAAAGAAAAACGTGAGACATTCGCTGACCGAAAATATGTGTCATGTGTGAGATTTTGTTTCTAGACAGAGACGCCACGCACCTGCTTTATGTTTGAAAGGTAGATTAAATTGGCTCTTTCTTTCATTGCAAGTGATGCCACTAACGGAGGCAGACATTCGTAGCTGAAAATTCAAGAAAACAACTTTTGTAAGCTCGCAGACGATGGCTTTGAGTCCTGTCTTTCAAAACATGCACGCACCAGAAAGGAGTCATCGAAGCTCCATTGCTGAAATATCTAGGCAGGGAGTTCAACCAAGGAAACCAAGGACTCTCTTCTCCTTTCTCGTATTCAACCAGTATTTTCAACATGAGGTAAAAATGTCGAAGCTCAGAAGCAGCATTCAAGCTGGTGATGATTTTCTCAGCAGCCTCTTGGCGGCCAAATTCCGTTACTGCTGCAATACTCGAGAGAATCATTTCCTTTGGGACAAACAACACAGGGCTATTTGCTGGAAGATCCTCCGTTGTCATGACAGAAATGTCTAATCCATCTTCACTGGTAAGCTGAAATCCATTCGATCTTTGAACACCGCAAGCAGTTGCCCATTCATCGAACGTTTCAATATCTCGAGGAGCACTCTCGTCGATATTGACAACAGTACGCACGTAGGAATTAAGCTTTGACTGCGTCCGAACGAAAGACAGACTACCAGGACGAGGCTGAGTTTGGAAGCTCGCTACGCCCGACGTCGACACAATGGCAACAGCAAGACCCAGAAGCTTCGTTTCTTTTACACAGCCGACCTGTCCCTCTTGACCTCGTTAAGAATTACTGTACTCATAAAAAGGGGGCGCAAGGGCAAGTTGTGTCGAAAAATCGTAATCAAAGCGCTTTTTGATTGCTTGACGTCATCGATTTCGAGAGCGTGTGCGACCTGCATGCCCTGGAAAAGCACTGCGTATTTAGTAGTAATAATAATAATGATAATATTATTATTATTACTACATCACGAACTGGTGAGCGTTCAAACAAACATAAAAGTGAGAAAATCTCAACAATACAACAATTCGATCGAATAGAAATACACTGGACAAACTAAACCCGACTCCGAGTAGAGTATCATCCTCGAGAACCTATTCGTATTCGTATTCAATTGATTGATATCCCACGGCCACCCTTTCGACCATCTTTGCCAGTTATGTATCAGTATCCTGTTCTATTAGCGACAAAGCGCCTTGCTTCGCTCAGACATACTTCCCTCCTCCTAAGTAAAAGATTCTCCCCAGATCTTTTTTCATTTCAGTCGAGATGGCAGAGTGGCGGTAAAGATGGCACTGATGTCGACCCCTCCAAATTTACCCACGAAAGTAAGCAATGCGAAGCAATAAAAGAGCTGTGAATTTCAAACTGCTGCTCACCTCTCATTCTGTCGAGATTTTTAGTCAAAATTCACATGCCTGAAATGGGCGAAGGTAGTGGCAAGGTTTTAGAATGGTACAAGAAAGAAGGCGATCTTATTCTGAAAGACGATGTCCTGTGTGACATTGAAACAAAAGATTTTTCGTTTGGAATGGTGACAGATGATGAATGCGATGCCATTATGGGGGAAATAATAGTAGAAGCTGGATCAGAGCCAGTGGAAGAAGGTGCAGTGATTTGCACGGTATTGCATCCAGAGCCTAAGAAAAGCGTGAAGAAGGAATCCGAAGATTTAGAACAATAAAGTCGAACGATTGATTTGGAGAATGAGATATTTCAAATTTATGTCTAGACTCAACACAGCTCTACATGTCTTCGAAGAAAATCAATCCCTGCGAGTGACCAGCAGAGAATCTGTAAGGAGAGGAGTCATGTAGAGCAATGGAAGATGGCTAATAGATTATTTTTAATGTAAATATTGAAGAAGGAAGAATGCTTGTCTTCAAAAAATTACGTCAGATGGCGACCACAAATAATAATAAATTAATTGCTTAGCAACTGGGAGCATTCATGACTGGATCAGACGAATAATGCGTGTTCACTACCTCCTCTGCTGTAGTGCCACTGATGCTGGCTCGTTTCGTTGGCATACTTGTGACAGGTTCGTCCTGTCCATCGTTCAGCATTTCTTCTTTAGCCATTAAACAAAATCGCTTTTCGTGGCAACCGTAAGCGTGGGGTTTCAATTCAATGACATTATTGAGTGGGATGCTGACAAAGGGTGCTTCTTTGCGGTCCAGCCCCATAAAGTAAGCATATAAAATGCGAAGGATGCCCTGATGCGCTACGACTAAGACTGGTTCTCGGGTGCGCTCCATTTCTTGCGCTAGGGGTTCCAGTCTCAGAGTAACATCCATATAGGACTCCCCTGAATTGAAACAAAAAGGTTAGATGACGGGCTACTGTTGCAAGCAACTTCTCCTTTCGCATCAATCCACAGCAATTATCACCAAGCATACCTCTCGGATAACGATACGCCAGCTTATCCGCCTGGCGACGCTCAAACTCATCAGGAAAGACCTTTTCGATCTCTTTGTACGTCATTCCATCACAGGTTCCCGCATACAGTTCATCCAAATTACGACGTGCCATGGGTCGAAACTGCATCCACGCAATTTTATCTCCGTTGTCATAAGTATGCTGGATGGTTTCGTGCTCTATGAACTGCGCCGTCTCCTTTGTCCGACGCAGAGTACTCGTCCAAAGTCGAGCCGGTCGCGGTACCTTAATTTCTTCTCCTGTTTCTTCGTCTTTCGTTGTCGTGTGGCCAATGTATTCTTTGGCAAACATGGCTAACCGATGGGCATATTCTATTCCTGCCGGAGTCAATCCAGAGTCACCACCAATTTTTCCGAGAAGATTGTACTCCGATTGACCATGACGAGTCAAATAAAATGTACGAGGCAATGTGTGCAAGTTCATGACAAAGTGCACAACCTAATTCATTTTTGATGGAACGATGAAATGTTAGTGAGCATAATGCAATTTTCCCCCTGTTTTTCAAAGACAAAAAGTAAAAACCACTGGGGTTCGTCCAGATCAGAGCTCACCTTCAAGGGCAAATAGCCACGGATATTTGTCACAATAAATTGCCGTGAGTTGATAATCTTGACATGAGGTCCATCTTCATTATCCACTGGCTCGTACACTTTTAAATAGTTTTCTCGCCGTTCTTTGAAATCCGCCACGGCTTCTTCCGGGTCGACATCACGGTAGTCTGGAGTGCTGAGCTTGACCTTGCGAATATTTTCATCGAGGAGCTATGATACAGAAAAATTCAAAAAGAACAGTGCGTCAGATAGAACTCTTGGCAGCAAATTGAACCGTCCTCCGTACAAAGTCTGAACAAAGTAAACTTACACCCTCTTGATCACAAACGCTCTCGACGAACATACGTTTGGCACCCAGTCCAGCATCTTTCAATCGCTGCATGATGTGATGGCGACGTTCCTTGGTGGAATTCGTTGCATCAAAAGCCGCCACACGGACTCCGTCTTGTCGTACATAATCAATGAGATCCGCCAGTGCCGCATCACAGGCCATGGTCCTGGATGCCAGACCTTCGGCATTGCTAGGATCGTAAAAATTGGCCGGCATTTTAGCGCCGAAGAGCTGTCGACGATAATCTCCCACATTAAACAGTTGGGCCGGGATATCGTGAAAAAAGCTCAGAAAGCGACAGATGCGCTTGGCAATGTGAGTCTTTCCCGTGGCGGGAAGACCGACCATAATGATGACCAATTTATCCGAGGCTGTGGTACCGATCACTTCGAGGGGAGCGGCATTTTCTCCCTCTGGCAATCGATGAGGCATCGGATTGTCTACCACGACTCCAGTATGCGAATGGTGAAACATTTGCGAATGGTTTGGAGCCACATTGCTGGCTACCGTCGTGGCAGAAACTGACGGGAGCGTGATACCGTTCGGCATGGTTGGAGCGCGTTGGTTGTTGTGTCGACTCAATTCAAATTTCTAATAAATTTGGGAGCAGCGAAGCAGTATTTAATAAAAAATAGAGCCTAGTTTTTTCAATGGTTGGTGTCTATTGTCTGTCGATTCCAAAATGCACTGATGAAATAGCTCGTGGCTCTTTGCAAGTTGTTGTAAAAGTTGCTTTGTGAGGTCGTTGGCTAGTGTGCAAGCTACTGTTGAAGAGAATAATGTATGGGTTTGCTTGTATTCGGTCGCGTTTGGTGTTGGTGTTGGTATTGGTGATGGTATTGGTGTATTGGTGTTGATGTTGATTGTTGATTGTTGACGGGGCCTGATCGGCCTGATGTCGAGTGCGTGAGAGGGGGAAGTGGCGGGATAAATTCGAATAAATCTAAAAGTCATTATTTATCTCGTCGTCAACACAACTATGACACCACGCTTTATTTGAGATTTAAGAATAGGGATCAAAACTATTCATCTACGAGCGAACGCTACCGCGTTCTCTCGACTATGCCAGCTCTCTAGGGCTACGTTTGGCTAGGTAGGGTGGTTTGGAGAAACTCGGCAATTTACTAGGGCCGACCTTTTCTCCGTTCCGAGGCG
>Ga0210036_1001511_pt1 | contig 26060 bp, 14 predicted proteins | sample CryGeymeta201515_FD_185469 | JGI IMG/M metagenome (GOLD analysis project Ga0210036, IMG submission 185469) | Groundwater microbial communities from Crystal Geyser aquifers in Utah, USA - Crystal Geyser metaG 2015-15 (SPAdes) (version 2) | ecosystem: Environmental > Aquatic > Deep subsurface >...
GATACCAATCCCCGACCAGTGGGCCATAGACACCTAAGTACTGTCTCTTATAAATGGATTATCTACAGTAAACTGTTCCCACCAGAACTGTGTCTTCTTCGTCGTCGTCGTCGTCGTCTTCCAAAAGAGATGCCTTTGTAGAAATGCCGATTGCTGGCATGTCGCCTTGATTCCAGGCGGCTTTCTTCCCAGTCAAAGCACGCTCTGATGGTACAGCTTTTTTTGGAAAGCTATCCAGCTTAGTTTCCGCGTTCCGGATAATGAGTCGGTGTAACCGCGAGCTGGTTCTGCGAGTTGGTGGTCGAGGCGGCTCAGTTAGCGTGGCTTTCGCCCTCTCTACTCTTTCTCTGTCGGTGTTGTCACTTCGAAACGATACGGGGCATGGAATGCTCTGTATAGAGTTTTCTCCCTGACTGTTGATAGAGGTGCTCATATCCATTGTTGACTGTGTACCATCGCTACTGAGGCTGATGCTTATATCCATTCCAGACTCCCCATCCCAGCTTGCCTTCCTTCGTGGAGGCTTTGGGCAAGACTTTTTGGCTTGTGCTGAAACACAAGTTGGATGGTTCTGAGCTGAGGAAGCAACACCTTTGCGACAGTGAGCTTCTGAGCTAGGATCAGACGCTGAACTTCTAAGCAAGCTGAGGCTGGAGCTTGTGCTATCCCATCGTGATAGTTCGGGGCAAGAGGAATCGATTTCATCCTCCTTCTCATCCAGATAACTGAGATACGGTGCCGCAGATAAGGAATCTTTGGGAGAGGCGCAGTTATCTTGCACAATAGTAACCTCCGTACAAGGCGTTGCATCTATTAAGTCCTTTAAAAAGGATGCCATGAGGACGCTCATGGTTGTTGTGTTGTATTATTCACTTGAATGAACGCAGCGCAAATAAGAAAGGCCAGTAGCGAAGCATGTAGTATTATGTGAATGTGGGCAAATCAAAGCAACACTCACGAGAGCGAAGCTTAAACGTGAAGCCTCCTTTTCCTAAAAACGTCAATGGATGATGAAAATTGCCAACGAGAAAGTGCTGCAGAAGGCACTAACAGGTACCAGGTACCAGGTACCAGTACTACTTAGGTGTGGTACCTGGTACCAGTACCAGTACCAGTACCAGGTAGTACCTGGTACTACGGTAGCTAGTAGTTTCAGGAAAACTTGATTTGCAAGACAGAAAGTTGCCAGAGAGAAACTGCTGCAGAAGGCATTACTACTTATCAGGAAAACTTGATTTGCAAGACAGAAATGCCTTTCTTCTTAAGTGTTAGGAGATCGCAGAAGACATTTCGTGATCTTCATCCGGGTAAGAGCTCAGAAAGTTTCTCCTGATTGGCCACTATTGTTTAAGGACTTTGTCTTGGGCAACAGAAAATGTTGATTTCAATGGCCAGTTCAAACACGATTACGGTTTCCATCGGAACTTTTCTGGTCGTCTTCGACAGTTGAAGAATTATTCATTTACCAGTAGCCAAGATGCTTCTAAGTTACCAGGTGGTAGTACCAGGTACCGTAAAATAGTCTACCTGGTACCTGGTATGGTACTACACTAGTACTAGTAGAGTCCTAGTTGTACGTAGTACTGGTAGGCTTTTGCATCGAAGAAGGCACGCCTACCTGGTACCTGGTACTTTATTTGGCGCAGCCGCATCAAAACGTAATCACACTGATGGATGACAGACAGCAGTGTAACCTGCATGCACATTCCAGAGCATTGATACAATCAATTGGTTATGCTCACAACGTAAATATCCGCTTTTTTGTGTCCGTAGCAAGAGCGAATACATTGCGGCGCTTATCAAATCGATGCCACACTTGGGTTGCCTCGAACTTACTGGAGAAAATTTGATTTACCTAATGAACACGTGTGTCACAAATAACAAATATATGCGTCAAACGTCAAAAGGTAGCACAAGTTGCAGTTGCTACTCGATAACCGATACCTCCTACTAGTATTCTATGGCAAGCCGTATTCAAATACAAGCAACCTACGTAAACGTCTATATTGAGAAAAGTTTGAAGAGTGACATTAGTGCAACAAAGATGATACCTCTTTCAAGCTTGAGGATTCGTCCTCATCACTTTCTGAATGCTTTCATTTATATCAATGTTCTGGTTCAGGGCAGCTTCACGGAACAAGTCCTGCATATTGGGCAAGATAACATTGGGTGCAAATGTCCAATCGTATGCATTGATTGCCGCACCTTTCCATTGTGGTGTCTTCTGGCTACGGTTGCTGTTCCTTCTAGCAGAAATTGAATAGTCTGCGTAGCTGTCACTCGTCATCTCCTCTTCGTAGTCATCGTCCGAATCGCTGAAGCATTCCTTGCCTATGCTCAGGGCAGAATAGGTCGTTTCGGTATCATCTCCAGAAGAAGAAGTCCAATCGTCTGACGAATAGTCGGAGTCGTTATCATCTAATGAGAGTTCGTCGTCTGTTCCATCCAAAGCAAGGGCCCAATCTAAAATCGACTGGTCTGACGTACGGGGTGGCAAAATTGGGGCTTTGTCGACACGGACTGTTGATGACGAATGCTCAACGCTAAACTTAATACAGGGAACATTCGCGGCAGCAAACCTTGAGGTACTTTGGTCTTGAAAGGTAACGCATTTTTTCTTGCGGGGAAAATTCTCTCTTGCTTGTGGCACCATGAGAGAGGGCACCAATTCCAATGTAGCTCTTCGGCAAGGGCCTTTTGGCATATTTGAGCTAGCTTTTGTTGTGAATTCCATGCTGGACTTTCGGCTAGGAGCTTTTGGCATGGTTGCGATAGCTTGCTGCACAACAGTATTGAAAACACGAACTTGTCCAGTTGTAGCTTCACATGGAACTGCTCTGATCTCGCATTTTGTATCCCATCTAGAGACTTTGGACGGTCTAGTGGACTGATAATATAGCCGTACCCTTTCTCGGTCTTGTTCTGTCAGTTTTAGGCAGTTATCCTGGACGATTTCGTACGAAATTTCTGATTGATCTTCAATGAGTTGTTCGGATAGGAGACAGCGAAAGTAGTTTACGAAAGGTTCATTCATTGTTGTGGTATATCATGTTGTGTTTTAGTTGTTGTGGGTTATGGCAGCAGTCCTCGGTTTTGAAATTTCAAGCCCTCGGATCACAGCAGAGTCTTCGTTATCGTGAATCCGGAAAAATCACTCTTTAAAAATAATGACACATGATGAGTTTCGATATACTAATATTCCTTTGGGATGAGGTGGCGGATTTCACTTGTAGATTTTAAGTATTTATCTGACTACTACCTAGTAACCATTTCTGGACAACGACTTATTTAACGAAAATCTCTTGCTGGACATCCAATATTCTTCCTGTAAATCCTATTAAAGAAGGGTTCTACCGTACTTAGTACCTGGTAACAGGTACCAGTTACTACCTGGTAGTAGTGGTACAGTACGAAGAAAAAAGTATACAGTCTGGTGCACATTATTGTCGGAAACAAAGACCTGCGGAGAACCATTAGTGCAGATAGTACTACTAGTAGTAAGAGTAATGCCAGGTACGAGGTACCATAACCACATTAATACCAGGTACTGTAGGAGTATTACGGTATTTAGTCATCGTAATTAATCGAAAATCTCAGAAGCGCCACTAATAAATCCCTATTTCAGCCCTAGCTACTGTAGTAGACACGTTTGCCTGGAGTTCTATGAAACCTGTCGCGCGCCGTTGCGGGAAGTCCAGAGGTAGATTGTTGTACGTACGTAGTCCGGAAGCTTCACAGGAAGCAACAGTTGCTGTTCCTGGGCAACGAATTTCACAGTCGATCAAGAAGCAACTTGCCACAGAGAGTCGTCACGTGGCGATGAGAGGGCCGAAGAGAGCGCTTGTGAACAATTTCTGCAGTCAACTCCCCTTAGATGCTGCATTTCTCATGCTAGGTAGCTCTGTAAAGTCGTCACTACTAGCATCATATTAGACTGCAGATGGGGAGTACTAGCTACAACACTACCCTTTCGGAGCCACCATTGTCATCCCCGTTCTTAAATATTCCAGATTTTTGAAATATGCTAGATCTTACCGCGCACTACTGTCGCTCAATTCAATTTGACACCTCTTTTTCCCCTTAGCAGCCCCAGGCTGAGGCGGGACACTATCCAAACGCATTTCCAAAGCTTCAGCTGAACTTTTGATGGAGCCTTCAGCCAAGTAAGGGATCCAAAGAAGTTCTATGGGTCACTCAATGAAAAAAGGATTACGCACTTTTGAAACATCGGGATAGCAACAGTAGAGCAGGAGCAAGTATCCTCCGGTCGCCCAACGAGAGAGCAGTGGCTTGCATTGTCAATAAACTTCCTCACTAGTAGCCAGTCTACTACTAGTAGTAGCTAGCTACTTAGCTACTGTTTTGATGCTCGTAGAGTAACTATTCGTTGACTACAAGACTAGTACTTGACTCCTAGCGGTTCCCAGTTAACAACCCCGATAATTCCATTTGCGATGAAAAAAAGTGTTTTCAGTGCCGCTCGAAAGGCTGCAGAGGCCTTAAAAGGTCCTAAAAGTCAACAGGAGGTAGTCTACCAGTACTGGTATGCTTCGGTCGTCGGCTATAAGTATAACAGTAGTCTAGCTAGCACCGGTAGTAGTAGGGACACGCCTGGAAACTTCATTATTACCAGTGTTTTGATAAACTTTTTAGGCTCAATTTGATCCACCGGGATCGAATTGTGGCCTCTCCTCGTTGAAGATCAACTTCATATCACCGCGTTTAAATTCTTTTTCGTCTTCTCACTCTTTAACTTTGAGCTTCATCTTGCACTCAACGGCCTACGCGCCTAAACGTAAAACGTTTTTTGTAAATCCGGATGATGGCCCCCGTTAAATTGCATCCTCTAGTACCGACCTAGAGTACTAGCTAGAGACTACTACTACTAGTAGTACTTGTACTAGTGTACTGGTAAGTAAAAAATAAATTCAAAGCAACGTCTGATTCTTTTCCGTAGTACAGTAGTACTCTATGGTACTACTAGTACGGTAGCTAGTAGTAGCAGTACAGCCAGTTGATGAGAACTGTACGCATATTTCCTGCATAAAACATTGGGGAGCAGAAGCAGAACTCGCTCGTGAACCAGCACCACATGAAATGCAACAGGCCTGTCCGCCACAAGGTACAGTAGCCTACCAGTACCCTGGTACTTCACTTACTAGTCTAGTAGCAGTGGAAGAGAGTGTGAAACCGAAACAAGCAACCCTCATCAAAAATAGGAGAACAAAAAAATACAGTAGACTAATTATCAATAGCTAATATCAGAATTCGCGGCTTGGATATAATATTATACTGTTGAATGGTATATACTGCAGTGATACAAAGCAAGATATGATCCCGGCAGACGACTTCACTATGGTGAAAGGACGCAACAACGTTACAGCTGCTCAAGAGAGATTAACGTCGTCTGCACCAACCGATGCGTCAACATCATCTACAGCGAATGTTGTATCTGGAAGTGACAGCGAGAGATCCATGCAGTCAGGCGTTGGTGTTGGTGTTGATGATGTAGATGTCGCCACGAGTGCTCCAACTACGACAACTGCAACTTCTACTGAAAGGTTGAGTCAACCGTTATCTCGTTTTCTTCGTTCTCTATTTGACGATACACGCGCACCTCCTATCACCGAGATTGACATTGTATCGGACAATGCTGCGGGCATTGTTCCTCACTTTACTGAGAGTTATCACGACATTCGCTCTTTTAGCTTCTCCTGTATGCCCGAATTATCTAGGTGGGATTCTCATATTGTACGAAGTCCTGCTTCCAGTATCATCACCAGTGGAGTACATAATAAGAGCAACGGCAACCTACCTGCATCATCATCATCTGCATTCCCGAGTCTGCAGCGACAGTACCAGCAAGGACCGCCGTTACCGAACCGCACAGCGGCATCTCCGGCACGTCCCCAACGTCGCACCAGTTTTGAAGTAGACGCGACCAATGCGATTATTATATCCTCTCAAGTTGAAGAAGAAGAGGAAGAAGCAGTTGCTGCTGATGCTGATGCCTCAAAGGATCAAAACAATGACAGCATCAAGTTTTCCCAATCCATGAGTCAACTCTTTACACTGCAAGAGGCATGGGAACAACAACAACAGAAGGAAGAGGATTCTACTGCAGCGCCGCATAGCAAACGGGAATTGCCACCTCGACTTCCAGCCAGACGATCTAGTCGCAATTCTGTGACACGGCGGCCACCACCGACACCACCACTACCAAGAAGAACAACACGGAAACCCAGGAACGACAATGGTAGATTTGAATTGGATTTTAGTGAAAGCTTACAGACTGATGGTGACGATGATGATGATGATCAACAAATGGATGATTATGGCAATGCCGTCGTGAGTTTTGGTTCTTCTAATCGCAAGGATGCCACTGTTTCCGGTGACATGGCAAGAGATGCCAGTATAGCCATTGAGCAATTAGCGCAACATTTACGGGCTATGAGTGACAGTAGCAGAAGTGGTGATTCTTCTTCACGCAGCAGCAGCAGCAGCAGCAGCAGCAGGAGCAACGACAGAAACAGTGACCGCTTTGTTTCCAACAACAACAATGCAAGAAGAAACACCAACACCATAAAAGTCGATACTGGGCTGCGTATGCCTAAGCGTACACCGTCATCGCCTATATCATCACCATCCAACAACAAACAAATTATCTTACATAATCTTATGCAGAACGGCAAGCTTCAATATGCGCCACTTTCGTTTTCAGATAGCAGCAGCGCCAGTGAAAGCGACAAAGGAAACGATGCCAAAATTCCATTTCTTCCCAAGAAAGGACATACCAAACAAGCCGAGGTACATGATTCGGATATCGATGCAGCAACTGAAGGCACGAAATCGGCTGGACCAGTGGTCGGATCGATGCGGAATACGGCACCTCGCAGCTGCGCCGTGGAGGAAGATGCGAACTTGCAATTTCAGAAAGTACAATCATCGAAGGTCGTGCGATCGCGACGGCCCGAAGATAGTACCGAAATGAGCGATGCAAACATCTCCGCGGATGATGCTTCCGTGAAGAAACCCTCTGACGCTCAATACGTGGAGTCTCCGACAACACTGCACAAGGCGGTTAGAAAGACAGTGCAAGGACGCCTGAAACGGCACAGGCGCCTGCGTAAGAACAAGGATACTACAACAATCAAGGAAGACAACCAAAACCGTCCGGATCAATTCGCTATTCCCGACCACGACTCTGGCTTTAGTTAAATAATGTAATCGAGACTAGCGTGCGGGGATTTGCAACGGTTGAAATAAATTCACGAAAAGAAGTACATCAAAGGTTCTCTTATAAATTACTTCTACTTAACTTTTATCAAACGAACCAGTTGCGTCCCTTTATAACTATTTTTGTTCAGGGCTGTTATGTATTGCCTCTTCAACTAATTGAGCCAGGGACATCGATTCGTTTTGTGTCTCGTCAAGTCGACAGATGCAGTCACTGCATCTCTCAGAGCTGCCCAGCGTTTGTCCTTGAACGTCTCTTGAATCTTGCAGAGGCTAGAATAGAGAAGTACAGACGATATAATCGTCTCTGTGTGAATAGTGCATTGTACCTACAATCATTTTCCAGCTGTTTCATTCTTTACTGTCAACAGATCACAGCATGACTAGCTAATATGGCTCGTCTGGCTTACTAGTTGGCATTCTTTGTCCTCAGGGCTGCCTTGACACTGGAGCCTGATCGTGCGCCTTTTAAGACGATGGAGAAGAGTCACTGGCAGCGCGACGCACAGTCTCCAGTTGAGGCGAGAGCCGTCTCTTGGCACAGGAAGGAGTGGAATCATTCGAACTATTCCCCTGTGCTGCTGCAGGGTGAATAAAGTGAGTTGTCTCGCCATCGCACTCGGAGCTTTCCTCGTGAATCTCGGACAGAATATGAATGTGTCGATCAAAGGAAAGTGAGCCCCCGTTCCTTGGAATTTCTTCCTCTACATGTTTTCTTGAGGGAATTTTAACCTCGGGCCTTCGTCTTCGAGGCTGGTTTGCTTTCGAAGTGCAAGACAGCGTTCGTTGCAATGATGCTCTGTTGCTTTCATCAAGAGGCGAATCCGATTGCCCTACTTTTGTGACAGTTGTAAAAGTATCAGCACTCTCCAGATTCAGGCATCGAAGACTGGGCTGTCGGGTAGGTGCTCTCGGTGGAGTGGCTGACTGTTCCTTTGAGATAGTAGATGGCTTTTCAAGGCAATACAATGAAAATCGAGCTTTCGAACGTATTGGTCTTCCAGCATTTCTATCGATGCAATCGTATTCTTTGACACCCTTTTGTAAGCTTATTGGCTTTGGAGATTGGCTTTGCCGTGACAAACCCACAATCACAGGCTCGTGGCGTTCTTGCGGGTTGAGGGCAAGTGATTCAATTCTTCCATTTCTGCGATCGCTACTAATTCCTGTGAGTGCCGCATGTGAATTCTCAAAACTATCCGAAATGACCATTTTAGAGACATCATGTTTGTCTAACATTTCATAAATGCAAGAGTAAAGACGAGTGTTTGAATTCATCTGTTACTTTTCAGTTTTCAGCAGCTGTTATTATGATGAGTGCATAAAGTGAGCTACTCGTTGCAACTCGAACTGCACAATAGCAGAGTTTGGGAGTTTGACGACTGTAGAGTGGTCAAGGTCCCATCTGGTTCTCCTTCCAGCTAGTCACTGAAATTATTGCATACGGTCTGCAATATATATGATGTACTCTCTGTATGTGATAATATTGTGGAACTGCAGATTTAACAAAAATCTCCTCAAAAAGAATCAGTCTGGCTAAAACGTTTTTTGACTTACCAGGTATTACTGGTAAATTGAGACTACTAGGTCTGTAAAGAGTTTCTGTCGACCAAGACTGCAACAATCTCTACTACAGTAGAACAGCTGGGAAAAGAGAAAGAGAGGACGATATGATTTCCCAGCTACCACGTAGTAGTACCTGGTAGGCAGAGAATTTCTCTATTCAAAGATATTCGATTAAAGTTGCTATTACCACATACCGTAGGACTAAAAGTAACACTACTAGTACTGACAACTGGTAGTACTGTAGAGTGTAGAGTAATGTACTGTAGTACCTTTTACTCGAGTAGTCTACTGTCCCTTGCTGGTAGAGTAGTATTAGTTACTCTAGCTACAGTACCTGTCGACGATTGGAGAGGGCTCTTGTATTCGATTCAGTACTGACGGCAACTGATTAAACCAGTAACGACTGAACTGAAAATCCGTTAAATCTGCAAGCAAGATTACAGAACGATGGTTTCGAAAATAATGTCACTTTAAGTGGCCCAGCACATTCTTCACATTTCAATATGCAGCTCGAAAATGGCGAACCCGCATTCGTAATTCGTAATGTGTGAAACGTTTGCTTGACAACGAAAGCAACATTAAAGAAGTGAAGATCTTGAAGGCATGACCAGGAAGCAATTCGATGAACAAAACACAGTTTGAACTTTGCCTGGGATTTGCCTGGACCTACCTCTGCCACGGAACCATTTTTCACTCATTATCTTTGCCATACTATGCGCTGGTTTTATCGGGTTACGGAAGAAACCTTTCATTCTGAACGACTCTTGAAAGGCGCAGATGCTCTTGACATTTGTTTTTGCTACCAGTAAAGAAGTAAAATTTAGAAAGTAGCGTCAGTACATGACTATTAATACAAGGAGCGTGCAATCGATGGTGAAATTCGCAGGGTTCGAGTGATGAAAATTTCGGAGCTCACTAGTTTCGCTCGTGTAATTCTTTAAGTTATCTGGCTAGTAAAAAGAGCAATTGTCAACGGAAAGAACCCAAGGTAGCAAACATAAATCTGCCATGTATTTTTTCTGCGAGCTCAGTCGTACCAGGTAGTATGTCAGTACGGTCTGCACTAGTGTTCTCCCGGCATTGTCGCTGCAAGGGTTGGTTCCTTCGTAGATGTAATAATTATTTCCTAGCAAGCATGTTTTGAATCAGAAGACTACAGTTGATACTCTATCCGCTCGATTTTTTTTTCGGACAACAAGGTTGTATCGTATTTTCTACTCAGGCTAGTACTGTAGTCTAGTAGCTCTAGTACGAGAAATTTTTTCACAATTAAGTTAGCCCTACCCTTGAAACGATACACTTGTCACCCTTCCAGCCACAGTTGAGAAAATCAATTCAAGTAAGGTTGTTGTTTTCATTCTCGTCGGGAAATGCTATTGCAACCATGCCAACAAGTTGGCAACAGTTTTCTATTCAGTGCAAGATGAGAACAGTAGCGGCAGCTTTATTAATAATAGTTCAGGCGGCGATAGTGACAGCGTTCGTGATCCCGCCTACCTTGACAGCTCAAAGCACCACCTATTCTGGAGTATCATCATCATCATCATCATTGTTGTTGTTGTCGTCATCATCGTCACCACTGCAGGCAATTCCTGGTGCCGCCAAAGATGCAGAAGAAGATCTCCTATTAACCATTAAAGTTATTTTAGCCCATGCCGAACGCACGGATAAAAATTCAACCACCAGCACTTTCAGCAATACAGATCAATCTGCTACAACCAAAATCACAGACACAGTATTGGACGTCAGCATTCCATACGATGCTGCTGCTCGCAATGCATTTGAAGCTGCTGGTAGTAAGGGAGATTACGAAGCTTTTAAAACCCAATTTGAAGCCGATGCAGTGGCAGATGTAATGGCTAAACGGCAGAAATTAGCCAACTCAAAGGAAAAGGAGACTTCGAAGCCCGAGAAACCAATACAAGTGGAAAAAAAGAAAGCTGTCGAGGCGGAAACGAAAATTTCGCTACCCGACGTTGAAATCAACCGACAGTTCCGTTTTGTAGGAGAGGGAGAAGCGTTTTCAGAGTCGCCAAGCATCTCGTGTGATGGAAGGATTCCGGGTGTCACACTGGAATTGACACACTGGAACGGCAACGAGACTCCGGACGAATTGTACGCTGACACATCTACCGAGATGGCACTGAAGCTAGCAACCAATATAAAGTATGCCAATAATTTAAAAGACGCCTGGGTGCTCAACAATCACTACGATACAGATGGTGTTTTGAGTGTTTGGGCTTGTTTGGAACCCGAACAAGCCATGCGACACAAGGATTTGATGATTGCGGCGGCAGAGGCAGGTGATTTTGGAGAATGGAATTCTGATCAAGGTGTCAAGTTGGACATTTGCTTTCAAGAAATTCGGAAAAAGTTTAATGGTGATGGCGTTGCCTTTGTGGTTACGTTGCAAGATTATCTACCAGACCTGTTAGAGGACATGTCGATTACTGGGGGACAGAAATATGGCGAGCTATGGAGGCCAGCGTTCTTCAAGGTCAACAAGAGCTGGGAAAGTTTCGTGGAGAACAAGACAAAGATTTCTTCTTTTAACGACGATATTGTTATCGTCGAACGGTCTTGGATGGTCCCACCCGTTGAGCCATATGCACTGCATAGAGCCTTGAAGGAAAAAGGACTTGATAAATCTACAAAGCGCGTTTTGCACGTGCTGAGGGACGCCAAGGGTGCTCGATTCAAGTACCAGCAGGTTGGTCACGGTTGGGTACACAAATTAGTTCAAAGAATACCCGTACCTGATGTTGACGGTAAAAAGTTGATTGAGGAGCTCCGGTCCGAATACGAGGACAGCAACTGGAAGAAGGTTGATGAATCGCTGTCCGACATTTGTGAGTCTGTTAACATCACGGAGACGTCCGTAGAAGAGATAGCCGAGTATCTGGCGTCTCACGACAGTGGCCTAATATCAGCACAAAAGAGTTGTTTTACATTTTAGTGGAACAGTTTTCGACTTGAACATATCTAATAGATTCTAAATATGCACTGTACCTCGTGAACGGCCATGAGCGTTAAGGTTTGGAATAGTTTTCAATTTGTATGTCTATGTATGCGTCTAGTAAATTATAAAAATGTATATCACGTGAATGTATCGTTGATCCTTGTAGCGCTGTTTTATGCAGCGGTCACACGTGTCACAGCATGGCGGCCGACATGAGAAACAGTAGCAGTATCAGTATCAGCCGGTGAAGTGTCCTATTGTAATATCTTCAACGCTGGATTGATATAGCCAGGAGGCAAAATCGCCTCTTGGTCTTCCTTTGGCATGTGAGCAATTTCCAAGTGAACAGGATGGATATATTCTTGTGTCAAGGGATTGTAATAGTGCTCGTCCTCCTCCAAAACACCTTTCCAATCCCAGCCATCCGCGGTCATTTCCAACGTATTCTGAACCACCCTTCGTCGCATCACCTCGGGAGAGTTCCATAAGAACTGACTGATCCGCTGAGAGTACTCGTACCGACAAGGGATTAGAACTACCGTCGCATTAGAATCGAAATGAACATGACGGACCCCTCCGGAGCTGCTGCGACTGTCGACTGTTGCGGAAAACTGCTCCGCGGTTGAAGTCTCTCCTCCACCAGAAGAACACACGGTAGGTATTGGACTTTGTGGTGTCCCTAAATGTCGTGGACCAAGCAAGAGAGCTCCCAGTGATTGCAGCACTGTATCCGAGGAATCGCGCTTCTGGTTAAACTTTGATCTCTTTGGTCGGTGTTGCTCCTGTATCTGTTTGAGAGGGACTCGTGTAGATTTGACGTTCCCCAAAAGGGATCTTTGAGGATACCTTGTCTTACTAAAGGATTGCGACAGCGAGGTTGTAGCTGGCGGGGGCTTGCTGCAACTACTACTATTGCTATTGGGGGCAATGCCGAGCTTGTGAAGGAAATTGGATCGTAGCCGTGTAGAAGATGAAAGGTTCGTGATTGTAGGTGTCACTGTGCCTTTGAGAAGGCTATTTTCCCTTATAGAAAAGGTTGCGGTTTCACTGGAAGGCGAAAGCATCCTTGGTGGCTGCTGCTCCTGGCAGAGGATGGTATTTGGAGGTGGGTTTAAACGGTCGAAGGGGAGCATGGTCGATGTTTGCTTGACGTAAATAGTTTGTGGTGTTATTGTACGTACGCATCGGTTGTGGAGGTGTGATCGTTGCTTAAAATTAATGGAACTCCATTGAAGGGAAGCAACCTCTTTCTGGCATCTTTTCTTCGCAAAGATGCTGCATGCTGCGATATGATTCGTGGGAATAATTGCTGTTAGCTTTTTCGTCTCACTCTGCGGAAGCCTTTCCAGGCAATATTTTGGTACCAGTGGTAACGTAAACAACTACAGTAGCTACTGGTAGACTAGTAGTACTGTACTAGACTACTTGTACTCCCTACCTACTTCTTGTACTACCAGGTACGGTAGTAGTCGTAGCTACCTGGTACTACTAAGCTCCTGGTGTACCAGAAGAGTAGACTACTTTAAAGAAATAATACTCTAATTGATTTTTGCCTGTCACCCTGTGACGTCGCCAAATGAAAATAATATCTTCAGGTATCGTAACGCCAACCCTAATGTCCGATGGGTAACTGGTGTTTAGTAATACGACTACAGTACACCTATTAGTCAACTACTACTAGACCTACTAGGAGTGATATTTCCTACTACTACCTGGTACTAGTCTAGTGGTACCACTAGCTAGCTAGCTACCAGTACTAGTAGACTACTAGTACTACCATACTCCGGAGTACTACTAGTAGAGTACTACTAGAGAGAGTATTACTACTAGAAGTACTGGTACCACTAGCAACAGTAGTTGTCTTAAAATTGGAAAGTATGCATTGCGGGGCTGCATGTCTAGCATAAGAAAATATTCTCAGCAGCTTTTGGGCCATGATAGAAGCTTGAGTAATGTAGTCTTTACTTCGTCGCCTACTGGTCGGTTCTTCCTACCAAGCTGATTCTTTTTTATGGAGCTTTTTGATTCGACCAAGCAACTCTCAAGTCTAAGTTTTAAAAAGGAATGAATCCCAGCAAACCACTATAGTGCTACGATCAAAGCTGCAAGAACTAGTAGCAGTAGAAATTACTGAATTATATATCTGCAGCTAGACAATGTAACTAGTAGCTACCAGGTACGGAGTACTAATAGCCTAGCCAGCTACTATAGCTAGTACGTACTGTAGTCACTATTCTTCTACCACAGTTTGTGGGAACTCGAGAAGCTACGCGCTTCTAGTAGTCTAGTACTATCTTTCAGCATGTTTTTGGACCGCGAGAAAATAATGCTAAGCTTTTTAAGTGTTGTCATTGCAATGCTGGGTACCAGGAAGAGCCGCTCTTGGTGTCAGCTAGGATACTCGTAGCGACTCGAGTACCATACGAGTACGTAGTTATCTCTACGTACCGGTACATAGTACTGGTACAGCTTGACTACCAGGTAACAACCGGCGTTGGGCTGTGTTGCTTGGCATTGCAAATCAATATTATTGAAGTTAATCAGTCTTGGAGTGGTACGACTTCGCAGATGTCGCTTAAATCCTTGTAACCCCTTTTACTGTTCTATTTGTAAGGTTGTTTACGTCTTCGAATAAGAATCTTTTAAATCTTCGAATGTCGCAAGCAGTCTTTCTGAGCTTCCCCGCAACTATCCCCTGTTGCCGTGACTCGATCCCACTCGGTAGCGGAGTGTTGATCCGAAGAGATCCTGATCGTTGCTGGTTGTTCTTTATCATGGTAACGCATTTTGGTGTTGCCACAAAAGGCTTCATCGTTGTCACAAAATTGGATATTAAAAATCCAAATACTTCCGACTTCCGACAACCGACAGTTAACACAACAAATTAAACATGATTAGGCATCCCCAGCAAACATCCATGGAGACCATGCTCATCAATGTACATGATGTGAATAAGACTAACCGCAAAAGACCACGAAGTCAGCTGCAACGAACACCATCTGAAGCTCTGTGTTTTCCCGCCGCCAAGAAGTGCCGTACCACAGCAAAAAAGTCCGTCCGTTTTCTTAGCACCGTCACAGTTTTGACTCCTGATTCGGTTACAACTCCCGACAACTGGTACAGTCGACAAGATAATAACCGCTTCAAGTCCAATATAAAACGCGATGTTCATCATCTTGGCATGCTCTGCAAAGCCAACGCCGTTGCGACCGTGGACCAAACCGAATATTGCTTGGTCGGATTGGAACGCTACTGCTGCTCTGCTGAATTTCAAAAACAATGCAAGCAAATGAAGCAAAAAAGAGTACAGGTTGTTTTGGATCTGCAGTATGGACAAAAACAAATTGGTGTCCGGGATGATGAAGCCATTTGCTGCGCAGCGGAAAGGTACTCGGCATTGGCCACTAAGCGTGCGTTGCTATTGGCGGCTCGTCTTTGCTAATAAGCTATTAGAATTTTCAGCTACTGCTACTACTACTACTACTACTACGGTAGTAGGTACTACTACTACAAGCACTGATAGAATTACAGCACGAATTGCGATGTCGCATATATTGTGTTACTAGTAGACTAGCTAGTAGACTACCCTGGTTCTAGTAGGATGATTTACGTATTAGGTATGTACTACCTGGCACCAGTTACCAGTAACTACCATGGTACCAGAGTGGTAGTCTAGTTCATTTGCTATTGGTACTACCTACTGTAATTAATTTTTTCGCACAATGCTGGTTTGGCTCAATGAATTTGGTATTAGTCAATTTCAGGAATGGCCCAAGTAGTACCAGTAGTACATCAACGAGACCAAAGAGGAACTGCACGTAACTCGTACTGGTAAAGGCTTCGTGCAATTTTTGCGTTGCAATACTGCACGACGAATCGCTACTACAGTAGTCAGGCGATTGAATTCTACTGACATGTCATGGGCTTTCTGCGGTAACGGTAACTGGATTTATCAGTGCATTTCTCCAGTTACGGTACCAATACCCAAGTACCAGGTACTGGTACCGTAGTACTAGTACCAGTTACTACAGTACCTAGTACTGGTTACTACTACGGACTACCAGTACTACCAGTTAGTACCTGGTAGTAGTACCTGCAATCATTTGCGAAAATTGAGTAGTGTCTGTTGTACCAGTACGGAGAAGTCAAAAAGAATGTTCGTGAACAAAAATTAAGCGGGACTTTTGTCGCAGTCTCACGAGTACCATCGCTTAGCTAGTAGACTACTGGTACAGGAGATAAAAGAAAAGTAAAGAATTCCTGTAATACTACTAGTACTACTAGTACTACTAGGTATCACCGAGTGTGGGACTTCGTCATGAATGTTCGTATGGGATTAATTTTGGATTAATAATGGTCTGGCCATGGATCGTCAAGCATTCACACGGGCTTTGAAAAAAAGAGGTGTCAACCTACGACCACTACTAAACTGGACTCGTACCATACCAAATACCAACTCTGTTTTGAGTTTTGATCATCGGTTTTTATTTTTTATGTCACCACTCTGCCAATGCCGATAAACAAAATAAATACAGTACTCAATTAGCTGTATGTGAAGTATTGATCTGTATTTAGCATGACGAAATCAACTGTACCTCACTTGATAACTTTGTATAGTCTGTTGTTGAGCCAATTACTGCTTGGTTGTCCTTCCATATCTGGAGTGCATGCTTTTCAACAGCCACCATCGTTACGATTCCATGATAGAATAATTGGTTTTCAGACACAACAACCACCGCTTACTACGCCGTTGTTGTTACAAGCAGGAAATGCTGACAATCATGATCAATTAGTCACCGAAAACAAAACAATCTCGGAAATTGTTGCTTCATCTGACCCGGACGATGAGGATGATGATTCGTCTACTGCTGCCGCTGCTGCTGCTGCTGCTGCTGCTGCTGAAGCAATCCAACGTAACGCACTCGCCAATCTCGAAAAAGGAGGAGCGTTGATAAAATCCATCAGTCAAAATGAAGTATTGAATGCCATGTTGGATGCATCGGTTCAGATATCTGCAAATCTGTTTCGCATTTTTAGACGAACTGCTGCAATGGGCTTGACTGCGTCACTCCCGGAAGATGAACGAGAAGAACTGTTGGTACGAACGTTGGGAAAGGAACGAGTCCAAGCTGCCAGAACAAAATTGTTGAAACTGTCAAGCAATGACAATGACGACGAAACTGAAAAAAGCCAGTCGACCTTTTCGGTCCAAGAAAATGTGGCCGCCGCTAACGTGAAGAAAAAGCAACGTCAACTGGCACCTGATCAGTGGGAACAAGAAAAAGAAAAAGTGTACAAGCAAGCCGAACAGGCTGCGAAGGAACGAGTTGAAACTGAACTGGCGATTCAGAAGCAACGCATGGAACAAGAAAAGCGTCAATATGTAAATGATGCCAAAAAGGCCATGCAAGATTTGACGGAACAAAAAGATGAATTGGCCAAATTACAAGCCGATATTGAACGCGAAAAGGCAGCTTTGGTAGCCGAGCAAACGAGCAAAAGAACAGCAGCAGCGGCACAAGAAGAAGATCAAACGGAAAAGTTGCTAGCCATGGAACATGCATTGAAAGAAAAGGAAACACAGGCCAAGAAAGATCAAGAAGAAATGGAACGATTATCACTAAAGTTAAAAGAGGCAGAAGTTAAAGCTATCACCGATGATAATGCTCCTGGTAATAGGAAAGAAGAAAGAGATCAGGAAAAGCCTCGCATTCACGCGGGACGATATACGGCTGAGGAATATCGTAACTTGTCAGATGAGGAAAAGGTGCAAGTCAAAGCTCTCCGCGAACAGCAACATGAAGAAACGCCAGTCTCGACTCAAGCAAGCACCAAGAGTGATCCTGATGTTCATCCGGTCCTTGGTCCCGTCATTGAAGATTTAAGATACAAACGTATGCATTTGTTGTCGGCAGGAAAATTAGGAACGATTCCGATTTGGAAAAAGCAGCGCATCTACCGTCACGATCGAGCCAAGGCTATGGTGAATGACAAGTGGAAATCGATGAATCTGGGTCTGCCGGGTATCATTTGTCTACACGAAGACAGGGACGGAAAACTGTCCATCATTGATGGCCAGCATCGTGTCGGAATGATGATGCTTCTTCGTGACAAGCAGCGCAAAGCGCGATTACAAAAGGAAAGTAGTGATGATACTGCTGCTGATGACGATGATGACGAGAATAGAGGTACCATTGATTTCGACCGTGTCTTGGTTGAAGTATATCCATACAACGAAGCCAACGGGGACGACGCTAAGCATGCTCAAGATTTATTTTTGGAAATCAACAAGGCAGAACCAATTAAATTGATCGATATGCCAGGAGTGGCAAAATCAAAGGACCGAAAGGTCATTACAGAAGCAGTGGATAGTATGTACGAGCTGTATCCAAACATGTTCAGCCCGAGCCAGCGTTGCCGCGCCCCCAACGTCAACGTTGATAATATGCGCAACAATTTGTTCGGGGCTAGCGTCATGACAAAGCACAATTTAACCACAACCAAAAAGCTAGTGGACTGGCTCCTCGAGCAGAATGAAGTACTTGCCAGAAAGTACGAAGAAGACTTAGAGGTCCAAGCGTCTGTTAGTCCGAACGCATGGAAGAAGGCTAGTAGCAATGGCTTCTACTTGGGCCTCGAAAGTAAGTGGCTCTACAACTAGTCTAGCTTTTCCTGCGTAAGACTTCTGATACCAGAATACGAAAGGCGAGCTCTAGTAGAGCGCCGTAATAGCTTATGTTCCGAACAGATATATAATATGACAATTCGTATGTAATTAGCACAAAATCCTTGGGTAGTGCAGCAGCGCTCGAAGCGCCGGTACTTGTCGACTCGAGTAGACGTTTAGACGTTGAGGTCATCTGGGGAGTCAGCAGTGTCAGACTTGTCGCTTCCTCCTCTTGCCGTTTTATCAGGAAGTGCGGCGACATCTGCCGCGCTCTCGGGAAGGTTCAATTCTTCCTCGGCGTTGTACGGGACACGAGAAGCAACAATTCCGGTGACGACAGAGTCTCCAGTAATGTTGACAACAGTACGGCAACGATCCATGAACCAGTCAATGGCCAGGATGAACGAGAATCCATCAGGAGTTCCAGTGGTACCAAAGACAGTGTTGTAGGCAGTAATAATCAAAACCAAGCTGGCAGAAGGGACAGGAGCTGTTCCAGCGCTTCCAATAGTAGCCAGAATGGCAAGAAGGATGTAGTTACCAAAGTTCGGCGTTATTCCATTCAAGCTGGCCAACCAGATGCAAGCACAGGGAAAGTAGATGGCTCCACCGTCCATGTTGATGGTGGCGCCCATGGGGATGACAAACTTAGCAATGGCACCTGGTACCTTTCCAGTGCTTTGCACACATCGGAGCGTGACAGGGATGGTAGCAGCTGAACTTGCGCAGGCAAATGCCGTTGTCTGGGCGGGGAGCATAGCATTAAGGAAAGTGAAGGGGTTTTCTCCGGTAAGGAGGTAGTATCCGCCGATGTAGGTGATCACTACATGTGCAAACATGGCCAAGAGTGTTGCTGCCACAAGATAGCCAACATTTTGAAAGGATTCTGAAAGGTTGTCTTGCTTTCCAATAGCGGCACCAATCAGACTAAGTACAGCAAATGGAGTAATCATGATGATCCAGTTGATAAGGATCAACAAGACGGCATCAACTTCCTTGAGGAACTTGACTAAGATCGATTCAGTCGATCCCATCTTCTTCTTTTGCATCACGCGACCCAACGCAGCACCAAAGACAATAGCAAAAAGCACCACGGCAGCAAAGTTTGCGTCCACAAAGGATTCGAAGATGTTGTCGGTAATAAGCTTGCGAAAGACACCATCATAGATGGTATCACTCATGCTAATGTCATCTTGAGGGCCGGAAGAGGACTTGGTAACAAAGGTGGCATCGATGTCATTGATGTAAAAGATGCTCGACTGGCTTTCCGTGAGATTGCCTGAGACGCACTGAACGGTTCCGTTGTCATCGCTTGCCAAGTGGCCACCGCTTTCTCCGCATCCAAGCTGGAATCGGGCTTGAGCGTCGACATCGAATTCTCCTTGATCAAAGAGACTTTGGAAGGAAACAATCGAAATCAATCCAATGATAGCAGCAATGAGGGTGGTCAAAAGGTACAAGCCAATAGTTTTCAATCCAACAGATCCCGCACTGCCAACGAACATCATGTCGATCACAGACAGGACAACGTTGACAAAGACCAGGGGCAATACCACAGCCTTCAGGGCACGGATAAACATTTCTCCGATTAGACCAATCCATTGAATGGCTATTGCCTTGTCTTCGGGATCTTCAGGATCCCAATAGCTGATGCCCAGCCCAATAGCAATGCCAACAGAGGCAAAGGAAAGAATAGAGATAACGGGGTATCTAGCCAGGATTCCGCATCCTGTGGAGGGAGCTTCGTGTTTTTCTTCCTCCTCGTCGAGGTCGACGACCTTATGGTTTTCTTCAGCAGCCATCATGGTGAGAATGTGATGATAAATTGATGAAGAAATTATTAGTTGATCTTGCAAAAGATTGAAATGAAGCGATAACGATTGCTTAATTACAAGGTAAATTGATCTCGCTAAAGATTGAAATGAATCGATAACGATTGTTTACAAGGTAAATTGTGAGAAGAGAGAAGTGAGCAAAACACACTGCAATTCCTGTAAAAAAAAAGAAGCATGTCACAAACTTCCGTCAAATTCAGTCTGTTTTAAAAGCTTCAATCATACATGGTTATTTCTAGGGATATTGGTTAATTTGATCTGCTGTGTAATGAACCAGTTTAATAGCGTTATCTAGTAATTTATGCGTATCATCTCATAAAATAATTAAAAAAATACATATGGTTTAGCGTGGTTATTGTTTGTTAAACAATGGTAAACTTAAACCGAGTTCAGCTCGCCCAGCAATCAAACGCTAAGCTACTACCAGTACTGGTAGTAGTAGTAGTACCTGTGGAATCAACTGGATCTCAGCTGTTCTCACGAAATAGCCCATTTTAGTACCTGGTACCCTGGTACTACCTGGTATGGTTGGGATTGTAGAAGTAGTATTGCATACTTCCGACATGGAGGTGTCACTTCACCCTTTCACGGATCACAATTGACACCATCCGCCAGAAACTTCAGAATTATTAGAGAGAGCTTTGATGGCTTCAAAATTCCGAAGAATTTTGTCTTTCATCTTTGGTCGTACCTGTAGTGGTACTAGGTACTAGGTACGCTACCTGGTACTCCGGAGTGCCAGATAGTGGTACTCGGAGTACTTTACACAGGTGCCATCTGCTACTCAGTACGCTACTCGAGTGCGAGGTACGTAGTACCGTACACTCTCGTACTAGTAGTAGTGCATGACGGATTTCGAGTACCAGGTAGACTACTTGACGGAGTGGGTGTCTATGCATCAAGCCCAGGGTATGGGACCCCACGTTGCACAACATGTTATCCTCAATCCCATCCGTCCCTCGTCAAGAGGAGGCTGTCAAGCTCTATAAGCACAAAAACAAACACCAGAGAATTTCCGACCTCGTACCAAATGTGGTGTTGGTTAACGAACAACTGTTGTAGTCACTGGAAATGCCACGACGTCCGACGCCTTTTGAATGAATTGATACGTCCCGGGATGACGATGCGAAAGCTTTATTTCGCATAATATTAGGACAAAAAGCACATTCTATGCCAAGCAAATAGAATATAGCGGCATTCTAGTCTATTTCAGCACGAGGCGACTCTGTCACGTGCCTCTGATTACACTGGATCTGGGGATGCCTGGTTGAAAAGGCACGTCAAACAGGCAAGAGCCGTCCAAGGCTATGTTAGCACAACATGGCGAGAGGTTTTTGATGATAGTGCACCATGGTGAAGAAGAAGCGTTTTGTCAAATCAGATTTCCATGTCAACCAATGACGCCGTGGCCCTGATAGAAAAAGAGAGACAAATTTTACTTTTACTGGAGTTTCGTGAATGAGAAGAACTCAAGAGTACCTGGTAGACTACCTGGTAGTATTCTCTACTACTACTGTAGCTAGTAGGTACTCGTACTGTACTCTAGTAGAGTAGTTTAGTACTGCCCTGGTAGTTAGTACTACTGGTACGTACGGTGCCACCAGGTACAAGTAGTAAAAAAAAATTGAATGGTGTCTCTAGTGAGTATTCAAAAACTCACAAAGGAATACGAGTATCTATTTATTAGAGTAGTAGTCTGTAACTTCAACTCTATCCTTCAATGGTGGGCTCCTGGTTTACGTGCCACGCCATATTTTCTTCTTTCGAAGAGTCTCTCTACGAGAAAAAATAATTAATAGGGTACCTGGTACTAATAATAATAAGAGGCGGTGAGGAAAATAACATGGCCAACTCCTTCTAGTCTACCGGTAGCTACTACTAGCTACTACTAGAGGTCCACTAGTACTAGCTACCGGTACCAGGTAGTAGTCTAGTGCGTTGACGCATCATCACAGCGCAAATCAGCCGAGGCAATTAATTAATGAAAATGAAAGACACATCGGCATGTTTTCTCTGAATATTACCAGGTACCGTACTACCTAAGGCAAAGTAAACAGGAGACAACAGCTTCTCTAATCTACCTGGTAGCTTACTGGCCAGTCAACTCGGTTGCAAAAGTTCGCAAAGAATTAATAACCAGTACTTATAATAAAAGCTTGTAATCAACTCAACTCTCGAACTAGCTTGGGACTAGTTCATAAATTAAACCTTTGCATTGTGTCAATTCCGCCACACATTAGTAAAAATATTTACGTCTAGTACCAAACGCCCTAGCTACGATGAAGTTCACCATCTTTGCTGCTGTTTCAATTATTGTGTTTTCTTCGTTGGCATGTCCTACAGCAATTGCCTTTTCGATTCGCAAACCTATTCCGCGGATTTGTGCCAAGGATCGGGGCCCTGTTCCTAACAATAATAAGGGAACTGTCCGACGAGGAGATCCTCCATCTATTGAAGTAGCTGCCGAGTATGAAACGGTATCCGATATTCAAAAAGCTGTAGAATTGCACGATTGTGTCGGTGAAGATTACGAAGATTGCACATCGGTGCAAATCAGAAATGACATGGTAGAGCCGCTGTTGGGAGTAACACGAGAGGATTTGCTAAATGATGTTCAGGAAATGATGGAAGCACAACCTTTGGTGGAGTTTAATTCTGAAGAGGAGAGGGAAGAATTGAGCAATGGATTATTGGATGATATTGCCAAGAAGTTTTCCTTTTTGGCGGATACTGCTACACAGGAAGAGGAAGTCCAATATGATATGGTAGAAGCTCAAATTTCATCTAGTTTGTACATGAACCCTGCCACGGAAAAAATTGCTTCGCATGTCAAAATTACCTGGGAACCAGAGGTCGCTCGAACGCTCAGTCACCTTGAAAAATGCAGCAACCCCAATCGACCATTCATGGTGGGACTTGTAGGCATTCCCGGTTCGGGCAAATCTACGTCGGCTGAAATTATCCAAGCTTTTTTAGGTGAAGATCGATCTTTGATTATGCCCATGGATGGCTTCCATATCCCCCTGGCGGAGTTGGCAGAGATGGAGAATCCTGCGGATGTTATTTATCGTCGAGGAGCTCCTGATACCTTTCATGCAGCAGCGCTCAAGGATGAATTGCACAAAATTGCTTATGGGTCAGAAAAGACCGTGAGCGTTCCAGGATTTGACCATGCAGTAGGAGATCCAACACCAGATCAGCATACCTTTCTTCGTGATTCGCACAGAATAGTCTTGTGCGAAGGTCTATATCTGCTTCACGATGATGATGGTTGGGAAGATGTCAAAAGTATTTTTGATTGGACTATCTACATTGATGCTGATGTTGATGCTTGCATTGAAAGACTAAAAGAGCGCAATAAGTGCATTCCGGTACGTTGATGAGATGGCGTTTCTTGTGTTTTTTTTTTTCGGTCTCATCAATTTGCTTGAATGGATAACTCACGTGCATCCTCATCGCTTCGAAACATTAACATTAACATGAAAAGGGTTACACACCAGAAGAAATCGAAATTCGATGCGACGTTGTTGATCGAAAGAATGCCGAGACGGCGAGGGACGGTGCTTACAAGTACGCTTCTCAAATTGTGTCGTCGGGTGCTTCCTAAGGTCTGCGATTATAGCACATCCAGCAACAGGATACTCATACGTGATCACCACAGACAGGAAACGATGCGATTCGGAGAGCCTGTCGTCATTGTTGCACATTCTTTTTCTGTCTAAAGGCGGAAGGAAAAAGAATAATTTTACCGACCACGCTGACTGTGCTTCATTGATTGCATCCAGCTTTATGCGTTGGCAAGGCTCTCTGATGGCTTTTAATGAGATGGTCAGCGGTTCCCGGCATGGCTTCGTGCTACCTGTCTTGTCATGAAATTTGTGAAATTGTTTGCGTTACCTTTCCCCTACACTACACAAACCTCTTTCCAGCAACACCAACATCTTGATCATACACACACGTACCCATTCAATACTAAAGTCATTCATAATAAATTAACAGCAGTTTTAATTTTTTATCAGCATAGTTTTCCCGGCTGTTTTAAAAGAAACTATTCGAGTCAAAATCAGTGTAAAAATTATCCTGGAGTACCAACTGTTCATTCGCGGCAATCATTTACTTTCCTGGGTCCGGTCCTGGCAGAAAGAGTACCAGAAAAGTTGATGGCTTCTCTGCATGATGGTTAAAGCAAACCCCGCGATGTGTTCAATGGTTGGCAGTTACTCGAGTAGTCAGTAACACTCCAATGAAAAGGTTCGTACCAAATATTGTTTTCGGTTTTGAAACGTCATCTTGCACGTAATTTTTTACATTGAATCAGATTGTGCATTCTGTTTTTTTTTTTTAAGTATGGAACCCAGACCAGGTTGTGTTATGAAAATGCTGCCTAAAACCACTGGTGTGCGTTGTGCGTTGCATGCTTTTGCTTTCCCTGCTGTCGGGGAAAAACGATGGTCTGTAAAAAGAAATCTTGCATTCTTATTTGTTCGTACGTAGGTACTGAAAACGATCTTGTGATTGACACCACAAATTGCAAGCAATATCAAAATTTACTGCGGATTTTTCTTTTCGACACAACGTGCACCTTTTTATTGTTAGTCTTGTTGGTATTGTTTTTCTTATCATGGTTGCCACTACTATTCTTTTTCTGTTGCTTGTTGTTCTGGTGGTTCTTTGTCACTTTCGCTCCAATACCGCCTGTTACATTATTGGATCGAATTCCCGTGACAACTACTTTATCCATTTTTCGACTGGCTTTGCTTCTTCTTAAAGCCGTGTCATCCCCGCTGTGCATCTGAACGAGTAATGATCCCATTATTAATTTGGAATCTCTACTACCACCACCACTGACTTTACGATGATCTTGAGACACGGCTGCTATTGCCACATTTTTGCTGCAAGCATCTCGTAGTTCTTGTTGCTGAAGATGATATTGTTTAGCACGATCGTGGGCTACCTGTTCCATCATTGCATCTTGACGTTCCAGTTCGTAACGCTGCTGTGATTCTTGTTGCTTAATCTTCAATAATTGGGCGGAAGCAGAAACTATTGGAACCGTAGTGGTTGCATTTTTTGTAGTTGTAGCTTCATCAGAAAATTCCGTAAGATCGAGGCCTTGAGCAAAACATGATTCGAATTTTCCATGTTGTTGCTTTTGCCATGGACTGCTACTACTACTATTCACATTATTGATCGTTGAAGTACTGCCACTTCTACCACCAGCGGCAGCATTTTTGACAGCCCGGCTTAAGCTGGAGCTCATGGTTAAAATCTATCAATTTGGTTGGGGTACTAGTACCAGGTAATGGTGTAGTGCAATGCAATGCAATGATGACGAACGGTGGTTTTGCAATATGGAAAAAGAAAATAACAATAATAATTCCATTAGGCCTTAGATTTGGCAAAATGCAAATAATATTGAATGGTGGGGGGAGGAAATGAGGTACTTCCAAGGGGATCAACCATTTTGGTCGATCGGGAAAAGGGGGGGGGCATGTGGCGCAAGCGCCGACACACCTTGTCAAAAATTATAAACTAACTGCATCCTATTGGACACAGTAATGCGGCCTCACGTACACCCTGAAGGAGTGACCTTCGTGTATTGGGCAGCTCTTCCGCATGGCCACAGACCTGATTATGATCATCCGCGAGCCAGTTTAAGGTAAGTATGCGGAAACTCCTTTGATGTAAAAGAAATGTTGTACATGCTTGAGTATCGATGATGCTTGGAGGCGCGAACAGTTATCCATAGCAACGGGTTTTTTCACTGGCTGTAGTGCTGCAGTATTGATAAAAGCAA
>Ga0210036_1001515_pt1 | contig 26006 bp, 20 predicted proteins | sample CryGeymeta201515_FD_185469 | JGI IMG/M metagenome (GOLD analysis project Ga0210036, IMG submission 185469) | Groundwater microbial communities from Crystal Geyser aquifers in Utah, USA - Crystal Geyser metaG 2015-15 (SPAdes) (version 2) | ecosystem: Environmental > Aquatic > Deep subsurface >...
CCTCCTATCGGATGCCACCCCCATATCAGCTGGTCCGTTGTTATACGTTGGTACTCTCATGCAACCCAGTGAAGTGCCAACCACTTCTCCAAGTGAAAGTCCCAGCATTGCTCCCAGTGCTACTCCAACCGCCTTGCCCACATCAGGGCCTTCTCAAGCTCCGACACCAGCCCCAACAAATAGTCCAACGAGTGTACCCACGTCAGTGCCGACTGTTGCACCGACTGAATTTCCCACAGCAAGCCCAGTGACGGGTGTTCCCTCTGGCACTCCTACGCCCGCTCCCACCCAAGCCACTGCAAATCCAACAGCAGCACCCACAGTTGGTCCCACTAGCGCCCCCACCATGGAGGGCACTCCATCACCAACCAATCCATCAGTGACAGCCCCTCCTACAGATGCACCCACAGGTTCCCCTACGGTGAGCTCTACCGACGCACCTACCAGTGCACCTACCAGTGCACCTACCAGTGCACCTACCAGTGCACCTACCAGTGCACCTACCAGTGCACCTACCAGTGGTATTACGTTGGCGCCCACATTGGCACCCACATTGGCTCCTACAGGAAATCCGACGACTATCAGTCCAACAACTCAATCTCCTACAACTTCTAGTGGCCACCCCAGTGCAACACCAACAACATCTGCGCCTACATCAGTGCCTACAGCAGTGCCTACTAGTGGTCCTACAATTGGACCTACAAGTACTCCAACGCTTTCTACCGCTGAACCTACACTCTTTCCTACACAATTTCCAATACAACCGGTCTGTACTGGAAAAGTAGAAGGAGAACGTTGCTATTACAACAGCCAGTGTTGCAGTGGGAAATGCAGTGGGCGTTTCCGCAACAGGAGATGCAAAAAAGGGAAGAATGATCGAATCCAAACCAGTTCTCCGACCAATCCTCCGACCAATCCTCCCACTGAAGCCCCCACTGACGCCCCCACGAGTGTCCCCACGAGTGCCCCTACAATGCCCCCCACTTCTGAGCTCACAACGCCAGCACCAACGAGCAGCCCGACAACTGATGCTCCAACAAGCACTCCGCAACCAATTTGTAAAAAGAAAAAGCTAGGAAGTCTCTGTAGACGCAATAGCGACTGCTGTAGTGGCAACTGCGAAGGACGATTCCGCAGCAGCCGATGCAGACCTGCACCAGAAAAAAGTAAAAGTCGAAGCAACAGAGACATCGATGACATGCCATGGTGGTAGAAATCGTCTAAACTGCTGTGTTGAATAGAGATCTCCACTTGCATAAATAAGATAGGTGTTCATTACTAGTGAAGTACGGAGTTATTAATAGCCATGGCGTTGCAGAGGTAGAAGCAATGCCACTTTCAAAGAAAATTGGTCCAAGCACTTTGAGCGCTACTAGGAGCGTCGCCTGGCAAATTGCTCATGGAAGTAGTGTTTTCTTTAACAAACCGTAAAGTGCTCTCCGACTTCAAGGCATCCGCAGCAAACAAAAAATGTGTCATGCACCAAACTTCCATGTTGGCTACTTCGAACCGACCGTCTGGAGAAGAAACCAGACAGGTGTTACCGTACGTTTGGCATGGACTAGAACTTCCACTGGATAAATTGTTCTCAATTATAAATCCAAATCCATCGCGACCACTGTCGGTGGCCACATATCCACCACCAGCTGCCATTCTGTCATGTCCCAAGAGCTGACATTCGTCATTCTCTCCAGTCCAGGGGAAGATATCAATATCACCTTCCCTTTTCGCAATCTCGTCCAACCTATCTTCGTCGTCAACAACATCTGTTGCCACTTCAGTTCGTTTGTGCTTCATTCGCCAAAGAAAGGATTCACCGCATCTTTCGTATCTGTTCGTTCGCTTCCACGGTTTTGCCATGAAACAACCAAAGACGTCTCCCTCGAGCGTTTCAATGGCTACCATGGTATTTTTGGAAACAACAATTTTAGATTCCAATGTTTCAAAAGACGCGCCATCGCGCACTATACTGTATTTGAGCCAAAAATTGCTTTCGGCGGCCGCTCCTGGTAGTGCACGATGGAGCACTGTCATGAGCGGAGGTGTTAGTACGTGAGGTATGCACGACGCATCGTACTTGCTGGTTCCTAAAATAAAGAAGGCCGTATTGTCGATATCGATACCGGGTTTCAAAAAGTGATTATCCCAAGTTACCCGCCTGTGATGAAGAGGTTTCAGTTGTGGTATTGGTGGCGGTGGCGCTGGTGTAGTGGAAGTATCTTAGATTTTTTGGCGTAATTGATACACGGGGGAAAACGGAATTGGAAAAAAAGAATTTGTTTGTGACATAAAAAATAGGACACACGAACGAGAAACATCAAACTTTTCTAGTTGGCACAATATAGCGTTGTCTTACTTGTCCAATCGTTGTTGCGCATAAAAATGTGGTTGGCGACTTTTTGGATAACGTGCTTCAATTTGCTACCGATTGTCGTCGTCATTATTTCTGCCGAATCCTTGTCGTTGTTTTTGTAGTACACCTCCCATAGTCTCTCGTAAGCTGGTTGATTCTTTTGTCGTTTTTCCAAGTACATTTCTTGTTGCTTTGTTCTGTTTTTATTACTTTTTTCTGCAACATTTTCTTCGTGCAAATAAAAGGTCAACGTCGCCGCTGGTAAACCTAATACAAGACCAATAATGGTCCATAATGCAATAGCATCGCCTTCATGTAATTTGGTTTCTGACATGAACCACCATACCAGTACACCTGCAATGGCCGGTGCAACAGCTCTAGCGTACAAGGCACCGTGTGTCATGATTCGTGCAACATCATCACGTTGTTGTGGCGGTACAGTCCTACTGGTAGCAACACCAATCCAGGTAAAGTATGCAGATTGAAAACTTCGTAAACATCCAATCACAAGAATTAAAAATAAAAAGGAAAGCCAATCGATAGCACCAGGTGAACCCAAAGCTATTTCTTCACTATTTTTGTGATGTTTGGTCTTGTTGTTGTTGTTGTCTAGTAACTGTGATATCATGCTCGTGGAGCTATAGGAAGGGTGGTATATACCTCCATTCATAAATAGCATGAAAGGAAACAGGACACATGGTACTGTTCCCATAATGGCTGCCAAGCGCAAAATAGAATACAATCCGAATCTTGGTGGATTATGTTGTTGTTGACTGCTCGCAGTTGTCGTAACAACGATCATTACAAATCCTGCTGTAGCCAAAATGAATCCAATTTCTTTTGGTGACAATCCAGGTCCCGATGATCTAGCAATTAGGAACAAAGGTAATGCTTCATCGATACATACCACCACGAATGAAAAAGCGTAATAGGCTACCAGATGCCATCGCGTACTTGTTTGTTGTCGTTCCTTCCACACTGTTTTCATAACTTGCATACTCGTTCTACGTTGTTGATATTGATTGCTGGTGTTGATATTGGAATTGTCGTGCTTTACGAGGGATTGTGTTTCTCCTGGTGTAGCAGTAGCAATAATTCCAGGATCATCATGATGATGATTTGGTTGTTGTATCTCCATATCAATATTGTCATCATCGATATGAAAAAAGAACAATATAGTAATCATGGAAATAAAACACAACAATGCTCCTACAGCATTTGGTAATAAAAAGGGATACGGTACTTCAATGACATCTGGTACTATTGTATCTTCTGAATACGTTCCTGCATTTGATAAAATCCCTCCAGCCAATGGTCCTATAACGGAACCCCAATGCATTACTGCCAAAACTCGTGCTGTAATCATTTCTTCCATACCAACAATGATACCTGTTTCTCCTCCTCCTGTTCCTGTTCCCGTTCGCGGTGCTCCTTCTGGTTCATTTTCTTCTTCTTCTGTTTGTTGTTGTTGTTGTTGTTGTTGTTGTCGCTGTCGCTGTTGTTCTAATTCAATTGCACCACGTTTGACAGAACCTGAAATACTATTGGACAAACCCAAACAAAACCGTGCCAATATGGCTGACAAAAATGTGTGTGACATTCCAAACCATAAACTGCATAAAGCGCTTAACAATAATGACCATAGTAGGGATCGTTTGATACCACCCGTAGTACTCCTTCTAGTACTAGTAGTAGTAGTACCTGTAATAATAGTCGTAGAAGAATGTCGTAACGCCTTCCATGCTCCAAAGGATACACACCGGCCCAATGTAAAAGCTGTACCTAACAAACCAGCATATAATCCAGCATCATCAACGGTTGTTATTGATGTTATTGTTGTTGCTGTTGCTGTTGCGGCATCTGCTTCTGAATTCATGACATTATTGTTATTGGTGTGATAATTATAATAATATGAAAAATGAATGCTCATATATCCAAGGTACGGATAACAATGAAATAATAAGTACGTGTGTGTAATGGCTGCTAAACATAATGATATGGTTGCTGCATTTCGTTTCATGGTCATCGTCATGATGATAGATGCTAGAGTAGTATGTAGTATGTAGTATACTATTATTGCAATTTGCAATGTACAATGATGTAATTACAGAGTACTGGTAATAACTGGTACTCCTCTGGATAGCAAAGCAAGGCAAGGCAAAACGTTAAGCAAAACCTATCGGTTTATTGTCGTTTTCTTATTAGGAGTAACTAGTAGTTGTAGAGCGACTTCTGGTAGTAGCTACAGAGTACCCAAGTAGCTTTTTGTTATGATGTTTGTGATTGTTTGTTTGGTAGAAAGTCTGTTTCTCTACTAGCTACAGTAGTACCAATACACTACTACTACTACTAGTAGCTACTAGCTATTAGTAGTAGTAGGAGCAGCTACTAGTAGAATAGACCCCAACTCTACTGTACTAGAGCTGGCATTTACTCGAGTTTTATTGAGGATTTTGAGAGGATGGTGTCAATGAAAGATACAACAACAGCAACTGTCATCATACCAGTAGACTACTAGGGTCTACAACTAGAAGCAGTACTCAGCACCTAATAGTACTACTGAAACGTCATTCGAATATCAATGCAATAAGGTTAAAGACTAGTCTAGTCGTCTAGCTAGTAGAAACGATCTACTGTACCAGTATTGAACAAAAAGTTCCCTCTGCCTATCGAGTAGTAGTCTAGTACTTCGACGCATACTAGTAGCTCTCGACTAATAGTTGTAGCAATCAGAATCAGTATTTTTATGCAATTCTGTTGGAACTAGAATACTAGCTAGTAGCGCCTTTGCGTGTTGTCGTTCTCTCGTTTCCAGCTAATAGTTGAATCGACGTATTTTGTTATATATCACTTTCTCTTCTATACCTATATCATGAGCATCTCCACCATCATCATCACATGACTATTTATTGATCACCGTACATGAGCATTTCAAAAGCAGCTAGTTCTTCTTCTTCATTTCGTTTAGCAACGTATTGTTTCTCCGAGGAAACTATATCGGCTGCACCAGGAATCAAATAATTCATGGCATCCAATTCTTCCGCATGACGAACAGCCTTGATCGCCCGTTCTACCGAATGACGATAATTGTGACTGGCACCCTGAAACATAATGGGCAATGTACCATTCATCATTAGTTCACCTTGTATCATGAGTTCCAATTCTTGTCGGGCAATTTCGTCATCGCCTCCCCTTTGAACTTCAATGTCACCCAATTGTTTCGAACAGTCCAATATTTCACCCGTACGAGGAATACGAATCGATTCGTACAAGTCAATGGCCGTTTCGTAGTTTGATAAATCCAAATTACCACGATAATCAATGCAAAGTTCTTTCAATAACCATGCCATCGTACCGGCATCTTCTAATCCCATTTGCGCTCCTTGACCACTATCATTATCAAGACAAACCGAACGCACAAAATTAAAACATATGAGTTTTTTTTGCATCGATCAATCCAAAAGTACAAACATTCTCCAAACAAACAAAAACACCAACGACACCCATAAACAAATTCGTACGTACATGTAAGGAACTGGTGGATGTGCAGCATCTCCTACCAGTACGATACGTCGATTCTTGCCAAACGACCATTTCTTTAATCGTGGTTCCATGAGAGCGAAACCGACACGCACGGCATGAGTCACGTGATACAAAGGTTCGATGTAACGTTCGGCCCAACCATCATTTTTCAAACGAATGGCTAATTCTTCACATTCTTGTTTCGACATGGCATCACTCAAATTGCCCCAATTACCACTGTTGGCCTCTTTCGTGGGTATTGGCCAATGCACTTGAAAGCATTGTTCATTCCTACCGGTTGGAAAGTAAACGGAATGACAATTAGTTGTATGAGAACTGGGAAAGGAAATGCCTGTAACCTTCGAAGGCAGATTGGAAATACCCATGAGACAAGTAACACCCGTGTATCGGAGAGTAGTAGCATCCGCTGCTACAGAATTCCGAACACCGGAATGCGCGCCATCGCAGCCAAACAGCAATTGTGTTTGACGGTAACTACCATCTTCAAAGTCGACCTGCACCAACTCGTTTTCTCCTCCTTCACCTCCTTCCAAAACGTTTACATTGGAAACCGTTTTGTTAAAGTAAAATGGAATGCCCATTACCTTGGTAGCATGTTCGAACAAAACCTTTTGTAACTTCCATCGTCGTATACCAATAGAAGACAAATCCCAATCACCACCGGTCAATTCGTGTTCATTGGCTGTGGCGATTTCTGTTCCATCGTGACGACACCAACGTCGGTACACGTAGGGATGTCCAGCTCTGTGAATGCTGTCCAATAGTTCGGGACTAATGTCACGCAATACACGAAGACCATTGGGATACATACCCAGCGCGGCACCAACATCATCATAAAATTGGTGAGCTTTTTCGTATATTTCTACATTCAGATTACAGTGTTTCTTCACAGCCATGGCAAAGACCAAACCAACAATTCCTCCTCCCGCCTTTTTGTTGTTTTTGTTGTTGAAATTGCATTCATTATGCAAAGATTCGAAGAAAAAAAATAGAAAGAACATAAAATATAAGTCGAACAAGATACACGATGAACAGAGGTTTTACACTTTCTAGGTAATAGCTAATCGTAAAAATCATAACTGTAACGTACAATGACAATCGTGGCAGGTTCCTCGTGGGCTGCTGGTGTTGCTGCTGCTGCTGGTGGTGGTGCTGGTGGTGCTGGTGCTGCTGTTGCTTTAGTGTGAGCCATTGTAGTGGTATTATTTGTTTGCAGTATTTATTCAAGTATTGTTGGTGCTGCAGCTCCTCTTTGTTGTGTCTTTTTGTAATACTGAACTTGCAATTAGCTCGCAATTACATTTTTTGAAGCCGAACTTCGAATTTTTGATGTCGAACTTAAGATGTCTCACCGTTCAACTTCCATTCCTTGGGTTCTTTTACTGGTGGTACTACTACTACTACCAGGTACTAGTGGGTACTTGTAGAGCCGGACTTGTTACCGGTATTATTATTTCTTCATGTCACTCTGCAAAGATCCGAACACTTTTTCCCTCCATTTTATCAAGAGTTCTCATTTGTGTTCGTATGCGATTTGTACCTGGTACAGTAATTTTTGATTTACTGGATGTTCAAGCGATGTACAGTAGCAGTAGCTGCTTTGACGGAATGGTGATGTAAAACTAGCTACGTAGCTAGCTACTCTAGTACTAGTACGTACTACCTGGTGGTACTTCGGTGTACTAGCTAATGTAGCTAACAGGGTACCTGGTAGTGGTACCACTACTAGTAGAGGAGAACCGTTTGCCGTTGAAAAAAAAAAGCCCATTGCCTGGTGGCCGTAGATGGAGCCCAGTGCCTGGTAGCCGTAGATAGAGCCCGGTAGTTGTAGAAGAAGACCAGAACGAGCCGTTGAAAAAAACAAAGCGACAGTACTTTGAATCTAGTAGACTAGTAGGACATTTTTAAATACTACTCGTAGCTGGCTTTCTGTTTTCAACTGAAAACGTTGTTCAAGAGTCATTGGAGAACTGGTACTGTTCTTTTATTGCGGTCATTGCCGAAAATGGAAAGAAGTGAGATTCTTGTCTTCCGTAAAACATTAAAGAAGGGCCTTTCAATCAAAATCTTTCTGGCTCTGACTTTGAGATTTTGGGGAAGGGCAAGATCGCTGACAATACCATAATACCAGGTACCTGGTGCCACACTGTTCACAGCGCGGGCAACTTTCTAAAAAGCACGGAGGAACTGCCGCGTTGACACGCCCTCTCCACCAGGGCTCATCCTGGCTTTTTTTTATGGGGAATGCGTCTACAGCAGCTGCGGTCGAGTCAAGCCAAGAAATAATATTATTTTTTCTGACTTTCTGTTGTCCAAAGCGTTAATGGACTAATTTCTTCAGTGGCAAAGCCTTACGGTATCCGATTGTCAATTTCTGACGGAAGCATGGAAGGTATTCATCGATCGCATCGGATCGATCCCTACTGCATCATGCGAACTGTTCCCTTATTTAAACGACACTGAAAAACTGGTTTTAGCTCTAGACTAATAATACTGTTCGTGCATATTATGCTCTCCGATGATTGTAGCGTCATTAGTGGCTCACCACAAATCTAGTTCAAACGCGCCAACAACAACTCCCTTGCGGCTACAAAACCTAAAAATAGAATATGGTGAACAGTAAAAAGGTAAGAAAAGATAGACATTGATGAAATCGCTGTTGATGGCAGATCCAGAACGACACGGCTGGTCGATTGGAAGTGAGATGATTTTTTTTAAATCACTGACAAGATTTGGCATTGCATATTACTGGCTAAATTGTCTATGGAGTAGTCTAGTAGTACCTGGCAGTGAACTTTTTAACTGTCTCTTTGATGGATTTTTTGTCAACCTTCAGGTTGCTGCGGGTACGTATGGCAGACCTGAAAAGCACCGTAGAATGCCAAAATGCGGTGTAGCAGTAGCTAGTAGAGTAGTACTCCGTAGATAGAGAACGTTAGGTTAGGTTTTCACTGCTGCAGGAGCTAGTAGTAGTGGTAGTCGCGCCAGTTGATATCAGCGAACATCAGCTGTTCTCTCTATCGAATTGCTTATTAGTATGGTAGCCACAATATGCATCAGTCGTCCACGTATGTCGAACTGTTTGCAGCACTCTTTCTCAATGTGCAGCACTCTTTCTTAGTCTCATGGGAGCTTTTGCCTCTACATCTACAACCTACCAGTACTCTATTTTACTACTAAAGTACTCTAGCTTAGTACCTACTAGAGTACAGCTCAAGGAGCTACTACATTACTACCAGGTAGTAGTAGGAGTCTACTAGTAGTACCGTAGCTACTAGAGTAGTACCAGGTAGTAGCTAGCTTTTTGAAGATACCCGCCCGAGTGTAAGAGCGATGTAACAATTCGTAATTAATGCGTAAATACGGAGTAGGAATTTTCCTCGTGGCTTTGAATGCTGTTACTGGTGTGCAGCAGGATGAAAAATTAATAATACGATCCCAGATACTGTACCAATTCCACGAATGAATCGAGTAAAAATATGATACGGACAAGGCACTCTTTAGACCAAAACAATTTAACCAGTAAATTCACAGCATGAGTAAGATTAAACGATACATAGACCTTATGGCAAATGGCAACTATTACGGCCAGACAATGACAGACCTACCGACTCAAACCCCATAATATTATTGCATCGTTTGCCTTGGATTAGGCGCATTGAAATTTGAAATCCTCCTTCTGTTTAAGTAATACTTCAGGTTTCGGGGTGATCATCTTATCTTAAATCTTAACCATGAGAACAACTACTATCTTCTTCTTCTTGTTGCACTGGTTTCTTCTTGCGTCCATCAATGTTGTCTACGGTCGTATTGGAACGCGAATCGGAAATAACTCGACGCATCTTTTCGAAAGTCAGCACAATTACGGCGATGCTGCAGCTTCCAACACTTATCATCGTTATCGTCGCTTCTTGTCGTCCAAAAGCGGTAGGCGTAGAGGTAGTAAGGGCAAAGGCGGCGGAAGCAAGGGCAGGAGCTTTGGTTCATTTAACGATGCGGGCTTCGGCAAGGGCGGCATGATGAGGAGTAATGGACGAAGAATGCGTCCGCGTCGAATGCGCCGGAGAAGGCCACCAACGAACCGACCAATCTTTACTCGCTTTCCAATGAGACGACCAATCTTTACGCGATTTCCTACTATTACACCGATTGCTACAGCGCCCCCCACTACCAATCCGCCGAGTCGACCACCTATCATGGCCACCACTGCGCCCACTGTCACTCCCGTGGTGAATACGAATGTACCCACACCCGCGGCTACGACACCGACACCGGATGTCAATGCTCCCACTGTAACTCCGGGAGAAAGTCCGGCACCTACGTTTGCTACTGTCCGAACGGCTACTACGGGTGATTGTGAATTCACGGTCAATATCGATTTGCAAATTGATTTCTTTGAAGACGAACTGGCAGCCTGTAATACGTTCACTGCCGAATTTGAAATTTGGGAAACCATTGCGGGAGCAATTTCGGCAGCGACACAACCCACCGTCTTTCTCAATTATCAAGCTGGTACTGAATACTTTGATGAAGAACAAGAGCTCGGATTGTTCGTACGGAGGTTGCAACAGATCACTTGTTCGCCGAGGCTGGACACAGAAGTGTGTGATGCCAACATCTACCAGCAATGTCGATGGGGGTGCCTTACAGCGTTCGGTCAGGGCGACGACGCATGCAACAATCTTTCCGTGGACACATTTAAACAGTTGGAAGATGAAGTTACGCAGGCATTGGTGAATTATACCACTTTCAGAGATGAGCTGTGTTTGGGCGAACCTGGCAACTTGAACGTGCTAATAAGGGCAGTGGAAGAGAATGAAGGAGACGGTGCAGCAGCTCGCAATGCAGGCCCAGCTGTTAGGGCTGGAGCGACTGCTAATTCTGCTAGCAGAAATGCCAACATTCTCGCGGGAACTGCCGCGGCCAATTTTCAGGAAAAAGTTACAGAAGGCACTTCGAAGGCCCTCAAGGTTAGATCAGAGCTTGCGTTTGGATTCTTTGCAGGAAGGGGAAGGCAGCCAACTGCGGGGGAAATTCAAGGTTTTATTACAGAGACAGTTTCATTCTTTACCCAAACATTCAAGAATGACGATCTCTTTGCGGTTGCATTCCAAACATTTTCAATTGTAAATGAAACAGGCATCTATTATGCTGACTCCCCCGATCAGTTTAGGCTTCAATTTACTTCCATCGTGGAAATTGTTCTCGACTCTGCTCTCACTGATGGACAAGCAATGAATGTGATGGCCTCCAGCAAGTTTCAAGACTACATTGGTAGATTTGCGAAAAAGGCAGAGCCAATCGGATGGAATGAAATCATGAAAACTCATACAGCATTTTTCAGGGGCCAATAGTCGTAATAGGCATATTGAGTGAAATACGTTGCTTTTGTTTTAGAACTTGTCGTTGTTTTGTATTCCGCCTGTCCTCAACCCCAACAACCATATGGACGGAGATAGAGACAACCGTAAACGACCTACCGAAATTGACCAGCAGAGAGCCAGACGCGGCATTAGTATAATAGTCTAATAGTAGCAACTATTCAGGTTAGTCACAATGATGTTGAAGCGCATTGACGACGCTTTTCTAACTCAGAAGCAAAGACAGACTTTTGTTCTTCTTATTGTCTCTGTCAGGTTGGATCATCCCGTGCTGCTCTTGCACCTTCGAGCAAGTACCGGCATGCAGTTCGTTTTTCTTTTCCGTCTCGACAGGCTGCTAGGTTGCACCATGTAGCTATAGACTACTAACAAAACATTTTAAAGTATCCTATCAAAAACGGCTCAGCTAGCAGTTGAGTAAGCACTTTATGTTGTCACAAGTAAATGGATCTACTAAGAAGGAAGATTCCGGGGTTCGTTAGCTATTGCCCAGGAGAATAGGTTCAGCTATCAACGAGTTCTCAGACTAAGTGACATAAATAAACAAACACTGTTGAACATTTACCAGGTACGTTACCTGGTACTTTCTCCAGGCATTCTTTGAAAAAAAGGAATATCAGTATCTTGTAGTTGAAATTGCCTTGCAATTCGTTCAGAGAATAAAATGATGCATTTTAGTGTAGAGTAGGGTAGCTACTAGTACTAGTTCCAGTACTGTACCAGGTAACATAGGGGGTTGTTTGGTCAGTGCAATTGTTGTCATCATCATGATCATGGTCTTGTTGTTCTTCTTCTTCATGCGCTGCCTCATTCATCATGACAACTCCTCAAGGCAGTGTTTTGCCGGTGATGCAAAAAAATGTGCCCACTCCAATATCATTTTTTTTCTGAACAAGAGAAGAGATCGTGTAGAAATACTACTGGGGTCTACAGAGCAGTCTTTACTAAATATTTTCCTAAGTACAGTATGGCCGGCTACTTTCATTAAGTAATTCAACAGGCTTACCGGCGCCAAATTGACTTTCAGGAGCAGGCAAGGCCAGCCGGCAAAGCCAAATGCAAAGTGGTTTGGCTCCAAGAATTTGGTGCTCTCCTATTTCAGGAATGGCCCAGTAGCTCATCATAGCGAATCATATCTGGAAATGAGCGACATCTAGTAATTACGATTTAATAAATGGAACAACTGATTGATACCAGGTACTACTGGTCTAGACTACCACCTGGTAGTAGTAACTGGACATACGGGAATAGTAGACTACTTCTCAAGTTCTGCAATCACTTGTTGGGAAAATAATCCTCCCAGCGCTACTACGACTACTAGCTAGTGCCAGGTACCTGGTATTAGGACCATAGTACCAGGTACCTGCTAATCAAACCAATTATTTGCTCCAATGAAATCAGGGTCAACAAGTCATCAAGCCCAATTTATGAAACATTCTTTGGCCACCATTGCCAGCTTTCACCCGCTGAAAAAGAAGCCAACAAGTACAGTACCTGGTACCAGGTAGTTACCTGGTACAGTACCTGGTACCTGGTACCGGTAATTGATTCAATTTGAAAGTTCGATTCGATAAAACTTGTTGTGAATTCATTTGAATCATTTTAATTATGTATTACAGAGGGCTTCGATTCTATTGACATCAAACATTAAGCAACACATTCCCTGAGTGATTCTTTTCTGCGACGGAGATTCTCTTTTGTAGCGGACATTTACATGAACGTTGTAGTAGTACCAGGTACTACATACCAGGTACCAGCAGGGTAGTCTACTACTACTAGTAGTAGTACTACTGGTACATCGTAGTATGTCCCACAATATGCTTCGGCAATCATCCTTGCCTCTTGTGCGTCGTTTTCGCAGGTACTGTGAGCAGTAATCTCTTTGCTGAATTTGCCCATAATCTCTGCAGAGCCTATCAACAAAACCTATTTATTTTATCTCGGTAAGTATTTTGGTCAAATTTGATGTACTATGATCCATGCGCTTACCTATGTTTCTCTCTTCTCTCGCATAAGGCAATACCTATTTTTGATTTTCATGAATCCCCTGTATCACAGTCATTCCTGGACGCCAATATGGCAAGATGGCGAAACCTCTGTTGCTCAGTTGTTAGAAGTCGACCGTTCACATCTAGCTGATGAGCAGCAGGCTGTCCCTCCTGCCGGCCCTCGAAGCAATGCGAGCTTATCCTTGAATGCAGAACAATCCGACGAAGAGTTCTTTCGATGCTACAAGAAACTATACGGCGATCGCGGAAGCAAGAATGAAAGTTTTCCACTCAAGCTCTACCGCATCCTCTACGAAACTGAACGGAACCACCAAGAACACATCATTTCCTTTTGTCCCAGTGGCAGAGCAATCAAGATCCACGACGTTGAAGCCTTTGTGAAAGAGATCATGCCCAAATATTTTGCCTCGAATCGTTTTGCTAGCTTTCAGCGTCAATTGAACTTGTATGGCTTCTCCAAAATCCTTCGTGGCGATGAAAAGGGTGGATTTTCCCATAGTGCCTTTTGTAAGGGCAATCGGAATCTCTCTTCTGCCATCAAGCGCAAGACCCAGCAACTCAAAGTACCTCCTCATCTTCTGCTAGGTGCTCTTGCTAGAAGTGAAGCATCCCCAGCAACAGATTTTGCACCCACGAAACCCCCTTCTTCTTCCAGCAGCCAGTGCAATGCTAACGCAAGTCCTCAGCAAGATTTCTCTTTCATTCAAGAGTTGTCTGGTTCTGACCAGACTGACACTTTGCGGCCTCAAGAGATAACACCATCGCTTCCACCGAACAATTTTTCTTCCTTAATGATCGGAAACGATATTCGACCATGCCACACCACACCAACCGTTGGTGCGAGTCCGCTTTTTGCACTAGACCTGATGGCCTTGTCACCTCTCACCCCCGCCACGCGCAGTAGTACCGCGAATAGTGCCACGAGGAACGATCTTTACCAGACGCTGTTGTATGCAAAGGAGAAAGAAATTGCCATGGAGAAACAGTTGCTGGCGTTAAAAGCCCTGCAACGTCTTCTCTTTTCACGTTCTGCTTGCAATGGCAGCAGTAGCTTCAACGTGAATCTGTAGAGAGTAGAAAGGTCCATTGTTTTTATGACCAACTGCTGATTAAAAAAAAAGCTGTATTATAATTGAAAATTGAAACGGCACCTGCAGACTATCCCATTGGCATTTTATATTTGCCTGCTAGTTGTACTTGCACACACGATACATCTAATAGCATTGCACTAGACCATTATCCAAAGTGGAAAATACAAAATACTTGAGTTGGTTAAGCTGCATGTAGGATAGTCGTTCTCAATCCTGAACTCTCAACACCTCAACACTGTACATGCCACGTTCAGAAAAAATTGAAGTTATGTAATGTACCCTCAGGATAGGGTTATTATACACGACTGAGATAACGGAGTTAATGAATTTTCTGATAACGATTTTTTCTTGAACTTGTTAAATTCAAATTCATCACGCTCGTGTTTGTAAATCGTCAAGAATACTACAAGTAGCCTACTACAACACAAAATAGCACAATTCTAGAAAAAATCGAGTGTCTAAAATGGGATGTTCTTGGTCTTCTTCGTGTTCTGCCACTCATAGTCATGCACATACGGCTCAATCCAACGCTAACAATGGTGAGCCTTCTTCTTCTCCCGCCGATCCATTAATTGAGGGTCGTCTCCACGCCCGTCCTTCACAGCAACAACCAGTTAAAGATAAGCCAACAGCAGTCAAATTGCCCCCAACGATGCCCAAGAAAATGTCAAAGGACCAAGATGAACCGTCACTGGTTTACAAGAAACTACCACCCCACACACACTCGTGTCGTGTCGTGTCGGTCTACGATGGAGATACCATTACGGTTGTGATGTTGAATAATAACAAAAAGCATCGAGTTCGATTCTTAGGTATCGATACTCCCGAATTGGTACCACTTCAAGCATATGCACTGCAAGCCAAGGCCTATACCGAACGCAAATGTCCCGTGGACAGTCGAATTTGGCTCCAATACGAACCAGATTGTCATAATCAACAACAACAACATATGGATCGATTTGGTAGGCTCTTGGCATGGGTTTGGGTCCGTGGATCATTCCACGATCATTATACGTACGAATGCGTCAATGAAGGACTGTTGCTACAGGAAGGATTGGCGACAGTGTATACAGTAGGAAGCAGGAAACTGCACAATCTCGCTCGGTTACTGGAGCTACAATCTTTTGCACGACGCGCCGGAAGGGGAGTGTGGAAACATTGGATCGATCGACAAGTAGTACACGCACCCAATGGTAACGCGTATCATCGTTTGAATGGTAACTGTGAACACTTGAAGCGGACCAAAGTATTGACCAGAGTTCCTGAAAGTGTTGCGCTAGATCAGGGACGACATGCTTGTCGAACTTGTTGGAATGGGGAGGAGGATGAAAACAAAGAGAATCAACAATGTACAATAGGACTGGCAGTATCGGTGTACTGAGGTGACGTCGGGGAAATGATGAACCCCATAATTATTCATGAACACGTTTTTTATGGTTGAATTTTAATAATGCTATTCCTACCAAGCATATGTAATTACTTCGCTTCATGTTTCCCCAATAAAATCCGCTGTCTTGAAATTAAAATGTTACTTCAGTAAATAGTAGGAGATTTTACCTTCTGGGTTCTGATGCCGCTAATATGGCACACAAATCTTCCAAGGTCGATTTGCGACGATGTTGTGCGACTGCTTCCGCTTGCTGCTTCCGAACCGTCAGTTGTTTTTGCAAGTCTTGACCAACACGATTCCACAATGACATTAACTGTTGCTGTTCACTTGTCAAGGTGGTAGTTATAATGTTGTCCATGTGATTTGCCGTGTCGCAAGGAAGACCAGTGGCAGCTGAGAAAGATTCGCTTGGAAAGGGAGTTGTTGTAGTAGGAACAGCAGCATTAACAGTCGAGCTAGAGGTAGCTTGCTGCTGTTGTTGCAGCAAACTCGCCCATATCGAGGATATCTGTTGCTGCTGCTGTTGGGTGAATCCTGTTGTTGACGACGACGTTGGTGGGTCTCTACTCTCTGCAGCAGATGCTGCTGCTGCAGTTGTCGTCATGGCCGCCGATAACAATGGCGACAGTGGCTCCATGGAAGCAGGAGCTGGGTCTGTGTCCACTGGCATTCCTGTCTTCTTGTTCCGTTTCGTGCGATTGGCAAATCTCAACGCGTGACCACACTTGTCGCGTGCGGCCTCGGGACTGATCTCTTCCCAAACGCTCTCCTCTCGATTAAATTTGAGGAAACGGCACGTCTGATTGAGGCTCTCGTAGATTTCCTTGGTGATCTGGCAAGTTAGAATGTGTGTGGGACGTTCACGGTGGGAGTGAATGAGCAAGTGAAACAGTGAGTGAACCGGTTTCACGGAAAAGGTAAGCAATGATTCTACTGTGGAAAATGGAGAAGCAGGGCAAACAGGCTCGTGTACGTACCATCATTTTGTCAAATTTGGTCCGACTTTTGGCATATTGTTGTCGATAGCTTTCAATCACGTTGCGAAAGCGGATGGAACCGATGTGATTTGTGCACTGTTTATCCTGCAAAAAGAGAAAGGCAACACAATTGACAGTGAGCAGTGTCAGTATGGCACACTTAGACGCGGATGAGAGGACCAACCCGATCAAACCAACTGTTGTAGATGGAACATGGAACTTACCTTGCCACAGAGAATATCAGTGGGTTCAGGATTTACAACAGTAACTCCTGTCGTGGTAGTGTTCGGGGCGTTCATGGTATTGGATTTTGGATTGAGATAAAATTAATATACCTGCCTGTTTTCCAGCAGTATAATGATATATATGGTGTTAGATAGTATGCCGTCAAAGATTTTTCAGGGAATAGTCCAGAATACTATAGGTACGATCAGCGGACAGCAAACATTAGCAGTAGTCTACTGTTAGATAGAGATCGCTTGCTATTGTTGAGTGGTCTTTGGTTGTAATACTACTAGCTACTAGTAGGCCGTCTAGAGCTAGTAGATTTCGTTCGTTTGCTGGGTATCAGGAACTTGACTTCCGCAAAATTAAAAAATTAAAACAATCCATTGACTTCCGTGTGTGACGCCATCCTTTCCGGAAAATCGAAATTCTGTAAAAAGAGTTGGTTCAAAAACCGGCATTTTTATTAATCCTAAGGCTATTTGACTTTTTAACGACAAATGGGAACGATTCGTGATGTGTCGTGTCACGTTAAAGTGTTTCCTCTACTCCGATTTAAAAACTGGATTCCTGTCCCAAGGGGGCGACAGCCGCTTTTTATCATCTGAAAGTTACTACGGTAGTATCATGTACCACCAGGTAGCAGTGCTTGTAGCAATACCGCTAGCAGTACCTGGTAATAATGAAATATTCGGAGTTGTTCGCAACCGAGATACGTATCATAATAATAATACGGTACCTGGTACTGTACCTGGTACCTGGTACCAGGTACCTGGTATCTGGACAAACTACTACCTGGTACCGTACTACTTGACTAAATCACCTGGTACAGTACTTACCAGGTACCTGGTACCTGGTACCAGGTAGCAAGTGATAGCTAGCTAGTACCTGGTACGGTAGAGTGGTACTAGTACCAGGTACCGCATTGTTACGTACTAGAGTACTCCTATTTTTAGTACTATGCTTTTCTAGTTTTCTACTGGTAATAACTTATTTTTTACTCTACCAGGTACTGTACTACTTTTACTAATACCGGGTAGAGTACTACTACTACTAGCTCTGTAGCTACTAGTACCAGGTAGTGGTACTAGTTGTAGACGACTACTACAGTAGTAGCCTACGAGTACCGTACCTACTAGTAGAACCTCCCTTTCTAATTAGCAAAAGAGGTGATGAGGCTCAACTAATATTATTTCTTCTACCTGGTACTAACGTAGCAGCCTACTACAAGGTACGATTACTGGTACCAGTACATGGTACCTGGTACTAGCGTAGTAGTACTCATGTTTGACGGATCACTCAAGGAAATAAATGAGACTTCCTTCTGTGACCCAAAGCTTATGTTTTGTGTAGTAGTACCTGGTACCAGATACCAGGTACCACTGGTACCATAATAAGAGAATAAGTAATAGAGGAGACTAATAAAAGGTACCTCATCACAGGTATCAGCTACCAGTGGTAGTTAGTTGTACTACTACTGGTACTGCTGTATTGTAGGATTCCTACCATTATTTCAGATATCGTTCAAGTTCGGGGTTTTCAAGAATGTGGCGGCGTGCCAGCGCAGGAGAACTAAAGTACTGTAGTACTCTACTCTACTAGCTACAATAGCTAGAGTGCCTAGTACTGGTAATACCAGTGCTGGTAAGTACAGTGGGATAGGAGGAAACCGGGACCAATATTTATTCGACCATGATGTTAGCGCGGGCGACAGAATCATAGATCTCGGCCGGTTCTCGGAACTCTATTTTCTTGTTTTGAATTTTTGATTTGCAGAGAAGATTCTTTGATCGTGCTGGCCATTATTATACAAACCAGTCGAAAGCTAGTGTATTTCAATACTGGTCGACTACGGCACGTCCCACGGTTTGTACCGGTATTTTCGAATGTGTTGTACTGTATTACAGCACCAGACTTGACCTGGAACCTACCAGTACAGTAATAACAATTATTGCTATTGCAGGTACCTTTTGCCGGAACCATTGTCAACTGCATTGATCTTTTACGGAACCAAGCGTGCAAAATTGCAACGTTGACGAAACTCAGCTGGTCCCGGATGAAAATAATAATGTACTACAGCAAAAAATAACAAGTGCTGGTACCAGGCACTCCTACTATTACTGGTAGACTAGACTAGTTAAAATGCGTTGCTGAGCGAAAACCAAACCTCGCTAGTATAAATTCCAAGAACATCCAATGCATTTCTGGATTATTACAGCGATGACTTTTTTTGGTTCTCAATCCTGTAGTCCAATGTCATCGGGGTCGTGTTTGCCAATGCCATGAACTTCGAATCCCAGCCTTCGCAGTGCGTCATGATCGAGAAGATTTCGTCCATCGAACAAAAAGGCTGGCTTGGCCATGTTTTGATAAAGCCTGCCGTAGTCGTAGTGTTGGAATTCATCCCAATCGGTCAACAGTAAAATGGCGTGTGCATCGCGGCACGCATCGTAGGGATCCTCCTCGGTGACGACCAAATCTTCGGCATTGATACCAAAGACTGATTGTAGCTCAGACAGCATGTCACTGCGCTTAGCCTTTGGGTCGTAGACGTGTATGCGTCCTTCTTCCTGTAACAAATCGTGCAAAATATACATGCTGGGAGAGTCTCGGACATCTCCCGTGTTCTTCTTGAAGGCGTATCCTAGCATGGCAATCTTTTTGTGACTTACAGTATGGAACATGGTTCGCACAATTTTGACGGCGAATCTTTGTTTTTGAAATTCGTTGATACGAATAACACTGTTCCAATATGCTGCACATTCGTAAAGTCCCAACGATTCACACAAGTAAACCAGACTGGAAATGTCCTTGCGGAATCTTGATTTTCCAAATCCGACTCCGGCCTTCAAGTACTGCTTCCCGATCCGGTCGTCCGTGCCAATAGCTTTAGCAATTTCTGTGACATCAGCGGCCGTTTTTTCGCACAGTGCTGACACGGCGTTGATGCTGGAAATGCGTTGTGCTAGCATGGCGTTAGCTACCAATTTCGATAGTTCGGCGGACCATTGGTTGGTAGTAAGGATGCGTTCTCGTGGAACCCACGTAGCGTACAGATCTACCAGTTTTTGTAGCCCTTTCGAAGAGGACGATCCACCTATTAAAATACGAGAAGGATTTAGCAAGTCTTGTACAGCGCTTCCCTGCGATTGAAAAACAGGAATGGACAGAACTTCGTGTTGGTGTGCATCGATTGGTCCATTCTCCTTGAGAATGCGTGCCACGAGTTCAGCCGTTCGTACTGGATAACTTCCCTGTTCGACAACAATCTTGGATGACACAGCTGCCCGAGCAATTTGTCGTGCGGTACGTTCTACGTGTACCAAGTCTTGAGCCCGTCCAGCTCCGATGCCGGAGAGTTTGGTTGGAGCATTAACTGCCACAAAAATTACCTCGGACTCTTGAATGGCTTTTTCGAAGTCTGTGGAAAAATATAAATTCTTTCCACGACATGCTTGGAGGATTTCTACTAGACCTGGCTCGTAAATGGGAAGATCGTAGTCGCTCGAGTTCCAAGCGGCTATTCTAGATTCTGATTGATCGACCATCGTGATGCTCACGTGGGGACACTGTTGGGCCAGTACAGTCATTGAGGTTCCACCCACATAACCAGCACCAATGCAACAAATCTTCATCGGTCTGTTTCATTAATTATAGAATTGTTTGATACTCTATACTCTGTGTACTGGTATTTTTATCTGCAGCACCCCTACCAGCTACCAGTACGTGTTGCCATATTATTTTTTGGTTGCTAATAATTGTTCCTACTTCTAGCGTAGCTAGCTACTACTACTAGCTAGAGTAGCTAGTAACGTAATAAGAAGTACTCTAGTTGCTTGCTGTCATACTAGTAAGTTAAGAATGGATAGATACCAGGTACCTGGTATCTTTCTTCGAATGCAACGAAAGGGTGGGGGTTAGTTTGAACGAGGAAGATAATCAAATTTTTTGAGCGTATCGGCCAGTTTGATGCTCTCCCGCTCAGACACAGATGTAGTAAGGTGCTCTGATGAAACACTGGGCAATTAATGTAATTTCTTGCCCTCTGTCGACAGTGGATCAATAAGGCTTTTTCGATCCAGAATACTAAAGATCCACCTTGCACTGTCTTCGACCTCGCTACGATCTTCGATATCTTGTAATGCCGCGCCTATTCCCAAACTGGAAAAGATAAACGAGAATTGTGCTACGAGAAAGTCGTTGAATTCAAATTTCTCGGGATGCTCGAGCAACAAATAACCACCCCAAAAGTAGAGAACAGCATTCGAAAATCGTTGAATCATCATACCCAATCCTGACATGAAACCAGCAGAGACGCTCAGACGCGTCGCATGTAACTGACTTTCGTCGACGGCAGCTGCAAAGGCCTTCATCTTTTCCTTTTCCAAACCAAGGGCAGCAACGGTTCGCATGTGCAGGAGCGTTTCAACCATGATGGCATCCGATGACGTTTTCTTTTCGCTACCGGCATCTTCGCCGCGCATCGTTTGGGAACGCAATTTGGCCGAGTACACTACGGGAACCATGCAGGCAATGGTCATTAGAGCGTACGGCCACATGGCAAAGAAGGACACGGTGATACCAATGACAACGGAAGAAACCGCCATTAAGAAGGTGCGAATTGGAGAACCACTAAAGGCGTGGAGCCGAGCGGTGCTTTCTTCGAGGCGACTCTTGAGTTCTCCCAAATTGCGACAATCAAAGAAACCAACCTCCTGACGCACCAAGGCCGTAAAGGTGTCGTCGCGAATTCGTTTGCTGAGGCGTTCGCTGGCGTGACCAAAGCCCCAGAACATAATAGCACCACCCACGAGTCCACTGACCACCAAGAGAGCAAAGTAGAGAGATAATTCAAATGATTGCCATTGCATTTCATCAGCTGCTTCGTCCCAGTACTCTGAGCAAGATTCGAACCCAAGCGTAGAGTTGCTTTGGTCGTCCAAACAGTCTTCAACTTGGAAAAAGAACAGGTTGATGGTTTCGGCAAACAGTACACCCAGAACAGGATACGTCGCTCCGACCATGACAGCACCAACGGAACCAAACGTAATGTAAAAAAGATCAGGAGTGGCCATTTTCTTGACTCGTTGTGCCAATGTCCTACTGTCCTCAGGCGCGTCGTTGGTGTCATTATCTGTACCTTTCGATGCTACACTTTTCGTCTCGTCTTCGTCGTTGGTCTTTTCTTCCTGTAGGCCACCCTGGATTCCGAGACTGGCCAACGAAGTCGTTCTCTTTTGAGCTTCCAATAGTCGTTTGTAGTGGCCATGTTCCTTCTTGATGAGCTCATCGTGGCTACCAATCTCAAGGACTCGACCACGACCAACGACAGCGATCCGATCTGCACAATCACGAATACTAGAAAGCTTGTGCGCAATGACGACAACAGTATGTTCGGGCGACTTCATGAGTTTGGTCAAAGCTTCTTGAACGATGGTCTCAGATTCGCTATCAAGGGCAGAAGTAGCCTCATCCAAAAGTAGGATGGATGGCTTTTTGAGCAGGGCTCTAGCAATGGCCACTCTTTGCTTCTGACCGCCCGAAAGTTGTGCCCCACTATCACCAACTTGGGTGTCATACTTTCCCGGGAGAGACATTACAAAGTCATGAATGTTGGCTTCTCTGGCCGACTCTTCGATGATTTCCTGTGTAGCATTCAGAGCACCAAAAGCAATGTTCTCGGCTATGGTACCAGGAAATAGTGTTGGTTCTTGGCCGACGTAACCTGCAGGATTGAGATGCAATCAGCGATTAAAAGTTTAAGTACACGAATTGTGTGGTATCCTTGAGTAAAACATATTTGATAAGAGGCTTACCAATCTGATCACGATACCAACCAGCTTGTAATGTCGTAATATTGTTTCCATTGAAGGATACTGCACCCTCGTCGGGATCATAGAATCGTTCAATCAAGCCAACCGTAGTAGACTTGCCTCCTCCACTGTACTCGGAGTATTAGGGATACGAAATAAGAACAACGTTAGACCAGGGGGGGGGGACTGGTATGCACAACAACTGCAGACTTACCTCGGGCCAATCAATGCCAGTGTTTCGCCTTGCATGACCGAAAGATTGAACTTTTGTAGGATTGGTTTGTTGGGACGCGACGGATACGCAAAATGAACATTACGAAATTCCAACAGCGGCGTTTTGGAACCTTCAATCGTCTCTAAATCAGCCGCTGTAAAGAAATCGGAGGATGCCTGAGAATCTAGTCTTTTAGTAGTTGCTTTTGAACCTTCTGTAGTAGCAGCTTCTTCTTCCTTCGTTTTGGAAGACTCTTGCTTTTCGACCAGATTTCGATAATGCCCAGTCTCAGATATCATCAGTGCGTGGTGAGAACCACTTTCTACCACAGCCCCACCCGAAATGACATAAATTAAATCGGCATTGCGAATGGTACTCAATCGATGTGCGACAATGACGGCCGTCATGGATCCTTGCTGGAGAATATTATCCAAAGCATGCTGGACGTGGAGTTCGGATTCGGCATCCAGGGCACTTGTGGCTTCATCCAAACATAAGATTTTGGGCTGTGCCACCAGTGTCCGAGCCAATGCAATGCGCTGTTTTTGTCCACCCGACAGCTGAGCTCCTCTGTTTCCCACCTGAGTATCATATCCATCGGGAAGTGACACGATAAAGTCGTCATGAGCATTTGCCATTTTAGCTGCCTGTTCAATTTCTTCTTGCGTTACCGTTCGGTTCTGTGTAGTGCCTCCATAGGCAATGTTGTCCCGGATCGTTGTGGCAAAAAGGGTCGGTTCTTGCCCGACATATCCTAAATGACTTCTATAATGCGACACGTTAAGGGTCCGAATATCCGTACCATCGAGCGACACTGAGCCCTCCAGGGGATCATAAAATCGTTCAATTAGAGAAAGTACGGTCGACTTTCCTCCTCCCGAAGGTCCTACCAAGGCTACCGTCTTTCCAGCGGGAATTGTCATGGTAAAATTTGAAAGAATGGGTACAGTAGGTCTTGTAGGGTAGGCAAAGGTGACATTTTTAAACTGCAATTCGCCTCGAACACTTTCTATTTGACTGCCCTCGTTGGAAAATGGATCGATGCTGTAGGCTGGGAGAATGGCCATTGCCTCGCCATTGCTGACTTTAAGACTAGTTGTTGCAGAAGTAGATTTGCCATTGGCACCGCCTTCTTCCACCACATCACCAGAAGGAACGAGATGCTCTTCTTGCGCCGCCGCAGATCTCGATTCGTATTTATTTTCGTCGTCCTTATTCTTACCGTTTGCTGGTTGTTGTTGTTGTTGTTGTTGTTGTTGTTGTTGTTGTTGTTGTTGTTGTTGTTGTTGTTGTTGCTGTGAGGAATGATGAAACGTTTCCGCTGGACTGCCCTTTGTTCGACGGATCACACGCAAGGCATCGGCAGCTGCGACCCGCGCCTGTGTCAAAGCCTCGAGACTGGTTCCGACGTGACTCAATCCTTCACCAGCAAACAAAATTCCCAACATGCAAGTAAAAATTTCGGAACCAGTATTATCGCAAGAGCCGTTGCTAGTGCCATCACCACCGCTGCCACCCGCAGGATTGCAACCACTGTCACGAACGTCCCGGTACATGACAAAGGATCCAAAGAGCACCACAGCCATAAAGAGCACAACCACAGAAGCCAATATGCCCTGATTCCAAAGTCCCATTTGAATGAGATTCGTCGTGGCATTGATAAAGGCGTGTTGTGTGGCTTGTTTGTAGTGCTCGATTTGACGCGAAATAGCATTCAAACTCAGTATGGTTCGTAGACTCGACGTGGTTTCGTAGGCGACTCGTGCAGCATCGCTGTAGCAGTCTGTGGCACGTGCCGTTTTGGATTGATTGATCCGTTTGACTTGCCAACTGGTAAAACTAACGAGAGGCAAAATAGCAAAAACAAGCAGTGCTACCTTCCAACTGGCCCATAGTCCGAGACATATACCTGCCAATCCAGTAGTAATGTTTTGAATAAGTTCACCAAATTTGCGACCCACGCCCTGTTGGTACTGTTGAATGCTGGTAGGAGAAATAGTAGCTTTGATGGTTGCAGTCTTGTTGGCATTCTTTTTATTACTGGTGTTGTTGTTGTTGCTGCTGCTGGTGGTAGTAGTAGCACCTGTTGTATCAATACTGTAAACATCGAAAAAGGCAGCATCTTGTCGCAACAGTGCACGAAACCATTCTTTTTGCAACACATTGGTCGCTTGAAAGGCCAACAGTTCAAAACAAGCTGTCTGAACAAAGGCTGTTACCATGCTGTAAATTCCCAAAATGATAAAGGTATAAGAAATACGAGTAATATCGTCCATTCCCTGATCATAAGCACTTTTCTCCTCTGTCGCTGTCGCTGTCGCTGTCGCTGTAGTAGTACCATCACCGTCACTTCCACCACTGTTCAATTGTGCAATGGTTTCAAAACTTCGACTTAAAAAGTATGCTACCATTGGTAGGCTTAAACCGTGTGCAATACCACCCAAAGTACCACCAACGACCAAAATACGATTTTTGGAACAAGTGGTGCTGCTGCTGGTGGTGGTGGTGGTGATTGTTGTGGGAGCATCGTTTTTGTCGTCGTTGTTGCTGGTAGAGTAGTGATGATGATTAAAATTATTCCACGCAAAGGAAAACGTTTCCGTGATTGTGGCAATCTTGGTCGACGTATTACTATTGTTGCTACTACTATTAGTAGTAGTAGCAGCAGCAGCAGCAGCAGCAGCAGTAGTAGTAGTAGACGACCTTGATGCTGTTGTTGCCATGGTTGCTACTGCTTTTTGTTACCAGGTATTAAAATTACGATGAGGTACACTACACAACAACTGCTATGATATGAAGGAAGTAGTCTACTGTACTGGTAGTGGACTACTAGCCAGGTACTCGAGTACTAAGTAAGCACAAACGAGGTGTGGTCAATATAATCTGGAGTGGAGTGCAAGGGAACTGTTATCACCAATCGAGGGATACGGCGACCCCGGGATTTGGAAAACCATCCCGGGATATGGGAAAAAAATATCCCGGGGTAGTTTTGGCCAAATTAACTTTTTGG
>Ga0210036_1001519_pt1 | contig 25985 bp, 18 predicted proteins | sample CryGeymeta201515_FD_185469 | JGI IMG/M metagenome (GOLD analysis project Ga0210036, IMG submission 185469) | Groundwater microbial communities from Crystal Geyser aquifers in Utah, USA - Crystal Geyser metaG 2015-15 (SPAdes) (version 2) | ecosystem: Environmental > Aquatic > Deep subsurface >...
CGATGATAGGACTCAGGAGTTAGGTCTTACTCTATTAGGTCGTGTGCCTATGCCTGCTTCCTATCCACACTTAGCACTAGCCTAGTTTACTCCTATTTGCCATAATATTCATATTTACTCTTTATGTCTCCACACTAGCTTTTTACGCGAACACAACAAATCCATTACTCCAGTATTATTTATTTGTTGTGTGCTGGAAGTGTGGAGTACTGGTAGTCGTGTACTAGCTACTCTGTTACTCTACTACTTTGCATCTTTGCATAAAATTATTGAAGTCTGCACCTGCAACCTTTAGCCCCCCACCTCTCTCTCTTGGTATTTTGTTAATTTGGTAGTGCATCGGTTTAAACTTACGAAATTATTCTACAAAGACGTCACTGGAATGAACATCACTGCTACCAATTGGATTGCAAGAACCATTCGGCAAACCTCCTCTTCCAGATTTCTTTCCATGAGTGCGGCTGCTTCTGCTACAACCAATCCCAGCAAGTTTCCTGTTCAGGCGGCTATTACAGAAAACTTGACAAAGATATTCCAACCGTCGTATCTGGAGGTTATCAATGAATCTCACAAGCACAAAGTACCCAAAGATTCCGAAACGCATTTCAAGGTCGTTGTCGTATCATCACAATTTGAAACAACCAAAACGCCCGTTCAACGGCATCGATTGGTCAATGCAGCCCTTGCCGAGCAATTGGAGGGTCCAGTTCACGCCTTGTCGATTGTGGCCAAGACTCCCGAACAGTGGCAAAAAATGGTAGATGCAGGAGAAAAAGTACAACCATCGCCCAATTGTCGAGGAGGAGATGGCAGTCTGCCCTCCAGATAGAGGCGTTCGTGCTGTGGATCATTTTTTAAAATTGGAATTCCTATACTATCTATTGGTTGAGGTTTTGGTGACAAGTGATTATGAAAACAGTTCCTAAATTAGCTACTCCGAGTACTAGATGTTTATCTTATCATAGTGCACTTTTGATACTCAATACGTACTGTATATCATAATTGATTTCACTTGTCACTCGATCGAAATGTACTGTAGACTGTTTGTATGATCTGGACAACCAATCTTACAAAGAATGCAGCGGTGACTCTCAAAATTCTACTAGTAATATATCGATGAAGTCAGTCGCCATCAAGGGCTTCAAGAAGACCCCCCAGCAAATCCATGCAAACACACAAAGCGACGGCACCACCTGCTGCGACTCCAAGGGAATTCATATTGAAACCAGACTCCAAATGCATCTTGTCTTCGTCGGCCCCAAATCGATAGGGAAGATCCAAAACAGTACCACTATGACAGCAGTCCTTTTCGATATATTTGTTACACGGCAATACAGTTGTCACACGGCAATACAGTTGGATGTGACGTTAGTTTTCTGATGGCAAATTTCCAAGCAACCAGCAAAATAATATACTACAAAACAACACGAGAGCAAACAAAACAAGCGATAGGGAAACGGCAATCGTACCATGAGCACTGTGCAGTGAACACCTTCCGGCATGGGTTTGACTAGCATCTTCAAAATGTCGTCATCAATAATCTGACCAGCTTTTTTAAAATCAACGGGAATGAGCGTCTCGTCGTAGCCATCATCCTCGTCGCCTTGTGTGCATTTTTTTTAGATAAAAACAAAAAACTTGTCAGAAAAAGTCATCACTCCTTCCCTCATACGATCAAGATGATCATTATTTGACTTCCCGCATGATTCTGTGTTCTCTACTTACCACTCAGATCTCGAACACGTCCACCGTGGCCGGAATAATGTACAAAGAGACAATCTCCTGCTTTGGAATACTGTGTCACCCGAACAAAGGCCTGTTCGATATTCCGTCTGGTTGGTGCATGGTGCTTCCCATCGTCCATCAATATTAGCATATCGCTCTCTTTGAAACCTTGACTCCGAATCAGGTACTCTTTAATATTTTTTACATCATTGTGGCATCCTCGCAACTCTCCCTGTTGTCCCGTGTAGTTGATGCCAATCAGCACAGCTCGTCTAGCTCCAGTACTACCCGGTGGCACAATGTGCATGGTTTGGTTCACGTCGATCAATCGGGAGCTATTATTTTTTAAGAAAATAAACCAAAAAGTGCGGCAGATTATTGTTGCGGGTTTTTGTATCGTCGTCGTGTGTATCATTATACCATTATTTGGTGCATTCAACATTAGAATGTTTGAGCCTTGATATTTCTGTTTCTTTCTGCATGAATTACGTCAACGCCTTTAATATATTTTCGTCGGCACGTACCTTGTAAGTTGTGGAATTTGCTGCAAAATATAAAAAGCGGTCGACATGTCAGTGTACAAACATTTGCAGTGTACAGAGTTATAGAGTAACAAATTTGTCCGCCAAGAATTTCAACAGCATCATCATTATCATGCATTGCCAGTCAAATCAATCCTTCCAACAACACCAATAGCAACAACACCAATAACAACAACACCAATAACCAATAACAACAACAAAACAAACACACACACAAACACAAAAAAGCCCTTACGTTAAATCCCATGCCATTTAAAACGACTCTCATTTTGCGCAAGGCTTCCACCCAGCTCATTGCTCCCGCTTCATGTCCATCTCGGTACAATACTTGAAGCAAGGCACTCGTGCAGGCTCCACCTGCCTTTCCTGCTGGATTGGGTAATTGGAATTTTCCAACATTATAGGCATCCGCACTGGTCTGACTGTCGTGTGATCCAGAAATCATGTGCCATTCGGCAGGAATAGCTTTTTGGATCGAGGCAGCATAATCGTTACCATTCATCGTGTTATTATTATTCATCGTACCACGTAACACCACCACTAGCTAGTAGAGCTCTTTAAATAATTTTATGTTTGGAGGTTGATAGAAGAGCGGTAAATCTGAGGTGGATGCACCGACGTAGCAAGATTTGGTCTTATAAAAATATTGAGTACTCCGGAGTAGAGTTTTGGTTATGAAGAAGTAGTGTTGCGATGTCAAGACTACTCTGGCAATCACTTTGATTCTGGTTTTGTTTTTACCGTACTAGCTACATAGTTTTGTTTTTATTATTACTCGTCGTACTACCGAAAACAATAATAATTGTAGACTACCCGGGCATTAGAAAGCGAGAGTCACAGGACGCCTTTGCTTGGTTTCGAATCGTGCTTCTTGTTGTGGTGTTTGTGGAACAAGCTAGAACTTCAGCGGGAATTGTTCAGTGGCTTTGCTGCGCAGCTACTTACTGATGAGGAGTGAGGAGAACTGTTTTAGTAGTGGTAGTCTCGATCCAGTTCTTTATCTCACAACAACTAATTTTTTATCGAAGCAAAAGAGAGAACAAGAGTATCCAAGAGATCCAGTTAAAAAAAAAAGAAGATGAATCAACAAGAGCCGTCGACAATAGTTCAACAACAAGGGCAGCACCCTTCCAGAAGAGAGACATCCGTCAAATTTCAGACGGTACAGATTCGGAGCTACGATCGTATCGTTGGAGACCATCCTGATGTACGACAGGGAGGTCCACCATTGAGCATTGGTTGGGACTATTTGGAAATGGAAAACATATCCATTGATGATTATGAGGTTAAAAAAAAACAAGAAACGTCCAATACCGTGAATGATGGGATCAAGTTTGGTTGTGTCCGTCGACTTACGAGTGGCATGCGCAAGGATATATTGGTACACCATTTTGATGTATCAACAGAAGATATTCAAGCGGCCGAAGCTGAAGTAGAGCGTATTAAAAAACAGCGGGAACAGACCAACAAGCAACACAAAATAGTAACGAAAATGGAAGAGAGTTTGCAGTCGGCCAAGAGAAAGATGAAACGGCCATTCTTGTCGTCTTCCAAGAAAACAATGGCCCATCGTGTTCCGGTAACCCCTGTCTGCGACAGCATGCCATCCAAGAAGGAAAGGGTGGCACTGCCAGAAAGTGCACCTGCCATGCCGTTGCCCAGGCCATTGGCATGGGAATTTTCGGTTTGATGAGAACATACATGCATTGAACGTCTTTTCTAGTACAACAATATGAGTAATAGAATAATGATTCAATACTCTATATACTACTGTTTTTCTTTCGCCAGAAGGTGGCGGATAATTCTCATTCGTTCCGTCTATCCTTTGTAGAAACGCATAAAGATAATCAAAAAGATGAGCAAGCTAAAGAGCTTGATGATCAATCCCCGATTACCCTTCTTAATGCCGTACAGTGTCGTGATTTCGTCTTGTCCTCCAATAATGTCTTGCAACCCCGCCTCGACGTCATCTTCAATATTTTCCAAAACTTCTCCCTGCTGCGAAATCAGGTTGGTCATTTTACTGAACATGGTGGTCAAATTCGCCAAGGTCCGTTCGGCTTGCTGAGCCTCTTGTAATCGATGTTCGGTCTGTCGTTTTGCTTGTCGTTGTTGAATTTGTGCTTGAATTTGTGCGGCTTCTTCGGGACTCTGATCATGCTGCTGCTGCTGCTGCTGCTGCTGCTGTGCATTGTTGGAAGAACGACCAGCTGCTGCCCGCCGTTGTCGCATACCTCCCGAGGAAGATCCACTCACTCCACCACCATAGGTACCTCCTCCATAACCTCCACCACCATAACCACCAGGTCCGTATCCCCCCAATGGACTATTATTATTTGTATTGGAAGCATAGGGATTATTACCGATGCGAGCGTACGCGGGAGGTTGTGATGTGTTAGTTGTTGTTGTTGTTGTTCCTGCCGCTGTAGCATGGCTAGAATATCCATTACTACCGTTCTTGTGGATGTAAGTATTTGGTTTTGGTAGGGGTGACATGTTGAACAATGGTGTGTCCATGGCTCGGGGTGCCATTTTTTTGGGTTGCAAGGAGGACAGCGCCGATGCTGTCGCCAGGCCTCCTAAAGTTCCATTGCTGTTGAGACCATTGCCACCGCTACCATTACCGCCAGCACCACTATTACTAGTACTACCACCAGGACCTTGCGGATTGAGTAATTTTCTCCGTTGTGCTTGATCTGCCAGCACGTTTCCACGAACTTTGAGAATTTCTTTCAATTTTGCCATCTGCTGGTTGGCCACCGTTTCGAGCCACGTTGCAATCAATTGTCGATGTTTCTGGTATTGTGTTCCACTGTGCGGTACTACAAATCCCGTCTTGACGAGACTGGCCAACTCTTGTGCATCTGCTTCCAATCGTCGTACCGAAGCTGCAATTTCTTCCGTTGGGTCATTGGTGTGACCCCGTCGTCGTACGAGAGATTCCAGTTGCGACAATTCGGCATCCATGGTCCGCAACAACGACAATCCATCTTCGCACAATCCATCCAATTGCGACTGCTGTTGCTGCTGCTGCTGTTGCTGATCGTTCCATTGATTCAGTGTCAATTGGTTCGGTTCTTGACAGGCCCACCAAGCCGACGAAGACGACGAGTCATCTTGTTGTTGACCACCACCAGCAGCAGCAGCAGCAGCAGCAGTATGTTGCGCCTTGGCAATTTTCAATGCTGTTTTCCCACAGCTTAATAATTCGACAGATCGAGACACGGCATGTGAAAATGTTTCTTCATTTTTGATAGCAGTGGCTGGTGTTGTAGGTGCTATCATATTATTCTATTAATTACTTCATGTAGGTATGTTGCTGTGGTTTAGTTCTGTTGTGTTGTTGTGCTGTGAATGTGAATAAGTACCAGTACGTAGAGGTGCATGCAGTGTAGAGTACTCTACTCCTCTACTCCGTATTTAAGAAAAGTCGTTGAACCTCAGTCCCGTCCAAGAATCTCCGACTCAAAAACATTCAGACGGATAGTCGGACAGACTTTGGAAACTGGTTATGCAAAAGAGGAAACAAAGAAGATCTGGTGTCAACGGAAGTTGGCCAAATGCGATCTATTCTCTGTAGTACGTACACTGTAAGGCCTACTAATACTACTGGTACTAGTCTACTACTCTACTACTAGTAGCTAGTAATAGTAGTAGTAGAGTGGAAGCTTGAAATGGGAAGCCCAAAACGGTGTGAAAGACTCTGCTTCCGGTGTTTTTATTAATGATTGATCACAATAAAAAACCGAAAACCAAAATAAAAACATCACCACTGCATCTGATCTCACCAAGAAACTACTGTACGGTTTTAATACATACATCATATAAAAAAGCGACAGAGAGTATGCCGGAAGCAAACGCACCAAAACCAAACACAACTACTGATAAGAAGAATCCTAAAAAGGATAAGGGAAAGCCAGGACAAGGACGAGACTTTCTTGTTGTGGATCGCTCTCTTCGACCTGATCACGTAAGACAAACCATGAAAAAAAAAAAGAATGATCTCTCATTGTTCTTCAAAATCATTTAAGAAAATATGATAACAATGTGAAAGGCTCACCTTTTTGTTTTTGTTGAATTTGTTTTTCGTTTTCACAGTTTCACAACGATGTTTCGTAACAGTTCTGCAGTACGAGTTTCTTGGTTTCAATGATGGGTTGATTTGGAACGTATGGGAGAAGGAGGAGTTTTGAACCACACGAAGAAGAAGAGGAAAAGGAATGCGTATTATTTTTTGGTCGTCGTGGTGATATCTCAACAAGGAGCAAGTGCAAACTATTGATGATAAAAGAGTGGCTACAAGATACAACCGGTATGTAGTGCCTGAAGACGAGACAATATTCTTGAGTAGATTAAGAATGAAAATTGAATAGTGTTTGAAAGAAATGTGTAGAATATTATTTTGTGTATCTTGCGGAATAGGTTGGAGCATATATTGCTATAGTTTATGTTCACAGTTACAGATTACAAAAGAGAATCGCTTCTTTGTGGTGTGCGGTGCTTCAAAGTGGTAGCATGCTGTATTGATGAAAGTATAGGATAGCTAAAAGTAAGTTCGCGCTTATCTCTGGCCCCTGGTGCTGTGGGTCATAAATCAAATCATCAACAGAAAATATTGCAGTATCCCTCCCGACACATCACATCATAATAAATAATACTCTACAGTCTATAGTATCATCCCAATCTGAGAGTTCGACTGTCAATCAACTGCCTTCTTTTCGCCCCCCTCCCATATCACACAACATCTCTTTCGTCTTCTTCATTTCATCACAGTTTATTAAAAGAATACAGTACACGAGTAGTCATGATGAGCAGTAACATTGTCATTGTCTCTATCGCCAGGACTCCCATTGCCAAATTTTGTGGTACCTTTCAACCCCTGAAGGCATCTCAACTCGGATCGATTGCTATTCGCGGAGCCCTGTCTCGTCTGTCATCAGGATCAGAAGATTTGAAAATTCGAGAAGGATTTATGGGAAATGTGGTAGGAGCCGGTATGGGACAGGCACCGGCACGTCAAGCCATTTTAGGAGCTGGATTACCAGAATCGACCATTGCTACGACGATTAACAAGGTCTGTGCCAGTGGGATGAAATCCATCATGCTGGGAGCTCAAAGTTTAATGACGGCCGGTACGACCTCACCAGGATACGGTGTCCTGGCAGGTGGTATGGAAAGCATGTCGAACATTCCCCGTTATCTTCCCACATCACGAACGGGACAGACGTTGGGTCACACCCAATTGATTGACGGTGTCATTCATGATGGACTGTGGGACCTTTACAACAATCAGGTACGGTGTTGTATTGTTATTATTATTTGATCAAATTGAATACTAGGGTTGCCCTGTCCGGGTTCATGCTATATGATATGCAGCTTATCTTAAACCTACCCACCTACCTTCCCTTCTCTCAATAATGAATATAACAGCACATGGGAATGTGCGCAGAAAAATGTAGTCAAGATTACGCCATTTCCCGTCAAGATCAGGACGACTACGCCATCGAATCGTACCGACGTGCTCAACAAGCTTTGGCCGACGGTGTCTTTGAGGAAGTTGTTCCTGTAGAAATTCCACAGCGACGAGGAGATCCCTTGGTAGTGGACACCGACGAGGAACCCCATTCTGTCAATCTCGACAAACTACCCACGTTGAAACCGGCCTTCGATCGAAGCGAGAAAGGAAGCGTTACGGCCGCCAATGCAAGCTCCTTGAACGATGGAGCTGCCGCCATGATTTTAATGACGGAAGAAGATGCCAAGCAACGGGGCATTCAACCATTGGCTCGGATCCGCGGTTTTGGAGATGCGGCACAGGCACCCGTAGACTTTACCACCACTCCAGCCATGGCAGTACAGGTAGCATTGCAGCATGCCCAAATGGAATTAGCTGACGTGGAATATCACGAAATCAACGAAGCATTTGCCGTGGTTGCCTTAGCCAATATGAAACTCATGAACGATTTGGACCATTCTCGAGTCAACGTCTTTGGAGGAGCCGTTGCTTTGGGTCACCCCATCGGCATGAGCGGATGTCGCATCGTCGGAACTTTGTATGATGTTTTGAAACAAAAAGATGCAACTATCGGATGTGCCAGCATCTGCAACGGAGGCGGTGGTGCCTCAGCCATTATCCTCGAGCGTCTTCAATAAAAATGCCGAAATAGCTTCCTGTAGAACGATCAAGATGTGTATGTCGATGACATCGCCCTATTCCAAGTACCTTATTGTAACGTTAAGAGTACTGTAGTTTCTCATTGCAAGATTGGCTCCGAAAGTGTCGAACTAGCCGTTCTTTGGTAGGTTTTCGTGCCATCATTGGCTGGATTGGAAGAAGGGAAGCCATGCATGGATGCTGCTGCATTATTTTGACTGTCAGTAGCAACCGCATCGATATCCCCAAATATACTGGAATATTCCAGCTCAAAAAATTCGCCCAATGCCGTTCTCAAAAATCGTGTCGTGTTGTGCTTGGCCAAGCCCACTAAGGATCTTTTTAAAATGACGTCCAAAACTTTGTCCATGGGCTGATAAATGGCGGGCAGTCCATTCTCATCCACCAGCGAAGTCGGCGGACACAATTCTGACGATCGCAGCACAATCTCCGAAATTCCAATTGGCTTGTTCCATTTGGATGACGCGCCTTCGTTGGCACCGACACCTTTGATGGATTTGTCAGCTTTTGCTTCGGGATAGCTGTCATCCAAAGAGTTGTTTGCTGTTGTTGTCGGTGGTGAAGTGGGTGCAGCTTTTAAGTTTGTGCTACTCGACTCTTCCGCAGACTTTCTTCCTGTATGGCTCCCTCCGATACTGTTGGTTCTCGTAAAGACCCTAGCATCTTCAATAATGACTCGCCCGACCCTCACATAGACGGGGGCGTCTTTATTCTTTTTCCTGGGCGGCATTTTGGGTGCAATGGTTTTCAAGTCTTTCGTTTTTTTTGCCACTGCTTTTCCCACACGTTGAATGACCTTGACCCCCTCTTGCATAGCCTCGGATTTGTTTTTGGTTCCTTTGAACTGCTTTAACTTCGATGTTAATTGTGCTCTTTGTTCTACCAGCGCTCCAGCGAGGGATCCTCGCTTCTGTGCCACGCGTCCAAACGATTTGACGGCACGAAACATATCATCCACAAGTTGCTGTGCCTGTCGATGAGCCACGATGTCATCCTCTCTTGGTCGGCACTCTTCCTCCTTGGTTTCTTGCAGTGATGTTGCAATTGTGCTATTTCCACGAATGGACGATTCAGCGCACTCCTGGTCGACCCGCTCGATGACATCGTGCACTGCTTCGGACAAAGCCTCTTCTTTCAATCCTTCCACATCCAATCCCGGATTGTTTGCTTGTTGTTTTCGCTGCTGCTCTCTGGCTTGTCGCTCTTCTTCCAAAAGCTTTTTGGGATCGGGCAATTCAAAATTCTTGTCCATCAAATAAAAGTTAAAGACGTGTTGCCTGCGTTCAATAAAGCCTTGGATGTCACTCATTTCAACCGTGTACAACTCCAGTATTTGTTTCTGTGGTTTTCCGCACAGCATGCGCCCTATCATGGCCAAGAAAGAGGAGATCCAATTGTGCTCCACGTAGACTCTTCCGATGCGACAAATCAAGGGAGATTCCCACTGCCATTCGTCTCGTTTCGGTGTATGAATCACTACGTTGGTCGCCCAAACCTTCCCACCAATTAGATCAATTTCCAACGACCCGATAGTTACGGGAGTACCGTTCCACAACAAGTGAGTAGCTGTTTGTTCCAAGAGCAACCACAAGAGGCGCTGGATCCAACCAAGCGAGTACGCTACAGACAACAGAAAGGAACTCCACAAGACGGTCCGGACAAGACAAGTCAAAAGATTAACAATCTGGTCTGACACGAACCAAATAATCGATAGAACCATTATTGTTCGGTTGTGCAGAGCGAGAGCGAGAGCGAGTGCGAGAGAGTGTCTTGTGTGTTATTTTGCTGTTACTAGTACTGCTTTTAATGTTGGCTGTGCGTTGTCGGAAGAAAAAGTGAGACATGATGATCCTCGTCATTTTTCGGTGTTGTTCCACTGATTCTTTGTTTTTGCTTAGGGTACATTAATAACGGTCAAATTCTCTGGTCCAGAAAATATGTTAGTCCCGTGTACTACTCATGATTAAAAGTACCAGTACCACTCCAAACGTATTTTGACGGAAGGAGCAACGATTAATTTTTTTGCTCCAGCCAAAAAATATTTCTCAACTCTTCATTATTTTTTCTACTCCTACTCCCTCTCCTGTGATAACAATAGACTACTAGACCCCTACCGCTCTAGAATCTATACTGGTACAGTGTACAGTAGTCGGTAGATCATTATTACTAGTAGTCTACTCCAGAAGAATTTTGCACCCATCGCAATTTTCATGCCTTTATTACGAGATTACCATTACTTCTTCGCTGCCTGGGTTTCTATACAATCTTGTTAGGTACTGAAGTATTGAGAACCATACCTTTGGAGCTAGTCTAGTTGTTGAAAGGTCACTATAATGAGCTGAGCCCAAAGTGGCCGCCAAAAAAGCAAACCTCCAAAATACGCACCGTCACAAGCACGCATCATCAGACACACACACAATGCTTGCAAGTCCAAGAACCAGATCTCATCAGCAGCAGCAATCTTCCACGCCGACGTCGTCCTCGTCGTCGTCGACGACGACAACACACCTTTCAATGGGCGCTCGAAAAATAATGTTCGTAGTGGCTGTGGTAGGAGGTCTGACCATTCAGTATTTTCTTTTGTTTCGAAATGGTGCAAATGGAATCTTCGATAATCCTTCCTCCTTTTTTCGATATCAACAACCAACGGATGATGCAGAACAAGACGAAGAGCCAGAACTGAATATACCAGCAGTCATTCCCACGAAAGGAAACTTTGATCCCAACCAATTCGATTATAAAATTCCTGCCGAACGAACCAATTATACCTTGCCACCGCCCGCCAGGACCAACCAATCCATTATTGTGATTGTTCTCAGTGCCCGGAGCAATTTTGAACGACGAGCTGTCATTCGAGAAACGTACGCCAAGAATAATGACAACATCTACTTTGTAGTAGGAGGACCTGTACCATCGGATGCGGAAGATATGGACAGGAACAATCCACTGAGCACGTCTTCGCTGCTGTTTCAAGAACAAGAGCATTTCAATGATATCATCGATGTTATTCACCCGGACACCTACAAATCACTGCCCTTTAAGCTGCATCGATCGGTACAGTGGATCATGAGGAATATTGACCACGTGAATTGGATTGTCAAAGCGGACGACGATCAGATCGTTCGAATACGAATGCTGCACTATTTTGTTTTGAGGAAAATGAACCCGAATCATCCCCTGGTCATCGGAGACATTGCTGTAGGAGGGAGGCCTCACAAAACAGGAAAATGGAAGGAAGATCCCCACTTTAAGGACGCAATCTACCCACCCTGGCCTTTTGGATCTGCGGGCTACGTCATTAGTCGACCGGTGGCCCAATTTTTAGCCGACACGGATGAACTGTACTACTATCAAGGGGAGGATGCCGGTTTAGGGATTTGGCTGTCAGAAAGTCCGTTGCAGGTGACCTTTATCGATACACCCGAATTACGCAACGACGGGTTATGTCAAGACAAAGTGTTTATCATCGGACACGACTTGTCCATAGACAGAATGCGTTCCTGCTTTCGAGTATTAGGCGACAAAATACCTCCACGGCCGCATATAGTGGCTTTTGCCGCTGCCAGAAAAGGCGAATTTCCTGGAATAATCAAAAGCTAATCAGAGGCTCATTTATCCGAGAACCCCCCCCCCCCACGTTACTAGCTAGCAGGAGTTCATTGTGAGGTGCACTGCTGCCCTCGAAATCTACTTTAGTAGTAGTGTGCTACTAGTGTAGTAGTAGTACTTAAGTTGTAGAACAGTATAAAAAAATTGTTTCCTATTTTTATCAGGGTTAGGGACTTAGTAGCTCATAACCTAAACTATCTGACGTAAATATCAACATCACAAAGATGAAAGCTTGTCAGCTTGTTGCTTTGACTCATCATAATAAATAATTATCAGCAAAAAAGATAGGTGGAGATTTCGAGGAGGTAAGCAATTGTCTTTGTCTTCGCTCACTGAACGAGCTGCTTGAGAGATTTGAGACACCTAATATCCTTGCTTCATCCTCGTTTACCCGGATACTTTTAAAAGATTCCCAACGAAAGGAAGGAGCATGTGCCGATCCAATTTGCTCGTTGTAATTCAATCCTTGCAGATCGCCATGATGTTTCGCGGCGTCGTCCAGGCTTTTGTTGCACCTTCGCGAACATCCTTTGTAGTGCGTCGATCGACTCATAAATTGATGATGGTATCTACGAATAATCGCCTGCGAATGGCCAGCACAGCATCTGATGCCACAGCTCAAGCTGCCGTTGCTCCCGTTCAATATCCATTTACCGAAGTGGAACAAAAATGGCAGAAATTTTGGGACGAAAACAAGACCTTTAAAACACCCGTAAGAAATCCTGACAAACCGAAAAAGTATGTTCTGGATATGTTTCCTTATCCTTCTGGTGCTGGGCTTCATGTGGGACATCCGGAAGGATACACTGGTGAGTTAATTTCTCGGTAGTAACGTTCCCTTGCCACAAAATCAGTTCTTGTTCATTTTATTTTAACCCCAACTACTTTCAAATATTCTATTATTATTGCTGTCGCAGCTTCCGATGTTATGTCCAGATACTGGAGAATGAAGGGATTTGATGTCCTGCATCCCATCGGTTGGGATTCCTTCGGTTTGCCCGCAGAACAATTCGCTATCCAATCAGGCACTCCACCCGCCGAGACAACAAAAAGAAATATAGCTACCTTCAAACGCCAATTGAAATCTCTAGGTTTCTCCTATGATTGGGACAAGGAGCTCGCAACAACAGATGTGAATTATGTACAGTGGACGCAGTGGATTTTTCTTCAGCTTTACAAAAAGAATTTAGCACAACAATCGGAGGTTTCGGTCAACTGGTGCCCGGCTCTAGGAACAGTGTTGGCCAACGAAGAGGTGATCAATGGACTTTCAGAACGAGGCGACCATCCAGTTGAGCGATTGCCTTTGCGCCAATGGGTGCTAAAAATTACAGACTATGCTGACCGGCTAGAAGCGGGTCTGGACGGACTCGACTGGCCAACTGGGACCCTCACAGCACAGCAACAGTGGATCGGAAAAAGCCAGGGCTGTAACATTGATTTTGGTGTGGAGGCCTCCGATGATCTGGTACGTCATCTATTTTTGGAATTTATTTGTAGATCTGAATGCGCTGCGTCATGGGATGCTTTCAACAAAGGAATCTGACACTCCGTTTCATCGATCTTGCTGTTAGATTTCGGTTTTCACTACTCGAGCAGATACATTGATGGGTGTCACGTATATAACGCTGGCTCCCGAGCACCCCCTCGTTTCCAGTATTACAACAGAAGAACAAAAGGATGAAGTCGACAAGTACGTACGAACTACATCGTCGCGTTCTGATCTTGATCGTACCTCTTCCAAGGAAAAGACTGGAGTCTTTACGGGTGCTTACGCTAATCATCCACTCTCTGGAGATAAAGTTCCAATTTGGGTTGGAGACTATGTTCTGGGATCATACGGGACGGGCGCAGTTATGGCAGTGCCAGCCCATGATGCTAGGGACTTTGAGTTTGCGGAAAAATTTGGACTTGATGTCAAATGGGTCGTGGAACCACTGGAAAATCCCGACAAAATGAGCAAAGAGCAGGCTTTTACAGAACTAGGCAAATGCATCAATAGCGATGAGTTTGATGGTATGTCGACTGAGAAGGCAAAAAAAGCTGTTGCACAAAAGTTAAAAGATCTCGGAAAGGGCGGGCCCAAAATAACCTACAAACTCCGCGATTGGGTGTTTTCTAGACAACGTTACTGGGGCGAACCCATTCCAATCTACTTTCCAGTGTCGTTTCCTGTGGGAGTGGACCCCGAAACGCAAGATCCCAGACAAGATGATTGCGAGCACACCATCGAATTCAGCCAACCGCTGCCGGTGGACGAGGCAGACTTGCCTCTCAAACTGCCGGAGATGGACGATTATCAGCCAGGCGATGACCCGGCCGGATGCTTAGCTCGTGCTAAAGATTGGCGATACTTTCAAAAAGATGGAAAATGGTTCGCAAGAGAAACAAACACCATGCCTCAATGGGCTGGGAGTTGTTGGTACTACTTCCGTTACTTGGACCCTGGTAACACAGATGCCGCCTTTAGCAAGAAGGACGATCAAGACTGGATGCCTGTGGATCTTTATGTCGGAGGAGCCGAACATGCTGTCTTACACTTGCTCTATGCTCGATTTTGGCACCAGGTTCTTTTCGACCTTGGCTACACGCGACATCCAGAGCCTTTCCAAAAACTCGTTCATCAAGGAATGATTCTCGGAAGCGACGGAGAAAAGATGTCGAAGAGTCGAGGAAACGTCGTCAACCCCGACGAAATTGTTACTGATCAAGGTGCCGATGCATTGAGAATGTACGAAATGTTTATGGGACCCTTGGAAGCCGTCAAGCCATGGCAAACAAGTCAAGTTTCGGGTGTTGTACGGTTTCAAAACAAAGTCTACAACTTGGTCACTTCCGCGACGGATTCGAAATCTACTGGCATGGAAACAGAAACTCTCAAATTGATGCATAAAACAATGAAGAAGGTGACGGAGGACATTGAAAATATGGCTTTTAATACTGCAATTTCCGCGCTCATGGTATTCGCTAATCATCTTCAATCACTCGACAAAGTGCCACTGGAAGCAGCCGAAAAACTCTCGCTAATGGTTTCGCCCTTTGCTCCCCACCTTGGAGAAGAAACTTGGAGCATGCTGGGCAATACGGACTCTTTAGCTTACCATCCTTGGGTTGAGTACGACGAAGAACTCTGCATAGATGACACCATTGAAATGGGCGTTCAGGTCAACGGAAAATCAAGAGGCTCCATCACCATTCCAAAAGATGCCGACCAAGAAACAGCAATGACCGCGGCGAATGAAGTTGAAAAGGTGACAAAACAACTAGAAAACAAGGAAATCAAGAAGATCATTTATGTTCCAGGCCGTATCTTGAACATTATTGCGAAATAAGAATGTTAGCTTATATAAATTGTTGATTCATCTCCGCATCTGATCCAACCATAATAGCATGTAAAAGGTGCGCCTCATAGTTCTGGAACGAGTTGCATGATTATTTGCTTAGCAGATTTCTTCTTGTCATCCTGAATTGTCACGAGAGCAAACCCAACAAGCGCTGTTAGGAGCCCTTCGTTTTCAACAAGTATTCTTTTGTTCGCCTCGTTAACTAAAAAAAGCTGAAGCATTTCAAGAACATAACTTCGCGACTCATCAAAAGAAGGACCCACAGGCTGAAGCAGCTCCGTCAAAGTGTCGAGCAATGGATTTGACAGAATATTACTGGGCTTTTGTCTGCCTTGCTTCTTGTCCCCGGAGACCCGCTCTGCATCCTTGGCTATCTGCAAGAGCAGCTTTGCTATTGGTGGATGCGTAGTCTCTGGTTCAAGCTTGCTGCAAGCTAAGAGGCTCCCGAAAAAGGATTCTGAAGGCAAATCCAATTCTCTGTTCCATTGTCCGCGCTCTCGACAAAGGATCAAAGCTCGACAGGCAGCAGCAACAAGACTCTCCTGGTTTTTGTAATGTTTCTCATCTCCCATGCATTCAACCATTTGGACAAGACAACTCTCTAGAGGCAATCCAATCCACGACAAAAAAGTTTCGTGCTCCGTTAAGGAACCAATCGTCTCGCATGCCTGGATGCGTGTTGGTACATCGTAGACACTGTCCCTCCTGAGCATCATGGTGAGACAAGCCTCCAACTCTTTTGCCTGGGAAGTAATTGCAGATGCATCCATTCCACCCAACAGTAAGTTCTGCCCCCAAGAACAAGAGGACATACATCGAATGGTTCGCATGGCTCGTCGTTGAATATCTTTGTCCGATTCTTTTGTTAGCAGCAGAATCAACGTTTGACAGATCCATTCTTGACTGCTAAGTTCCTGATACTGATGTAACTCATGGGTATCCTCATTAACGTGAATGGGAAGAGGTACTGTAAGAGCTGCCATGATATTTCCCAGCGCGCTCAAAGCATTTCGTTTAATTTTTACATGCTCTTCATCGCTACAAGTAGTACTCCTGTATCGAAGCATGTTCCCTAAACTCGTCATGATCCGTGGATCTCGTCCCATCACCAAACTCAATTTGGACGAGGTAGCCAAATTCCAATACACGGCTGCAATCGCTTCCATGATCGTTTCTTTGAAGGATAGGTCCGTACTTTTGCTATCTTTGCCTGCTGTATATTGAATCATCAAGTTAGACACTCTGTGGTACATCTCTTGTTTGTCACTTTCTTGGAGTCGAAAAGATAGATCTTTGAAAAATCGGAATACTTCCCCAACGACTTCAAAGTGCTGAGAATCTACACTGGTTTGTTCATTTTCTGATAGTGCTTGATTTTCGGAACACAAGTTCACAATGACACTCATCAGTCTTCCGTCTTTCCAGCGCAACAACGTAGACTTTGCCTTCAAATCTACTCGGGCAAAAATACGTAAGAGTTGCAATACTGCCGCCAGGATGTTGAATTTGTTCGTTGCTTCTGTCTTGTGTGTATCGTGTTGTTGCCGTTCAACTGCGACTATTGTTGAATTATTAGTAGACCTACTACAGCTGGATGATGTCGTGTATCGTTTCAAAATCTTGACCAAGATGGGCACCAGATCTGTTTGTCCCATTTCTTCAAACGACCGAACGCGTCGATCTCGCGAGCACTGGTAAATGTGTGCAAAACACCAACATATCAAGATCTGTTCTTGCTCAACACTGTTCGCTTTTCCTGCAATCGTAGACTCGTCGTCTGAGCTGGCGGCGGTAGGCGATGAAGACGACAAAAGCATATCCAGATACCCCAACTGCAAACATAAAGCTCGATCCATTCCCAAATCTACCTCGTAATTATGCAATTCAACGTCGCTGTGCGAGAGGAAGCGTACTGCATTCTCGAGAATCTGATGGCGCTGCGTTTCGGGGATGGTACGCGATATAGCTGTGGGTAGATTTGTGGGTTGTGGTAGTGTTGCAGATGGGAGTGCATTGAGTACAGAGGTATGCAAAGGTTTGTGGGGAGGAAATCAGATGGCGACGTAGATTGGTCGGAAACAAAAACCCATCGATAGAAACACGTACCATGATAGATTTGTTGAACTCGCTGGTAAGGGTTCATGAAGGGCACGGTCATTATTTCCTGCCGAGGACGCTCGGCATGATATTGGTGTTCAGGAAAGGTGTGCACTACCATGGGTGGTCGGATCTCTCTCCGTCGAGGACGTGCGTCATACGGTATCATGCCGCGACCTACTATCTTGTCTTGTTTTTCGTCTGGTTACTTTGTTGGTAAGTATGGCCGAAAACCTGTCGCACAGGCAATGTTTGCCTCTGTCTTTGTCGTTCAAAATGAAACTCAAGTTTACAAGGAAATATCAAGAAAATGTGAGGAGCCAACGTCTTTTTCAGTTGTTTAGGAGAGAAAATTCTTTTTGAGCTTCTGTGCTACCTTCCAAAAGAACACTAACCAACGGTCGCACATGAGAACTAAGTTGAGGTCCACTCATTTTTTGATGTTGTATTTGAGTGTACTACCCATACTATCTTTCGTTTCGACTTTCGACCCGTCCTTCTACACTCTACACTCTACACCGTCCTGTGCAGTGAACGAGTACAAATAAATACCATCTGCAGCAACATATCAAGCAAGCAAAGAGACACGTAGGGACAAACCAGTTAGAACAACAAAATGGGCCGCAAAAATCACCGCTACAAGAAAAAAAAGAACCAGGAAACAGCCTACGATGGCGCCAATCCCAAGCAACCCTACCAAGTCGACTTCACATCCAAGACCGTGGAACAAGGCAATTTTAAAATGGAAGCCTACTACGCTCTGCAAGGTATGCATGACTATAGATTCAATGACGAAGGGACTTTGGTTGCCTGTGAGACGGCTGAAGAAAAGAATGCCGAGAGACTGCGCTGGCGCCAAGCGATTTCCACCATTTTGCCGGCCTCGTTTCGAACGGCTTACGACATCTCGGAACCCCTGAAAGAAAAATTGGAATCGGAACTCGAAGCGTTGATTACGAACCAGAAAAAGGAGGCTGCCGCGACAAAAGAAGAGAACGAAAAAGAAGTAACTAGCACCCCAGATAACACGGAAATCGTGAAAAAGCTCTCGTTTCTACCCCATGCCTACCAACTTAATACCGATCGTAAATTCATTCGCAAAGATCCTACGATGAAGAAATTACACAATTGGCTGAGACAGCAGACGGACTCGGGTTTCATTACACGCCAAGAAACAGTGAGTATGGTGCCGCCTGTCGTCTTGGCTCCCCAGCCGGATGATATCATCCTTGACATGTGTGCTGCTCCAGGAAGCAAAACGTGTCAAATTTTAGAAAAATTGAGTGTCAAAGGCGCCATGATTGCCAATGATTCGAGTTCTCAGCGAGCATGCATGCTCGTCAGTCAATTGCGACGTATTATGCACAACAACCCCGTGGTCATGGTCACGAGCTGTGATGCACAATTCTTTCCCCAGACTCTCATGTTTGATCGCATTTTGACAGACGTGCCTTGCAGTGGCGATGGAACAAGTCGAAAGAACATTGGTATTTGGAAAAATTGGAATCAGTTGGGTGCACTAGCGTTGCACAACTTACAGTTGGATATTGCATGGAAGGGAGTAGCGCTTCTCAAAGCGGGCGGGTACATGTGTTATTCAACGTGTTCCCACAACCCTATCGAGAATGAAGCCGTGGTCGCAGAACTCTTGCGAAGATCCAATGGATCTCTGGAATTAGTGGATACACCATTAGAGGGATTCAAGGTCCGTCCCGGCATTACGACTTGGAAGGTTCTTGCTGAAGAAAAAAGCAATCGTCAAATGAAAGATGAAGCAAAGAAGAATAACGCCAAAATGCGCCAGAGACGTGCCGATTGGGAGCAAAAGGAAAAGGAGAAGACAGCCGCGGCTGAAGGAAATGGCAAGGCTGTCAAAAATGAGAATTTGGACAATGTCCTCGAGAGTACTGGAGAAACAGAGGTTTCCGAAGGATCAATGGATGCAGATGCGGCGGATGACGGAATGCCAGATTTTACCACTCCAAGGCCAAAATTTGTTCCGCCCGTGTCTTGGGACGAAGAATCACTCATTCAGCTAGCGCAAGAGGCAGGTCTAATGCACTTCAAGACGCTGGACGATGTACCAAAGAATGCTCTTCGAAAACGCATTAAGTCTTCGTGTTTCCCCCCCACAGACGAGGAGGTGACGACGATGCATCTGGAGAAATGTATCAGATGTCTTCCACAAGATAATGATACTGGCGGATTTTTCGTAGCTTTGTTAAAGAAAACGGCCTCGATCAGTCGCAGGGAGACAAAATGTGCGGATCGATCGTCTGCAGATGGCGACAACGACAAGAGTGCTGCGGACGTCGCTAGTGACGATGGACCTGCAGCTAAGAAGATGAAACCCAACGGGGACCAGGAGGACGAAACAACTGATTCTGCAATGGTCACGGGAGAAACAGAAAGCAATGGCGAGGACAATCCACCAAAAGAACAAAGATCGATCAAACGCAATTTTGTTTCTAACAGCAAGGGGAGGAAACACACAGATCTCGGGCGGGATGACTTTGTCCCAGTAGACCTCAGTGTGTTTGAGTCTATGCGAGAGTACTACGGATTTACTGATTCCTTTCCGCAAGAACAATACATGGCGCGTGCTGGCGGTGCGGCTAAGGTGATTCACTACCTTGGAAAGTCGGTGAAGGATAACTTTATTGACGCAGGCCTACAGAAGCGAGTGACCATTATTGGTTCCGGAGTCAAGGGGTTTGTCCGCAATACCAACAAGGACACCACTGCTCCCTATCGCATTTCTCAAGAAGGCATTCACTTTCTACTTCCTCATATGACCAAAAGGAAAGTGGCCATTGAAGAAGCTGATTTTCTGGCTTGCATGGCTGGAGACGGAAAGACTATTCTTCTAGCAACCTTTTCAGATGCATTCAATGCCATTGTCCAGCCATTATCGTCTGGTCCATTTGTTGCTACATTAAAGGGCTACGAGAGCAACAATATGTATGCAAGAAAACTCGCTCTTGTGATGTGGCGCTGTCGAAACGAGGCTGTAAACTGCCTAGTAAACAAGACCGAGGTTGAAAGCATGAAAAGTAAAGTTGCCTCTCTGAAGGAAGAAGGAGAATCCCTCGGCTAATTGCGAGACTTATGTAATAGACAGTCGTGGGTTTTTGGTTCCTCCTTTGGCAAAGCAGTCATTATTTAGTGAAGGGAGTAGGTAGCAGTGTAAAGAAGTCTTTGAAGAGCAGTAAGAAAGCATAGATAGCAGAAGTCTTACATAGTGTGATGTACGATTCCTCCGCCGCCATGACCTTCGTGGTACATCGTGTTGTTATTGCTGTTTGAGGGAGCAGCAACATCAGCAGGCTTCATCCCTTCGATCTCCAATATTTTCGCTCTAGTTCTCGACGGTCGCAGAATAAATTGAAAGCCAATACTCTCCAATGCCAGGCGTCGTTCGTGCGTTAAGGCGCTGCGTTGCCCTGCAATCAAGTTTTTGTACATTTTTCGTCTGTCAGAATACAAATAATCGTTGTGGTGAGCAGGCTTTCTGAAAAGTACACGACGGGTTCTAAACATACGAAGCTACTTCACTCACTGAGTGGCAACCCAAGCGCCCAAGGATTTGTTCTCTTCCCATTCTTTAGGAATGTTGCTATCCCCAAAGCGCCTCTTATATTCCAAGAGTTGCTGGAAACGTTGATTCCAAATCTCTGGATCATTGCGATGATGCAGAGCCCCTGTTCGAAGCCGCCGCAAATCATTGTCTCCGCCTTCGCGTGTCCAGTCGAATCCAATTTGGTTTAGTTTCTTGACGCGAGCCTTGTTGAGTGCGCACTGAATGCCTTTTTTATATTTCATGTGGTAGTTGTCTCTCTACAAGGGACAAGAAAGAATAATGAGGCAATTGAATGCCTACTGCAACTGAAAATACCCGAAGGACACACCAAATATCTCAGGACTTACCTGAGCTACAAACCAGCGTCGAAAAGCATGCTCTACTTTGTACTCCTCAGTAGCAACACCAAGACCAGGTGGTCTAACTTGACTATTGGCAACTTTTGTACTGTCACTTTCATCGGTACCAATACTTTTGGAACTGTTACTGTTGCCACTGCCTTCCTTAGCTTCTCCTGCAGTCTCACTGGTACGGTTGCTGCAGGAATCTGCGGTCTTAATGACCTTCTTTACTTTGGTTCGAGAGTCTGGAGGAGGAACATGCAAATCGTTGTGTTTCCGACGGTATTCTAACAGCATTTCAAAGTATTCTTCCCATGACTTCCCTTGCTTGCGAATCCAAATCTCAAATCCGAGATCCGTCAATTGATTTACCTTGGATTGCTCTAATTGACCTTTATGCGCCAAAAAACGTTGCCGATGACACCACTCGCCCAGAGTCGGATTCTTGGAGTAGCTACGCACACAGCGACAATGACCATGCTCCCGTTTAAACTCGACCAGCTCCTGGAATCTCTCTTCCCACGAGACTTTTACCTTTTGAATGGACCATTCAAAACCAATGCCCTCTAGTTGCTGCATTCGCTCGTCGGTGAGGTGCCCGCAATACTCGCAACCTTTTTTCTGCTTTTCCTTGTAGGCAGCACGAATCGTTTGCACCCATCTGGCCAGCCCTGGATTTTCCTTGCTTGTACAAGGGACTCGGGTGTGTCCATGACCTTTGGCATAGTGAACCAGTTCTTGGAGTCGATCTTCAAAGGAGACTACAGATGGCATGGCACGATTTTTTGTGGCTTCCAGATCTGCTGCTTTATCGCAGGCTTTCTGGACTTTCTTTTCTTTCTTTGTATCAGTTGCTTGTATTCTAAATTGCTGAAGCCGAGATTTCAAATTTTTGATCTCTTTTGCTTGCTCCTTCAATTTTTTGGATAGCTGTTGTTGTTGGTGCTCTTGATCTCCGTCGCCTGGACGAGACAATTTACGTTTCCTGGTACTGCCCGAGACATTCTCTTGCGCAGCTGCAGCATTTGCGTCGAAAAACGAGCTAGCTACTCCCTTCAAAGCTTGTTTCGTCGGCTGCTGCTGCTGCTGCTGATGTAAAGTTCGAGATTCCATGAACAGTTGAAGTCGTTGCTTCAAAATAGGGTGATCAATAAAACGTCGTTCAAACTCGGTGCTTGATTTTCCCTCTACAGCCTCAGCTGGTAGTTGCAAAATCTCAGGAAATTCTTGTTCCATGACAGCGAGAATTCTTTGAAATCTTCCTGCGTAAACTTCGGCAAAAGCTTGATGCATCATGGGAGTCTCGTGAAATGCTTCCATTCCAGCAGCCAGGGTGACGGCTTGTTCTTGCTCCTGGGAATGCGCGCGTTGCTGATGGTGCCGCTCAAACGGATTATCCAAAAACGACAAGTCTGGTTGCTCCAAGGATGCTGCCTCACAAGTTTCTTGGTGGCTTCCAGTAATTCGTTGTGTGTCTTTGCTGGTCATGTTGCTACTGTTGGATTCAACATTGTTCATCGAGCACCAACGAAAATAATCATAGATTGCTCTATGTAGGAGATCACGATTGAAGCTGTCTGTGTTTGGAGCTTGCATCTGTCTCTCCATATTAATCCAATTTAGTTTCGTTCTGTACTTCAATTATTACTGCTGCGTCTATCTGTGTGGCCCATACGTCTTCTCTCTTCTCTGCAGTTGTTCCGATTTCCGGTTGTATGCTGAGCGGAAATAAGCTACTGTAGGGTCTATGAAACTAGAAGGGTGCAGTGTTGTTGATTGGAGGAGCTTTCAGCGGCGGGGGGTTAGCTCCCGGCTTTCCCTCTAAATTTTACGATGCATACTTGCTCCACGAGCTACTCGGAGTACTACTGTAGTAGGGCCTCTACCCTAATATGCACGATTGAGATAATTTTGGATATTTTTTTAGCATCAACTCACTACTACTAGCTGGCTAGTAGAGTAGTAGTAGTAGTAGTAGTAGTAGTAGTAGTAGTAGTAGTAGTAGTAGTAGTAGTAGTAGTAGTAGTAGTAGTAGTAGTAGTAGTAGTAGTAGTAGTAGAAGTAGTAGTAGTAGCTACTACTAGCTACTACTGTAGTAGCCAGACTACTCGCACTGACTAAACTACCAGGTAGTAGGTACGTAGAGTACTAGTAGTACCCGCTATTTTTAGTATTACTCACTCTAGCAGTAGCTAGACTACTACTACTACTACGCGTCAAAAAGTCGATATATCTATGAGCCATGAGATGATAATAATACGTATACAATGAATTACTGTCCGGATTACCGAAGCAACTTCATGCATTTATTTAATAATCTACGGAAAATTTTGACAATACAGAGCTCAAAGGACAGATATATCCCACAGATCCTACGACTTACCTACCATTATGCAGCTCCATAGACAACTAGCTATGGTTTTGTCCTTGCAATCATTGGCGTTCCGCCGAGTCCTGGCTTTGGAGTCGGTATCTCTGACTACTCGGTCGGTAATTCGAGACCAATCTCCAGCAGATGTACAGCAATTTCTCGCATCACCGAGAAATTGGCCCAAGATTGTATCCACATCCGTGGGAGTTGCTTCTAGCGAAGACGTGTCGCAGCCACTAGCTGTAGGTAAACAAGTCGACGAGATTTTCGGCTTGCCACCAATCATTCCACTGTCCGTCCGATGGACGTGCACGAATTCCGTTCCCCCCGCTATCACTAATGACCCAGTGTTGAATGCACCTTTCTTCGGAATGGGGAAACGAAAGTCCTCCGCATCCAAAGAGGGACGTCTGGAATTTAAATCCTCCGATGGTTTGCAAAATATCGCAAAGAATTGCGAAATGATTTTCAATGTGAAAGATGACCAAAGTGCGACAGGCGGTACAGGAGTATCGCTGAATATGAAGTACGAACCCGAAAACATCTTAGCTATTTTGGCAATACCAATATTGACCGTCGACAACGCTGTAGCGCTGAAATTCTTGCTCCCAGCAGCCATGCGCATAGCACCCGAGTTGGATAAATTTCGAAATTTGATGGGATCTTTATACTTGGTTGCAGGAATAACTCACTTTGTAGATTGCGTCTTCGGTCCTAGTCACTTGTTGACCACGGCAGGGGCTCCAATTTTTGCGATGCTACCTCAGGAAGGCCAAGCACTGGTATTGCTTTGGTGTTCCATGGGTCCTATTTGCTGGACCTTGTCGAAACTTGGTGGTGCTGGATATGCTGATATAGGGCTGATATTGTACGGCCTCGTGGAAGTTGGCTGTGCAGGTCTTGTTACGCTGAAGTATGGTCCGGCAACTAGTGAAGGATTCATTTCGATGAATGCCTTTGTCAATGCCAGTATAGTCCAAGGAGTTGTCGCGGGAGCTTGGTTATACTCATCCAACAAACCGCCTTTGCAAACAAACAAATGAAAGAAAAGTTGCACCAGCATTTTTGATACTTTTGCCTATCCTAGCCACTTCTTGTATCTCACCAAGACAGCAGTGGTAGAACAGGAACAAGACAAGCAGGTTTTATACGGTACTCTATACAATAGATTTGAACAAACTCATGAGCCATCATGGTTCTTACTAAATTTCTTCATTGTTCGTGTTGAAGTGCATTCTTGAGTTGAGTCTTGCCTGCTCGGTGGCGTGTGCTTTGACTTCTACTCCTGAGCACAGAGCTGGGTGTCGTCAGCGAGAACGTGATTTTCTTCGTTCTGTGTTCTGGTTTTTCTCGTCGACCCCCAACAGAGGATTCAGCACCTAACGCATACGCAGCACCTAACGCGCACATAATATCAACAATGAACCTGCAGTATTTGCTGCCATTGAGGTGTTTCGTCATTGGATTTGCTTGCATGTCAAAATCAGTGTAAACAAAAGTTTGATGACATTCGATGCCACATGATCCCTCACAACGAAAACGGCATATTGATGTGTTGAGTGAGTCATTTTCCACTTGACATTCTGCCATTCTTCTCCAGTAAAACAGCACTCTGGCTGTCTCGGAACACCACGTAATTATTGGCCTAGTGTCTCTCCTCCTCGAACAAGTACCTTGCCCTGAACGACACGGGCAGGTCGTCAGTAGCTATCAGATCTACTTCGATCAAGCTCTTTGCGCTCATTTTGTCAAGTAAACAGCTATCTGCTACCCATCATCGCGGCTCCAGACAGTCTGGCTCTTCATGCCTGGACAGGATGCAAAGACGCATCAATCTAGAATTTTACAGCGCGTGAGCTGTCAGCCTCGAGAACCCAAGAAGCGCCAGGGCCACCTCCGAGATATTTCAATAGTCTACGGCGTTTATTATATGCACCCGTGTCGGACGCGTGACTTATAAAGGGTAGCTAGCGGTTTCGGCGCTGGACAGCAGCCCTGATTCTAGAGGCGCACTAGCTAGAGTAGTAGCCCTAATGCTAAACCAGCGTCAGTGACGTTTACAGAAAAACTAGATCTAGCAAATTAAGCCCAGGTGGACTACGGCAGTTTACCTTGTCTCCGATGATAGGACTCAGGAGTTAGGTCTTACTCTATTAGGTCGTGTGCCTATGCCTGCTTCCTATCCACACTTAGCACTAGCC
>Ga0210036_1001520_pt1 | contig 25927 bp, 16 predicted proteins | sample CryGeymeta201515_FD_185469 | JGI IMG/M metagenome (GOLD analysis project Ga0210036, IMG submission 185469) | Groundwater microbial communities from Crystal Geyser aquifers in Utah, USA - Crystal Geyser metaG 2015-15 (SPAdes) (version 2) | ecosystem: Environmental > Aquatic > Deep subsurface >...
ATAAAATAGCATGAATTTGGTAACTAGCACAGACCACGGTTAATATTTAACGGCTGAAATACTTAGAGAAATGTAATGAAAATATTCTCGAGTTTCCATTATCCAAAACTCGAGACAGAAAAATCTCGGAAATGGTGGTAATAGATCACAACTATGACGCCCTGGCGCCAAGTCTAACCGAGGGCAACCATTGGCACCCCTAGTTAGTGCTACCAATACTAGTCTAGTAGAGGTTCTTTTTCAGCTCTCGCTGGTTGAAAAGAATCGTGAATTCATCTCCGGTGATATTCAGGCTTAACAGTGATGTTTCCTTTACCAGCAGGTACCAGTAGTACACTGTACAAGGAAAACAAGAGCAACCTACAGTAATAAATAATACCCCAGTCATTCAGCCGAAAAAATCCCCCAACAAACAGAAAAAAAGACACATGGACACTTTTTTCATGCCTGAGTCTCACATTAAACGGTTGCCGTCAACGAAGGTTGCCGTCAACGGAGGTTGCCAGGAAACACTTTTTCCATACTTCCTCACGCCCCACAATCCGAAATTCTAACGTAATTAAATAGAGTAGTTTCTCGTCTCTCTTCTTCCAAAATGGTTGCTTTAGATCGTCTTCAGCGTCACTTTAGTTCTCTCCTTGTTGATATCAACCAAAAGCAAGCGCGCACTGATTCATTCAAGCTCGTCGCGGACCAGGCCGTGGCGCCTGTGTCAACAGCAATCACGGCGACACCAAAAAGAAGAACTATCAGACGACTAGCATCCACAGGATGCGGAGTAGTGCCTTCAAAGCAAAGCTCGGGAGGGATTAAGAAACTACCTCGAAGAACAATATCTTCACCTTCACGAGTATCGTCGTGTTGCCGCTGGAATTCGGAAGCTTGCTGTGACAAGGATCACAAGAATTGTTCCATGCACTCCATAGCTGAAGTGTCCAAGAATGGAACCTACCATGATATCAAGAAATCATTGACAGGCGCTACTTCTCCACCTCGAATGCCCCGACGTTCCTTCGATGAGGACGAGTCGCAAGTAACGTGCAGACTTCTGCTGATTACACCAGACAAATCAATGTTACCTCCTGTACAGCCGCAACGTAAACGCGGGGAATCTAACACCGACCGGAACTGCCTGCCACCCCGGATGCCTCTACGGCAACCTGATGATGGGAGCATAGTCGGGCACGCTTGCTCTGCATAACCTCTGTACCACATATGCAACAAAAAAGAAGGCTGTTCCAACAACAAACTTTTACATTCCAAACTAGAATTCTTCCTTCCAACTTCTATCAGTGACAACATACCGAACATGCTTCAAATTGTTTATACTTTCGCATGGATCTAATACGTAAAAAATAGTGCTTTGTTTTGAATAGAGCGACTCAATAATAAAAGCCCCAAGATAAATTTTTTGCGAAATGCACTTCAATTATCCAAAAGCCTTTTTTTGCGGAATTCATCTTCCTCGCCTGCTTGACTCGAGAGTTTGCGCTTCAGCGCTTCTATTGGGTCTTGTCTTTGCTCTCCAACTCCATCGCCTCCTCCTACTCCGTTGGTTGATGCCAAGCGCGACAAGAGCGATGACATCATCGCCTGCCCAATACCTCTTGCTTTAAATCCGGCAATTTTTCTTTCCCTGCCAGCAGTCATTCTCGCCACTAGCTCTTCTTGTGTTTCGTTCTCACTGCTCGCCATTGTCTCGCGAGACTTCTTTTGTTGCAACAGAAATTGAGCAATGGCCGAGTTGCTGCCCGATTGCATTCTTTCACGCGTATAGACAAAACCACCTTGGCCACTATTGTCGTGCTTTCGTCGAAAATCAGAGTTCTGGCAAGACGAGGGTGGTGCCGATGACTGTAGTTGGCGAAGAGCTTCTTCGTTGTGCAACAAAGATGCTAGGTGGAGATCACTGCCAGCGCTGGATGCCCGGCATACATCGCTGCTCGAACTGCAGTTGGCCAAGTGATTGACACTTTTGCGATTCTTCTTCAGGTTATTAACATTGTTTACGGTCGCGGGATGGTAAAAATTGCCTTGAGAAACTCTGGCAGCCAAATATTCCAGTTGAGTTGCTTGCCTATTCGTAGTCGCAACCGGATTCCAGGAACTGTTGTGCTTCGGGCTGCATTTACTTGCACTGTCCGCGACTGAGTCCAAAAGAGAACCTAACGACTGAAGGGACTGTAGACGGGTCAACAAGTCAAAACTTCCTTGAGGTTTCGGCAACTTGAACATGTCAAGTACAGTCGTCAAGGAACTGCCAGTTATACTATTGTTGCTCACTTGAGACTTTGGCTTGGGGTATGCAACTACTTCACTCGAAGTACCGCTTTCGGTTGCAGCCGACATGGTTGTCATGGCGTCCCGAAGAAAAGATCTCTTGCTTAATTCAGCGGCCAATTCGTCACTAGAAAAAGATGAAAAGATGTCTTTGATAGCAGCTGCTGAGCAATTTTTCAATTTCACGGAGGCAGCACCCGAGTTCAGACCAAGTTCCCCTCCGCTTTGTAAGAGAGCACGTCCTGCAACAGCAGCGCTTGTGTGGACCGGCTTGGACAAAGTAGCTCCCGAATTATTTCCATTTGTCTGCTGCTGGAACTTGACCTGAAAGGCATGCAGCGAATCTGTGCTCGAAATGGCAGCAGAAGTATTGTTGAGCTCCCCATCGCTGCCCGTAGAATTGACGAATTCTTGCAAAAGTTTATGCAAACTATCACTTGAAGCCGAAGCCTGATCAAAACCAAGCGATGATGGCGGTATGCTGCTCAAATTTTGGGGTCGCACCTGCTGTCCACCAACCGAAGTCTGATTCACGACGGCCTGGTTGAGCACATCGGGACAACCAATGCCACTGTCACTGGCGCCCTGCTGTCTCGCATCCAAGTTTTGCAGGTTCAAGGTACTGACCAGATTACTGGCAGCAGTCGAGGAGGCTGAAGAAGCAGCATCACCAGTAAATAGGATTCTTTGCGGTTGCGAGGACGACACGGCTGCTGTTTTTGCGGAAGGAGGTACAGTCAAGCTACCAGCCATACCAGTCGAGGCCACTCCATGTGCATATCCAACTCCTCGTTCACCGGTTTTCTCAGCCAATTTGGCGAGAAATTTGCGCTCGAGGTTACACAGATTTTCTCTGCGCCTCTTGACTTCTTCGTTGGGTAAACGATCAGCGCCAACGCGACGTATGTAGACTTGCTGTCCATTGTAATTGGATCCCACAAACTTTTTAGAAATTCGCATAGGATGGCAGTTGAGCATCTTGGACAAAAAGGTGCGGAGAGAAGTTCCTTCGCTGAGCGGCATCATGCCTGTCCTGAACTCGTCAATGAGGCAGTGAACATACTCTTCCTCCTCTCGGGTCCACTGAAGTTGGAGTCGTTTAAAGGTTAGAATCTTTGAGTGCGTGAAAGGACAAGATCCCCAGCTGGCTTCAGCGCAATCAGACACTAGTATATAAATGCTCCTTGACCACCAACCACCGTTCGCTAGGGAAAAGTCTACTAGCTACTACTTAGAGCTGCAGTGAGCAGCGACGCTAGCCGATATCTTTTGCCAACCAAAACTTACCTTGCCCTGACGGAGTGATTTTCCATTGACCCCCGTCTTTTTGTCCCCTTGGACTGTTGGTGGAGGATCTGAAGCAATTGCGGACACAACAATATTTGATGATGATGGCAGAGGAGGCGAAGCCATTGTGGAGTTCGGTGCGGGTTGCGGGAGATACTTTCTCCGAATGTTACCCACTTATTTCTCCAAGTCCAAGAAGCAGTACCAGGAAGTAGTCTATTAGAGTAGTTACTGGTATTAGTTAGAGTACTAGTAGTACCTGAGCGATACTAGTAGTAGTAGTACTACTAGTAAAAGTGGTGCCACTAAAAAAGGTAAAGATTTTGCGGAAAGTCAACGATTTTTTCCTCTGGTCGCGAAGCTTTTTGGGATTGAATTTCGCTTTTACGCAGCGAATCCCGATTTCTGAGAGGTTTCACAAGAAATATTGCGTAGAATAGACATTTCATTGAAACAAACTCTCTGCGACAACTGTTGTGGCCTTTCCTGATTGGCCACATGAATCGGATTCAGAGTGATCAACTTCTTGCTGTTACCGTAATACGGGTACTAGTCACCGATTACTATTGTAGAGTAGTAAGAGTAATAACTTTCTTGATGACGTAGTCGCATTCAACAAACGTACCGTACCCTGGTACCAGATATGAATGAATAATACAGCGAAATATATGACTCTAACCCTAATATTTAATGTGAATTTATTCTGTTACCATGGTGGTACATAACTGTACTACACTAGACTAGTCTAGTAGACTAAAGCAGTAGATAGACCGTCATTCTTAAGCACTATGTTGTGTATTCATCGCAGATGAACGTGTAACGCTGGATTTTCGAACACTTGCCGACAGCATTTGTGTCAGATTTATTGTCACACGCTGGCTACTTCCATCGACAAGACTTTGCCGAAGCACGGAGGCGGCTGAGCGGCCCTGGGAAGCTAATGCAGTTCCAAACGTCAAACGGAAGAACGCTCCGGACGGTGCACAACGAGTGAGCTTCTTTGCGCCGCCAACAACCTCTGTTTCTGCTCACAGACTGGATCCCTGCTGTGGTGAATTTGTTTGGTTTGGCAACAGCGGAGCTCTAGCCAAAGGGAAACATCCTTTATTCATCGACATTGTCTAGAAACCAGGTTGACTTCCTCGGGACATTGCGCTTTCAGCTCTTCCATCGATACTTTTAGTTCTAATTGCCCAAGATTGATTGAATTAGTCAAGAGCTGCTTGTACAATTGTATCTCTTCACAAAGAGCCCGACAGAGATTGAGAATACCTTCTCTTGTAGTGCCATGGTCAGATACGACATATGGTTTGTTTTGCGCTGAGTTCTGTGGGTTTGTCAAGCCGGACGGGACTGCACCGTTACCACCCAAAAGCTTGTCGATTGTACTCCAATCATGCTCCAGATGCTCCAGCCGAAGTGCAAAAATGTAGGAGCGGTTGCTGCGTTTGTCAAACAGCATGCGGTGGGCATACCAATCATAGTTAAAGGCATTATGATAGTCAGCTGGTACGGTGCCTTGTACTGCTGCCCAAGCCCATTGCGAACATTCTTTGTTGGTAAGGTTTGAGCCAACCTTGAGGGGAGCATTCTTCCTTGGCTGAGGTCCTTTCAACCCGACTGTGGTGAGGTGCTCAAAGTGGCGGTAGCATGAGTTGAGCATCATTTGGCCGCAGTGGTAGCCACCATCTGGGTAAACTGTTAATGAGGGAGAGGATGCAAACGCTTCACTGTAAGCTGTAAGCTCATGAGAGGTTATCAGACATTAGAATGCAGGGCAACATACCAGATTCGTGGTTTTCAGTGTGTTCATATGTGAACCAAGATGCTATTCTATCAAGGGGAGATCTTAGATTGACTAAATAGTCATTTCCAAGGCTTGTGGTTATGGTCATGTCAGTGGTTTCTAAATAACTACCACCTTGGAGATAGAAGCATTTCAAGCCCGAATCCATATGGGTGTAGCAGTTGACATGCTTTGATATGGCTGACTCCTGATTCTTTGCTGGCGCGCGTTGGCTGCCTTCGTTGTCGCAATGAAACTCCGTCCAGTATCGAACAGCTCGCAACCGACAGTTGATGCTTGAGCCTCCGGCCTTGCCTGCAGACATCCGTGAAAGGGAAAGACAGAACGGCAAGTAAGATTTCCGCGTGACGCATTTCAATCAAGAGTTCATTCTTTTCTTACCAATGTGTACGAAGGTTATATTCTTTTTAGTGCTGCCAACCCAGTCGGCCCTTTTTCTCAGGGTCGCTGCATAGTCCAACGTCTCGACAACATCCGCAACATCCCAGTCCCCGGTGTCCATTTTGTAGTCGTCTCTCCAGTTCGTTGGCTGAACGAATGCACTGCTACCATCTTGGATAGAATAGTGAATCCGGAAATGTTTTTCGTCAAAGTACTTTGGGAAGCGGCACTTCTTGTCATCCAAAGAAAAGACAAAGTCTCGGCTTGTAGGCACGGCAGCGGCAGAAATCGGTCCACCCGTGATATTCGCATTGCTAGTACTGTAAATGCCGACTTTTATGACGGATGATGCGATTAGGTTCCCAACACCGTTTTGACAGTAAAGAGAGTATACACCTTCTCCAGCTAAAAGAAATGTTACTACAAGGATCACAGTCCATCCTGTTCGAATGCAGATTCCACCCACCACCAGCTCACCTACCGCTGCTTCCCGAAGAAAAGGAAGTCTCGTCACAGGGCGACTTAATTTTGACATGTTTTTATTTCTTCCTGATAAAAATCAGATGCTTGAAGTATGACAACATCGTTTCCTCCAAGCGGTTAGTTCTTCGTTCTTCGTAGCATTTGTGTCGGTAGAGAGCTTGTACTATGAAGGAGGAATAAAATGTGAGGGCAGGTAAAATTATGGCCTCAGTATCGCCGGCCGATCGTACCAAAGTATTTGTTTCCCTCTCTAGATCGTTACGTACCTGGTACAATGCTGGGAGAAGAATAAAATGTGAGCGTAGGAATTATTGTATGTGCTGTCGCCGGCCGATCGTACTTAAATCTTCTCTAAGGAAGAGTTTCGCATTTCGGCTGGATAATAGAAATAATAATATTATTATTGTTTGGCGATTTACTTGAACTGCCACCAGTGTGACAACAGATCTGTTCCGTGAAGCCAAAATCCAGAGGGTCCGGGTGATGATGTTGAAGTCAGTTGAGCTGCAAGGCTGAGCCTGTACCCAAAATGGAATAAAAAGCGGATGTGCGTTGACCGTCAGCAGTTTTCAGTGAACCATACCACTATGTGGAATAGTCCGTAAATATCGGTCAGACTGCGCGCAACAAATGAACAGGGACATGATGTAGTAACAAGTACTTTAACGTTTAACAGCCACAGTAGCCTACCTGGTACCAGGTAGCAAACTACTACTAGCTAGGAGCTAGTACAAGGTACTGCTACTAGAGTAGTAGACTAGCTAGTACTCGGAGTACTGTACTTCGTCACCAGCAAGGATGAAAAAAGAGTCGAATGAAGATTATATTTTACGGGTTTTGATACTTTGCATACTTACTTCTACTACTCTACTAGAGTAGTACCACTCTGTGGTATTTCATCATATGCGCATGGACAACAACAACAAAAATAATTGCGCCTACTGAAAACTTGAAAGCAGACACTAGCTAGTAGAGAGTAGAGACATTTTACTACTTCGCAATGACGTTAAATCGGGGTCCTGAAATGTAACTTACTGGAACGAAATTATCCAGCAAATGTTCCTGCAATTACAACAATGGGTCGAACAAGGATACACGCAGCAACAGCAGCAGCAGCGAGAGTACCACTGCACAAGAGCCCTATCTTTATCATCTTGTCAAGCTTAGTGGTTGTTTTAATGCTTCTATCAGTGATTCTCCATGCTCGATTACAAGATGACGACATATCGAACAATAGCGGGGATGATCTGGTATTAGGCAGTGGCGGTGGAGATGGTCTTCGACGAGAAACTTTATTGCAAGAGAAACGAACGAGTAACCACCGTGATCTTCACCAAGCAACAAAGGACAAGGCTGATGATTATGACGACAATAAGAATGACAACAACAAAGACGACGACGACGAGCCAAAGACAGAAATTGTTGAGTTTCAAAAGGACCAAGAAGCGAAGAAACGTCTGCGTTTGACCCAGGGCGCCTTGTCGGTGCGAGAAACCTACGAACAGGAACGGTTCGAACCCGATAATTGGAATCGCACCCGAGCGAGCGTTAATAAATTACGACTGCCAGAACCAATCTCTGCTGCTGTTGAGAAGAAGGACTTGGGATATAGCCTTCATGGTTGTCCCAACACACCACCCCCGAACTACCCTGTTTCTTGGAACGTCATGACGGTACTGGCACACTGGAATCCGGATGAAACAGAAATTCCAAGATCCATTCATCAGGGAATTTGTATGTTTGATTGGAACAATCCAACCGATCGGGAAAAGGCAGAAGAATATCGTCGCAAGGAAGTTCCTTTTGTGATCCAGAATCTGCCCGAAGTATGGCGTGCCGCGGAACGTTGGACGACACCTGGTTATCTGGAGGAACTGATCGGTGATGAGCAAGTGTTGAATGAACACAGCGAGAATAATCATTTCATGTACTGGAAGACCAGATCCCCTCGCAACGACTACGTGCCACCAACAGATCAGGTGCGTCTGACTTTTAAGGAATGGTTTCAGAGGGCACAAGCGTTGCAAAATGAAGAACAGAAAATGGTGGGGAAACAAGCACAAACCAAAGAAGAACACTGGTATTTTCGACTGAATGCCATGTTGCACAATCATGCCTACCTTTACGAGGAATTGCCATTCTTTGATCCAACACTGGGGAAATCATTGACAATGGTTAAAGTCAACGAACATCGTGGCATTAATTGCCGGTTTGGCATGAAAGGAGTAATAGCAGAAGCCCACTATGACAGCCATAACAATTTTATTGCTCTCATGGGTGGTCAAAGAAGGTACGCGAAGAGACGATCATTGTTACTATAATATGTTTGGTGGTTGACTATTGCAGGATGTGCGATTTAAACTGAATTTTCCCACTTGTCTCCTGTTTTGAAATCAGGTACATTTTAGCGCATCCGAACCAGTGCGAAAACTTGGAACTTTATCCCATTAGCCATCCAAGCGCCCGGCATTCCCGCATCGATTGGAGCAACGCCTATTACAAGTGGGGAGACAGTGGACGACCATTTGCTCAAGCTATGGTCAATGAGGTTGTGCTACAGGCTGGAGATGTCTTGTACCTTCCAACGTTTTGGTTCCATTTCATAGTTTCGTTGAAATTAAATTACCAGTGCAATTCACGATCGGGGGAATCCAAGCTTTACGAAGATCATATCAGCAGGTGTGGATTTGGTCCGCGGCGAGAGTACGACAAGAAGTAAGTGAAGTTGCCTTGGTATCTCCTTCGCTTCCTAGCTATACTGCATTAGAGCGGCTACAATACTACTGGAAAATACTGTACTACTTTTCTTCATCAGATGGTATCTAGAATACTTCTTCCGTCGTAGATTAGATTCGTCCAAGTGATGATAGGTTGCGAGGTCCTGATGAGTAGAGCATCCGCTGTCAATCAATCAACCGAAGCTATGGTTGCACGTGGGAAGCACGACTAAAAAGTTTGACCTACTAGCTACTAGCTAGTAGTAGGAGGAGTAGAGTAATGTTTTAGTATTTACTGCTACTAGTGCTCTTGACTGACCTCTTCCTTTTCAATGCCAGACTGAATCCCCTCTGGTGCGGGACTAATCTCTGTCGTGTTTAGCTAAGTACAAACCGGCCTGTTCAATTTTGTGAGATGTCGACTTCATTATTTGTACGTTCGAAAGCAGCTCCGGCACTCTTCGAATCTTAACCGAATAATTATTTTTGAGTAGACTAGACTACTCCGAGTAGTATCCAACTGGATCATCGAAATTCTGTTCCAAAAAGTTCCGTTGCTCATTTTTTGTACTGCGCACACTTCAATAAAAATTGAACCATCAAGTCGTTGAACATGATGCAGAGCTTGATAGAGAAGCTGCAACAGAATGATCCATTTCTACCCTGGTTAACCTTATCGAACAGTCACATTGGCTGTATTGTGAACCATGGAAGAAGTGCAAATGGTGAAGATTTGAACCTGATGGAAGATTTGGCCTCGGCGTTGAGCCAGAATACACAAGTCCGAAAAGTATCTTGTCATGCTCCCTTTTTAGCGCACCTGTCTACCTACAATCTGCGACTACTTCTCAAAGCGCTGGCATCAACACCCAACCTGCAAGAAGTTTGGATGGCCCTGCCTCCCAATCGATCTCATTTGTCGTCGCAGGTCATCGAGACACTGTTGGCCTTTGATGATGTTGCTTGTCACAAAGCCAACGATATTCAAAAATTCACGCTGCGCGGTGTGAATGCAGATGGTTGTTGCACCATGGCACGTGCCTTGGCATGTAGTCGGGGAGACGGGATCGTCGAAGTTCATTTATACGGGACCTCTTCAACTGATGCCTGTTGTGATATGGCCTTGATGTTGCAGACCAATAAACGGTTGCAACAACTTACCTTTCCGTCGCCCTCACCTTCCACCAAAGAAACTCTGGATCATGAGTGTTGTCAAGCCTTGGCTGATGCTCTTTGTTTAAATTCCACCTTGACCTACTTAGCCGTCACTGCACCTCGACTGTCTCCTCAAGAAAGACCCCCTTCGACTCTTTCCAGCACCAGCACCACCACCAGTAAGACTGGAGAATGTCGAGCATTAGTTGACATGCTCATTGCCGGTCAAAATCAGACCCTGTGTTGGCTTAAAGTAGATGCGAGCCCCGAAATCAAAGCAAGGTTATCCTTGTACACCGGCTTGAATCGTGCAGGAATCAACAAACACTTGATCTGTAACTACTACGAGGTTAACTCTCGTGTGGATCTGTTGGACTTGCTGGCAACAAACAATCAAAACGTGAGCATGATTTATCACATCTTTTGTCAACTACCACACTTGGTTACCACCATGACTCCGTGTAACTCCCATGGCACGGAATCTTGGAGCTTGTCCGACAATGCCTGCGAAGAATCAGCGTATGTTTCGAATATCAGTACATTTCAAGATAACAACGATGCTACAACAGTTTTTAACAAGTCGCCCAGCTTATGTGTGGCTCCATCAGCATTTATTACTCTGCCAGAAAAATCCGATTCCATATCTGCGCCTGCCAGTGCACCGACAGCGCTTGTCCGTGCAGCCCGAGAGCAGAGCCATTCCGCTAACATCGAAACTACTACTACTACTACAAGACCAACCAAGTCGAGGCGACGTTTGCCATTTAAACTGTGTCTGGAACAATCTGCCTTCGTTGATATGAACACGAGCACTATGACAACTTCTGAGACAGCTCTATTCACCAAGACTTCTCCAGCTCGCTATTCTTCTCCGACTTCAGTACGCTCGTTTCCATTCGTTAGTTTGTGCCCGGCGAACAAGCGCCAGGTACAAAGAGAAATTGATCTCGCTGCTGGTACCACCATTAATAATCGGCGTCGCCAACGCAAAAAGTATTCCAAGTTGCAACACACCGCAGCAAGGTATTACCGTGCGCCTTCGACTGCAACAAGAGCTAGCTAGACAAGCTTCCCACTGATAGTAGACTATTTTAAGCTTAAGCAAGGGCGTATACTATCTCGTGTTGTCTTAGTACTATGGGGGCTGTATTATATGAAAATATGCTCTTAGCTCTGCGAACAACCTGGTCCTTGTGGCTTCTGCCCTTGTTGTTGATGTTGCTGCAACAGCTGTGCCAGCGTTTCAAGTATGAATTGCGGAGATGCAGTCGGTCCTGTATTGGTTTGGCCAGATGCACCTGCAACTTCGGATTGTCCCTGTTCTTCCATCGCCGCTTGTAACCTAGCTGTGGCATTCAGCGCAGACGCTACTGGCTGAATTGCCGCCTCAGGCTGCAAGGCTTGCGCCTGTTGCAGCTGTTGAGCAAACGGCCATGCCACTGTTGCTGCTGCTGCTCGCGTCGACTGAGCTGGTTCACCGACAAGTGGTTGGCTAGCGTTTAATGGATGCGGGGCATTGCTTGTTCGGTGCACTTGTTGATGTTGTAGATAAATGCCACCCTCGACCAGTAAGAGTTGCACTATAGACCGCAGCGTTGCTATATTCGCAGCGTCAGTGGATGTCAGGCCTAGAAATCGTTCCGACAGCTGCAGCATCTGCTGCAGGATACCTATAGAAGTATCTTCATTGCTAGTGCTTAACAGCTGCCGGCTTACAGAGGCTACAGATGATACGGGTGTGTCACTGTGTGGATGCGCGGAAGTTGCCGCGCCCAGAGCTGCCGTGCAGCCTTGACTGACCAGTGATTGGCCATCTGAAATGTTAGCGGTTCCAACAGCCGCTAAAGAGTCCCTTTGCGCAACCAAGTTCCTCTGATGTTGATCAAACACGTCTTGGACGTCCGAATCCATCATCATATATTGGACCAACTGAGGTCTGGCTTGTTGAAAGAGGCTGTTGTGCATTACTAAAACCGGTTCAGGGAGGTCATGGGTCGAAACTCGCTTGAAGCCCCTGGACCGTTGAGAAAAGAGAGCGGGTAAGTACGGGTAAAATGGCCATGTGCCTAACTGGGTCAGAGAGGCTAGGACCTTACCATCTTGTTAGAGAGCGGACAAAGTTCGAAAAGCGATTGCCAGGAAAATGTGTTTCGAGAATTCTAGATCGTTTCATTTCGTCTGGATGCAGAGCAATGTTTTCTCCGTCTTCCAGCCACCAGATTGCCGTTGGTGCTATTTCGTTTTCCAGTACATGCATAACCCGCTCTGCGAACGTTGACGGGTTGGGAAACGTTCCTCCATAGTCTTCTGGGCTGGTGTCGGACGAACCGTTCACTGCTGTTGGATTATTGCCACCTGAGGTACACATTTTGCTTTGATCTCTTCCTTCGGAGCTGTCAATATCGTTTTCTGCTAAATGAGATGCCAACACGTGGTCTTTTATAACGAATGGGTACAATGAACAATGAATGCTGGGTGAGAAAACCGTAGAGTGTCCTGCAGGATTCTTCGGCAACAATCATCTTCACCGGCCGTGGCTTACCCTGGGTCTTAGACATCGAAGAAGTAGACCTCTTCTGCCCTCTTGTTGGTTTTGATTCATCTGTTATCTTTCTGTCTTTCCCCATCTGTCTTTGTGGTCGTGGCAAATATCTGTGCACAATTTTGGACGTGGACAGTGATGTGATGAGAAACTCGTCGGGAGTGCTGGACAGCAGTGGGCTTTCGCTTAAACACAATTCGTGCCCCCACCTTCATCCTCTGCCTTCAGGTTGCTTCTTTACTGTAAGTATTGTTTTGAGAATAAAAAATGGTCGAATAGGGTGACGCATACATGCTAAGCTTGACGGTGCCAAACAGAACATTTGGGATGCACCAATAAAAAAGCTCTCCTCGTTGAAATGTTTCGATTGTTTCATTGTAATGTTATCCTTGTGTGATGGACGCCTTGAGAAACGCGTTATAACAGGTTCATCGCAAGCAAACCGTTTGCAACGCATTTCTAAATTTGGCAAAGCACAAGATGCACAAAAAATGACGCTCGGAAGGCGAACAAGTGGGTGAAGAGTTGCGAAGGCAATGTAATTTCTAACCCTAAATGCATGCCTCCTGTCAACTGTCAAGCTCGTATGGTGTCGCTTTGTTGTGGCTCTCGCTCCAGCATGAGGAAATGCGGTAGAGTAGACTCTAGACTAGAGTACTAGTCTACTACTAGTAGTAGTGGTAGCTAGTACTGCTACTTCTTACTCTCGAGTACTCTACTACGAGTACTAGCTAGTAGTAGTAGATTCTGCTTCCTACAATTCCAGTAACAAGTTTCAAGGACGAAAGTGAGCTGCATAGAGAAGAGTTCTCATGGTATGATTTCAATCATTTTTAGTCAATAATTTCAAGCAGCTGCGCCCTATAGTAGCTCCTTTCTAGCTAGCTCTCCACTCAGCCTGAAAGCGGGGAGGTTCTATCGTTGGACTCAATTTTGTTGTGGAAGTAACGACAATGAAAGAAATTTCAGCGTATCATCCGACTACAGATACTTAACACCAAACTCAGAAAGTTGTTCCGTTATACAGGGGTATTCGTTAGTGTAGCCACGCCATGCATTACGCCGTAGTAAACTACCTACGCAAATAAAAGCAGGCAGACCATCTCTAGTCAATTTTTCACTCGTTCTGGCCATTATTACCTGATACCTGTCCGCAAAATGGAAATCTGTCTCGCACTGGCTCTCGTGGCATCATCGACAACATGAAAACATTGCCTAATCCATTCCGATGGCACCTCTCCTTCCAATGCTCCGTAGACGGCACCAATAAAAATGCTCCGAGAACAGTTGTCTCCGGCTGCTAATATGTTTTCGCGTACCGCCTTAACGTAGGACATGTCTGGTTTATAAAACAATGCCAGGGGACCAACAAAGGCCTGTGGTAACGAACACGAACGTCCCACATAGTCGTACATTGGACTGTCGGGTTCATTTTGCATCATTTCATGACTGAGCTTGAGCAGCGTTTGTTCTAGTGAATCTCCCGTAGCCGCGGCCGCTCGTGCCCGATCGTACGCTTGCTGGACTGGTTTGGTACCGTGCTTAGTTTCGTGTTCATAACACATCGCCAAGGCCTCTCCCAAAGTGGGGGCTCCCAGCAAGACGGCTTCCAACAGCCCAGCCGATGCCAATCCAAATTCTACAGCCATATCATTGTTTTGATGGGCACGAATGACCTGTTCTAATTTATCCGAAAGTTCTGGTCTACCCGCAAACAAACAAGTGACAGGAACTACCTTGGCGTACACCATTGCTTGATTGTCATCTGCTCCACAACAAATGTACTCGTCCTCACTCTTGTCTGTCATGTTATTTTCTTTGTAACTTTCCATAAATTTTGTCAAAGCTGCATCAGGACGTCCTCCAAAGGATGTCGCCCATTTGTGAAGGGCCTTGGACGTGGTTGCACCACTTAAGTGGTCCGGACCGACGCTGGCTACGTGTTGAGATGTGTGGATCAGTAGCTCGCCGTAGGGACTGGACATGCCTGCCTTGTAGTGTTGCGGATATTCTGTAGAACTATAGTAATTGGGTTGAGGAGGCGTTGCAAATTCGGGTGCTTCCACTTTCTTCTCAGCACGTTTGAGCAATACTGCAGGCTCGTAGATCCAATGAAGACCCATAGTGGCCGCGTCCGCCACAACTGCGCCGCGAATGGCGGTCTGGATGCGATTCTTAAGGGATAGTGCTGGGACAGACATTGTGGAGTATCGCTAATGAAGCATTGTTATTATTATAAAGTAGTTCTGTTGGGGCCTACTACTAGACCCTCGCTGGGTGCTGGGTGCTTGGGTGCTTGGGTGCTGGGTGGTGGATGTGGGTGATAAAAATAATTCTAAAATTCCGAAAAAGATACTGATGTTCACCCGGGCTATATAATGTAAATTAACGCTTCTGAAAAACGAAAAACGAAACTACAACCCTAACTACTTGGAGAACTCTTGTGCTATCTTCTGTGCGCAGCTTGGTCTACTAGTAGTAGTTTCAAAATTAGTTTGCTTTTGCGCCAACATTTACCAATGTCTACTTCCCTAGTCTATACGTTACCACCTGCACCAGGCACCTTGGCGCCGCCACTACCGCCGGTCTTTATGTCGGTGAGCTTTTACAAGGAAACTGCTTCCGAAAAATGTGGAATTGGAATTGGTGTTCGAGAAAGTGATGGCAGTGTTGTGGTAACGTTTCTGCGGGAAGGAGCGGCGGAATACACGAGCCTCCGACGGGGTCATAAAATTGTGTCCATCAATGGCAAGCCAATTAAAAGCAGTGCCGAAGCAGTTAAAATCTTGACCAAGGCGGTCGGAACCGTGACTGTGGTAATTGTCCTACCAGTCGTTACCAGGAAAACGACAACCCCTGTGCTTACCCCTGCAGCTACTAAAATCACCAGTACTACTAATACTAAAACCAGTCCTTCAAATACCTTGAACGGAACAAACACGACAAAATAAAAAAAATTGGGTGAAACAGGAATGGAGAAACCTAAAAATCTTTTTGGAACTGTTTCATTCAAATATTATGTCTTTATGGCTAATGTCTTACGTGTCGATTCAACGGCGATCAACTGGTGACAAAAGAACAATTGTGAAAGGCATTCAAAAGGGACTCGAAAGGACAAGCCACGCGAATAAGTATGCAGAGAATTATTTGTGGCCGCAGAGAGAAACAACCATGTGTGTCATATAAAAAAAACATCACAAGTATGAAGAAGGAGTGGGAATCAATCACTCCTGCCGGCAACGTTCCTCCGCGTTTGCGTGTGGTTCCAGAAAATTCCTTTGACTCCTCTGCGCCATTTCTGAATAGAATTTCTTGCCTCTACTAGAAATTATTTTCGTCTCAATTTATAACAAAAAGCAAGAAAAACTACTCGACGTTCGTTCGATAAAAAGGTGCAGAGGACCGTATGTCCACCCTGTCATCTTGGAGATGCGGATGCTGCATGACTGTATGCACATGCAGCAAGATAGATAATTATTACCAGTAGCTACTGTATTGCGGGATCAGAGCTAGCTAGAATAATATTATATACATTTTGGCTCTTTGATTTGCGCATTTTTCGCTGAACACGACAGCATGCAGTGTTACTGAGGCTACGATTTGACCCTAACGCTAAAATACCTTAGTTTTGCTTTCTTTTCCGCAACTAATAAACAACTGAAGTTGAACCTCCTAAATTCGTACCTGGTATTCATCTCTCATTCTTAATCTATCAACAACTAGATCTACTCCTACAGTGCTTGATGGTACTACAAGTGTTTCTCAAGCACTAACTCTGAATATTACAGGCTACCTTTACCCAATACACTAGCTAGAACTCTTTTGAATTTCGTCGGACCTACGGCAGCATAAACTATTGAGCAATTGTGGTGTTTTTTGTTTTTTTGTTCGAACAAAAAAAAAAGCGAAACCCAAGCAAGATCTTTACATAGAGAACCGCAAAATAAATATGACGCAATCCATTCCAGACTCCAGCATATCAGCCTCAATATCATTTACAAGCTTGCCATCCGTAGTCCTTCACGAAATTCTTGATTGCTTGAGTGTCCGAGAAAGATGTCGTTTAACCAGCCTTTCGCGAACCTTACGGACGTTTCGACGGGAATACGAAGCCAATCAACGAACGCTGGATCTGCGAGACAAGAACGAAGATTTTCTATTCCAAAAGAGTCGACTCAAAATAACCCGCTCGTGGGCATTGCTGAGCAAGTTGAACAACTTTATTTCTCTGCAAGAATTGAATTTAGGCCCTCACACCGACAATGAGTATTTTTTCTTTGCCAACCAACCGCCCACAAACTTACTGCTGCCGTCCCTTACAAGGCTCTCCATGGCTCGGTCTCAGGTGGACAACCGGGGACTTTTAGGTCTAAGTGTTTCGTCTATCATGGATACGTTGGAAGAAATAGATATTACCTATTGTCACAAGACAACATACAAGGGTACCTTTTGTTTGCGAGAAAAGTGCAAGAATCTCAAGCTTCTGCGTCGACAACCCTCTTGGATGGATGGAAAGTTTGAAACGCCCTTTTCTACGGACCAATTGGAAGTTCACACGTACTGGCCGGACGGATCGTTCGAGTTTTCAAGGAGTCAACAATCAAGTGGATTCATCTGCGAGTTGCGGGAACTTGAAAGTGATACCATTGATATTGAAAATGTTGCAGATATTGCAAATGACGGCCGGTATGTTTGTGATAAGCTTCAGTACAATGATTTTGTCCCCCCAGAAGGTTGGCCCGATTGGACCCGCACGTCCTATCGACCTGGCGTGTCCTTGTTGCGACTAGACGACGAAACCAACGAGAAGGGAGAATTCATACGATCGGTGCTGGTAGCACAAAAGATCCGTGGTTTGAGGCCACCCACCACCATTCGAGCTCTAATGGAAAGAGAAAAATGTAACATTCCCTTAGGAGAGTCGCGCCATTACAAAAGCAATGGGACCCAGGTACCAGCTGAACGAGTGGAAGTGGAGCGTCGACTTGACAATCTGATTTTGATTAGTCGCATGCGATTGATCCCGTTTGATCGCATGGTAGAATCCCTCTTGCCACCGGAAGATCTCGTGGCCAAGAACATTGAAGTTTGCACACGTATTGCCGACACTGCTGCAAATTATTTCGAAGACATTTTGCATCTCCAGTTGGGAGGAGATCCGCAGGTCCAGAGGCAGCAACAGCGTCGACCATACGTGCCGAGGCATTGAAGAAAGAAAGAAAAAATAGTTATTGTCTGGAAAGAGCCACATTTCAATAATAGAAAACTACTTTTTAGTTCACGGTAGGAGGTTTAGTTTTTTCGAATTCACGAGACGACAACATGTTGTCTTTTCTTTTCTTCATCATTGTACTGTACTACAATAGGGCAGAAGTGGATGTGAATCATGTATCATACGTCATAACTGCAAGTGGACACTTTTGGCGCTCTGAACAGAAAGATACTACTGTATTAAGCGGTGTTAAACTAGTAATTACAAACTGCTGTTTGGGCTGAGAGTAGTCTACTACTAGAGACTGCTACTATTGTTATAGAGTATTATTTATTTTTTGAAGACACATGAAAGATGACTCGATGACTCGGGATTGTGTCACTACGGTACCACTAGCTAGAAGCAAACAAGGAATGAGATTACAGGTTCAAAAATCAGATCGATGGGATTGCGAGTGCGACACCACAAGAACGACAGTAGAGCTCCGCACAAGAGCTCCGCACATACAACCACCACCATCAACAACAACAATCGAACTAACACATCTCTAGCCATTCATAGCTTACCACTTTTCAGGGTTAGTAGACACTAGCTAGTAGTAAAGGGAGGAAATCAAGCTACGTAGCCAGAGAGCCAATATGGGTTTCCTGGATAGTGACAGCGATTCGGATTCGGACGAATCTTCTGCCTTATTTCCTTCCAAAAGGAAGGGGGCGGCGGGAGTAGCACCTGCAGCTGCATCTCCCAAGAAGAAATCATTTTTAGATTCAGAATCTGATGAAGACTCGGATGAATCATCGTCACTTTTTCCGTCCAAAAAGAAAGCTGCTGCAGCTCCGGCAAGGAAGAAGAAGAAGAAGAAGAAGTCCATTCTTGATTCCAGTGATGATGATGATGATGATGATGATGATGATGATGATGATGATGATGATGATGATGATGATGATGATGATGATGATGGTTATGACAGCGATGATGCAGCATCCGCTAAGAAATTCAGCCCCCACAAAGAAGCAGGGTCTACTCTACAACCAGATACTTCAACAGATAATGTCCCGATTGGCAATGGAAATAAAAGCATGATTTCCGATTCGAATCGCACACCCTCGTCGGGAGGAGATGATCAAGAGCAACAACAAGACGACAACAATCAGGATGAAGACGGCTCTTATTCATCGTACGACGAGCAAATGTCGGAGGCGGGCAACAGCAGCATCAGCAATGATTGCGGCAATGATGAAAACGATAGTATATCAGTTTCAGAAAAGGATAATAACGACGTTTTCTCAGGTTCAAAAAACGATTTGAAGGACGGCAATATCTCAGATTCAGAAAGTAAAGAGGAGGACGATGGTATATCTGATTCAGAAATTGATAAGGAGGACGGCAGTATCTCGGATTCTGAAAATGGGAAGGAGCAGGATGTCATATCAGATCCAGAAAGGGATAAGGAGGAGGATATTTTCTCGGATTCTGAAAACGATACGAAGGAGGACGGTGTTGTCTCGGATTCAGAAAATGATAAGGACGATATAGTCTCAGATTCAGAAAACGATAGGGAGGATGGCGTTATATCAGATTCAGAAAACGATAAGGAGGATATGATATCAGATTCTGACAAGAATGTTGAAGATGATGTTATCTCAGATTCGGGACATGGCAATGAGAATGGAACCATAGATTCAGGCAAGGATAGCGATGATGGCGACAACTCGAGTGAAGATGTTATTTCAGACTCGGATGTAGAGGAGGAGGAACCTGTATCGCCCAAACAAAAAACCACGCTCGACGATTTTGATTCGCATATTTCTGATGATGCTCCTGTTGCCGCTAAGGAGGAAAAGTCTCAAAAACCGTCATTTTTTGGCCGCTTATTTGGCACGAAGGACGGAAAGAATGACGCAGATAGAACAGAAAACAAAGAAAACCCCACAGCTACTAATGCAGAATCCACCGAGGCGTCACTGGTCGATCATTCGCCCCATGTTGATTCATTTGACTCGGTTGGAAGCGATGCCGAAACTGAAGACTGGCAAGAAGGTGCAGCAGAGACACTTGCAACAAACACATCTTCACGTTTGGATTCCGTAGACTTGGTGGAAAGCCAGGCTGATAGCATAACGAGGCAAGACGACATGTCCGTTCCTCAGAATACCAATAGTCCTTCCACGAAAGAAGCTGCCTCCTTAAAGTCGGATAGCAGCGCTTGCGAAGATGACCTCTCACACAGTCCAAGGAGCTACCATGCCAGCGTGAAAAACCGTGACGATAATTTTAGTGATAGTGAGAAAAATAGCATCAGCGGTAGACAATTTGTCATGACCGAAAAAAAAAGCTCCTATAAATCCGCCAATGAAGAAGAAGGAGAGCCTATAGCTGATATTGACTCTGGAAATGCCGACAATAAATCACCCCAACAGACGCAGACGTGTTCGGCCTGCAATCAGTCTTCAGAATTTGTTTCAGATGGTCTATTTCCCTGCGATGCTTGTCACAAGGCACTATACTGTAGTGCCGACTGTGCCAATTGGCATTTCAAGAGTGGCGGACACGATAAAACTTGCACGGGTGGAAGTACCATTGTTACAACTATAGTGGAAAGTAGTAGAAGGTCCAGCATGTCCGAAAATTCCATTGGTTTATTCTCAGAAGGTTCGCAGAGTTCAATAGGGGCTCCCGTGTCGCAAGATGGGACTTTTGCAGTCGTAGCCGCATCTCAAAAGCAGGCTAAGGCAGCACTCTTAGAGAATACAAAGTGCAGAGCTTGCGGGATTGAGGCTGAATACGTCTCTGATGGGTTGCAGTCGTGTTTGAATTGCGGGAAGAATACATATTGTTCCAAGGAATGTGCTGAGTGGGATTGGAATACAGGGGGGCACAAAAAATTATGCACGGGGGTATCGAAGGTCGAACCTGACATTCGGCAAACAGGGACTGCTGCCGGACAGCCTATGAATGAATACTCAGAGACTTCCATTGATCTTGCTATTCAATCGTCCGACGAGGCGAGAACGCAAGTGCAAGAGACGGCAGCACTGGCACTGGCGAGAGCACAGTCATCGCGAAAAAATGTAGACTCTGAAGAGTTTAGCGTTGGATTTGTAGACCAAACCAAATGCGCCTCCTGTGGAATTGATACTGACTTTGTACCAGAAGGGATGATACTGTGCTCCAGATGCTTTCAAGTCCCCTATTGTTCTGCAGACTGCATGGCGTGGCACTGGGATAGTGGTGGGCACAACAGAAATTGTCCTGGCGCCACAGCGGAAGAGCAGAAGATTACTAGCAAGAATGTAGCGGCGGCCATTGAAAATGCTAGTGAATCTGACGGTTCAATTGATCTTTTTTTCACCAGCTCTGATCACACTAGAAGTCAACAGACAAAAGAAGGGATCCTGTCAGCTTTATCTACTGCCAAGAAACAGGCACCCAAAAAGAGTAAGCCGGCCACTCTCAAGGAGAAATGCAATGCCTGTGGTATGAGCAGTGATTTTGTTCCTGAAGGAATGAAGGAATGTGCCGCATGCTCTGAAGTGTACTACTGCAGCCAAGACTGCATGGATTGGGACTGGGGAAGTGGAGGTCATGGGAGTATTTGCAAAGGTATTGTTGTGGGAGAAAGGGCGGGTGGATCCAACAAAATAACACCTAAACGGGCAAATAAAGAATTTACTGATGCCCGTGATTTCATTAGAGACACAACACGTGCTTCTGATGGTGCCATGCCTGCTATTGCAGCCTCCAGATGCCAGTCTGTACCACAAAACAAATGTGTTGCTTGTGGCATGGATGCAGAGTTTGTTCCTGAGGGGCTTCAGAGGTGTCCAAGGTGCTTTCAGGTCCCTTACTGCTCTGCTGACTGCATGCAGTGGCACTGGGAAAGCAAACATAAGACGGAATGTATAGGATCCACAGTAGGACAAGGACAGCCACAGTCAACAACAAAATCATCAAGGAGGGCATCCTATGCTTCAATTGATCCATTTATGGGTACAACTGGCGACAATCCCAATCGGAGGACACCGCAGTCACAAGACGGATTCATGGCTATTGTTGCAGCAAAAACCAAGACTTTGGCAGTAGGTGAGCAGGCATCATATGTGCCACAAGATAAATGTGTTGCATGTGGTATGGAAAAGGATTTTGTACCTGAAGGTTTGATACTCTGTCCTGAGTGTAGGCAAATGCCGTACTGTTCTCTTGATTGTATGCAATGGCACTGGGAAAACAAGCATAAAACCAACTGTGTTTGCATTTTTGAGGCTGAAAGAGTTGCGAAACCAATTTTAAAAATTTCCCGTAGGAGCTCTGATACCTCCTTAGATATCGTTAAGGATGCTGGTGCTGCCGAGAATGCTCCAAAATCTCACGAAGGAATTATGGCAGCAGGTACTGCCACCAGAGCCCAAGAATTGCCCGTTGTACCACAAAATAAATGTGTTGCATGTGGTATTGAGAAAGAATATGTTCCAGAGGGATTTTGTAAATGCCCAATATGTGAGCAGGTTTCCTATTGTTCTTCCGATTGTCTTGAATGGCACTGGGAAAGTGGAGGTCACAAAAAGGAATGCACCGGAAATCCCCATGACGCGAAAAAAATACCCCAGCATGGCTTTAAAACGACCAGGAGGAGCTCTGATGTTTCTTTGGATGTCTTTGGTTCTGCTGAGGCTGAGTCTGATTCCGACAATGTTCCGAAGTTCCAGGAGGGGGAAATTCCTGCAGTTGCCCAAGCCAGGACAGAATTGTTTACCCAGCCTATCCATGTACCTTCTGTTCCCGTGGATAGGTGTAACAGTTGTGGCATGGATGCAGAATTTGTACCTGAAGGTATGGAATTTTGTTCAAGATGCCACGAAGTCCCTTACTGTTCAATAGATTGCATGTCCTGGGACTGGGACAGGGGTGGCCACAAAGATGTTTGCAAAGGTGTTTCAGCATCAAAGGATCTTTCTGTTGCAAATCGGAGATGTGATCTCCCGGAGCCTTCTTCTGTACGCAATCGGAAATGTAAAGCTTGCTCCATTGAGGAGGAATTTGCGCCAGAAGGAATGAAGACCTGTCCTCTTTGCGAAAAGGAAGTTTATTGCTCTGACGATTGCTTGCAATGGGATTGGCAGCAAGGAAAACATAAGCAGCAATGCCCTGGTGCCTCAGGAGCTGCAGGAGTAATTAACAGAGAGATTGAAATGTCGGCAGAGCAAGACGATATCTCCGATCCCTCGTTAGATATTTTGGACAATGTTGATGATGGCCCGTCACATTCTCGAGGTGAGATTATTGCTGCCATGTCCAGTGCTAAAGCAACAACGGCAGACGACCAGAAAATTCCAAAATCTAAAACATCTATGCGAGAGCAGATCAACGGCGATAACAAGGGCGGTAATTTCCGGGCTGCAGCTGGACCTTCAATCAACGCGAGAATTCCCAAGCCCGACCCTTCTTCTAAACAAGAAAAGATCAATGTTGGTAATTATTCAAACATTAACCCCAGAGCTCCCAAGTCAAATCCTTCTCTACGGGAACAGATAACAGGAGAAAATGACACGAAAGCAGAACCTCGGTCGTATCAATCTCAAAACGCTCCAGTGACGATGCTTAAATTGGAGTTGGAGCGCGTCAAACGACAATACAACGAAGCCATGCTCTCAAAAGCATCTTTGGAACGCCATCTAAGCAACAAACCAGATCACCAACTGGGTAACGGCTTTCGTGAAGCTGTTGAAAGTTTCTTGCGGCGACTGGATGACCTTCTCAATGGCACACAGCGGACTGGTGAGAAAGTTCACGGACTAAGTCTTGGGGGACAACCAGGCTTGGAAGAGAAAGTAATGAAGCTCGAATTGGCTGTCCAATCGCTTTCGAAGAAACAAGAACAGTCGAATACATTCGGTACGGTTAGAGAAATGACTAGTCAAAATTTCCTCGGGCGTAGAAATTCTCTGCTGCAAGAGCTCAGCGACAAATGGAATGAGATTTTAGAAGAGAGTGATTTCCTCAAGATTCAGCTTGACCAAGCTGCGGTAGAACGGGAGCAGCTGCTAGGTGCTAATGCCACTTCAAACTTGGCTTTGCAAGAAGCACAGGAGACACTTACAAACGTCTGCAAGGCCATTTTGGAGCTTGAAGATGAGGTCGTACGCATTCTTAAAGAGCAGAAGAAGCTGGAAAACGAAAACGAAACCCTACGGCGTCGATTAGATCGTGCCAGCGACGCCCATGAGCAGCTTAGCGTCGCCAAAGCCTCTTCCGATAAGCTCGTTGACGAAAAAGATGAAGTGATTGCCAAGCTTTGCCAAGCCATTGACGATTTGGAAGGGCAGGTCGCGAAAATCGGGCGGGAGAAGAAAAAGCTGGAGGACGAGCTGAAACACACCAAACTTGTGCTAGATAAGCACCAAGAGGCTAGAGAGAAATTGGAACGATCCTTTCAGAATGCTGAACATGAGATCCACAGCCTCCGCAGCCAACCGCTTAGGCTGGATAGTAACCGTGCCGCATCTTACCTGGGTGGCTCGACGAATGCGCCCCTGAATTTTCCAGCTGGATTTCACGTCCCAAGTCTCACCGATCACCTTAATAGTAGGATAAGACATCCATCATCGGGCGCGCCAATCGAATCATCGACTCTCAACAAAAACCGACCGAGAAGTGCGTCGTGGCTTGCCCAGCAAAGCCGACGTGATGCATTTGATGGCAGTAGCCTTTTAGCGAGGACCGGTTTACCTTCACAAAGAGATGATGCGCTAGGACAGATTATCCGAGAACGAACTGGAGTTGGTCGAGTGGTTGATCAGACTGAGATTTACACGTTGCCATTCGCTGATGCACCTGCAGCAACCGCTAGGACAACCGTAACGCCGACTGGTTTGTTCAGTGGTGCGATGAATGGAAAGACAGGAGGAAATGAAGACGTTTCTGGAAAATCGCATCTAGAACCAATAGGGAAACGAGTTACCGAGAATTACGATCGACCTATGAAAAGCCGCAGCGCGATGCAGCAAAGTACTAGGCCCAGCCCGGTGCCCGAGGATCCTTGGCCTTTGCGGGACAATTCAACGACCGGTGGACATTCCATGAAAGAGGCAACATTTGATTTTGGATCAGACGTCAAAGCTATGCCGCGTCGACCACAAGAGCCTCCGTCAGCAACGAATATCATCGTGCAATTACCCATGACACCCACCGAGCAACGAATGGCTTATGTTCAGCAAAGGATTAACGAGGCAGTTGAATCCGCCAAAAAACATGAGACTCCGACGGACAAAACGGTACCGTCTCCAAGATTCACTGGCCAAGGGAGACTGCGCCCTCATTGCGGTGGCGGCGGCGGAACGGGACAGCAAAATCCGCAGCAGCCTTTTACTTCACTACCACTTCCTCCTCTGCCGCACGGTCCTTCGACAGGCTTTCCCAACCTCGTCTATCAGGGTCCAATGGGTACGAGAAATACCGAACATGCAACAACTCCTCGCACAGGCAACCCTCGCAAGCAGTCACCTTACGTTCATCATCGTCAGCAACAACCGCAGTTGCAATCTCATCCTCGACAGCACCAAGGAGGACTTGCGGGGCCACCCTCCCATCGTGTACGTTTGGATCAGTCCGGCAGTCACCTGACGCGACCTGTACTAGCGCCAACGCGTCCTCCTGTCGGCAGTATTGCTTCTAGCGCCGCTAACAAAAGTCGTGACGATCGTTGGCGTGAAGTATTGCATTCGTCCAAGGTTTTGAGATAGCTACGATATGCCACGTATAGTGTGCAAGGTTAAAGAACAAAATAAAAGATTCTTTCTCGGTTTCAATGGCCGTTATGAAAGCCCTATGAACACACTACTAGCTTGTAGGAGTTGACTACGGCTGTTGCTTGGTTATTCTTGTACTGTTACTACTAGCTAGAGTAGTTGCTAGTAGTAGATACGAGTGGTATTAGTTAGTTGTTGTTGTCAGAGCCAGCCGAAGGGAACGTGAGACAAGGAGACCCGAATCCGACGTCACCGGAATGACCCGAAATGCCCCATCCCGTCTCCCACTCAGAAACAGGAACACATCGGGAGAAATCG
>Ga0210036_1001523_pt1 | contig 25908 bp, 17 predicted proteins | sample CryGeymeta201515_FD_185469 | JGI IMG/M metagenome (GOLD analysis project Ga0210036, IMG submission 185469) | Groundwater microbial communities from Crystal Geyser aquifers in Utah, USA - Crystal Geyser metaG 2015-15 (SPAdes) (version 2) | ecosystem: Environmental > Aquatic > Deep subsurface >...
CGTACGGAGTATAAACACCTGGATCCCCAATTTATGCCAGGCAACGCACATACCCTGGTACTCGTGAATCCAAGAATTAGTGCTGCTGGTGCTGCTGCTGCCAAAGTCCAGCCTTAACCACAGGCCTCCAAACTTGCTTGGTATCCTCCGGGAAATCAGCCTTCTTGCGCATCCGCGTCTCTTTTCTTCTGGCACTATCATCATTATTTCATCATCAGTTGCAGCAACGAACAGAGCCTTCTTCGGCGGGTGTCTACATTGTTTGCTTGCATATCTTGGGCGGTGCAGCTAGCCCATCCTCTGTCTTGGGAGTGACAACTAACTTAAAGACTAGCATACATTTAACGAAATAATAAACTATACTTATTGGTATCTATTTTCTTATACAAATCGCAAAAATGGATGAAAAAAGGTAATCATAAATCATAGTCCCCCCAATCGCAGATAAAGAGGGGACAGGCTAGCATAGCTGACTGCTTCCAGCATTCAGGATGAATAATTATTTAGCTAAACAGTCAGATGCTGCAAAGCAGTTTCCACTTCTTGCTGCTGCTGCTGCTGCTGCTGCTCATGATTGTAGTTCGCGACTGCAGCAGCTGGAAGTTCGAAAGGGTTTCGCCACAAAGAGGACGAGGTATCCGTGCTGTCTGGTGGGCTACGTTCTCTTACTCCTCCATGCTTTCGGGCCTGCAGCCTGTATGGGTGGGGTGTCAAGACAGTGGAGGAGGAGCCAGATAATAATGGCAAGTATTCCTGTCGTCGTCGTCGTTTGTGAACAAACGGTTTGTTCTTTTCGATCGATCGTAAGCTGAAAAGCGGAGGAGGAACATCGGATGGTTCTAATGAGTAGGCATCATAGTCGTAACTCACAGTAGTCGTTGTCGTTGGTGATTCCTCATCGAGGGGAACTAGAATGTCCACAAAGTGACCCCAGGGTGAACCAGGAGAGGCAACTGCATTCATGGGAGAGGATCGAGGACTGCGAGACTCGCTAGTAACAGCTGAAATTCCTTCATCATCCTCGGTATCTACCATGTCCACGAGACAGACACTGGGTGGCTTTCGTCTCAGAGTGGCTCGAGAGCGTTTCAGGCCACAACTTCTGGTGTTATCGGTGGCAGGGGTACTAGTAACGTCATCACTGGAAGTAGACATACTTGGTGATGCATGGTGACCGTTTGCCGTCCAACAAGTCGACAATGAATCACTACTGCTACTAAAGGATGACGAGGAACAGTGTCCTTCTTCAAAGGACACCTTACGAGGGGTCTCCAGCAGCGTCGATTGGGGAATCCCATCAAACAACGAAATCTGTGACTGTGACTTCTGCTGATTATGCGGAAGAAGAGAGTCATGGTGAATAGTACTATGATTGTGTGCTGCGACAGTCTTGGACTGGAGAGCACGGCTGCGACGTGCCGAAGGAATTATCTTGGGCATGGCTTAATAGGTTGATGTTTCAATCAACTCTTTCTTTCAGATAATAGCACAAAAGATAGATGTTGATAGCAAGGAGTCAAACAGTCAAACAGTCAAACAAGAATGGGGGGAGTTGACAACTTGCAGGTTTGTGGGTAGACAACCCTTGACACGCTTCTTCGTTTGTCGTTTGTCCTACGGTAGTAGTGATAACTCACAGTAACGACCACAGCAAGAAACAATATTCGGTACCAGGTATGGTACCTGGTACCAGCTACTACGATAATATATTTGATTTAAGGTATGCAACAAGTGATTCTCGTTTGAACGAAGGCAGCTGAGGTGTTCATGTGATCGATACGGTACTCAGTACCGGTAATGGTATTCAGTAGCTGCTGGTACAATATTCAACGAAGTAAAGGAGTATGGGGGAATCATTGTGCGAACTAATGTGATATATTTTATTTAGTTAGTTGAAGAACGACGTCATTCCCGATGAATCCCCGAAAATCGCCATCAACCTCTGAAGTCATCTTTTCAGTACTAGCTAGGCTAGTAGTAGTAGACTAGTACTACTGGGAGCCTCTCCAGAATCTCAAATTGACACCTCCTTTTCAGAGCACTCCGTGACGCAACTGGAACTTGTTGACATCTACTAGCTAGACTAGGTCTAGTGCTATGGTACCAGTACATCGCATGCGACAATAACCGTCAACGCTAATACTAGTCTAGTAGTATGCATTTGAATATGAGGAGTGTGTGAACATACGGCTAATCATGATACGTTACCAGGTACTCTCCGCAAAAAGATAGTACAAGCAATACCAGGTATGCCTGATGGTGAAACCCTTTTGGCTACCGTAGTTCTTTTGCAAGGCTCCTGAAGCACATAAAGTTCGTCTAGTACTACCGGTACTACTTCTACTACTACTACTACTAGTAGTAGTACTAGTAGAGTAGTAGTAGTGATGGTGTCACATTAACATCGAAAGTAGGCTTTTATTATCACTCTTACATTCAAGTACGGTAATACTTTTACTACTGTATGCGAATGTGGTTGGTACTACTGTACCTACCTGGTAGCAATTACTACTTTAGTACCGTGGTACCAGGTACTAACATCATCTCTAGTACTGTACTACTAGTAGTACTACCATGTACCGTGGTGTACCAGTAGGCCGTACTGGTAAAGAAAACATTAAAGAACAATATAATATAACGTCAGTCAATGTGTTTGTTCTGACAATAATGTCTGTAAATTATCATGATGAAAGAATGACCAAAATTCGAACCCTGAATCCAATAATTCAAGGGGAAATGCCTCGTGGAATGGCCGCTGCAAAGAAGAGGAACAAATACAACGTCATTTTTCATTAACCAGCTTGACACATCAAAGAGCATTTCAACAACACTGTACAAAGATCCTTCGAACAATAGCTCATTTTAGTGTTCATGCTTACTTTGACGCGTTTCATAGATACCATGGTACTACCTACTACTACTAGTCTACTACTTTACGTAATAAGTACTCCGAGTATTTTTTTATTTTTCATGTTGTTGCTCTACGCCTCTACGCCTCTTGGTCGGAAAATGGCACGCTTGATTAGTTTTCAATCTTTTTAGCCCTGGGATTAGAATTTAGAATTGATCGCATTTTTTGTCCTTGTCGCCATTGCTTCCACGAAAGAGCAACTTCAGCCAGGTGTTCTGCAGCCCATGTGATCCTAAGCTGTTTGTAATTTTCATGAATTATACATTGCGGTTTCCTTCAGTGGTGCAAATAAATAACATACATGTACTACTAGTAAAGTATTTGCGTTGCAGATCCTTTCATCGAACGACCACGCCTGATTCCATCTTTCGGTTTCAATACCTTGTTCCCTCCGCCTTGTGAACCACATTGCCTTCTTTGCTACAGACTCTTCGTCACTTACGCTAGCCTTGCATTAGGAATCGGAGCTCGAACGGAACTAATGTTCGTATTACGTACTTCGATTCCACTGGATTCACCTCGGTTTTCTTGGCGCTCATCGACGGAAATCGTTGAAAAGACACGGCGAAAGCGGACATGGGTTGGTTCACGTCACGTTTTTCGTGCCTGTCGCATTTTTAAATTTCTTCCGCGATTTTGGTTTTATTTGAAGCACTATGTCATGCTTCCGCTTCTTGCCTCTGGGAAAAAATGATCGTCATTTACATTTCTTGAGAGAAAGAGTCATCATTGTAAAAAGATCGACAAGTCCATCCAGTCCAGCAACGACGGCTGATATAGGAAGAGGAGGAAAATTGTTCTACTCTTTTGAAGAAGTGGTCTTTGCTTCTAAAGAAGTAGTGACAGAAACACCACCAGTGAGAGAAGCTTTCCTGTCAAGCATCTTGGTGGCCAGCGGTGATCAGTTCGCAGTGAGAGCAATACAGAATGATATCAGAAGGAAGCTACGTGGCGAGTAGCTTCGGCTGCCATTATCGATTTTAGGACTATTTCTGGCTCATTTATTCTGTGAGCTGAGTGAATAGCTCAGATTCCTCTGAAGCTCTCATTCACTGTCGAGAAATACGCTACTGTTTTCACTGTTTCCTTTAGCTTTCGTCTATGAATTCTGTACGTTGGCGATCATTTTCGCGGTGTTTTTCTTTCCTGCAGCTTTGGCGTGTCACTTCTTGCAAGGTAAGAGCTGAAAACTTGGTTGGCAAAGATTTTAGGAAGGAGCTAGAGTGGTAGGAGTACCATAGACTAGCTCTTTTAACCCTGAAATTGAAAAGGTGAATCAATAACACCGAGTAGGAATTGATGATAGCCATTTTCCACTCCAGGACGATCTTGTCTCTTGACTTGTCGTGGTGGCGAGATAATAACAATATTATATTATCAGTCAGAAATACTCGAGTGCTCGTAGATACTGTTATAGTACTAGTAGATAGTAGTCTAGTAAGTGCTCTTCTTCAGAAGGCTTATAGCGGCCTTCTACTGTAGCTAGATCATTGCTTGAACTACTACTACTACTTCTCTACTAGAGTTGAGTACCGGGTAGTACTTACTACTGCAGGTACTGTAGTAAATTATGTATCTGCATCCAACAGCCTCGAATTAATTCAGTAAAGCAAAAGAAAATGGACCCGCTAAATGTTCCAGAGAATCCTCCTGCAGTAGCACAAGATGAAGATTCTGCAAACAATAACAATATCAACGAAGGAGAGGACGAACAACAACAGCAAGAAGAAGAAGATGATGATGAAGAGGCAAAGGCAGAGAGGTTGATCCTGCTCTTCATTACAGTGCACGAATGCCCATATTCCATCAACGACCCCTGGCACCTGACGATCCCCAACGAATGTACTTGTCACCCGAAGAGCTTAACTGGGCTCGAACCATTCGACAAAGAGCCAACGCGTTGCCCGAGCTCGAAAATAAACTCAACGACTTTCAGTGTGCTCAGTTGGCCCTGTTGGAACACGACAGTTACGATGCTGCGCTCCAAAGGGCGCTTCACTTGCAAAGCTTTCGGAAAGAGTACGGCGTTATCGATACCTACGAGGCAGGAAAACGCTCTCTGAAAACCTTCATTGAATCCTTTCCCAAACATTGGCTCTCGTTTAGCTTTCACCGCGAAAAGGGCAGTTACGTCTTTTGTTACAATATGAAGGAGTTCAATCCCCGCCTATTGAATACACCCGACAAATTAAACAACTTCATGACGGCCAATTATTACATGCTCAACTGTCTCACGGTTGACATGTCTTCTATTCGTCAGGGAAGTTCCGTCATGGCCGAGTGTTCTGGATACGATTGGACACAGAATATTGATATCGAATTATACAAAAAAGTGTTTAGGGAATTGGTCGTGGCGTATCCGATACGATTGGCAAATCACAAGCATTTTAACAGCGGGGTTTTAGTCAACATTTTGTATTCCATGACCAAACGAATTTTTCCAGCACATATACGGGAAACCTTTGAAGTAGGCAACCATTTGGATGATGGACAGACCTTGGATGAAATATTTCTAGTACCGACGGTAGAAAGTGCCAGCGAACGAGTTTTGAAACGACTGGCAGAGACCCTCAAATTACGCTATGAACACGAACGGACGTTCCGTCTCGAGCCATCGTCATCCTGAGATGAGCTACACTGGTAAGCGAGCACCGAGAAAGAGAAGGACAGGAAGATTGATCAGCTCAACGGCTCCAGTAAGATGATGTTCGAGTCCATCCACTTTTAGTCCAGAGATGATCGCTCATATCCACCACACCAAGGAGAAGCTGGGTCCTTGGAGACGCTACTACGCCACTGCAAAGAAAAGTTCTTTTCAAATGTTCCCAATACAAAAAGTCCTATGGAATTCATTTGTCCTGCCATGGACAATATCGTCCGTAAACGACTGGGAATATCTGCCACAAAAAGAATTTTCTAGATTATCATGACATTCCTTTCCATTTGATTTAAGACGAAAGTCATTAGCGCTATGAAATGGCTCGTTGCTCTTCAACTACACATAGAAAACGGTATACCCGAATCAACTAAACGAAGTAGTGATATCATGGAGTTGGTACAAAAAATTGCAGTACATACTACTAAAAAAAATTGAATGTCTAATTACGGGGATCACAACTATGGCGCCCACAGGGTGCCAAGGTTACCCGAAGGCAACCATTGGCACGCCAAAGGGTGACAGAGTTGATCACAACTGTACCACACCCTCCATGGAGGAGGATAGGATCTGCTATTTAAATTGGGTGACACGCACCCGGGGTTTGAGTTACAATTGGTGGGTTGTGGAAGTTGGAGGATTGGGTGTGTTATAATAAATTTCCCAGGGGCTCCATGCCCCACCAATAGTCAATCTGCAGTCAGGGCTGTATTGTAATTCCTCTTTGGCAAAATAGACTTATACGTGCAGTACATACTACTATTACTGAGAAAAGGTACCAGGTACTTGCGTGAAGTCTCTACGTTGATAAGGTTTCAAACCGATAATCCCCGGTGTTTGTGCCCAAGCTACTGGTGCCATTTTCTGCCATTACCTGTTGTTATTATTGATCCGCAGGGAGACGTCATATCCAGTAGAAATGCAGAGTAGGTTATTTTCGGAGTTTTGCTGCGATGAAGCCATATGCATGCCGCTCATAATCACTTCTCCGTGGCGGACATTCTTCAGAAACTTAATTTTTAGTGCAAGTGGACCTACAGCATTAGTAGTCTACTACAGTAGTATTCTAGCTAGTAGTACGTACTGTAGCTACTATTCAAAGTAGTAGAGTACGAGCCCAGTAGTTCCTTTCCCATCCATATCGGACTAGTTTATACGTGTGCCCGGGTGGAAACAATTGACGTATATTATAAATTATTGGTGTGAATGTGCAAATCTTTTTCGTTTTGATGATTCATGTTGGATGGCAGCTGTTTTTTAATTCATTGTTTTTTAATTCATTGAATTGCTACAATTTCCAGCTTATACTACGCACTACAACTCTATTTTTTTTCTTCTTATCCACTATCGTATGGAAGCCTTCAACATGTCTCGCATTCGATGGACTCTGATAATTATACTTTTGGCCGCAGCTAGCCAGCAGTCCATGGGTTTTGCTCCGTTGCTGGTCCAGAGAGCAGGTAGGTGGTCCAATGTTAGCGGCAGGCTCGTCCGATGGGCTACCAAGGGAACTGGCAATGAGAGTTTTCAACGATCACTTCTGGAAGCTCGTTTAAAGTACGAAGGAAAACCTGTCGCAACATCAGTGGAACGTGTTTCTTCGGGTTCCAGTTCCAGTACCACTTTTGCCTTCCAAAGGGCCCTGCTCACGGAACGTATAGTGCAAGACAAGGCCGCCGCCGCAGCAGCACCACCACTAAAAACTACCAAGGCGATCGAAAGCGTCGAAAAGGACGCAACAGCTAAAGGGACGAAAGAGGAAGCGGAAATGAAGGTAGAGCAAGAAGCTAGACTAAAAGCTGACGAATCTGCAAAACAACAGGAAAGCGAGGAAGCCACAACACAGGCCATTCGAGCAGAGGAGGAAGCCAGATCAGAAGCACTTCGGACAGAAGAAGAGGCCAGGTTTGATGAGATGCGGGCAGATGAGGAAGCGAGATTAGGGAAACTTCGAGCAGCAGAGAACGCTATAGTTGCCGAAAAAGCCAAGGCGGACGCAGAAGCTAAACGATCGCAATCAGAACGCGACGCCAACATGCAGGCCGAGTTCGATGCCCTCGTTTCTCGAACTCAGGAACTGAAAGAGCGAGTCAAAGGCTTTCGTGGCCGCATCAAATCGATTGATTTGTCCAAAGTTCTCCCTTCTGCCGATGATGTTGCTGATGCGACTTCAGCCCTTACGAAATTTGTCGTCAACCCACGAGATGCTGCCAACAAACTAAAAGTGAGAGAGGAGTCCAACTCAGAGCTAGTCAAAGTCTGCGCTACTGGAGCTGCCAATGCAATTGTTGATAGCGTCGGAGCTGGATTTGAGCTTGTCGACGCTGTACGAAGCGACCAAGAGCTCATAGCCGTTGTAGGAGATGCCCTTGACAATGCTGGTGCAGCCATTTCCGCCATTGTCAAGACAGAAGATGACAATGCCGAGCGCAAAACTAGAATTGCTATCTTGGCACTTGATTCGCTTGGAATAGCAGCATATGCCTCTATTTGTGGCCTGATTGGATATTCTCAGTCGGGAACACCCGTTTTTGATGCCGCCAGCAAGGCTGCTCAGGGGTTCCTACAAGCCATCAGTGCATTCGCTTCCTTGTCAGTTCGGTCTCTTGATGTAGTGGCCGAAGGATACAAGCAAGGGCAAGACGTTGCGGCACTGGCGGTACGGGAGGAAGAGAGTGATGCTAAAATGAACGAAGCAAAACCCGTCACGACAGGAGAGTCAGAATTTGAAAGTGCCTCAGAGAAATCTCGACAGTAGCTGATCAAGTGCGACGTTCGGATGGAACAGCGTACAATACCTACATGATTTCATTGAAATGCCGCCTATCTAGCTGACAAGAATAGTAAACTTCGAAAAACAGGTTCACACATAAAATTAATCAAAGACATAATATTAAGTACCAAAAGATACCATCTTTCTTGGAAGTGTGGCAAGGCTTCATTCCCAACTGCCGCTTTGCCGCGTTTAAACAACGAAGACGAAGCTGATCGAAGAGGAACGAAGACGAAGCTGAACGAAGACGAAGCGGAACAAGGACGAAGAGGAAGCGGAACGAAGACAAACGAAGGTGAACCAGGTGAACGAAGAGTGATTGGTATACAGATTGGTAGACAGACTCTACTCTTGCGTCGTTCGTTCAGAATAGTTGACTGTGACAGATTTGGGAGAAACTTTTGTGCTGGTAAATGCGAGTTTTGCTTAAGTTTTGCATAGGGCTGGAAGAAGTAGAACGAAGCGAGCATCTGCGGATTCTCAATGCGCATGCGGAACCCCCTCTTAGGACTCATGACTATTCCTGCTTCAATTCGATAAATAAGAACGCTTTCCGCAGAAAAAGCAAACAACTGGAACGCATGTGTATGTATTGCTAACTACGGTCGAAATTAATGTTTTTCTGCGAGTACTACAATGAGATTCCCTTAGCTCTTCTTCTCTCACACGACTGCCCATGAAAGCTTGTGGTCGTGTTTCTAAAAAGGGCTCCTCTTTGGATTTCAGGATGCAGATATGCGCCGCTGTACTTTCTAGCTTGCGTGGAGCAGCATCGCTAAGAAGGCACTGTCTTTATTCAGCCATCGCGCAGCAAACCAATCGCGCTGCACACTGCACTCGCATGAACCAACAAAGCCTACTTTACCTTCTTGTTCGTTGACGCATTCTTTGCAGCAACACCCACAAGACAATGCTCAGTATAAGAATCAGCAATGACTCCCAGGTCCACAAATGAGACATGATGACATCCATTTGGGTCCTGTGCATATGCTGTTGCCCGGGTTGTGGATACCTTTCTTCTTCGTCGCGCGGGGCTGAACCTGGAACTGGTTTTCCAATAATATTTGTAATAGCTTTTGGAACGGCCTCTAGAATTGTAGATGCTGTGCTAGCTCCATCTGTGCCTTCGCTCGTATTCCAGTAGTCTTCCCAAGCCATCTGAATACGTACACAGTACTTATGTATCGCTAGCGTCCACAGGGCAATCTGAACCGCCAAATCAGCTTCTCGGGACGAAGCCGATGCCGACGCTGCTAAGTCATAATGTCGCTTGGCGAGAGGAAAGTCCTGCGTCAACCCCAACCCCCACTCGTGTAAGAAGGCCAAATTGAAATTGGCTCTGGGACTGGAGTGCTTCTCAGCCGCAATGCGGTAGTAATGGGCGGCCATTTTCAAATCACGCTCATCTTCTTCACTCCTGCCAGCAGTTGTTTTCTTTTCCGTATCGACCTGTATATCTGTTGCAGCACAGAATCCATCCGTTTCCTCAGCTTTGCAGCTACCTGCTGCGTCCCCTGCAATTTTTCCGTCGTCGGATTGGTCTCCGTCCGGATCCATCAGAGACATTGCCCAGATCATCAATTCACCAGCCAACGATTTGATCAAAGGTGGCAGGTACTTTTCGGGATAAATCAAACATTGCCCCCAACCAAAGGGCCGGCTCCACATACTAGCGATGGGATCTTGCGGTGGCCGCAGCTTACCGTAGTAGTAAAAATCGCCCACCCGAAGACTTGCTTCGGCATTTCCAATTGCGGCAGCTGCCTTCCAGTAGCGAACGCTCGCCTTGTGACAATCTGTCGACGACAGTCCCAAACAGGTTCCTTGCTCCAGTAAAAACGCTGCATTGACTTGGGCCCGTTCGTTCCCCAGCTCGGCAATGCCCATGTACTGGATCAGACTCAACTCCAAATCACCCGCTATGTAGTCTTTGTAGGCTTTGCGTAATTGAAGCAAAATATCGGGACTTGCCTGTTCAACGATCCACTTGTAATGCTTGAGTGCCTTGTCACAATCCTGGGGAAGGACTTCCTTTTTGTTACTCCGTCCTTTGCTATGATGCTGCGTGACTCTGCCAGAATCCGGAGACGACAAGACACCCGTGTCGTAGAGCAAAGCCAAGCGATGTCGAGCTTGCAAATGTCCCTTTTGGACAGCAATCATCAAGTACTGAACCGCGTGTTGCATATCTAATTGTGATGGTCCCGCCTTCATGGTCGTTGGATCCTCCATGAATTCAGGCAGCTCCAGCCTTGTCACTCCTTCTGTAGTCGAGGAAGACTTTGTTGTTGCCTCGGTTTCACCTTCTTCTTGTTTCTTTTCTTCTTCTCGCTTTCGCTTCTCCTCTTCGTCTTTCTGGAATTTCTTCATGGCTTCCTCTAGTGGTAGATAATTACTCTTCCACCCCAGTGTCAGCATGGCCAAGTTGTAGGCCGCATCGGCATGACCCATATCCTTGGCCAATGAAAAGTACGCAATGGCTTCATCTATATTCACATCCAGCGAAAAAGGTATCCCCAACACGAGCAACAATCCCATTCCATTCAAACATCCTGGTTCACACTGAACAATGTGTTCGTCTTGTGCTTTGAATTTTTTCTTTTTCTGATGACGAACTTTGCATTCCTCGACTCCATTTCCGATCAGTCCCTGTCGAACGTATTTGAGGGCGCGGTGTAGGTCGCGCTGGTGTGGTTCCATTCCGAGTCCAAAAATGTGAAACCATCCGGCAAATCCCGCCGCTTCCCACGACCCGGCCGAAGCTGCGGCATCGTAGTACTGCAAGGCTAGGGTCAAATTTTGCGGTACACCACGGTATCCGTAATGGTACATGGTTGCCAAAGTCACGGCAGCCTGCGGATCTGGATCGTCTGGTCTCATCGCCTTGAAGTGATAAAATTGGATCGCATCCAAACTTTCGTCGGGTTTGTTGTTCCAATCTAACTGACTGGAGGTTCCTCCGTGCAAGTGCACCTGATAGAGCAAATGTTTTTCGGTCGGTGGTAAGATCTTGGCCCGACTGTGCGGATGTACTTCGAGCTGATCCATGATACCGTGGGCAGCAGCTTGATAATACGGCAGTGCATCCGAACAGGTAAAGCTGCTACTACTACTTCTAGTAGTAGAACCCCCTCCTGGCTGTTCTGCTTGTCCCGCGAGTGCATCACGAATCGTCTTTTTCTTTTTTGTATTAGCCAGTTGTTTCGTATCGGCTTCCCACAAGGTTTCGTACCGATGAGCCAATGCCACGGCAGCAGCAACATGTCCCGATTGTGCTGCCATGTGCCAATTCAACCAGGCCTCTGCTTGCTGTGAATCGAACATGCTTTGTGACGGTACGAATTCTTCTTGAACTTGCAGCAACATCAATTCAGCGGCACTGCTGTCGTGATGGTTTAATTGAGTATGAAACGGTAGGACACCACTCGCTAGGGCATTCCCGTACACGTACTGTGCTTCCGGATGACCTAATTTAGCGGCCTGTTGCAATGCAAAATATTTAGCCTGTGCACGACGCTGACGTTGTTCTTGATAGAGTTGAAATTCATCGTGTTGCTGTTGCTGGTGATTGTTACTGTTGCTGCTGCTGCCGCTGCTGCTGCTGCCGCTGCTGCTCGTCGTTTTTGTAATGTATTTGTAATCCTCTTCTTGTGGCGGTTCCTTCAAAACGTGCTGTTGCCATGATACTGCTGCTGCTGCTGATGTTGCTGTGGTGACAGATGGATGCCATGTTTCCTCCTGTACTGTTGCCGGTGTAAGACCCAAGAACTGATTCCAATAGGCTTGTGCAGCTGCCGTAGTAGAAGACGGTGTATTCGGTAAGACGTGTGGTTGTTGGTGCAACGCAAATTGGTAACGACTTGCAGGATCGCTGTCCTTAATGGTCTTTTTCATTTTTTTCTTATTATCATCATCACTACTCGCGGAAGACAATGACGCGGCGTTACCACTACTTGCTTGACTTTGTTTTAAAAGACGTTCTTGAACACGGTTGATTTGAATCTTGCAAACTACATTGAGTGAGGCCAAAATAACCGCTAATCCTCCTAAACAGGCAATTATCAGCAGTTTTTGAGTAAGAAAAGTACGTTGTTGTTGTTGCTGTTGTGCTGGTGGTTGCTGTGGCAAAAGTCCATCTTGTGGATGATCTGGTAACTGTTGCTGCTGTTGTCGGTCTGCCATTATTTTCTCTGTTACAGTTTACAGTAACCAGTATAAGAAATCCAGTTCGTATTGGTGGATTTGAGACACGCCAATAATAATATAATGATTAGTCTCCTTTTTTCCTTGGGACTCGTTACTAAAATGCTGATAAATATTGACAGAGTTCTGGAGCAGCAAAGAAAGAAAGGTTGGGTGAATGCCGTAGAGTCGGTCTAGCTGTTACCAGGTACCTGTTACACCGGCAAGATAGGTAGATGGGTACGGTAACTGGTAGGTGGATTCTCAACTTTTGTTTTTTAAGGTCGCTTTTATTAAGAATAATGGTCTCTGATCATCACAAGCAAACAGTAGCAGTCACTGCGTTGCTTGTCCAAGTGTGTGCACTGTTGCTACGTAGTCAATGAGACGCACAGATGCTTTCAATGTATTCTTAGATAAAAAATAATGGAGGCAAGTGAATCGGCGAATGGCCGCACACTTTTTCTGAATCATTTGTTTTTGATATTTCCACATTCAACAAAAAAATAATAATGCAACAGTTAACCAAGGGTAGTAAAACTAGTAGTAACGATACTACTGTAAACTGTAACAGCAACAACGACAAACAAAAGCCATAACAAAATAAATACGGTAGTATCAAATCAGAATTCAGACAAGTATCAGTCATTATCAATCAGTCAAACAGCCAGTCAGCCACTGACAAATCGTTCATTGTCTGCAAGAGTAATAGTAGTAATAGTAGTATTTGTAGTCAACAATGAAACATGCCCAGTCTTCCGCCTTTCGCCCGACTCAAGTCGTCTCATAATAATAAAAAAGGAGGAAGATCAACAACTGTAACAAAGTCCAAAAGGAAAAACCATGGGAGAAAAGCTCAACAACAACATCGGCAACAACAAAAGCAACAACAACAACAACAACAACAAGGAAGAGGTGTACGAAGTATATTGTTATTGAAATGTTGTTCCATTCCAGTTTTGGCAATGCTGCTAATGGTGCTATTACAAGTGCAAACCTTTTTCTTGCTGCCATATTACTGGTGGTCTACCCACGCTCATTCTTCGTCCTTCAATGCCGTTGGTGGTAGCACAAGAGATACTTTCTTTTTACGACAATTACAAAATTCTAAAACATGGAAGATAGCACAAGCGTACAAAGGGCATTCGAACAATTCTACTACTTCAACAACATTGGAAGATGAAGATGAAGAAGAAGAAGACGGTTCTCTGGTTATCAATTATCATTATCGTCGACATGCAAAAAAGCATTCTGCCAAACATCACAAGCGTACGCGGAACAAACCAAATACGACCAAATTGGTATATCTGCTACACATTCATAAATCGGGTGGTACAACCATGTGTCGACTAGCCAAAGCGAATGGATTGTCCACCAGCAAGTACAATTGCAACGTTCAACGTCGCGATCAACGTTGCTGTGGACACAATGATACACTCGATGCTCAGATTCAATATTTTTATACATCACCCTACGACTTTGTAGCATCAGAGGGGATCATGTACGAAGCTATGGATACCGAACACTACGTATACATTGTCGTACTTCGTGCATCACAAGAACGATACTTTAGTCATTGGAAACATGCACGAAGATTCTGGTCGGGAATTCCAAGAACACGGATACATAATGATCATCATCGTGATCATCATCATGATCATCATTACCAACAGCAACAATGGGACAGTGAAGATGCCCTTCCGGCAGCAGGAGGAGGAGTAAGAGGAGGTTCACGAGAACACCACAAATTTGTAGCCCTGGAAGCAAACAATCGTCATCATCGGCATCAACAATTACAACTACCAAAAAACAATAACAATGCTACCATTATGGATCTGATTAAGGAAAATAAACGACAACGAATCGAACAACACAGTGTTCATCTTGATGAATTGGCTGTATTAAAAGAACAAGCGAAACTTGTGACGGGACAATTTCGTAACAACAAAATCAAAAGCAACAATAATGCTGCTGTTGCTGGTGATGCTGATGCTGATGCTGATGCTGTACGACAAAGACCAAATCCACCCTCACGACGACAGCAACGACAAGATGTCGACTCGTGGCATCAAACGAAAGCTCGACAATTTATCAAAAAAAGGGCAAAAACAGAAGAAGATTTGAACGATTTGACACTAGATGCGGAACAGAACAAAAATCTATTTTTCCCACATCGGCGTCTTTTGGGACAAGAAGTTGAAAATATTAATATTCAAGAAGAACAAGACGAGAGAGACGAGGAGGAGGAGGAGGGCGAAGAAGAAAAATTAGAGGAAGGAACAGGTGATTACAGAGACGAAGTAGAACCCAGAAAATGGCATCACACGTCACAGCAATTAAATGCCCATCATGATATTATAGAACAAAGACGACGAAAAAAAAGAAAAAGAAGAGATCGAGATGATTACAATGTCCGTCCTAAAATGGTCATGCCGCATCCTGCCGAAGATCCACAAAAAAGGTTGCAGATCGAAGAAGACATTCATTACTTTCCTTTGGTGGGAGAACATTTTGTCGAATGGTGGCAGTTACAACCGGACAATTGGAATTTGAGACAATTGTGTGGTACGCACTGTTTAGAAATTCCCAAATACCAATTGACTATGCAAGATTTTGCCTACGCTCTGGAACGGCTGTTGCAATTCGATACGGTCCTCTTTTTGGAAGACCTTCAATCTTCGGTCAACATTTTGGCCCGCAGGTTGGAATGGACGAATCAAACCAATATCGAAAGTTTGGAGGCCGATCTCTATCAGGCTGAAATAGACAGGACTGTTCGTGATGAACTGCAACGATTGAATGCTCGAGATGAAGAAGTAGAAGATCTAGGAGCATTGCGACACAGGATCGAGAACGACTTCACCGTCAAGAAGGAAAAGGAGAAGAATCGTCATGTATCTGATCCACCGCTAGAAGAAATGAATGCAAATTGGGATCCATTCATGTCGGTGCTAGATGATGCCCTTTACGACATTGCGCAGCGGTGGGAAGCCCTAAAACAGAAGACCGGGAAGACACCTAACGAGCTGACTTCAGACGAACTAGTTGCTCTGGTAGACACCCGATCGTTGCCCGACAAGCTCCAAGAACAGTTGTACCTGTACATGGATCAAGAAGGAACTCACCGGTACAAGTGCTCCAATGCTTGTTGCTCGAATGATTTTTGTTCCGCCTGGTAAAGTATTAAGTGGGTGTTGGGACAGACAGCCGAATTCATGATTTCATGGAAAGAGTTTTACATTTCGTTGCGCTTCGGCGCTTCCTTCTTTTCACCTTATTATTTTGGTCCAATCAAAAGAGTCCCAAGGTGTTGACCTCGTTCTCGACAAACTCTCTGAATCGAACCAAAAGAATTTTGGGGTGCGCCCAAAGAGATTTTGATTCACGATCTTCCACGACTGGTGAATGACTCCGGAAGAAAGTCATGAATTAATAATTTTCGTTTACTCCTACTACTGTACTACTAGTAGAGTACTACTAGTGAAGGAAACAGAACAACAACTGGTCAAAACTTGAATAGAGTTGCACAAAGAAATATGGAAATATCAAAACCGCAAACTCGCCAGCTACGCTTTGAGATCATCCTGGAGTAAAGTACAGCACTATGACTGACAACGGCACTGCTGAATTCCCAGAGACAGACGAGTTGGCAGGTCAATTCTCGTCAATTTTGCCTACTGATACTCTGGCTGGTTTGACACAAAGAGATAAAAGTTCAAGTCCACTGTTGGAAAGCGGGGACATGGCCAGTAGTGCCACTGCTGCTTCCTGTACGGCATCCGGAAAAGAGCTCCAAAGGGAAGTGGGAGCCCTGGCAGAGCAATTGTCCGGAATTTTAAGTGCTGATACTCTTGGCAGTTTCAAGAAAAAGAATAATTTTGGCATAGACGTAAAAGAAGTTGCTGTTTCTTCCGATCCGAAACGAGCTATTAAACATAAACATTGCAAAACCGAAGATCAGCCACCGAAAAGCAGCAGGGGCCATCGGTCTAAATCACCCCTAAAAGCTACCAGTCGACGCTTGCCCTGTTCCAAAGCAGCCAAGAAAGTCGCTAGTGAACTTCTGTTGAATGATTCAGAGGTCCCCCCTTTCAGCGACTCTCCTGCAAAGAAGAATCACAAAGCTTTGGATTTGGATTTGGATATTGATTTGGAAGATGGTGAAAATCCACAGCAACATCACAGAAGGCAGATAAAAGCCAAGAAAGGCGAGCGTCCACCCAACCGTCGCAGACACAGCCCCAATCGACCCGCATCGCCGACAGGCAATCGCAGTCGTAGACCCAAACACACGCAACCATCTACTGCAGCGGCAGCTACTGCTGGTCGACCAGGACATCGCGGAAATCGACGCGGTGCTCGAGGACAAGCTGAAAGGATCCAGAATCAACAATTGGCACAACTTGCCAAAGCCGACCATCGTGCCTATCGTGACGAAGACTATATTTTAGAATCCGAATCGGAATCCGAGCCAGAAATTCAAGCGGAACCGGAAAAAGAAGAAAAGCAGCAACAGCATCACCAAGGTGGAGCTTTTTCCGCACCCGGACGACTCTACGAGGCTACGACAATGGCAGCGAATGCTGCTGCCACATTAGCCGTGACGACAGGAAACACCTTGGGCTCTGTGGGTGTTACTACGGTTCAAACAGCCACCAACACAACCACCATGGCTGCAAACGCCGCTTACGCGACTGGTACAGGAACCTTGTATGCATTGGGATCTGTCGCCGCCACTGCCGTCAATACGACGCAAATGCTTGGTGAATCCGCGTTTCATCGCGGCCAGGGGAATGCAAAGAATGAGGAAGATTGAGAAACTATGAATGTGAAAATCATGGAAAGTTCGGCACGCAATGGCTTAGGCACAATTGCTGTGTTAAACCATACCGTATTCGTTCGCTAGCTATTAGAGCTATTTAGTAGCAGGCGAACAAAAAGCAATCCCGAATAAAAATGCAAGAGCATATACATTATTGTCGTCATTAATTTAACATAGCATATTTGAAAGGTCACACAACACTGGCAACAGCCGATGTCCTCTTTGTTTGTTTTTGTTAGTTTGCCTGTCAAAACTGGGAGCCGCTGAAATGACGTGAAGAAGGACCAAACAAGAACATATGGGCTGCAAGACCATGCTCTTTTGTTCGTCTTTAATCGTTGTAAAGAATTTCTATGGTTTTAGCAACTTGTTGGTTTACAGCTGGAATATAGAAATTGAGATCGTCGGTGATGTTGCCTTCCCGTCTTTAGTCGCTGTAGAGAATTCCTGTGGTTTTAGCAACCTGCTGGGTTTCTTCTGTGATGTGGAATTGAGATCCCCCCGCGCTGTTGCTTTCCCTTCCTTACCTTAGTCGTTGTAGAGAATTTCTGTGGTCTTAACAACCTTTTGATTATCTTCTGTAATGTTGAAATTGAGATCACCGATGCTGTTGCCTTCCTCTGAGGAAAGATCATCTTCCATGATCAGGCCCGCGGTAGAAGAGTTCAAATCGTGCCGACCCTTTTTCTTTCTACCAAATCCGAGCACTCCTTTCATAGCTTTGGCTCCAGCTTTTCCAACAAATTTGGTAGCATGCGCCGTACCTTTAGCGGCGGCTACTGTGCCCTTAGCTGCGGCTACTCCACCTTTTTTGGCAACTATAAAGGCCGGTTTGAAGGACCGCCTTTGTTTGTTGATCTCCGGATTGGAAGAATTTAGATCGGCTTCTTCACCATCTGCATTTTCGTCCTCGTTCTCCGAGTCTTCTTGCACTTCGGACGCTTCATTGTTCGATTCAGAAGCGTCAGCTAGATTATCGCGTAAAAGCACCATGGTTGCAATTTGAGATTGTTGTACTACAGCACCTCGATTGGCGCGACCGGGACGTTGTGCAATACTTGTCCGTCTGTTCCATTGCTTACGGATAGTGGGTCCACGCTGCCAGGTCGTTGCAAGTTCTTCTTCTGCTTCTCCTTCATCTGCTGCTGCCGCTCCTCTTTGTCCGGGCGAGTGATTATGAGGCAGTACTTCTTGCGTGGGCTGTCTTACGGTACTTCCCCGTCTTTGTCTCGTTGAGGGTGCCACATCACGCGGCCCTCTACGTGTACTGACTTTTTGCAGTTCCTCTTCGTGTTCACTTTCGTTCTGCTCCTCGGGTGGTGGAATGTAGGCATCTCTCATCGCCTTTTCTTTCATTCGTTGCGCCCGTTCTTTTCGTTCCCGCCTCTTAGCTTCGGTCTGACCACTTCCGCCGCGGCTGCTGCTATTGCCAGATCCATCTTTCATCCCGGCGGCGGCGGTGGTGGTGGTGGTCTTGTTGCGACGCGTTGCGGATGATCTCGAAGCATTGACCGACGACCGGCGGTGACCTCCATGTTCGCTTATTGACTTATCCGATTGTCGCTTGGCCGTAAACGATGACTTTCGACTACTGCCACGAGTTCCACCTTCTGTACCACTACGTCGTGTTCGAGTAGCTGGTCTTCGTGTTCGACTATTGGATGCATCCAAATTTCTCTCGTCGGTCGAAGATCGCTTCAAGGTGGGATCTGATCCATCCATTTCTTCACCACCAGCATCATGACCAACACCATCATCATCATCATCATCATCATTGTGGTGCTGCTGGTGGTAATGTTGGCTATTGTGATGATGTCTTTCTTCCGAATTTTCCGAGGTTCGATGATGACGCCGTCTGGGTTTGCTTCTGTCTGTCGAATTGCGACTTACATTGGCGGAACTTTTATCTGCAGAACTTTTATTGTCATCACCAGCTGCTGCCTGACGATGATGATGATGATCTCCCGAAGCGTCGAGCTTCTTTTTCAGTGCAGAAGATCGACCACTGTGTCGTTGTCGTCCAGGAGATGCACTACCATGACCAGTGTCGTTATTGCGACTGTTGTTCATTCCCGAAGATGTATCCATATGTCGTTGCGACCTACGACGAGAAACCAAACCAATTCGTGATGATGGTGTAGGATCACCACTGGATCTCTCTCGATCATCTCCGCGTCTTCGTCGATGGTGTCTCTTGTCTGAACTGTCCAGCGTTTGTTTTCCTATTCCCTGTTCCTCTGCCACATCCTTCGTTTCTGCAGATGTCCTTCGGCGAGAACGACTAGTATCCATGCCTCCAGCACTCTTGCTGGAATCGTCCATTTTTGTTTACTAGTAGTTCCTGCTCCTCCTGCTGCTATGCTTAACTTGAAAGGTAGATGTTCAATTTTTTATTCTTAACTTGAAAGGTATCGATTGCCGATTATTCGTCACCTGACTAATTTGAAACCGGGGAAGTAGCAGTGCTCACTATTCTTCTTCCCTTCACTTTTTTTCACCTTCTGCTAGTGCCTGGTATCTGGTATGTACTACTATTTTCTGGCTCCAGAACTACCCATCCGACTGGTTAAAGTCGAAATTTAGTTTTGGAGGGTGCTACCTGGTAGACGACTGGAAGAATTGAATCGAGATAATCAGTAGTATCAGTTTAAAGTATTCAGGAAGATGAAAACCTACTTTTTGGTAGATAAAACAGTCGCTTAACTCGGCAGAAGGAAAATCTATCTTCTTTTCATAGACACACTCCAGTACGAGTAGTCTTTTTATCTGTCATCTGTCATCAACCTTGAAATGATCTGGGTGGGGTTATTACTAGTATCTGATGTTGCTGCCTGCTATCAGGTACGGTACCGTACTGTACCTGGTATGATCGTATCATCAAGGGGCGGGGAGGTCGCGGCAAGATTCCCTTTTGTGGGCGCGCGCGTTGGGGTCTTTTATAAATTATAATTAGGGTTATAGTCATTTGAGCCGCATGTGGCTTCCGACCCCAGCCACACAAGGAACTTATGTTTTCCGATTATTATTTTGTTATTCGATGTCATGTACTCGAGTACTACTACTACTAGCTAGTAGTCCACTACTGTAGTACGTAATCCGAGTATTAAGATAGAGTGGAACCTGACTGTACTTGCAAGTATGAAGTCATGATAGTTGATAGTGGCAACCTTAGAAAGCGGGAGAGAGCTCTGGTTCTCCTACTAACTACCTGGTCGAGCTTCGACGCTACACGAAACAAAAACACTTTAATATACTCGTACAAAGGAACCATGACTGGACGTGTTGTCCCAATTCCAAATCATGAACCCCAGTAAGGACGTAGGCAATGGCTGATTGAATGCTCTCCTAAAAAATGATAAATACAAGCTCCGTAAAGCCTTCCAGCTACTTATCTTTTCGTGGCAGCACTGGCAGCACTGACAGCCGTTGTTGCTGCTGTATTGGCGATACTGGTATCAATCATTGTGACAGTTTTAGCAGCACTGGTAGCCGTCATGGTGACGAAAAGCGAGGCTAACTCGTCCTGTGAACGCTGTTGTAGAAGTTATGTGGATGGATCCTGTACTCGTGCAAGATCGAGCGGCACTAGATTTTCGTCAGCGAAATCCTCCATTGTCAAGTTTGCATTAGAAGTGAGGCTTCGTATTTCGCCTTTGGGTGAAAGAGTGCGCTCGGCGCCATCAATCTCCTCTGGCACTTCGTGCAATCCTGCTTCTATCAAGTCTCCGATTTATCGAGAGCAGGGCGACCTTTAACTTTCCGAGCATTCCGAGGCCATGATCATCACTGGAATTGACTGAGAGACCAGCAGCGACACGCACATTTGCTCGCATGTCAAATACAGGCTCTTACTCCACGCGAAGCTCCTTAAGCATAATGTAAATTATGAAAGCGATTTATTCTTTTCTAATTCAAAAAAAGACAGTTGTGGCGACAGCCAAAATACTATTTTCGACAAGGGAGCGCAGCATGAGGAAAATGTATACACGCACCCGGTACTGAGAGCATGGACCAACGCGATGCTGAGTTATTATTTTACTTAAATTCCACGCAGAAGACCATTATTTAGCAAAATCTTTAGCATAATCTTCCTGTGCAACACTTGATGATGATGGATGCACAGACCCAAAGAAAAAGAGGCCTCCGCTCGACTGCCCGCCCCAAGTGAACATTTATTAATCAAAAAATTGCTTGCGTGCTTGCGCCTATCGCGGTCGTACTAGAGAGGGAGAGCAAGGTAGCATGGCACTGAGCAAGGGAACTGGTGCCAGTAGTCTAGCTCAGCAAAAAAGTCGAATAAGTAGCATACCGGTATGTAGTTTTCAAGCACACTTTTGCCAATCATTAAAAAATACACTACTACTGTACGTGATATTTTCAACGAAACATACAGTACTCTCTTGCTAGTTACCAGGTACTGCTGTACCTGGTACCTGGTGGTAGTACTACCAGTACCAGGTACTAAAGTACCGTAACCACTGACCGATGTCAGCACTGCAACAGCTCCAGGTCATCCGTACCAGTACCAGTACCACTCTACTAGTACGGTAGGTAGTAGCCAGTACGAATACTCGCGTCCTTGGGTGCTGTGGTCGCTAACCACACATTTTCAGTAACGGGAATCTTGAATCTTGGTCGCAATTTCAGTTGAATCTACTGTAGTACCAGTTACGCAATTTTCTGTTGAATCTTTGTTTGAAGGATGTTCTTTATTACCTGGTAACAAAAAACAGTCTAAAGTAGTACTGGTACTATAAATAAAACATACAATATTTTGATGGAGAATTGGAACTTAGTTAACATTGACAAAATATGAATATTCATGGACACAACTTGTTGTGAATACCTGGTATGACCAGGTACTGCTGATAGTAGTACCATACCCTGGTAGCGAACTGGTACCGATTTTAGGAATTGCTTTGGAAAGCGGCAGGAAATGAGTGGCTGTGGGTGACGCACGATAGAAAGCCAAACGAATCCTTTCTGAAACGAATCAAATAGCAAGATTCATTCGTTTCTTTTTGAGCGATAGATGGAGGCAAGGGAGTTGACACTGGTAATCACCAGCTCACTTCTCATTAAACCACAAGAAGTTGCACACAATCAAATGTTTAGCTCCAATATGCAACATCAACAAGACTATTTTGTAACCATGAACGACTGTCGATTCTTGCCAGTTGGCGTTAGTGCAAAAGGCGGAAAGGTAGAAAGGAGTAATGGGAGAGGCCTTGAGATCCCTCAATCATCCTTGTCTACCCCACAACATGCGGAGAAATATACAGGCCATCATGCCGTTGTGACACCACCATCCATTTCGACACCTGCCATTCGAGTGATTCGACGAAGACCTGCCAATGGACCATTGGATATTCCTTCTCCTGTTGCCATGGAGACCCAGAAGAAGTACTACGAGGACAGTACTTGGAGAATGTACGATCGAATTCAAAGCTCTCGGCCGATTACCCTTAAGAATAGCGTTGCCATGATGTTACCTCCGCAAGAAGCAGCCAGCTATGATATCAACTCCTGTAGGGCATATATCGTTCGCTCTAATTTGAGGCAGTCAGGAGCCGATGAACAAGACACAGAAATCGTGGGCAGCACTGATGATGGCGAACATCATCCAGAAGAGCAGGAGGAAGATGACCTCATCTTCAACCTAGAGCTTTAGCAGTGACCCTTTATACAGCGTGAAGGAGGCTGCACCCAATGCTGCGCCATCCGCACAGTTTTCAAACATATACTTCTTCTATTAAGTTAACAAGCATTGCTAGCAGTAGTATTGCTCCACTACTAGAGAATCGTCTTCAGCTACTGTACTGCGTATTGGCCCTTCTAACATCAATCACAGGTTTGACTTACATCACCAACCTCAACTCAACTTCTTGTTTTCTGATGGCAAGAACGAAGGAAATTGACAACTGCCTAGGAAATTACGGGAAGGAAATGACAGTTACCAGTGATGAGTAATGGTTATTACGTCATACATTCTGGCGAACAACTATGATTTAACGATAATCTTCTTTATATTTCTTTTCAATGAAAAAAGGTTCAGCACTTCAAGTAGGGACTGGTATCGAATGTTCTAAGTACCTGGTACTGTACCAGGTACTAGTACTACAGTGTATAGTAGGTACTACAGTAGCAGGCGCTGTCACTACCAGGTACTAGATACTACCAGGTAGTACTACATTACTAGTAGGGTCTACTAGTAAGGTAGGTACCTGGTCCTGAGTACCAGGTACTGTACTACCCTGGTACCTGGTACTAGATACTTCGAGCTCAGTACCCATTATGGTCAGGCTACCAGACGATACTGCCTCTCTACTTTTCGAGTACTAGCTAGAGTACTACCAGTACTTGCAAAAGAGATTTTATTGTTAGGGCACTTCATCTAAGAAAACGCCGACTTATTCAAACTACTTAATGCAAGAAATCGGCCAACTCAGCATTTCTAGATTTTGTGTTGTACCAGGTACATTGTACCCATCTGCCAGGCAATTTCGCTTGCTTTACGCGAGGTTCGAATCTGGGAAAAAGACCGAAAAGAAGAAGAAAAATGTCCTTGTGCAGCCGGACAGTAGTGTAGTACCTGGTAGTATCTACTGGTAGCGAGTGCGAGTAGACCTCAGTCTCGAAAGATTAGTCGAAAGGGGGCTTCCCATCTAAACTGAAAAGGTCACAACTTTTAAAGGATTCCCCCTTCCAAAGACGACTGGAAGATATTTTTGTGGCAACAAATCCAATTTGCTTCGCATACCATTATTATATGAATCAATATTTTCAGCTCGCCATAGACTAATTGAATTCAATGAAAGATAACATGATATTAAGAACTGCAAAAGTGGTATGGATTATTTTGTTGTCTATAACTGCCACCGCTAGGGTCGAAGCGGATATTTTAGGAGAATTCGAATTGGTTGATTGGTCGGACCTTTGGAACTCCAAAAAGCAAGATTGGAACCCTTTACGAGCTTGTCAGGGAGATTGCAACTTTTTGTTTGGTAATAAGTACTGCCAGGATGGTTTCGAGTGCAGGGAAGGTACTAGTTTCTTGGGGCAAGAGTCGTGTAATGGAACCGCAATCGCGGGAAGCTCGTATTGTGTGCCAATATCCTCCAACGCGAACTTGGGTACTCATAGCGATGGTGGAGAAAATACGTCTACCCCTGCTTTTGAAATGGTGGATTGGAATGATTACTGGAATGGAGATATTCAAGACTGGAATCCGATTGGACTCTGTTTGGGTGACTGCGGAGATAAGAGTCAATATTGCAAAGAAGGTCTAGAGTGCAGGTCGGCCATTGGAGTTTCTGCTCCTTGTAGTGGTGAAGCGGAAGAGGGTATTTTTTATTGTCTTCCAGCTTCTGATTTCGCCGATGATGAAGACATGGACGGAAACTGCCAGCACGTTTTGGAATTTCAGCTACTTACTTCTTGGAGTTGGGATGAAGATTACGAGGATTGGAGTCCTGCTGGTCTCTGCATGGGCGACTGTCAAGGAGATTTGTTTGGTGATAAGTATTGTCAAGCGGACCTAACATGTATCCTAGCTACGGAAGAACAAACGCATCCTATATGTGGCAACAATGCCTTGGAAGGTGTCTATTATTGTCTTGCAAGATCGGACAGCAACGGTGACAGTGCTTTGACAGTCGAGGAAATTGTGAATTCCCAAGTCAGCAATTCAACGTTTTCCAATTTTTCTGCGATACCATATCTGCTGGTGGAGCCCATTCCACCAGACTTTGCTAGCACCTATGCTCTGCCATTCAAAATCAAATGGGAAATGTCAATTGGCGGGACAAACGCCGATATTTTCACTGATCGAGAACCTACCGAAGATGAGTATAAAGGCATGGCGCAAGTTACGAGCAATTGGTTTACCAGTGAAATCACCCAGTTGTATGCCAAGAATAAATCGGTGTTTACGTTAAATACATTTGCAGTGGTCGAGGAGGACCAACCTCCAAGCTGGGAACCCAGTCTTGTTCCTTACCCTATTCACTCCATTTACCACAAATGCTATGCTGTGTTCAATTCGAACTCTTTGGACGATGTACCCACACCTCCGAGCTTGTTGCACCAAGACTTAGTAAATTATTTTGATATTACTGGATACATCACGGACTACCTGCAGAATGCAGCTCCGGAAAACAGCGTCTTTCGGCATATCAATGTGGTCAACTACACATCATTCACATAATACATCAAACAAATAGAAGAGATCTGTCTAAGAGCTCTACAGCAGCTACTGTAGGTCCTTCAGTATCAATAGCAGCCATTATTATTATTGCATTTCTCCATGATTCCGTTTTGCAGTAAGGATTTCGGTAAGAGAAAGTGCGCTACCGAGTCTATAATACGGTACAGTACTCTACTTTGTGCTCCTCGTACTACTACTAGCTAGAGAAGTCTAGTCGCCATCACTATCGTACCAGGTACCGTCCTGTCCATATTGCACTACGCTAAAAACCAGGGGTTTTAGAGTGTTCAAATATATATTATGAGATTAGAACTAAAGTAATCTGAGTTGTAATCTCAGAGGCGCAGATCTTCGCAGG
>Ga0210036_1001525_pt1 | contig 25895 bp, 16 predicted proteins | sample CryGeymeta201515_FD_185469 | JGI IMG/M metagenome (GOLD analysis project Ga0210036, IMG submission 185469) | Groundwater microbial communities from Crystal Geyser aquifers in Utah, USA - Crystal Geyser metaG 2015-15 (SPAdes) (version 2) | ecosystem: Environmental > Aquatic > Deep subsurface >...
GCTGCTGTTGCTGCTGTTGCTGCTGCTGCTGCTGCTGCTGCTGCTGCTGCTGCTGCTGCTGCTGGTTGCTGCTATTGACCATTCTTTTTCTCTACAGCAAACTGTTGATTGTATGTTCGTTCACGGCTCTTCTTTTCTTCTTTCTTTCTGAAGGTAGTAATAATTATTGTTTCCATCGATCATTGAGGATTATTATTTTTATCAAGTTGGTTGACTTTGACTTGATGGATTGATGTTTTGATGCCTTGTGTTCTATCTCCGACTAAGCTACCTGGTACCAGGTAAGTGCACACAGCCTTGGCAGAATATTCGCGACCTCCAATTAAAGAAAATGATGATTTCATGATGACGGAAGTGACTTGTTTTGTTCTTCTCCTGCCACGATCCAGTTTCGGATAATAAACAGTACCTGGTAAGGTGCGTCTACTCGTACCATGCGACAGTAGTAGTAGTCTACAGTAGTACTACTAGCTAGCTAGCTAGCTAGCTAGTAGAGTAGCTAGTGGTACAGTCTTCTAGTACTACTCGAGTACCACTCTAGACTACTACGTAGCTAGTACGTAGCTATTAGTACCGTACGTCATGGCTGCTTCTTACTTGGTAACATATTACGTACTACTACTAGTGCTACCTTAGCTCCTACCAGTACTGTACGGTACTGGTACTACTAGTACCTTACGTTACTACTCTCAAGAAGAGGCATCACCAGCAAGGACACAAAAAGCGAAGCGACCATTCATTTAGACACCCGGGGCAACAATAATAGTCTGGCCGGAGAAGTGAATGAATAGGCACAAGAAACAACCTACTACGTAGCTAGTAGCTAGACTACTGAGTACAACGCACATCATCATACGACTCCACAACTCATCACTGTGAACTCTCTACTCCTCTAGACTAGTGAAACCAAATCCACATTATCATTCTTACGATTTAATCTCACCACACCACCACAGCAACAACAAGCAACAACAACAACAACAAGCAATAACACTGACAAAATCATGGGTCGTTACAGTTCCGTCCAGGCATATGCCGACAACAATTCCAATATGCGGGCTGTGACGTACGAACAGGCCACGGGTTCTGCCGAAGTGAAAAAGGGTGTAACGGCTGTCAAGGCAGAAAAGGTATCCAATCCCTACGGTTCTACAGCAGGTGCGGGCAGTGGAGAATTTCACGTGTACCGGCACGCACGATCACGGGAAATGGAACGATGGGATGCCATCGATCGACAAGAAAAACAACAGCAAGAAGAAATGGAATTTGCCAATGCATTACGACAGGCCGACGAAGAAGTCTTGTCGAAAGCAGAAAAGAATCGACGCAAACGACAACGACAAAAGGAAGCCAAATTGAGAAAGAAAAACTTAGAATTATCGGGTGTCGCAACAGCAGCGACAGCGACAGTCGTAGTGGCTTCAGAGGCTGGTACAAAGAACGGCACAACGGAAGAAGACGAAGAGTTTAGTTACGAGCCGAGGAAGGAGAAGAAAGGCGACACGGATGAGCACGATTCCAAACCACCAGCCATTGACATACCGAATGATGGATCATTTTTGGAACGAATGAAGCAACAATTAGCAGCAGCAGGAACAGGAACAGTGGAAGAGAAAAAGGGGGATAACGATCAAGAAGAGACAGAACCTCTCCGAAAGAAGCAGGCGACATAGCAGCACAAAATCAAAAGCTCCGGGTTCCGGGTTGACGTGGAAGCGCTGGCACCTATCGTGCTTGTTTGTCGCTCACGCTGTTGGAGTTCTGTACTTCAAATAATTGTGATTTTGTACAATGTTAAGTGAATTTATTTTTAGCATTTTCTATCCACGCGTAGTATACATTGTTAGCAATAAATTGTGCTCCAGTAGTGATCCTTTATTAAGATCTATCAGAGTGAGCATTTCGACCAAATAAGTAGCAGTAGCCATCCTTGAGCGTTTCATGACTCTGTCGATCAACGTAAGTTGCTACTGTTGATAACGTCACTCGTTTTTAGTCATCATATTCTCTAATTGGCAACCTCCAACAACCAGCCTTGTTCTATAGCGTACGTATTGAGCAAGTCAAACATGGCAAGGGTAACACCAAATTGAGGAACACTTCGTACCACGCGCTCAAGCCAACCACTGAAAAGAACTGCGGGTCCTTCCGTTTGAACAAGGTCGTCCAAGACTCCCAAAAAGGACACATCAGAAAGCGAGATACAGGCTTGCACCGCCAGTTGACCGGACGGTGATACTACTTGTACGTTGACAGGCTGTTGTTGTTGTTGTTGTTGTTGTTGTTGTTGAATCGTTTTTTCATTGTTGTCGGCTTGAATACTTGCCAAAAATGTTTGTTCGATTGCCGAGTCTGGGTACGTCTCTACCTGAACAACGCAATTCTGTGCTTGTTGCAATCTTGTCTTTACAACATCGGCGGGAGTGGACAGTAGAGCAGCTGGCCCTGCCGCAAAGCTTCCTGCCAATAGGTTGGCCCAAAACACTGCCGATTCTCCGGGTACCACCATGACCGTCATGGCAGCAGCCAGCAGTGCTACTTTCAGATGGGCGTAGAGTGGAAACAAAATGGCTGAAAAGATGACATCTCTCGCGATACAGGCACCCACACCTTGATATAAATCTGGTACTCCTTGTATTTGTGCAAACACGTCCTTAACGCTCATTTGCGATGTCTGGAGCTTCAACTTGACAACCTCTAATGGGTTGGTTACCAAGACTTGCATCATGCCAGCAAAGCCTCCCGCTGCCATTTCTCCTGCGATTGGCATGTAACCAAAGTGGCTCATTACGATGCCTCGCATCATCGAATTAGCACTCAGTTTGATCGTCTTCTCGGGAGCAATGCCAATAACGTTAATCCACAATCCCTTGTACAATGCAAATGGACCATTGGGCGACGTCCGAACGATATCGACGGCAGCATCAAACCCTCCTTTATATTTGTGTCGTCCTTCTTCGGTTTGCAATTGAGATTTTACAAAATCAATAGGATACGCAGCAATGGCACCGGTACTGCCTGCAATCGCACCGACGGCGGTATGGACCAAGGCAGGAGGGAGAACCAATGCATCAGTGGTGATCAGATGAACGACCAGTGCCAGGGAAAGACAGATGAAACAACAATAATAATAATAAGAGAAGAAAGGAGAACGAGAAATCATCTTGGCGATTCTTTTCTTCGATGTTCGAGAGATTTGGTACCGGCAGGGGAGAGAGGTCTGCAACAAATTAAATGATGAAGGACCAAAAGAACAAAAAGAATGGAGACAGGAGGACCAAATTAATGGTACTCTGTGAACCCCCCCGAGTGATAATAATATATATTATTATTGTCTTTTGCAGGAGTTGGTTGTTTTTGTTCACTTTCGCAATGTTACTGTGAATGGAAAAATTTTGGTGGGAGAGCATGCAGGAAATTAGGCAATCACAGTTGAAATTTTTTGAGAACTGAATTTTCCTCATCTCCCATGGTCAGATGTCATTTCGGGCAACGTGGCAGAAGTAGTCTATTGTCTACTAGTAGCTACTCGTACTCTAGCTAGTAGTACGGTAGCAAGTAGTAGTAGTGGCATCAAAGTTGATGTCAGAATTAGAATTTGAGAAGCTCCCGCTAGCTAGTAGTAGCAACAGACACTACTACTCTACCCGGTAGGAGTACTAATAGTAGTACTATTAGTAATTAGGCTTATCGCTAGTCTACTAGTAGTAGACTTTCTGGTAGTAGTATTTGTGAGAAGAAGTTCCTGTAGGACAGGCATTTTTATGGTTGCTTTTAACTAATTGCAACTGGTGGTGGTGGTGCTGCTCAAACACAGGGGGAGAGAGAGATCCAGTAGAAAGGAAGGGACTGGTGCGTGTTACTTTTACTTGCCAAGTTCAATTTGTAGACGTGTCAAATGTGGATAGTTATATCAGTGTTCTACTAGGTACGGTACTGTGGGTTGCAGCATGCTATTTACTAGTCACGAGAAGGTAGAACGCTTCCAATCACTCCATCTCCAAGGTATTTCAGGTACGGAGGAGGAATAGTGACCGCATCTTTACTTGCTACGACTGCTGCTGCTGCTGCAGTGCTTCGCACTTGTTGGGGTTGGAACAAATATTGCTTGGCGTTCCAGTAGTATGGATGCACACAGGCTCCAATAACCTCCGCAAAAACCACAGCATGCTGCTGTTGACTGGTAGTAGCAGAAGTGGTAGTAGTAGTAGTAGCAGTCGTTGGACGCCTTTCCACTTTTATTTCGCATACCTGGCATTCCATGTGCGCAACACAGCCACGAGGAACTTGCATTGCCGTGGTGTCCTTCACGTCGCCAACAACTGCTGTTCTTCTCGTTGTTATGAAATCCCTACAAGTAGCAAGCGTACGAGGACTGATATTTGTTACTGTGCTCGTCTTTGCTTGCTCATCGTCGTATGTCATACATTGACGTATCAGGTCTTCCAACCCGTGAACTGGTACCGACAAATGAAACTGTATTGGTTTGCCTTTGTCTGCAGGCTCCTCGTTTGCGCTCGTACTAGTACTAGTAGTTGTAGTAGTAGACACCAACAACTTGAGAGCCAAACTCTGCTTCATACCAAACATGAATCGTCCAAAATTGTTGGTAGCAGTCAAATGTGCCACTACCAGAGGCATTTGTCCTCCTCGAATATCGGAGCTGTCGGTATCGAGAGTCATGAAACAGAGAGGATTTGTGTACAGCAAGCGACTAAATTGTTTTGGTTCTGCAAGTCTTGTCCAAGGGGGAGTTTGAGCGGTATCGACAAAACCAGCAGATAATAATGTGGTCTCGGAAGGAATCATGCGAGTGTGTCCAAATTGTCGTGATCCGAAGAATGCAAAGTACGGGTAAGAATTGTTGCCAAAAACACGCCTCGTAGCATCCCAAAACGATTCTCGTACAAAGGCACGCGTTATTTCGGCGACAATAAAGTGGTGGTCATTATCAATACTGCAGGTGTCTTCCATGGTAAGTATTTGACATTCTAAATGCGCAACAGTTCCCTCAATAAAAAAAAAACAGCCCTCGCTGTTGTCGTCGTCGTCGTCGTCTTCAGTAGTGTGCTTAAATTTGCCACCCACGCCTGTACGTTGCAGGGACGGAATTCCTAGAGGAAATTTATTTTTTCTTTTTCGTTTCTGATGAGCCTGTTTGTTTTTCGATTGTTCATCGTCACTGTTGTTGGTTTTATTTTTATTATTCAATACCGCATCTTGGTGGGCGTCACTTGTTTGGTCGTGATCGCAAGGAAACTTACTTCGTCCCCATCCTCCCGAAATACTTCCCACTTGTGGCAACATTTCTTCCATATTATGATAATTTATTGTTCTTGTTATTGCGTCACTACTGCTCGTACTACTACTTCTAGTAGTAGTAGACGCAGTAGTAGTTGTAGGAATGGACAATCCAAATTGTTTTGAAACGTTTGTTCGTAATACGGATGCCGTGTGCCTCCGCTTGTTCATGCTGAGCAAAATCCGTCCACTATCAGGATCGGCAGGTATCAGCCACGAAATTACCATTACATTGTGTTTCGGGAAATTGGTTGTGGTTGCTGTCGTTGCTGTCGTTGTTGTTGTGGTTGTTGCTGTGTCATTATCATCTCGGAGGGTCGTCAAAAAACAAACTGGGCAACCATATATTAGACGACTTCTGTCAACTGGATTCTTGAGTTCTATCCATGAGTCCATCTATTTCTATGGTGGCGGTGTGGTGTTGTTCACAAAATAGTATAGGAGGAGACGGTGTTCGATCTCGAACGAATATAGAATATACAGCAATCGTATCATACATAAGCAATAAGAACGAAAACAAAAAAAGATTTTTAATATCCCTAGCCTTAATAAAACATGTCAGTTGGAAGACAATGAATCGTGCGTATCACACAAAAACCTACCCGCTTCAAAGAGCACCTCTCTTGCTCTCGATTTTGTTGCCATATCATGCACTCGTCTCGTCGAGTACATTACCTTCGTTCAACTGAAGGACAGCAACTTAGCTCTACTCTCTAGCTAGCTAGCTAGGCTAGCTTCTTTGGTTTTTATTACTACTAGCTAGTAGTAGTGCTGCACATAAAGCAAAATTCACAGACACAACAAACAATGACCAGGCCATTGGTAGTAGATCCTCGTCGAAAAGATCGCGTTGTTAGGCAGCAGCGATGGTGGACAATTATGTTTCTACTTTTACCATGCTATGCCTTCCTTCGATTGCAATTGGGCATTACTGAATTGAATGTAGCGGGCTTGTTGATCAATTCTTCTGACTTTGAGATACCAAATAATCATAATACTCCAAGAAAAAGTCGCTACCTGTCGGCCTCCGAGCAGCCAGAACAACAACAACAACAACAACAACAACAACATGAAGGAGAAGAGCATTTACCAAAGCACAGTGACCGTTTTGCAACGGATAATGAATTTATGAAGATCAATCCGAAAGAATCATCTGATGTTATTGTTCCTTCCTTGAAAGCGGAGGCAGCCAAAACAGGATTTACATCCAGTGCTACTATTTCACAAGAGCAACGCGACAACTTCCGACGGCGAACAATGGATAATGGCACACGAAAAAGAAGAAGAAAACGACGACAATTGGATAACGAGGATACAGTACTTGCTACTTTAACACCCATCTTGAGTGACAAGAATGATTCCACTCGTAGGAACGATAATGATGATGATCATCATCTCCATCATCGCGAAGCGGCAGATGACGACGAAGCAGATGACGATGACGGTGTCAGTCAAGTAGAAGAGGAGGAAACTTCTCAGGAATACAAACAGAGGAAGAACAAGATGCAATGGCGAAAAGAACAAATTCGGAAACAGAAAGAAGCTCATCGCATCAAATTGGCCAAAGAGGCCAAAGTTGCTGCTCCAGATGGATTTGAAGACTTTTCCTACGTTCCTGTTGGCAAGTACGCGTCACGTGATTTGGTCAAGCGTGCTGTAATTGCTACTGCTACTACTACTGGCAACAATTCTACGTTGGTGGCGAATAATAGTCCTTATGCATATGCCTTTGTTATGGGAGGTGTGAACGAACAAGATGATAACTACCTTGGTATGCTTTACAATGTACTCATTGCTGCATATATTTTGGACAAGGAAGGATCATCGGCGGATATTGTCATGTACGTGCAAATGTCATGTAATTCCGAATTGACCGAATTGCCAGCCGAAGATCAACGACTGTTGGAAGCGGTCAAAGTTAAGGTACGATACTTGCCCAAACCACAAGTCGAAAACTTCCATCAAATTATTATGCAAAAAATGGTTGTTTTGGATTTGGTAGAGTACAAGCGTGTCCTCTTTTTGGATACCGACGTCATGCCGTTTTGTAATTTGGATTACGTCTTTGAACTAAGCGACGGTCCAAAACCAATACTGAAGCAGAACCTAATTATCGCCCTTAGTGGATCGCCCGCTAATGCTGGATTTTGGATGGTAAGTCCCAAACCAGGTGAATTGCAAAAGCTCCAAAAAATTGTTGCCAAACAACAAGAGAAGGCCAAGAAACTTCCGTACCCACACTTTAATGAAAGGGAAGGATGGGGTCATGTTATTCGACCGCCCGACAAGTGGTGGACTATTAATCATCGATATGAACGAAGAGTGTGGAAATTCGTAGGATCTCATGCCGGTATGTACAACATTGATTCGGATTTTGTGCGGTCTACCTGTTCAAAGACATGATAGAGTAAAAATGTAATGTTTGCTCATCTACTTTTTTTTTTTTTTGCTGTTGACTGTGCGCAGACCAAGGCCTTCTGTATCACTGGGTGAAGTATGTCAAGCGAAGTGTGTCCATTGTATCTGGAGTGGAAGTCGACAACTATGGCCCCAAGAATACACGTGATAGAATTCAGCTGGAGAAGACTCTCAAAAATCCATTTGATCAGTTCACCTGCCTTCCCGAGAAATATGAGAACACATTTGGTGAATCACTTACCCCCGATGCTCAAGGTATGGCACCCTACCGAGATTTCGTCCATTTTTTGGGCGGAAAGAAACCCTGGAAGAAGCATGCGTCTGCACCGGTTACTACCAATACCGAGTCGGCGACTCCAGACCAGTACTGGTTCTTTATGCTGCGCTTACTCAACAAAGAATTTAACATGGGGATTGATTTCGATAACTGGGAAAGAATCAAGAGTCCTCTTGGGTCTTTGCCAAAAAAGGACCTCATGGTCGAGCTTATGCAAGCCAACCAGACTCTCTTACAATCATAAGATGCAACTAGAAAAAGTTATCACTACTGCAAATGATGGCTATGGTACTGTTTATTATGATGGCGTGGATTTCCGTTTTGCGTTCGCTTTGGCCAACGCTTGGAGGGCCCGCATCTTACTTTGTATTTCTTTGAGCTTCGCAAATGCACTATCCAGTGTCTCAACATTTGGAGCGCGATGGGACCTGGTTAGTCGTTGTGGAGCTTCGTCTGAATGCTGTTCGCCAAAATTTGCCGGTGTTTCCGTCGTGCTCAGTAGCATTCGAAGGCTTGCAATTTTTTCTTGAATCCGATCAAATCCCTGACAAGCCTCGTCGATTTTTGCCGAGCGCGGTGAGCGAGAAGATATTCGATGGCAACCGCTCTTGAGAGTTATCGTCGGTTTGTGCACAGATCTGCTCGAAACCGGCCCTACGGTTGATGCTGCATTCAAAGTGTCACGAGCAGCTAGTGGTTGCGCGGCGATCAAAAGATCAGGAGCAGTTAGAGTCTCCTTGGGTGCAGTCCACGAAGATGCAATAGTAGACTCGTCTGCCACAGAACTTGTATCGTTTGTAGAAGGTACCGTTTTCACCGGCACAGCACTAAAAGACGGAGGATCTGCTCGTCCGATCCGTATTTGTGGGGGGTCGCGGTTGCTTCGGAAGTCTTCCAAGTGTTTATTGTTGGCTCGGTCGATTGATTTTTGCAATTGCCGCAGCCGAGAGTCTTTGGAGCTTACAGTAGTCTCTGGTTGCTCGGCAGCTTCGGGTGGCTCAATTATATCTAGTGGCTCGTGTGTAAGCGCTTCACCTTTCTCCTTGTCCTCCTCAATAGAACACTCCGTCTCTTCAAAGGATTTTGGGCTGTCGTCTGCCGGCTGTTCTTCCACGGCAAAAGAAGAGAGAGAGTTCCCCAGTGCCATTTGTGCAAATTCCTCGTACGAAATTTTACCATCGCCATCTTTGTCGACCTGAGAAATATATTTGTTCAAAGCTTTCAGGTCCTTTTCGTTTTCGGTCAGCGAAAGCATTTGGGCAAGTTCATCGAGCGAAATGTCGCCGCTACCGTCCTGGTCAAAGATACCGAAAGCTTTCTTCAAGTTTTTGCTGCTTAAAAGGTCTTTTTTATCCATAGCCCCAAAGAGAAACTGAGAATACCCTAGTTCGCCGTTGCCATCAGCATCAACATGCTTGAAAATAGCGTCAATCTCGTCGTCCGTGAGCCCTCGTTCAAAGAATTTCTCATAACCATACTTCACCTCATCTCGATTCAGCGTTCCATCGTTGTTGGTGTCAATAGCGCGATAGACATCATCAATCTTCTCTTTCTCTTCTTTTCCCATCAGCTGTGAAGCAATGAACGCACAGGTTGCAACTCTCAACTTGGATTTTGCATCAAATTTCTCGAGATTGGTCAGAGCGTTGACTGTATGCTTTCGATCGTCCACAGACATTGTTCTATTAGCCTTCTTAATGACCCAAGGATGTCGCAAAGCTTCTGCAGCAGTGGGTCTAACATGCTGATCCCACGTAAGGAGCGTCTTGACAAAATCTAGGGCATTCTCACTCAGTGCCTCCCAAATAGGATCGTCATAGGATATATTTCCTTTAACGATGTTGTGAAAGGTTTCTTCGTCACTGGCGCCTTTCAATGGCTGCTTGCCAGTCAGCAGCAGAAACGCAATGACTCCGCAGGACCAGATATCACATTTGTGACCGTAGTTCTGTCCTAGAACGTCGGGGGCCATGTACGCCATTGTACCTGTGATTTCCGTCAGCTTTTCGGTCGGAGGCGCGACGATTGCCTCGCCAAAGTCAATTACTTTCAAATTCTCCATCCTTTTGTCCTCTTCCAACAGAATATCTTTGCATCAGATCAAGAAAGAAAAAAGGATGAGTCGGGGACACAATGAATAACGAAGACATTGTTTCATACAGGTAGCAATAAGGAGACTCACTGCCGGGTTTCAAGTCGCGGTGGATGACGTTGTTCTTGTGGCAATAGTTGACGCAGACCAAAATCTGCTTCAAGAGAACAGCAGCGTCTCTCTCTTCAAACTGTCCTCTTTTTTTCAATTCTCGGTGCAGGTCCCCCCCTTTGCTCACACCTGTAACAATATAGTAATGACGCTTGTCTTCAAAAAGCTTACAAGTAAGATAAAAAGATATGATTAGAAACCTTCGTGTAAGTGCTTGGGCCGCCCGCGTTCTTCGTCACGTATTCGTACCTCTGTAAGTATTGAGCGTAAAAAGAGAATGAGAAGTAATACCACGAGGAATCAATCTAAGCGACAAAAGAAAGAGCCTGCGCCCTCAGGCCTATAGCATGAATGCACGAGAACAGACTCACCGTGCATCCGAATAATATTTGGATGGTCCAATTCCTTGAGAATGTGAAATTCTTTCAGCATCAATTCATTTTTCTCTTTGTTTTTCTTCGACTTTTTTAGCTCCTTTACAGCTCTTATTGTGTCCGTTTCCTTGTGTATTGCCGAACAGACTACACCATAACTCCCTTTAAAGACGAAAAAGTATTTGGCAAGTTAGATCATTGCCCAGCACCAACCATTGCCCCACTATTGCTCAAGCAGACACAAACCTTTTGCAATGAAATCGATGATTTCATAATGTTCAGTGAGAGCACCGAGTCGATGAGAAACAAAACTACTAGCACTGATCTTGACACTGTGGCTGTCGGCAGTTGCCATGTCGTCCATATCTGAATGATCGTCCAATTCGAATTTATCAGAAATAGAAATACCCATTTCCTCGGGATCTTCCGAACCTGACTCCGACTTGGATGCCAGCTTTTTTTCATCGGAACTCTGTTCTCTCGTGGCGATACGCTTGACGATAGTAGCTGGAAAACCTGCGAGGGTAAGAAATTTTTCTAAGGAGATTTCTTCGCCGTCTTCGAATTCAGCAACAATACTCTTCACTGTCGTTTTCTCGAGGGCCAGATCGAGCTTCAGTAAAGTCTTGAGATCTTGCTTACTGATGAGATCAGATGTATCCTTGCCAAATAATTCAAATGCTCTCAACAACTCCGCTTTACCTAAGAGTCCTTTCATATCTAACACACTGTAGATAAATTCGGAGAACATAACGCCCTTTGAGCCATCTGCATCGACGTTCTTTAATGTTTCATTGAGCTGCTCGCGATTTAAGTCAATGCCCAACACTTTGCAGAAAGCTGAAGTGGCTTCATCGACAGAAAGGCGTCCGTCCAATTTCGTAACCGCGCAAAATTCCTCCTTAGCTTTGGCTGCTTCACCCTTGGGCAACAGCTTGGTTGCAACAAAGCTGCAGGCAGCAAACTTGAGCCTAGTAAGAGGGTCCAATACTTGCTGGTCCTTTTCTTCCGTCTTTGAATCAAGTGTTGTAGAGCTTTTTGCGGGCGATTTGATTGTCCTGCTTGTACCACCGCTTACAATCCACGGGTGCTTCAATGCCTCGACTGCAGTAGGACGTGCTTTTTCATCCCATGTGAGTAGCTTTTGAGTAAAATCTTTAGCGTCGTTAGAGATAGCATCCCATGCAGGATCAGAGAAAGTATAATTTGCTTCTACTATATTGTTGAATGTGTCCTCGTTCGTAGCCCCTTTGAATGGCTGGTGCCCTGACAGGACAAGGAAGAGCAGTACACCGCAGGACCATACGTCGGCTTTTGGACCGTACGACATGCTTAGTACTTCTGGAGCCTAAACAGTGCAGTAAAAAGTAAAACAAAACAGTGAGTCGATTTCAGCATGAGGGGAGAGCACCAACAAGTCTCTTGGTCCTTACCATATAATTTGCAGTCCCCACCATTTCAGACAATCTCTCCTTGTCTGCACAATGAGCTGCAATACCAAAACCAGTGACGCGAATTTGTTCTACGTCTTGAGTCAATATATCTGCGAAGTTTCAAGTTAGACTACTCTGTAAGCGCTATCGAATACAGTAAGAACGAATGCACAGGGAGAAGACTGGCAAAACTTACTCCCAGGTTTGATATCCCTGTGAACGATTCCTTCTCCGTGGACATATGAAAGACAGTCGAGTACTTGCTTTATGAGCTCTGCAGCTCTTTCTTCCGAGTAAAGTCCCGTATTCATCAATTCTTCCCTCAGGTCTCCTCCTTTGTACAAGTCAGTGACCAAAAAATAGTACCTTTCATTTTCAAATAACTGTTAAATATTGAGCAAAAGTGAGTGAATAATATGTAGTGGGAAAGAGTAGATAAACAATAGTGACTCAGTTGCTGGACACACCTCTGTTGTCGTTTATATGGGAAGGTCGATTTCAACAAGTAGAAAGACGTGAGATACAGAATTTTAAAATAGCAAAAGCAACCTGTGCAATATCCCGTGTACCGCACCATCAAGATTGACGAGGCCCTTATGGTTGAGCTCTTTAAGGATTTCAAACTCATTAAGAACCAATGCATTGTAGGCGTCGTTTTCTGGGCCTTTTTTCATTTCTTTTGCAGCTCGGATTTTGCCCGTATCTTTGTTCCTGGCAGAATATACACTGGCATGTTGCTCTTTTGTAATCAAGTCTTGAATGCTATAATAATCCATGACGTTACCGGTTAGCTTTCGAGCGAAACGTCTTGTAGTTGGTTCGCCGCGATCAGAAACACCTACGCCACTAGACGAGTCATCGTCGTCAGATACCACTTGCTGCTTATTCTTGCCATTTTCTGCCTTGGTTTCGATTTTTTTCTTTGTTGACTCGTCACTACTTCCCCCTTCGCTTTCCTCGTCACTCTTGCCATTTTCTGCCTCGGTTTCCGATTTTTGCTTTGTTGACTCGTCACTACTTTCCTCTTCACTTTCCTCGTCATTAGTGCCACTTTCCTCTTCACTTTCACTTTCCTCGCCGCTCTCGCTGTCATCTGGTTCACCCTTCGTGGCTGCATTGATTTCTTTTTTGAGCTCTTCGGTCGACTCGTCGCTATTGCTGTTGTCGATGTTGCTGTTGTTATCTCCCTTTAACGAATTTTCTTCTGCACTTGATACTGCTGCAGTTGTTTCGTCCTTGGAAGAGCCGTCATCCTTTCCTTGCGGTGCATTGTCGTCCGCCGATGTTGTTCTGGTTGCAACATCAGGCTTAGTAGAATCCTGTTCTCCTTCCTCCTCCGAATCGAAATGGGAGCCATCAGAATCACTTCCATCTTTTTTTGAATATCCAGAATATCTCGAGTTGTCGTCGTCGTCATCACTCTGTCCTTCTGATGACTTGTCACTGCACTCTGAAGCTGCGTCGAGCATTTCTTCGTCTTCGTGAATTGCTTCTTCTGCACTCTCTTGAGAAGACTCTTCGTTGTCATCTTCCATGTCAGGGTTGCTGCTTTGTTCTGCTGCTGACTCTTCATCACTGTGATCTGATCTGCTATGACTTGTTAAAGAAGGTTCTTCTTCTTCTTCTTCTTCTGAATTGCTAATTTCAACAACAGATTCAGCCTGTGACTCTAATTGTTCTTCTACTTCGATTTCAGCAGATTGAGGATCATCTTTCACAATAGCTTGCTCCTGAGAGTCTCCTGTTTTCTCGTCGCCAGAATGACTCTCTTTCTCACTATGAAAGTCTGCTGCTGCATCGTCCTCTGAATAGCTGTCTTCTTCACCAGGTGATTCGGAGATTATTTCATCGGCATCGGAATCACCTTCGGAACGATCTTCATCAGAGCCGCTTATTACATCGTCAGCAGCGCCAGGACGAGAGCCTGCAGTGGGCTCGTCTTCTGAAAAATTACCCTTTTCACTATCACGAGAGACGTTTGTTGCTTCGTCAGCAGTGTCGCTGTCTTCTTCATTATCACGGGATGTACCCGTAGCGTCGTCACCGCCATTACTGCCTTCTTCATGTATAGATCGAGACTCTTCATCGTCGGAAGAACGATCCTCTTCGTCAGAGTCACTAATAATATCATCGTCATTCGTATTTTCGCCTTCTTCGCTTCCATTACTTGATTCGCCGCCCGTTTCTTCTTGACTGGAATACTGCGACCCTTCTTCACCTCGACTAGAATATTGCGATCCTTCTTCACCTTGACTGGAATACTCAGATGCCCTTTCGTCGTCACTGCCACTGCCACTGTAGTAAGAAGACCCATCCTCGTTACCTTCTTCTTCCTCTTCTTCTTCTTCTTCTACTACACCTCGTCGGGCTTTACGACGATCCTCCTGATCCTCATCGTCGTGCGAACCATCATCTTCACTTTCACTAACCACCGACGACCCCTCCTCGTCCTCCTCACTGCTGTAGAGAGAAGATCCTTCGCTGTCGTCAGACATTGTTTATGATTTTTTTTAAAAGTTGTGTTTGTTTGTTTGTATGCTTGTATGCTTGTTTGTATGTTTGTATGTTGGAAGGACGTATATTCTTTATGTACGTGTACGTGTACGTGTACGTGTACGTGCGTTCGTGTATTAGATATGCAACGTATGAGTGTATTGTTATTGATATAGCAGCCGTTTTTAATCGATATTGCTTCCGGCCAACAAGAAAGCGTGAAAATGCGAGAGCTGTGACTTTTTTTCTCTCTCTCACTGCACAGCTGGTTCGAAAGGGTTTCGTGGCTGCAACTAATTTACTTTCAAATCTCGTACTTGTTATAAATCAAAGTATTATTACAACAAGATAGATTGAAGAGGAGTTGTAGTTGAGGCGAGTCGCATTAACAATAGAATGATGGGGTGTATTCGCTGTTAAAAAAAATGTCTCTTGTCGTTGAAGGAAAAATAATCGTCGAAAGTGGCCAACTTTTGGTTATGGAAGAGGTGTGAGACAAAGTACCATATTATGCACCCTAATCCTAAATGTGGTTCTTTGTTCATTGATAGACGCATAGCTGCTCATTCCAAGATTCAACGAGCCACAAATCTGCAACAGAAGTATTTTTTCGCTTCCGTATTATTGGGAGCTGTGAAGAAATTTTTGATGTACAGTACGGCAGCAAGTAGTAACCGTTCTTGTAAACCAAGTCACACAGAAAGCGAACGATTCAAGTCTCACAATCATCACGACAACAACAAAACCGTGAAGTAACAAAAATCTACCACCCAGACATGACCATAGCTACTCCTCGTACGGACGGTGGTGGTGAATGGGAAGATATTCAAAGCGAAGAAAAGCCTGTCCAACATTCGTCTCGCCAAGAAGCCATGATCGAAGATGAGCTGAAACTGCAAGATCTACAAGATGAAGAAGAACGACAAGAGCAAGTCGATGCTGCCGTTCAAGAAAATGTCCAAGATATGCTAAAGGTGGTGGAAGATTTATTGGTATTGGAGGATCATCAAAAAAGCAAAAACGGGAACATCATAGGAGGCAGTTCCGCGTCCAGTGTGGCCTCTGAGAGCGGTGGCGCTGGTGATGAAGGAATTAGCAGCTCTACCTCTACTAGTAGCACGAGAAGGGAGAGCAAATTAAAGTTACGACGACGATTGCGCGCGGCTCGCGAGAAATTGAAAAATTCTCTCAACCTCCAACATAAAGTTGTCAAGCCTGTCGCATTAGCTTCGGTCCAGGCGACGCGTCGAATTTTGACGGGCCACAAGGGCACTCGGGTTCGCGACTATGTTGTACTGCCCAAAGTGGTGCGCGTATTGGATAAATATACCTTTACTGGTGGTATCATGGGCATGCTACTGACGGAGTACATTATGCTGGAGTATCCTCACTTCTTCAAGTATTACAATCTTATCATCATGTTGCCTCTGTTGTTGCTACGCGTGGTGTTGTTCAAACGCACCAAACAACAATTCTTTCTACTGGATTACTGCTATTGGGTCAACGCATTAGGCTTTTGTTTGGCAATATTACCAAATCTACCGATTGGAAACTCCACCAATATTTTTTTGCATTGGCTGTCCCATCCCGCCACGTGCAATGTAATCGGACAAGTGTTGTTCATTTCCGCCAATGGACCCCTCTTTTTCGCCCTGATTGCTTGGAACAACTCCCTTGTCTTTCATTCCGTTGATAAGGTCACATCGACCTATGTGCATGTTTTTCCTGCCATTCTCAGTTGGTGTGAACGATGGCACACCCCCAACGGGCCCATTTATTATCCGACCTCTGACACAGACTACCCATTGACGTGGATTCAACATTTGGTTTACCCATTGTTATTTTATATTATATGGCAAGTGGTTTATTTGCTTCTCACGGAATATTGGTTCTTGCCCGTACTGGACAGCGATCCCGATCTCAGTACCTCATTGCGATATTTGGCCCGGGCACAAAAAATGAGCATCAATCGTTCTACTCTGAAATTTTGCCGTGCTATTGGCATTATGGGACCCCAAGAAACCTTTCATCCACCAACTTTGAAGGTAAAGGCCATTTTTGTGATTCTGCAAATGGTCATGACCTTGTTTACATTTTTGCCGGTGGCGCTATTTTACAATTATCAGAGTCTTCATGTGATGGCCATTTTGGGCGTTTTTTTCTTTTCGATATTGAACGGTGCACGATATTATATTCAAGTCTTTTCCAAAATATACGACAAACGGTACAGTGATGGTGGTCCAGAAGAAGAATATGTAGATACAGGTGCTGTGATGGCCGAACACAGTAGTGAACCTGACAAAAACAATGACGAAGGTAAAAAGCAGGCCTGAGTTGGAAATTGAGTACTGGTACTGCGCAGGAATCATAATTACCATTTCTGGGTACTGCACAGTTTGCTACGGTATTTTTATCAGCAGATGAGGCATACCCTGGTGGTTGAGGTGGCAGAAGCTAGGTGTAATTTCCACAAACCAGCCCTGCATGTTGGGAATAACTATTGATAGAAACATCATAATATTACACTATTATTATTATTATTATTGTACTTAATACTCTCCTCGAACATGGAATACTGTACGAAACCCATTGTCGTCCTTCTAAAAGGCTATTGCCGTAACTGTTTGCAGGTCGCACAGTAGCTCCATTTTTCACATTCACTACTTAGTACACGAGTGTGGCTGCAACCGTTTTCGTACACTTATTATGACTTTGATGTTACTGATCGATAACCCAATCGATGAAACCATGGAATACTAGCTAGTAGACAGCCATAACCTCGCTGCTGACTTACGGAGCAAGACGCCTCTAACTAATCCCACAACCTCGCCGCTGATGTATTACTAGTACGACCACTACTACCACCACCGCCGCTGTCAACACAACCACAATCCACATTATGCATCCCACCATTTCCGTGATCGAGAATTACATTCAGAGTCGCGTCAACGAATCCAAAGTATTGCAACAACGCGACAAGAATCAGTTGTTATTACACCAGAAGAACTATAAAACAACGACACGCCGCGCTTGGAGAGCCAACAAGCTGATAGCCGAGGGTTCCTTTAGTCAGGTTTTTGCTGTCCAGCCACGATTGCACACTCATGCGCAAATTGCGAGCCAGAAACAGAACGAACAACAGAGGCTCGTCTTGAAGCAAATACACCCCACTCTGGCGTCACGGAATGCTGCTGCGACCTCTACTGGTACACAGCAGAAGCAACAACGGCAAGAGATTTACGATCAAGCCACCGCAGATTTGATGCTCGAAGCTTTGTACTTGACACACGTTCAACATCCGCACATTGTCTCGGTTCATGCTATGAGTGATAGCAGTCAAGATTTCTTTGTCATTCTGGAAGAATGTCCCACTACGCTTGCTGCCAAGATTATGGAAGCCAAAGAACAACAAAAAGAATCAAACAATCATACTTTTAGTAGCGCATTCTTACGATACGTAACGCAACTGGCGTCGTCTCTGCAATATTTGCATTCGCATCGCATTATCCTGCGCGATTTGAAACCAAACAACGTTGGCATTTCCCAACAGGATGCGGTCAAGTTGATGGACTTTGGATGCTGTCGAGAGTTGCCCTCCACTGCTACTTCCACCAGCAGCGACGAATATGAGGTCTTTCATATGACACAAGTCGGTACCATAAGATATTGTGCTCCAGAAGTTCTTGTTGGAAATCCTTACAATGACAAATGCGACGTCTACGCCTTGGCACTTATTCTCTATCAACTTCAAACTCTACAAGTTCCCTACGCAAGTCTGAACACTTCCGCTGCCAGCCAACAAGATCACATCCAAAAAGTCGGGCACGGAGGGAAACGGCCCGGACTTTCACTCTATCAAGTTTGTCCAGAAATGGAACGCATCATTCGCAAATCATGGCAACGATCCTTGCAAAAACGGTGGAGCGCACAACAAGTGTACCAAGCCTTGTTGACACACACAACTACCAAAGCAACTCAAATTTCTTCCCTTTCTTTGCAATCAGAGGCTAGTACACCCTATGTAGAAGAAATAGAATAAGTACTATAACAGACGCAAAACTTTTTCTTATTATTTTGAACCCTACTGTGCCAAGTATTTTTCTAGCTGACACATGACAATCATTATTATTATTATTATTTATTTGAATTGTTTGCCGTGGCACCTCTCCTCGTTCATCATTGTTTTTGTTGACAGTTCTTGTATGTGTTCCAATTGACTTCGGGATTGGATTTTTCGAGGATTGGATCGAATTGGAATTCCAGAGCAGACTAGAATTTTAAAGATATCCTAAGTGTTTTCGTGTCTTTCGAAATATGTTCCGCAGGATGCTTCAACTTTTTTTCACCGAAGGAATTAAATCTAGGAAGATATCACAAAATTAATAATCTCCACCCAGACAAATTTTAACGTGACACATTTCATCGAAATCAAATAATAAAAATAAACTCAAAAACAAACTTTCGCCATCATGCCATCCATGTCCACCACCCGTCGTGAACAGCCTGACCGTGCTGCCAAGCAAGACACCAAAGAATTTCTCGACAAAAATGCCAAAGATATGGTCTCGGATAAGGCAGTCACCCCCAACATAAAAGAAGGGAAGAACGTTGAAACGTACAAGCCTCCTGGTAACTAAACTGGTGGAGAATGCTCTGCTGATATTGACGAAGCGGTTCCGTCCAGAAAATGTTTTTTTTTAAATAAATTCTGCACGATCGTCGATTGTTGATAAAAAATATTCCGTTGCTGAAAAGGGGAATGAGCAGGGAAGACTACATGCTATATGTAAACCATTACTATAATGAATGATCAGCAAAATAATTTGTACTATAGTAATATTTTTTGTCATTCGCAAAGAGACGGACAAAATGTGCAACAGCTCTATTGGTGTTTTGTTCTGTGAATTTTGTAGGGTTTCGATGACGATAAGAAAAAGTGTACTATTCTTCTCAAAATAATCCTAGTCAGCTAGACTACTCGAGTACATTTTCGTTTTACAGGAGGTGCGTATGAGTACATCTGCAAGTACGGTAGTAAAACTGAGCTTTTTGTCTACTACAAGTCTCTAGCAGTGATTGCTTTTATTAGCCAGAGAGGGGCTATTGGTACAAAGACAATTTTATTTGAATGACAAGTGCTTGAGTATTACAGTAGCTAGTAGGAGTAGCTACTAAAAGGACTACGGTACAGTAGTCTAGCCTTCTCTGCTAGATTGCTTTTAGTAGTCTACTAGCAGGTCTAGTATTAGACTTCTAGTAGACTACTCCACTGTAGTACGATGGTTGATACGGACATGAGACAGTCGCACCTCCTCATAAACTTAAATTACTTGACTTGTTTCTTTCCATGTTGAGATTCAGTGTGCGACTTTCCGGTGGATAGCCAGTTATCTCAATCCCTAATAATGTTTAAGAATTCTCATTGACGTATGCCCTTCGTCCGTATTTCAGCGCTCGTAGTAGTAGTAGTAGTAGAAGTAGTCTAGTAGTAGGTTCAATAATGGGTTGATCTTGAAAAAAAACACCGACAGCAAGCTACGTAAAAGGATGATATAATTATTTGTCTACTCTTAACTATTTATCAAAACCTGGTAACTGAGAAAAAAGAATCATGTTGTCTACCGCTGCCCGAACGTAAGTTAATACAGAAATTTTAGCACTCTTGACTTGTTAACTTGCATTGGGACTTTTGTCTTTCTAGAGGATTTCGGCAGTTCGACATTTTCGGGATCAGTCTCAGTATCCTCTGGTAGTGGTTCTACGAAGGGTTACGCATCAACGCATTAACTACCGATGAACGATGAAGAGTCTACCGTAGACCATCGTAGATGGAATTCAGCCTAGGCATTAATATCTGATTATCATTCATTCCGAAGCCCTGATAATAAGAGTTGAAATTGTGCATTGGCAGACCTAGGACTGTTATCCCAGTGTTTGGCGACGCACACTGGTGCTTTTTCAACTACAACATCACAATCGCTGGCATCGGCTGTATTGTTTCTCACACTTTCTTACCCTTTTTCTTTTAACTTGCAACAACAGAGCTGTAAGAGCCAGTAGAGCTGCTGCTGCTCGCTCACACCAGGCCGTAGCAGTACGAACAATGGCAAGTGATAAGAAGGACGAGAAGGAAATGCCTTTTGGTTTGGGCAAGATTTTTGGTGTTGGAGAACCGGACAACTTGATTCCCACCGACCGTGAACGCAGATCGCACAAGGGAGAACTTCCCGATTTCTTGACGCCCGAAGTCAAGAAGGATATGGACGAACTCGGCCTGGACACCATTGATGATTTGGACGAACTTGAAGAAGCCAATGTCGATGGGTACAACGATTTGGGTTTGGTTCCACCCGAGGGAACCGGAACCTACGCATCGCCAATTTTGATCCCCTCGCGACGATCCAGCCGTGTTGTAGGATACTTGGAACCACAATCTCACTCCATGATGTGGTTCACTATCCACAACGACGACAACACGTACTACATCCCTCACACTGGACTTTTCTTCAAGATGCTTCACATTCCAGACCCTGAGGCTTTTGGACACCACTAAACAAACAAGCAGTTCGTATGTGGATTGGATTTGGATATATAGTAGGTTGCGATGCATACATGTTATGCCATTGCATATTGAAAAATCCAATCTAAGCTATATTGAATGTGCAGGATGCGTGGTCTCCAATTGATAAACCTGAATTTATAAAAATTCATTTTACACATGGCGCGAGAAGCCCTCTTAGTTTCGTAGACGAGCATTTCATACAAGGCTCCTACATGCACAGCTGTAGGATCCTCCTTAGTCCGGCTTCATGGCCATCGTGATTATAAAGAATCATCCATCTCGCCATTATCGTTTCAAAAAGCTGATGAACTGACAAAAAAACTTACACACCACTAAGCGAAGCGCACGTACTACTTACTTGTTTTGGGGGTTATTCCAATAGAAGGTGCCAATAATACACTAAAAAGTCGCGCTAATTTTCTTTCATTTGGGCGCCACCGCAAAAACTGATTCTAAGTATGGCGAACGCGACGACAAGGAAGTAGGATGGCTAAATTCTTTTTTACTAGCCAGCCGCTGTTGTATCATGGTACTCTTTATGAGCTGACATCTTAGAAAAATCCTAGCTTGTTCTTATCATAGGAAATAAGCATGTTCTTTGTCTGCCTGTAATGGTTCAACATCATCTTGTGAGTCTCGCGTCCAAATCCTGACTTTTTGTATCCACCAAAGGGTGCGTGAGCGGGATAGGCATGATAACAGTTTACCCACACACGTCCGGCTTGAATGGCCCGCGGCACCTGGTAGGCTTCGTGAGTATCCCTGGTCCAAACGCCGGCACCAAGTCCATATTCAGTATGATTGGCAATAATAATGGCTTCCTCCGCCGTCTTGAACGTCGTTGCACTGGTAACAGGACCAAAGATTTCCTCCTGGAAGACGCGCATATCATTAGTTCCCGACAGGATGGTGGGCTTAATGTAGTAACCTCCACCCAATTCATCGTTGGCTGATCCACCAGTAAGGATTTTGGCCCCTTCCGACACGCCAATGTCGAGATAACTCAGAATGCGGTCATGCTGTGCCAGAGAGACCTGCGCTCCCATCATGGTTTTGGGGTCCATTGGATCACCCGTAATGATCGCCTCCGTTCGCTGAACGACCTTATCCATGAATTCATCGTAAATATCCTCCTGCACCAGCAGGCGAGAATTGCAAGTGCAGATCTCGCCTTGGTTGAGTGCAAAGAGAACCGCTCCCTCCACACACTTGTCGAGGAACTCGTCGTCCAGGTCCATTACAGAAGAAAAGAAGATGTTAGGGCTTTTCCCGCCAAGCTCCATAGTAGCTGGGATGAGGTTGTCGGCGGCTGCAGTGAGGATGGCAGCACCTGTTTGTGTGGATCCAGTGAAAGCAATCTTGGCAATGTTCTTGTTACTGGCGAGGGCGACGCCAGCCTCATTCCCAAAGCCAGTAACGACGTTCAATACACCAGGAGGAAGAATTTCTTGGATGAGCTCCATGAGAACCATAATGGAGGTTGGGGTCTGTTCTGCGGGTTTAAGAACAACGCAATTTCCGGCAGCAAGAGCAGGCGCAATCTTCCAGGTTGCCATGAGGAGGGGGAAATTCCAGGGAATGATCTGACCAACAACGCCTAGTGGTTCCTGTATGCAGAGCGACAGAGTATTACCACCGAGCTCCGAGGCTGACCCCTCTTCTGCCCGAATGACACCAGCGAAGTAGCGAAAATGGTCGATGACCAGAGGAATGTCCGCTGCCATGCTCTCACGGAGGGCTTTTCCATTGTCAATCGTTTCAATCTTAGCGAGGCGGTCGGCATTCGCCTCCACAATGTCGGCAATCTTGAGCAACATATTGGAGCGCTCAGTGACAGAAGTTTTGGACCAGCTGGAATTAAAGGCCTGGTGGGCGGCGCTAACGGCCTTGTCGATGTCTTCAGCAGTACCTTTGGCTGCTTGGATGAATGTTTCACCATCGATCGGTGTTACGTTGTCAAAGTACCCACCCTTGGACGGTTCGACGAATTCACCGTTTATGAAAAGGCCAAACTTGCTTGGGAGATCGAGAGTGGGAAGAATATTGCGAACAGATCCCGAGGACATGTACCTTTTTGCCATTCTGAATTTTGCGACGGAGCGCAAAGTTAGAAGACGGGACAAGGGCGACATATCTTGGTTAAACGACAGCGATAGTAAGGAGCAATGTGGAGAGAAAATGAGTTTTTGGGTAATATAAGTAGAGAATTTGGCCAAAGATGAACATCATCAGGCTGATGAAGCTGAACATCAGCGATCAGCGTCAATCATAAGACACTAGTCTAGTATCTACTGGAGTAATATGGATCCATGCGCTTCTTTGATTGCTTTTGTAATAAAAGGTATCTTTTTTCAATGACATCAACGAATACCGAAATGCCTCGAACCCTAATGTGTCTTGGAAAGACAAAGATTCAGAGACATCGAATCGGCGCAAGGAGATTCTTCTTCGGTCGGCGTATGTGAATCTAAATCTTGAATTTGCACACACAAGTTCAGTGTTTTGGAGTACGTTTACAAAGTAAATAATTGCATTGGGACATTCTCATGCTGTTGTTACAAATGGACAGGATGAATTTCAGTGAAAATACAATGCTAGAGTCTCTCATGTTGACGGCACAAACAGCCGAGGCTGGATTCGTCGCCGACCGCTTTATTGAGACCGATGTCCAAAGCCCGTCTCGAATTGCATTCGGCTCTTGTAATGATCAAAACCAACAGAACAACCTCTGGCCGCAAATACTTGCGAGAAGACCAACGGCTTTCGTTTGGGGAGGTGATTCTATTTACGCTGGTACGTATAGCTAAATTAAGGGAAGGTATCGTCACGACCGAGAAAATGAGGTTAAATAATGTGTGCATGTGTGCCCTCACAGTGAACATTCTTTTTTCCGAATTCAGATGTGGAGCTTCCTTTAGATTTCACCACATTTCCTCCAAAGCACGCACTGAAATGTGCCACTCCCGGTCGACTTCGCAAGCTATACAGAAAGCAGCGATCCAATCCAGGCTACAAAGACCTTATCCGATCGAATCTCACTATTTTCGGTACATATGATGGTAAGAAGAAGTGTGCTACAGAATACAATAATTTGCATTTACACGAAAGCGAATCGCAAATCTCAACCGTTTTGACCCACTTGTGTATATAAGACCACGACTATGGGTGCAACAATGCGGATCGCACCTATGCCTACAAGCAAGAGAGTGCTGAAGCCTTTGTTGACTTTATTGGTGAAGAAGGTGAATCGCCCATGTCTCGACGAGCGCGTGACGGTCATGGGGTGTATGGAGTCAAGCTGTTTGACTTTAGCCGTCCGGATGGACATCAACTTGTTCCTGATCACGAAGCAGCGCTTGATCCTGATGTTGAATGGCAGCCTTCGTCTTCCTTATCAAACAGAACAGTTGCGGTCTTTGTCTTAGACTGTCGAACGCACAAGACTCCATGGAAGACAGGACCCAGTGCATTCCAGCCGGACTATGAAGGTGATTTTCTTGGCGAACGACAATGGCGCTGGCTCGAGACGGCGCTGAGCCGTTCAAGAGCTTCTGTTAATGTGGTGTTGAATGGATTACAAGTTCACGGAGACCGCTTTCCTGATGGTAACTTAGCAGAAGCATGGGGAAAATACCCGCTAGCTCAGCAGCGGTTGTACGAAGCCATGCTTCAAAACGGCGTCGAAGCGCCCCTGTTGATTAGCGGGGATGTTCACATGTCCCAGCTCTCCCGTAAGGAGTGCCATAATCATAAAACAGGAGGTACTAGGAGTCTGGTAGAGATCACCACCTCAGGCATGACTCACTCGTGGGGCTCATCAAGCCCGCCCTTGGACGATCTGCACGCGATCCCGACATTGTACCAACAGTTTGAACGTTTCTTGGCTGGTTCATTGATGCATCTACTCCACATGGTGTGTCCCTGGACGGAACTTATGATCAGCGATGCCTCTCCCGACGATATTTCTTTGGAAAATGGCGGCGCTGAAGGTGCGACGACGGGCTTACAGTATTCCCTGGAAAAGAATTTTGGCGAGTTGGAGTTCGACTGGGATAAGCAGATGGTATCGATGAGAGTTCTAGGGGAGGATGTCGACTCGCCTCCTTTGTTGAGTGCCAAGTGGAGCATGGATCAACTTTCTGGGAGAGCGTCGACTCCAGGAAGCTCGCTGGGATTGGAAGACTTTCAACGACAGCGAGAGCTCACCAAGCTTGTGGATAATGAGTGGACATGTGCGAATCATCGAGGCGTCGTGACGGTGACTCAGCACCTCTTTGGGCATGTAACAGCTGGTATGGTCTTCTCCATACTTCTTCCGTTCCCTTTTCTCCTCCCCGCATACTTGCTTCTTGTTGTCCTTGGACGGTATGCAAGACGCTCGCAATTGTCGCGTACCAGCAAAACCGGCTTTTGTGTAAACGTGAGTAAGCAAGCCGCGTAAAACTTGTGTATCACCCTTCACAAAGATCCCCTCTGCATTGTACAGTAAAATAATACCCTGGTAGTAATTAATACTCGAAAAAATACCTTCATTTTTTGTGCAACGCGATCATTAAAATTAGGCATCCATGACAAACTGTTTCACCTCCTTCAAACAAAGATCCTGTTGTTGAAGGTACAACCAGTGACCTGCTCCTTCTACTTTTACAGCTTTGCTCTTACTTCGACCCTTTTCTTGCTCTTCCTCCAACATTTTTAGGGCCCGTCGATCATGAAACATGATGCGTTTTTCCGTTCCGTACATGTACAAGACAGGAGTCTTACATAGGTCCTTGGGCAGATGCATTCCACGGAATTCTTGTTGAATAGTTCCTTTCAGTGTGGCTTTGAACGC
>Ga0210036_1001527_pt1 | contig 25887 bp, 10 predicted proteins | sample CryGeymeta201515_FD_185469 | JGI IMG/M metagenome (GOLD analysis project Ga0210036, IMG submission 185469) | Groundwater microbial communities from Crystal Geyser aquifers in Utah, USA - Crystal Geyser metaG 2015-15 (SPAdes) (version 2) | ecosystem: Environmental > Aquatic > Deep subsurface >...
TTCTTCCCCGAAGTGGGAATAGTCGTATCTGATTTCTCCCGATGTGTTCCTGTTTCTGAGTGGGAGACGGGATGGGGCATTTCGGGTCATTCCGGTGACGTCGGATTCGGGTCTCCTTGTCTCACGTCCCCTTCGGCTGGCTCTGAATAAACAGAAAAAGAAAATTTCCCCAGCAGAATCATAGAAGGTGTGTGGCTTTATGATAGCAAATTACTGTATTTGTTACGCCACAATTTACATCACAAGAGAGTAGTTTTATGCACATCCACTGCGACATCTAAAATATAAAGCTATGGATCCAAGCTTGAGGTCGGCAGTGATGAATATGTCGCAACAGCAGCAGCAGCAGGTCGATGGCACGATTACGCAGGGCACCAACGGACAGGCGGATGGTAATGGTGATTTTGACACCAGTTTAGCTGCTGCTGCTGCTGCTACTACTATTACTACTGCTACTGCAAGTATTAGTAAGAATGCTGCTGTTCGAAGAAGGATCGATCAAATCGTTAATCCTCATTCGACCACAAAAGTTGAAGATACTGATAGGAGTCTTTTACTGTCCATCAAGAAGCAAAAGAAGCAAGAGCAGCAGCGGCACACTGAGACCGACCAATCTGCTGCTACGACAACAATAACTACTTCCAACACACACACTACTACTACTCCTTCTTCTACTACTATTCCCCAATGCAACAACAACAGCACCAGCAGCAGCAGTAGCAGCAAGAGTCGTGTTCGAAAAAAGAAACGAAAATTAGCACAAAAGTTCCAAGAAAAAATCCACGCAATTGCCCAGGAAACAATGCATACCGGATCGGTTTGCATTGTGGACTCGGCTGGATTATCGGGTATCCCCATACAATCAACAATAATGAAAACAATAGCTACTACCACTGCAACACAAGCCAGGTCCATGTCTATCATTACCAGCTGTACTCTTCCGCCAACTGAACCTGCATCATCATCATCATCATCAATCTCAAAATATAATCCTTGTGTGTCCTGTGTATTACCACGTCCATCTCCACCACCACCACCACGTCCATCACCACCATGTCCATCACAACAAACAGGTAAACAGCCATCTACCATTCCACCCGTGCTCAGAATTGTCGTGCAACCTTTGCTCGTTTTGGATTTGAACGGTATTCTCTGTCACCGCATTCGTTCCTACAAGGAACAACAACCCAAGACAGGAATATTCAAGTACCGTCCAGCATCGTTTCAAATTGCCGGAACGCCCGTTATTGTTCGTCCCTTTTTGGAACAATTTTTGTGTTATCTTAATACACACTTTTGTTTGGCCGTCTGGACATCGGCTCAATCCAAAACGGCTAAACAACTCGTGACGGCCCTATTTCCAGCAAGTGTCGCGCAAAGTCTCTTGTTTGTTTGGGGACAGTCCAAGTGCAAAGCAAGTACAACAACAACAACAACAGACACAACCACAGCCACTTCTCATGGCAGCAACAATGCTTCTGTAGAGGTAGGAAGAGATACACTTTTCGAGAAGGAATTACACAAGGTCTGGAACGAATTTCCATTGTGGAATGCTTCCAATACATTATTATTGGACGATTCTCCCGAAAAGTGCGATTCCTTTCGACGAAATGCTCTGCATCCACCACCGTTGCATGGTCAAGACCAGCAGATCAAAGGTGGTATCAAAATGCTCGAAAGTAAGTGGGATTGGAAATCGGACCAAGTCAATGTTGCATTGCAAATGGAATTTTTTGAAAAGCTAGTTGCCTTTTGGAATCAACCACCACCACCACCACCACCACAACAACAAAATGAAGCAGAAGAAGAGAAGGGGGTTTTAGGTGGTAGGTGCTGCATGCTGTGGGATGAAGTCGGTGAACTACAAGGAGAGGGCAGACGGTCGGAGCAGCGTCTTTGGGAGTTTCTGCAGGATCATGCAACAGGAGTTATGGGTTGGAGGTTGTGAGTAGGATAGAAGGGACGTTTCCAAACGGAAGGCAGGCAGCTACAGTACTAGAAAGTTCACGATTTTTTAAGTAAAGGAACTCTTTTTAGCTAGTAGTAGCGCATACAACAGTTCGGGGCCATCGTCCTAAATTAAGGAACCAATTTGTCCATTGGACGTTTTGGCGCTGTAACGACACAAAAAGCGTCGACAACAAGACTACTTTTTTTAGTACAGATGAAGCAAAACTTAGATGCACTGACCGGACCTACGCAGAATAGCCGTGGCGGAAGTAACATATCCAGTCAGGAGTCTGTCAGCGGCTCTATGAAACAAAGCATTCCTACGTCGTACTTACTCGGGGAAGGCTTTCTTGTAAAGCGCGTGTTTTCCATTCTAGTTGAATTGATGGCACCACAAGCGACAAAACAAAAGAATGATGATTGTGACAGATTTTGATGATGAATGTTCCGAGCTTTTTAAAGTCGAGAGATCCAAAATCTTGCCTTGTGCCGAATTCGACTACGGAATTTCGTTGACGCAGTAGAGTACAAAAAAATGACAGTAATGATTTCTTGCCGTCATCACTGCATCACTCCTCCCCTCCATTTAACGCTTAGCTATTAATTGTTTTGTAGTAGAGTACCTGGTACAGTACCTGGTCGTAGTACCAGTATCGTATTCTTAATTTTCGCTCCGTGTTCTTGTCCTTCTTACGGAAAAAGGAATGTGATGATGCGAGCACCGACCTGTTCATCTCAGTACCAAAGTTATAAGTTATAATATTACGTATGATAACCATCTCCAACAAAATCTTCTATCCAGGATAGAATTAAAACTGGATCGCGGAGCTGTCTAAACCAGCAATTTAGGTACAGTAGCTAGAGCAGCTAACAGCCTACTATCTAGCCATCTAGCCTCATCCAATTGCTTGACTCGTCGCCTGTCCAAGCTTCCTGGATCAACTTGGGAACTTGTCTCAGCCGCAAGCCGCAGCAACAATACTCTAGGCTCTAGGTAATATCAGTCAATCGTCGCTGTAGTCATCAAAGGACGACCACCAAAAAGAAATATACGATGAGCAATGCACCTTCACCTCCCAAAAAAAGCTGGATTAAAAAGGAAGGAAACTACACGGGGCGGCCTCGATCCGTGGGTAACATGATAATAGCCTCGGCCAGATCTGACAGTCCTCCGCTCGTCTTGGGTCCTGCTCTGGCAGCACAAGATGGAAGCTACATTTCTGCGAGTCCAAGCATGGACACTCCACCCAGAAAGACCTGGGAGCACAACTTTCGATCCTTTCTTCGCAAACGAAATAATACTGATACGACGACGAACAGTACTAGTACTAGTACTAGTAGTGATCTCCCTCCAATTCCTGTCATGACTCCACTACAGCATCAAACGCACCAGCTGCGGCAACCTAAGGAACAGCACTACGAGCAGAGACCGGATGAATCGTCCACCAACACTGGCAAACAACAATCCTTGAAAATCGATTTGAAAGTAGATACAGCGGTTCGGGGAGGAACATTCTTTAGCTCGGTCTTTGGGGGAATCAGTAAAGACAAAACTTCTACTACGAAGTCTCGATCGACGAGCGCATTGGATTCTACTTTGCACAAGGGTCAAGACAAAGCACTCAGCAGTCCTAGTAGCAAGCACATGAAAAAATTGGACAATCATTTATCGGCGATTCCTTCATCAGCACAACGGCGCGTACAATCACAGGCGAATATGAACCCCTCAAGTGTGGCGGTGGTGGACGAATTAGATAACAGTCGAAGGAATGGATCCGACAATGCAAATACTACCACAGGAGCTTTCATTGTACCGCCTCCTACACAGCTACCCGATCACATAAACTTAAATATCTTACAACATCAGTCGCAACAATTATTCTTGCAACAACAACATGCATACAACCAGGACACATCTTCTGATTTCAGCTATCTCAACCCACCTCAGATAAGGCTGAGCTCAAGTGACGATCAAGTGATGGGTCCGGTTCCGCAGCTTCCGCCACAAATTCCTCATTATTATCAATATCAGCAACAGACACAGTCACAGCAAATACAGCAGCAGCAACACTTATTATTACAACATGCTCATCGTAGCAATCCTTATCATTTCAAGGGAATACAACCTCCAAACCAAAATGGTGCTCACTATCGCTCCGCATCTTCGTCCTCACGCGATCACTCCATGTCGCCCAGTTCGGCTACTAGTACCGACATTAAAAGAGCCTTTACCGAATTTCATAATTCTTCCCTCTATGCCAAAGATTCGACATCAGCCTACCTGGGAGACGAACCTAGTTCAAGAGGTAACAGAGGAAACTCGTTTACAGCAGCCAACCAAATGATGATGTATCATGGAAACGGCTATCCAGTACCACCACCAGCAGCGCCCCTGGGCACAAGTATTAGTAATTTAGGTCCTCCGTCTCACAGCCGTCATTACAGTATGGTGCAAGGAAGTGGTGGAAATGCTCGCTTTTCGACCGGTTCGTTGCCGACCGTCGATGAGAATGTATCGATTCATAAATCTATGCGAATGCTGCGACCCTTCCAATCTCACGAAAGTTGGCAAGCAGGAAGACGATACTTGATTGGCCCGGCAGCCCTGGCGGCGTGTCCCTTGTTGCAGGGCATTTCATCCTTGTCACTGTCGTCGGCAAATAACACGCGAGGATCTGTGGCAGAAGCCGACAAGGAAGAAACAAATGTTGAAGACAAGACAACAAAGGCACCAGCACCGAGCAATGACAACCACATGAATGTCAACTCGCCGGCAAGGTTGCCTCCTCTTTTTGGTTGTATCGTGCTCGGTAAAGCACTTTTAAGCTACGTCGTTGCTGAATATACTCCAGAACATTCACATCATCAGCGCTGGTGGTCAAGTTCGATTTTAATTTTGAGGCAGAATTATCTACTGGAGTACGACCAGCAAACTGGAGATACCTTGCGAGGCGTTCCTCGGGGGTATGCTCACCTGCAATATTCCAGAAGTTATGCCCACGCAGATTTTGCGGATGCTTTGGAATTGGAATTCTACGCGAGTCCCTGCGCCCGAACTGACAGACGAACGTTGACTATTCGCCTGGAGGAGGCCCGAGAAGAACGTGACAGTTGGATTGCTTGTTTGAACAGGGCAGCGCAATTGAGATTACAAGACCTCTACGACTTTGAAAATTCTTTAGAACTTGGGCGGGGTCGGTACGCTGGAGTGTATCCAGCAAGGCGGAAGGTACTGGTAACTCCGAAGAACAGCAAAAAAGAAGAACAATACGACATTTCAAAAGTACCAGAGAAGCGAAACAAAGCCGAGGACGACACTCTGTCATCCGCAGTTCCTACAAGGTCAACGAAATACTACGATTGCGCACTCAAGGTTGTCGACAAGAACGAATTTTGGAGGCGCGTCGTAAAAGGAAGAGAACGAGCTGACACCCTGGTGCGAGAGACTTCTGTGCAAGCAACGATGACCAAGAAATGTGCCAATGTTCCTGCGTTCAGTCGACTCCGCGGATTCTTTGAAACTTCCGATCATGTTGTCCTGGAACTGGAACTGATACGAGGGATGGATCTGTTCCAATATGTTTCCTCCAAAGGATTGTTATCGGAGAAAGAATCGGCTTGTATTCTCAGAGATATTCTAACTGTCCTTGATGGAATGAATTGTGTGGGGCTTGCCCATCGAGACATCAAGCCAGCAAACTGTCTCATGTGCAAGAATGGTGCCGCATCTGGTGAAGATAATTGTCCTTGTGTAGTGAAAGTGGCAGACTTTGGAATGGCAACCTTTGTGGGCGTCGACGGATTGGTCCGAGGGAGGTGTGGCACTCCCGGCTACGTTGCGCCGGAAATATTTTCGGCGGGGATATATGGTGGCTACGGGAATAAAGTTGATGTATTTTCGGCCGGTGTCACACTATATGTCATGCTTTGTGGCTACGAACCATTCTATGGTGAAACGGATGCTGATTTAGTGGCTGCCAACAAAACGGCCAAGCTCGACTTTCCGTCCAGCGATTGGAAGAAAATATCTTGCGAGGCAAAGAATCTTGTCAAACGTATGATGGAACCCGATCCAAATCGACGATTGAGCGCCAGGGAGGCGCTGCAGGACAGCTGGATCACTAAACACGCAGGAAAAACTGAAAGCGCTACCCTATCTGGTAACTCTGGAGTCAATGCTCTGAGTGATTCGCTGCACAATAAGGGCGAAGATACTTGCATTATTAGTTAAAAATTGTGCAAAAATTGATCAGCATACGACCCATGACAGAAAACAGTAACAAAAAGAAGGTAAATTTTGATAACGTAATCTACTACAATAGAGTACTAGCTAGTCTAGCAGGCAGTACGGTACTACTACTAGCTACTACTACTAGTAGCTAGCTAGTCTACTACTAGCTAGTAGTAGTAGCTACTAGTAGTAGCCTAGTAGTGGTATACTACTACTACTAGTCAAGGTACTACTAGACCCTACTACTAGTAGCTAGTAGTAGTAGTAGTTAACTCAACACGCAGCAAGCAATGACTTTGTTCTCTCAGAATTTTACAATTCGAGGTTGAGTGTGCGTCTAATTTTTTACTGTATCCAGAAGTGTAGCGATGACCCAAGGTGAAGATCAGCGATTTCGAATGTTTTGAGAGCTCACATTTTGTATTAAAATCATCGCCCTTTGCCTAATTTTTTGTAAATATCAGCGAAGATATCGGGACTCATAGCTGCCTCCAAAGCTTTTACATTCAGAACCACTAAAAGAGTAGACTATATTCTTAACACAAACAAGTTCAAGAAGCAGTGATTTAACTTATAATACATCATCACAACCGCAACCTTGTCAGGATGGATCAAGCAGGCAGCACAGATGCCGCTACCTTGCTACGGACCACCCTTGTAGGAAAGCTATCGTTCCCCAGCCTATGGGGATCCGCAAACGGTTCGGAAGCACCTGCTCAGAAGCACGACGAGCAGCGTCAAGAAGCTCCCGAGACGGGTACTGTCCTCGAGGAAAGTCGCCAGAAAAACTCTTCTTCTTTCTGTGTCGAACAGTCGCAGGAAGACTCTGCCCAAGATGAGAATAGGGAGCCAGCAGATCAACCACGTGATGGCGTCGTCGAAGAGCCTACTGAAGAGGCGGCTATGAATTTAGAATGCGATTTCGATACCAGCCCAACACCGCTTTATATTTCACTCTTGAAGAAGGAGTGGAGCGCTGCTATTGTGCGAACCCGGGCCGCTCCCGACGAAGCCAAGACTTGGGTATCCCGTGCGGAACCCAATGGATCTCTTCGTTGGCGATTATTGCCTATTCATGCTGCCATCATCTTCCGAGCCCCGGAGAATGTCATCGAGGCCCTCTTGGATGCCTACCCATCGGCAGCTCGGGAGAAGGATGATCAGGGAATGCTACCCTTGCATCTTGCCTTTCGCAACGAAGCTTCTGAAAGTAACGTTAGCATGCTATTGCAGGCGTTTCCCGGATCAGTTGACGTAAAGGATTGCAAAGGTCGCACTCCCACTGATATTGCAAGTTCCATCAACTCAGCAAGTCGTGATATCTATTTGCAGTTGTTGACAGGCATGTCCAGCATTTCTAGTAGTAGTACGGGAGATGAAGAGTATACAGCAGATGTAATCGCCAAACAGTCCAACGCTGCCAGCGCTGCCCAGGCTAAATCGGAAGCTGAATTGATCAAAGTCACCTCAAGTCACCAAAAGGAGCTAGGTGACGTGCAAAATGACGCCCGATCCAAAGCGTCCGAAATGCAAATCGTGGTCGAGCGCTTGAAGGAAGAGCTTGCTAAAGCGGAATGCAGGACAGAAGTATTAAGCAATCATGTCAAAGATCTGGAAGATGCCTTGTCTTGTAAAAGCACTGAACGTCAAAGGCTCGAGGAGAAAGCTAATGCACTGAGTGCCAAGCTTAAGGATTTCGAAACCAATACCAGTGAGATCTCACTCCAGGTTGAGAAAGATCGTCTTGAAACGGAAAAACGGAAACTTGAAGCAAGTCTCAGTCAATCAAAATTTAATTTAGCAGATGCTAATAAACATATTGAGGAGTTGCGCAAGGATTTTGACAACAGGCTTCAGACCTGGGTCAGGCGTTGCATGAAACTTGAAGAAGAACAAAAAACTATCAAGGAAGAATATCAAGCTGAACTCAAAGCTGAAAACGAACAACTAATCAAGGAGAAGGCTGAACTCGAGACAAACTTTCAAGAGTACAAACGAGAACAAGTTGAAGTAGTTGCCCAGCAGATCAATGAACTTGAAAAGAACTACGAAGAACGCATCGAGGACTGGAAGCATAAGGTGGAAGAAGCCAAAGCTATGAAAAGCCAAGATGCCGAAATTGAAGAGTGGAAAGCAAAGGCAGCCGAATGGAAGAGTAAGGCTGCAGAACTCGAGAGTTGGAAAGCTAGGTCCATGCAGGATACCAAGCTCGTTGATTCAAAAAGTGCGGACGATTCGGCAGTCCTTCGCAGAAAAGTCTTTGATGTAGAAAGTGAGCGAAACTCATTAGAAAGTGCCCTACAAGTTGCGGAGCAGAAGCTTTTGACTGCCGATAGAGAGGCTGCAAGTCTGAAGTCACAGCTTGAACGAGAAATCAAGAGAAAAGAAGACTCCGAACTTCGATACGAAGAGCGAATTAATAGTCTTACGGAGGAAAACTCCAGGCTCGTTTCTGAATTGGAAGGTTTGGCCGGCGAGAACTCTTCATACTCTGATGACCATGTTGATATTGCTAACAGAAACAAGGAATTGCGTGTCAGAGTCATGACACTTGAAGCCGAAGTCTCAAGCAAGGCGCAAATCGAATCAGCTTTGAAGAATGAATGCTCTGACCTCTGGGACGAGAACAACGCCTTACAAAACTCCCTGAACGCAGCCAAAGACGAGCGCGACGCGCACTACGTCCAAGTTGAAGAGTTCCGGATCAAGATTAATAGAATGAGCAAGGAATTCACTAGCTCTGAAGCTGCTCTAGACGAGAAACTCAAGCAGCTGACCAAGAGAAATTCTAGTCTCAAAAATAAGATTCAGGATTTGACAGAAGAAAACGAAGCCCTTCAAGTCGTAGCTGCGGAGTGGGAGGCCAAGGCCAATACTGCCAACGATCAACTTGAAGAATTGCTTAATAACGAAACCAAGCATAAAGATTTGAGGGTCAGGCTCATTACCCTCGAAGCTGAGGCTCAGAGCAGGGCACACTCCGAGACTCAAATGAGGAAAGAGTGCGCTGCACTCCGAGAAGGGAAGGTGACATTGCAAGTCCAGATGGAAGCCAACGAACGGAAGGAAGCTGCCCTCCAACAGCAGCTTGAAGATATGGAATCTGGTTTGAAAAAACAGGTTACAGAACTTCAAGATGGAAAGGATTCACTGGAAGCAGCTTTGAAGATTACTAAGGCAAAGCATGAAGGGGCCTGCGAGCGAGCTGCAGCAATCGAAAAGAATATGAGGACAGAAAAGAAAAAACTAGAAGAGGAAAAAGAGGCCCTTCGACAGGATTTGGCTATTGCTGAGGCAAAGCATGAAGCTGCAAACCGATATGTAGATGAAATTGAGAATGATTTGACATCGGAAATGCGTAGAGTCCGCGACGAAAAGGATACGCTAAAAAATTTACTCGAAAATGCTGAGATGAAGATTTCCGGCTTGCGTGAGGAAATATTAGACTTGGAATGCAGCCATTCGGCTGAAATCGACGAACTTCACGGAGAACGTGCTCGCCTACAAAATGAAATGGAGCAACAAGCCCGAAAGATCAACTCCCTTGAACGCCAGTATGCCTCTATTGAAGCTACGTTTGATCATGCTACTCAAAGTCGTACCGAGTTGCAAAATCAATTTGATGAGATGGAATCCACTTTGACAGATGATATCGCCACTCTTCGCAACGAAAAGTTGGACCTTGTCAGCAGTCTCGAGAAGTCTCAGCGGGACTTAGAAGTTGTTGAACGTCAAAAAGGCTCGATAGAGGAAGCACTGGAGCTTGCCGAGAGTTGCCAAGACAAATTACGTCGCCAAATGGATGACATCGAGGCCTTTTTGACTGCCGAGATTGGAGCCGCCCGTGAAGAGATTGATGTTCTTACAACTAAGCTTGAACAAGCAAACAGATCGTACAGCCAAATAACAAAGGATAAGGATTCGCTGGAAGATGCCTTGGAAGTTGCAGAATACAATTTGGAGCAAACCAAGCATGAATTGGATGCTCTCACCTCAACTTCGAGCAACCAAGTAAATGATCTACGCCACAAGATTGCTGAACTTGAGGGTGTAGTTGAGAAGCAAGAGCAGGAAACGAAAGCAATCCAAAAGGAAAGTGAAGCAATTGAAGATGAATTGAAGAGTGAGAGTGCCAGACTCTATGAAAAGAATCAGTCGCTTCAAGACGCCTTGCAAGCTGCTGAAGCTGCCCACAAAGAAGCCAAGACCAACTTTGCTGAGAACGTTAAGTCGTTTGAAGCCCAGTGCCACCAAATGGAATCTGAAAAAGAGGAACTGGAAGCTTCTCTTGATGCAGCCAACACAAAGATTAATGATCTCACGACACAATTTGAAAGTGCTAAAATTGCGTTGGAAGGTAAAATTGATGCCCTCGACAAACAAAAGGAAAACCTGGAGACAAAATATGAGCAGTTGAAATACGACCACACTGCAACGCTTGAAGACATTGAGGAACTAAAGGAGGCCTATGATGAGATTGAATCCGAATACATTGGCGCATCAAGCCGTGTTGCTCAGCTTACGACAGACTTAGGGGCAGCCAAAGAAGAGACTAGGGCTACGAGAGAAGAGTTTGCAAGCGTTACAGCCAAAAATGACAATCACCAAAAGCAGCAAGCTTCCAAAATTGAAAGCCTCGAGCGTGATCTTGCCACCATGGAGGATAACCTCACAGGCCTCGAGGAAGTGTGCAGAATATTAGAAGCGGAGAAAGCACGCCTTTGCGACGACATGGAACGCCGTGAAGAAATGTTTGCTCGAGAAATGTCAACGGCTGAAAAGCAAAATGAGGCATCACTTGAAGAAATTGAAAAGCTCAAGAGTGACCACGACAACAGACACAGGGAATTCACTGCTAAGATTGCAGATCTGCTTGAGACTATCAAGGAGAAAGGATTAAACGAAAGATCACTGAAGGAGGAAAACGAAAAGATCCAAGAAGAACTGGTCCAACTGCATTCCGACCTTGAAACTCGCGACGTTGATCTGGACTTGGCTATCAAAAGACTGGAAGACGAAGAAGTTGAATTCTCTTCGGTCATCGAGCACTTAAGGGAGGAGAACAATAGTCTTCAGGACGCTCTGCATCTGGCCGAAATGAAGCAGATGGACGCAATGGACCATCTTGATCGCCTCGAGTCTAATCTGAAGGCTGACAACGAGGCTCTCTTCTCCGAAAATGAAACCCTCAAGGAAGCCATCATGGATGCCGAACAAAAACACCGTGATGCATCGCAGCAAATTGAGGAAATCGAGACTACATTAAAAGTCAAGATCGCTTCTCTTGCTGACGACAAGGGGTACTTGCAGGAGCAGCTTTCCGAGGCCAACTTAAAATATGAGACTCTTCAACGGAGCATTGAGAACCTTCAGCAAGAGGCGCAAGTCCAAAAGGAGGACCTCTTGTCCAAGCAGAGGAAACTTCAGGAGAGACTTGAAGCTGCTATTTTAAATAACAAATCCTCCGAGAAGGAAATGGACGAGATGGAGGAGAAATTAGTTGATGATCTCGAGAGCCTGCAACGGGACAATCAGGAGCTGCAAGATAGTCTGCTGAAGGCCGAGAAGGAGCTTACAGAAGTTAGAAAGGAAATACTCAAGACTGTGGAAGAAAAAGATAATCAAATCGCAGAGCTTGAGAAAGAAAAAGCTAGCATTACGTCTGAGCTTGAAGATTGCGAGGCGAAATATCAAGACACCTTGGATACTCTGGAAAATATTGAAAGCTCCCTCGGCGCTGAGATTGCTGACCTAAAGGAGCAGAAGGCGTCGCTCGAAGAAACTCTAAAGATGACTGAAGATTCTTTCCAAGAAGATACGGAGATGTTCAACAGCATTATTGACGAACTGAAAGCCGAAAATGACAGTCTTACAGAACAGATTGATTTCCTACAAGTTTCTGTCATGAATGCTAATGTTGAACTCGAGAACTTGCAAAAAGAAGCTGAGGAGAACGAAACGGAATTACGCAATGAGTTGATTGCCCTGCACGAGGAACAAGAAGAAACTGTGCACAGACTCAAGTTGACCGAGGAGCGTCATAAGGAAGCAGTCAACAAGCATGCCGAAACCGAGAGAGCTCTCAAGTCAGAAAACGAAGGGCTAAAGCAAGATAAATTGTCGTTGTACGAGAAGCTTGAGGTCTCCGCCGTTACACAAGACGCCACTGCTTCCGCTTCGGAAGAGATCAAGGATCTCTATGAAAACCAATTGAAGGATCTTCGAGTGAAGATTGTCAAATACAAGCTGGATCTTAAGACGAAAAAGGAAATGGTAGCATCTCTAAAGGCCGAAAACAATACTTTGGAGCAGGCGAAGAAATCCCTCCAAGTTGAGCTTGAATTGGCGCAGGTAAAACAAGAAGCGGACGGATCCGAATTTGAATCGATCAAGAAAATGTGCGAAGCTCAACTTCAAGAGTCACGTGTCAAAATCTTCAAGCTAGAGGAAGAAGCCAAGAGCAAGAAAAAAGTTGAAGAAAATCTCAAAACGGAGAATGCCCGACTTCGAGACGAAGTTGACACGACGGAGAAGAAGCTAGAGGCACTGCAGGCTAAATTCAGTGAAATTAGCAAGGAATTCACTCGACTGCAGCTCCAGCACATTGACGTGGCAGCGCGCGACTCTGACCACAATAACCAGCTTTCGGATTTTGAAATGAGCTTGCGTGCTCGAATTGCGTCGCTAGAAGCGGAACGCGAGTCCCTGTTGGCAGAACTTGATGCTACACGAAAGGATGCCGAAACAAGAGCAACGAACATTGAAAGAAAGTATGAGACAATTTTACAAGAAAAGGCTTCCAAGCAGGAAGGTCACACCGTTGAATCGCTGCAGTCTGAGCTCGAGAGTCTTCATGCCAACTACAACGAAGCCTGTCAACAACTGGAGGAGATGAAGATCAGCCACGAAAAGCTTCGAAAGTGGAGTTTCACTGTCATGAAGAACAGCAAAGAGAATTCTTCTATGAAAGCCGAATGGGCCAGCGCCCAAGCACGAGCAGCCCTTGCTGAAGCACAACTGAAGTCGCTGAACGAAGAGAGGGAGGAGCTCGCAGCCTCCATGTCCAATTCCCGCGTCGAGATTCAACGCAAGAAGCAAATCCTGGAAGACACCATGCAAAGCCTCAACGAAGGTCTACTCAGTGTGGCGCAGGTTGTCGATGAGATGGCGAACCAACAACAAAACCTCATGGAGGAAGCCTGTGACCATGAGGCCAATATAATGAGAGCATCAGAAGCCCGCGAGGCTGTCATGGCTGACGGCGAGAGCCAAGACAACTTTTTCAACACAGCAACCAAGACCAGCAAGAAGATGGCCGATATGCTTCGTCAACAGGGGCGCAAGTTTTCCGACCACATGGAGGCCTACCAAGAAATATTAACCCGTTGGTCTGAGTCTATTGCTGTCACCGAAGCTATGAGTATCGGCGAAGAGGAAGAGTCCTCAGTAGAGACCTCACAGAAAGAGGAGGGCGACGCTGCTGTACGTAACCAGACGGAGTCTAGTGATGATCCTATTGTTGAATCTGAAGATGATTCTGCTGTCGAAGCTGAAGGCGATTCGAACAACGAGAAGGTTGCCTTCGAAGCAGATGACAACTCCAACAAAGAGGAAGTTCTTGAAATTCCTGAAAACCAAACGGAATCCACAGCGGAAGAAGCGCCTGCAGATGCCGGGGACAAGATTGTGGACGACTTCAAACAAGAGGAGGACAAGGGCAAAGAGGAGACAGAAGGGGCTCCCGCCAGTGAAAAAGAGGAAGATGGCGATAAAAAGGATGAAGGTCACCACTTTGATGATAAATCCAGCGCGATCATGACAGTCGAGGATTTCGAACATAAGAAGGAGGGGGACGAAAAGGAGTCAGAAAAGGCCTCTGCCAGTGAAAGAGAAGATAGTGATAATGCTGGTGAGGTTGATGATAATAAGTCCCGCCAAGTCATGACAGTGGAGGACTCGAAACAAGAGAAGGAGGAGTCTGAAGAGGAGTCTGAAGAGGAGTCTGAAGAGGAGTCCGGAGGGGTTTCCGAAGGGGCTTCTGTCAGCGAAAACGAGGAAGAAAGTGATGAAGAGGACGAAGGTGACTTTGATGATACGTCCAGTGCGATTGTATTTTCAATTACGGAAGAGCAGGCTGAGGACCGTGAGCCTAACGAACAGGTTGCCAGCCACAACAACGATGGTAATGCTTCCACCGTTCTTCTTTCCTTCCACCGAACCAAACCAAAGACCCGCGTCAGAGCTCACCAACCCGCGGCGGAGCCCAACCAAACGGAAGATCGCGAAGACAACGAAGCTAACAACGATGACTTGGAGGAGCGAACCGGTATCGTTTCTTCAGATGACGGGGAAGGCATTGAGATTTCTTTCAACGTAAGTCATATGAATTGATCGTTTTTGTCTTTACATTGTTTCGGTACTTGTTACTCAATCTCCCTTTGCTACTCATACAGTAAGAAAAAAGCAATAAAGCAGAAACAATACAATATTATTATGGTTATTAAAAGTTAAAAGAATTATCCATAAAAAGTCGTTTGCGGGACGGCGACAGCAAGCAAGGAACACGGGGGCGAGTGGGTATGGCCTGACCTTACCTGCTCTCCATTTATGCATGTTACGTTTATTTTATGAAAGCAATATATAATAGCAATTTCGTCTTTCAGTTATTCGTCTATTACCAAGTAGTATGCGTTGTCGATTTCTACCGGTAGGAATCTCTGACTTTTAACGTTTTACAATTGAAGAACGTGCTCTTCTTCGAAGACAGCATTGTACCAGTGGTACTGTCTAGCTACCTGAAGCGACAGGGATTGCCTGATTGTCTGCATCTTTCATTGCGTAGCGACTGGTAGGAACGAGCTGATGAGAGAGAACCGATCAGTCTTCTTTTTGTAGTCTTTGTTTCAGAGACGATGTTGTGCTCTCTCAGACGAGCTGTCCCTGCATTCTACTCTACTCTGACTTCATCAATAAATGCCGTCATCCCGTGAAGAGTTCTGAAAGAATTTTCCTGAGCGACTACGAACTCTACCCTTAACTCAGAATTGGTTTGAATTGTTTCATTGGTATTTTTGGTTGATGCCTGCGTGAGTAGTTAGGTCCTACTTAATAAAATTTGGCGTAGGCTGGCGCCTTTCCGTATACCCTCACCTTGAAGAACTTCTACTGGCAATCACTCGTAGTTCAACGGAGACGATGAAGCAACAAACAACACAGCCAACAAGGTGTAAACGAAGCAACATTCAGCCCTCATCAACTATCATTCCAGTAGACAAATTCTGAAACAGAGAGTAAGGCTGTTGCATTTCTGTAATTTGAAAGGATAGGCAAAACAGAGCAGGAGAGATTCCTTCTAGAGCTATTTAACATACAAGCAGAAGTCTCACCTCACCGATTGGCGATAGTCGTTCGTCGTTCCACATTCCACATTCACCACCACCGTCCTCCCACCAAGTCTCCACAGACATATTATAGTCCACACCTACCATGCCATCTTATACTCCTTTTGCTTCGGGGTCCTCCTATCTCCAAACGCCCGACTCGACACCCCTGAGAAAGCGTGAGAACGATAGCTTTGCTTCTCCCGAAGCGCCATTACTGTGGCGTCAACCTCTTCAGCCGAACACGGCCGGACTTCATCCTTCTACTCGCAGCTCGTCGGCATCGTCGCGCTTTGGAGAAGTCGACTTTCAACACATGTCAAGGCGAAGATCTCGTCATGATAAGGGAGCACAATTTTGGATCCCCTGGATTATGAAAGGCGTTCTTGCTTCACCCGTTGTGGTATTGACGTTGTGGTTCATGGTGGTGGCGCTACACCACCCTTCCGAGTCAACTAGCAGCGCCGCGAAGTCCCCTCGATATGGCAATAGTGCCAGTGCTTCTGCTGCTGCTCATACGTCACGTGATCTACAACAGAATGCCATGACATCCGGTCACAAGACCAAGAAGCCTTCCAAGAACGACAAGCGCATTCCTGTTTATGTTCCATTGGGCAGTGGACAGCAGCAGCAGCAACAACAGCAGATGCAGCAACAACCGAATGGGTACATGCTGATGCCTCAGCAGCAGCAACTCTACACACAAGTGCAACCTCAAGTCTTGTTAATGCCGCAGCAGAATGGCATGATGATTGGTCAAAATATGATGCAACTAACGCAACAGCAACCAGGGCAAATGTACCAGCAACCCATGATGGTGCCCCAGCAGCAGATAATGCAGCAGCAGCAAATAATGCAACAACAACAACAAATGATGGATCAACAGCAACAGAGTCAACTGATGGCGCCACAGTTGGACCAGGTGATGCAAACACAGTACGAGAATGCTCCACCGGCGTTGACATCGACCAACAAGCACTCGCAGAATCAAAAGCCAGTGCATCCCAGCAAGTTGGCCTCCTTTTTCCGAACCAAGACGGAAGCGCCGCAACAGCAGCCTCATTTGATGGCGCAACAACCCATTGTCTACTATTATGATCCCGCACAAAAAACTCTGCAGGGCAATCAAATGCAAGTGCCATCGGTCGTTTACGACGAGCACGGCCAAGAAGTATCACTGTCAGCTTTGACGTCGACGGGTGATCAAGTGCATCTGGAAGCTCCTTCTTCACTGCAAATGGTAGAAGATCCTCGGTATGGATCTACGGGAAGCAGTGGCAGTGGAAACAGTCATCAACGCCATCTCATGACATCTTCTTCATCGTCCAACACTGCAACGACCAACTCGACGGGTTTCATTCCTCCACCTCCACGAGAATTAACCTTTAAGACGCCGGAGACGTGGGGCCAATCGACTTCTCAAGATCAATCGATTATCGTCGCTACAGTGGCCGTCATGGCCCTGCTTGTGGGAGCTCTGTCGGCTCGTCGATTACGTTCTCGCTCGTTTTTATCAAGTTGCATTGAAAATGAGTCCTTGGAACACGAAGTGGCATTCGACAATGCCACAACGTTTACGGGTGCTGCCGGGGATACGGCCTACAATACGTTTGGATGGAAGGGAGATTTAGAAAAATTTGATGTATAGGTTTCTCTGTACTACTTTTTCTGTTTCCTTGCTGCTATCGGTATTGGTACATACATGTAACTTATTGACGCAATTGATTCCTAGTAGCTTGCTGATTCGGGAATAACACTACTGAACATGCTTATTAGAACCTGTCAACATTATTGTACAGCATTATTTCTTACACCTGTAGGCTTTACGTTGATTGTTGCATACTTGCAAGCCTCTTTGGCTGCAGTGATCCTTTTTCCAAAGTGAACCACTCAGCATTGAGACTTAACTCGTCGAGTACTGCAACCTCCATGACACTGCGAGGCTAGCTAGTCATTCTCCCATAGCATCGGCATGTACACGGGATGAGCACGACAAAAATCTGATTCCTCCTCCAAAAGATCGCAGAATGCCTTGACCTGCGACAGTTTGCATTCCTCTGTAATCACGCAGAAATCTGCCTCGAGTCGATCAACAATCGGATTTTGTAAGATGCTATGAATTGATACATCGCTCGCCTCTGCTAATTCTCCAACTGCTCGAATGATTCCAATGCTGTCTATAAAGGGAATTCTAATATAAAATGCCGCAGTATAGTCATTGTCGATATCAATATCGGATTGGAGTGGAAACGGGTTTGCGGGTGTTCCATTGGCCAGTCGAATAATATCTGCGACGATCGAGTTGGCCGCTGGGAATCGACCCCCACCAGGGCCTGTAAAGGAACAGATTCCCATGTTGGTTGAATGGACGGCAACACAATTCCCAATTCCTTTCGCTGCTGCGAGCACGTGTGTATTTGGAATCATGACAGGAGAAACGTAGACCGATAGGGCACCATCGTACTGCGCGAACCGAGACATACGACCAGCTGTACCGAGAATCTTGATACTACAATTCAGTAACTTGGCGTATTCAAAATCGGCAGGCTTTAATCCTGAGATGCCTTGGCAGGGGATGGATTCGACAGCAGAAACTGTCACTCCAAAGGCAAGCTTGGATAAAATGGCAATCTTTGCGCGGATATCATAGCCTTCGATGTCTGCGGTTGGGTCTGCTTCGGCAAATCCCAGATCCTGTGCTTCCAAGAGAGCGCTTTCAAGGTCAGAACCATGTTCCATCTTGTCGATACAATAATTGGTCGTGCCATTCAAAACACCCATGACTTGATGAATCACATCACCGGCGTAACATGATTGCAGAATTTGAATAATAGGAATCCCTCCGCACACAGCAGCTTCGTAGGCGAATCGTGATTCTGGGTGTTCTTTTAAGATGCTTTCAATTTCCTCCATGTGCTCCGCTATCAGGGCTTTGTTCGCCGTTACCACGGATTTTCCTCGTCTCAGTGCCTCCAAAACAACAGTCTTGGCCTCTGTGGTTCCTCCCATGACTTCCACAATCAATTCAATCGAATCGTCTTCTAAAATGGAACTCACATCTGTCACAAGGGACGAGATAGATGAGTCCAAGTGAAAACTGCGGGGCTTGGAAAGTGATTTAACACAAATCTTGGTAATAATGCAGCGCCTTTGTTTTAACCGAGGGAGAAGGGCAGTATTGCTGCCACTATTGCCCATTAATATTTCGTAAACACCCCCGCCAACCGTCCCTCCTCCAATCATTCCGATACGAAGAGGCGGCTGAGACCTACTTACAGTAGAATTTGTTGGCATAGTGTGTGTTTTGGGTGTATTTTGAGTGTCGGTAGAGGTGGGTGGTCATAAGCAAGGGCGTGCAAAGGTCCGAAAATAATGAAAAGAAGGTCGAACAAAGAAATAATGAAAAATGAAAGGTCGAACAATTGGACGGAAAACAACATCATGAATATTTTGGGACGGCATCATTAGAGTTGAGGTTATAAAGTACTTAAGAGTTCTTTTTAAGGATATTACGTACTGTAGCTATTAGTGACTACTACAGTACCATGCTGGTGGTGTACAGTAGTACTACTAGTAGTATCTTGATACTACTACTACTACTACTAGTAGCTACTAGTAGTAGTAGTACTGGCTGTAGTACAAGCAACATTAAACTTCTTCTGATGTGAATTCCACGATTTCCATACTTCTTGATAGTAACTTCGACACCGCATTCAACGCTTAGGATTTATAAAAAATCTGCCCCACATTTCGTTGGGCTTTAACACTTTGTCAGATTATTGGATCTGTCGTCTACTTTTACCTGGTACCTGGTAGCACTTTGTCAGAGTATTGGATCTGTCGTCTACTCCTACCAGGTACCAGGTACTGTACCGAACAAGTATTGGCAAAGGAGGCCAACTCTCTACTAGTAGTAGCAAAGGAGATACTTCTGACAGTACGAACACCTTCAGTTGACATCTTGACAAGGTCGTCTGTCATCCTTTGTGCGCGCTACAGGATATCAACCTTCTGCCAGTACATGCATTGATGTTTTTTCGTGACTTGCTTCAGGTGCACGTATTCTGATCCGCGAGTGACCCTGAACGTTCAACGGTGGCAATGGCGTATTGAAAGACTGCGCCAATCGTGTATCAAGTCTGCTTTGCTGCGATGCCACTTCGGCAGTGCACCTTCGGTCTCTCGAGGCGAATAAAAGGAATTTTAAACTCCGATAATAACAAAGCGAAAACTCACCAAAGCCCCTATGAACTTGCATAGCAAATTTCATAGGACAGCCGCACCAGTCTTTGTGAGGGAGGTCGTAGAAGAACCTGAAGGTACCAGTTAAGTGCTAGTACTTGCTAGTACTGTATTTTCAGTACTGTCTGAAGACCCGCACGCCATACTGACGTCACTATTTTGTGTGACTTTCCGAAAAAATGTGTGAAAAAGCAAACTGCACACAACAATCAACAACAAAATAATAAACTTGCGACCTTCCATGAATTCATTGTCATCAGTCACGTGACTACCGATCTACAGGGACCCTGTATCAAAGTACTACCTGGTACCGCACTACTCTACGCAGTACTAGTAGTACTGGTACTAGGTGAGTACTAGTAGACAACAACTCCAATTTTTGCAAAACACTGGGCTCTAAAGCAGAAGCTACAAGCTACAACTGGCTGTACGTTTTTCTTAACACAGTCACAAACAAGATGATCGATTTGACTAAGCCAGAGCTTCTGCAGTGCTTGTTCAATTCCTTCCCGGCTCGGATCGTCGTGAAAGACTTGAATGGGCTCAGCGTTTACAATAATCAATGGGACAGGTCAAAAGAAAGAATAAAGAATGTCACACAAAATAATGTGACACCATCGGACTGCAAAGAGACGGACAGCTGCACCAGTTCTTGCGAAAACTCGCATTGCCGTACTCTTCAATTCCCCGTGAAAGATTCCGTTGGCAACATACTTGGATACGGATCTTGTGAGCTCCCCCGTCAAGGAAGAAGAGATGACACTGAGCTTCAGCTGGATACAGGGAATGCGCGAGACGAAAGGGCAGAAAAATCACCCGACCAAGTAGTAGAACACGGATCGTGTGAGTCTTCCCGCCATGATAGTGGCAGCGACTTCCAAATGACACACAAAGTGCAGGACGAATCAGCAGCAAAGGATGCAAAGCAGGCGAACGAAGGGAATTTCTCTCATAGTGCTCACAATTGCGATAGTAATTGCAATTGCTGCATGCACGACTGGCCTTTACGAAACATACGAACGGCAGTAGCAGTATGTGATGTTCTAAAAGACAAAAAAGACAAGCCTGTTGGCTACATTTTCCGCTATGTCAACCCTACCTTTGAGGATTTATTGGGAGTCAAACTGAATGACTGTATTGGGAAAAATTTGAATGAAATACTCCCCGGTGAACAGGTGGACTGGGAAAAGCTCTTTGGAACGGCCGGAATAACTGGTGTGTCGCAAGAGTGCATGCACTACTCAGACACCTGCGGCAACTGGTATTCTGGGAGATGTTATCAAATGGATGCACAACTTACAAGATTTGCCCTACACTTCACAGCAGTCACCGAGCAGATGGCGCAAGAGGATCGTTTCAGCCACCTATTCGACACAATGACCCAAGGTGTAGTATATCATAATGAATCTGGAGGTATTGTGGCTGCCAATCCCGCGTCCGAGCGTATCTTGGGACTGACGGTAGACCAAATGAAAGGGCGATCTTCAGTAGATCCCCGCTGGAGAACTATCCACGAAGATGGGTCCGCCTTTCCTGGAGAAGAGCACCCGTCCACGGTGGCCCTTAAGACTGGCAAACCTGTTTCCAATAGCACCATGGGTGTTTTTCACCCGCAAGACAACAAATATCACTGGATCAAGGTTGATGCCATTCCATACTTTAAGCCCGGATCAGATATGCCAAACCAAGTGTATACGACATTTACTGACATTACAGAGGAAAAGGAATGGGAGAAACAGCTGTTGCGGGCCAAAGAAAAAGCGGTAGAATCAGACCAGCTCAAGTCGGCCTTTTTGGCCAACAGTACGTTGAACTTGTTTTTGTCCTCCATACTATACCATTGTCTCACAATTTGTTGCTCTCCTTTTTGCCACTCGCCTTAAAAGTGAGCCACGAAATTCGCACCCCGCTCAACGGAGTGATCGGCAACGTTGATCTAGCGCTATCAAATGGCTTGTCCGAGAAATGGCGAGAGGAGAATTTAGAAGGGCTGAAGATTGCGAAAACCAGCGGATCGCTTCTTCTCTCTATAATCCAAGACATTTTAGACCTCTCCAAGATTGAGGCTGGTCAATTGGTTGTCAACGACAACGAAAGTTTCTCCATCATGGACGTAATGAACCAAACACAAAATTTGGCAAACACAATTATCACTTCGACTAACAAGAACATTGCCTTCTCGATGACGATGGATTCCAACATGAAGGACGGTATCTTGGGAGATCCATTTCGATTTCAACAGGTCGTTAATAACTTGGTATCCAACGCAATCAAGTTTACGGAGCAGGGAAGAGTGGAGCTGCGTGCTGGTTTACTGGATGACGAGACACTGGAGTTTTCAGTCTTGGACACAGGAAAAGGTATCCCTCCCGCTCATTTGGAATCTATTTTTGAGCCCTTCCGACAAGTTGATATCTCGGATACTCGTCAACATGGTGGAACCGGTCTGGGTCTGACTATCACACGAAAGCTAGTGCAAATGATGGGCGGTGAGCTACGCGTCGATTCTAACACCTTTGGGCCCAACCGGGGCTCCAATTTTGCGTTTACGTTGCCCTACCGACCGTTCCAGTCAGGGCCAGTGACGCCGCGGCCAACATTGCACACCAAGCTACCTGCAGTCCCAGACCATACTAGCAAACGCAATCTTGGAATTTCTAAAAAGGCTCGCGCTTGTCACAAAATCCTCGTGGCCGAAGACGATCCAGTAAGCCGCAAGCTGGTATCGAGAATGCTCCAGCGGACGGGATACCAAGTTCTGCTAGCCTGCAACGGAGAGGAAGCCGTGGCGGCCTACAAGTGTATGGAGGGAGAAGTATCCTTGGTATTGATGGATGTCCAAATGCCTGTTTTGGATGGTCACGACGCCACTCGGCAGATTCGTGAATTTGAGAGACAGCTCGAGGGACGCGCGCAAGCAGTCCCAATAATAGCACTATCGGCTGGGGCAATGAAGGGTGACCATGAGCAGGGCCTCTCTGTCGGAATGACCGACTATCTTACAAAGCCCGTCGATTTCAAGGGTCTCGTGGAGACGCTGGGTAGATATCTCCCTCCCGAGGGCTAATTCGATTAAAAGCATGAGACACGTGTGGGCTGATTGGAGGAGCTCCTGAAGTTGAAATAATGGAGCAGTTCCCCATCTTTCCTTGAACCGATGATATGTATAATATGATTAACAGTTTTGCGCACTTTTTATAGAACACGGCTCACTTGCTCTGCGACTATTTGGACTGAGCTTGAAACTCACGAAATCACACTTTTGGTTACGTCATGGGAGATTAAAGGCCGAAATAGGTGTATCTTGCAACATTTATTATAATGTCGATTTCTCTGAGACTGACAAAGAATATAACGTTGCCTGCTCTCGGAACAATATTCCTACATCGACAAAATGGGCGTGCAAGTCCAGGAAATTCTGCCAGAGCAACAGAAACGACGTACGAGTAGTAAATTAATGACCGAACAGCTATTAAAATTGCTTCATCGATGCCATTCCCCTCTTTTCATCTACGTTTGGATTTCTGACCATCGTCTTCTCGCCATTCCGATTTACGAGTCCGTGGGTAGTATTGGTTCTTGGAATCTTCACGAGGGTTGTTTCCTGCAGCTAAGCGCGCAGGATGAAACTGAGGATCAAGAGGAGTAGGACGAAGGCGACCATGCCGCGGACCTGAACGCCCCCACGAAGTTAAGGATACTCCTCTCCCATCCCTACTTGGAAAGCGCCCCTGGTTGTTTCCGTACCGGCGACTGTTTTTTGGATATCGAACATTGTTTTTCATCTCCTTTACAATACGGTTCGGTCGTTTTAGTTCAAACCTCGCCAATTCTGCTAGTTGGCTGTCCAAATCAAACTTGGTAAGTGCATAGGCCGGGACCTGTTGATTCTTCTCTCGGACCTGCCGAGAGACATCATTTATTAACGTTTTCACACGCTGTGCAGCATCCCAGATTGCTTTGGCAGGAACGTATCGTCCACTGTTAACAAGCCGCTGCATGTTACGTTGGATCAATTCTGTGTAGCTTACATGCGGCAACTGAAACAACGATGCAGCATCGTTGCTGCCGTGGGTGCCACTATCAAAGACGCAGAAATAAACTGGTCGGCCCTGCTGTTGTGCAATTTCCAGTGCTTGGGCATAATCCCGTGGTTTGGTATTGGTATTCCCCCAAGCTACACTCGTCTTCCGCGATGTTTGTCGTAAGATGTTAGTAGCTCGTTCAATTCCTGTAATATTATCTTCCTCTTGATCATTTCCTTCGTTGAAATCTGGATTCTCTTGAAACAAGGCTTCGACAATAAACAAATCTATAGTTTCTGGCAGAATTGAAGTCGCTTGTGACTCTTTGATTAAACGCTCTACACTTTTCACCACCGCCCTTACAATTTCTTCTGATTGTATTTTGGATAGTTGTGGCTGTCGTGGATTGATGTTGGAAATATCGTCTATAATATGAACTGATCGCAATGAGGCTTCAAGTTGTTCCTCGGAGAGTAGCCCTAACATGCGCTGAACGACCCACCTCAATTCTTGTTGGTCGGGAGAAAGCAACCTTTCTTGGACCGTCTTTCCATAAATAGAAGTTTGCAGTAGACTAACTATCTCGGACGACAAACTTTTCGTTTCGAGCATCTTGTCGGCTGACATGGCAAACACATCGGTCGGTATTGGAATGTACACATTTGGTTGATCGTCTAACGAAATATCGACAGTACTGTCTTGCTGTTGCTTTAACCAAGTGGTCTTACCACTACAGGGCGGACCGACCGTGATGTACAGTGGAGCTGCTACTACGGCCGATTGGATAGGGACATCGTCATCATCACTACCAGTGGTGCTGGCAGTGGCGGTGGTGGTGCTTGCCCTGGCGCTCATCGTAGTTTTTGTGCTACCTGTTATTAGTGATATTCGGTAGCCTCCGAATGGCTGGACAGAAACAAGACACCAAATTGGCTGGAGCACAAAAACAGTGAGCGAAAATAGCCAAAGACGATGCGATGTCATTCCTGCGATGCACGTCGGGGTTCGAGGAGCGTAGAGGTTAAAAGCAGGGTGAACGCATCGGCTCAGTGTGTAGCATTTTTTGTTGTTGTTGAGACTGTGAATGCCAATCTTCTTTCCAGTCCATCAAAAACCAAAATTATAACAGGGGTAGTCTAGTCAGAGCCAGCCCAAGGCAATGTGAGACAAGGAGACCCGAACCAGACGTCACCGGAATGACCCCAAATGTCCCATCCCGTCTCCCACTCAGAAACAGGAACGCATCGGGAGAAATCGGATATGACCATTCCCACTTCGGGAAGAAGATCCACACACCAGGCTGCCGAAGCCAAGGCCTGACTTGTAGCCCAGCGTCGAATCCCTACCAAACGAGGAAGGGCCTAGACCTGGATCCAGCAATTGAAGAGACCGAAAAGAGCAGAAAATTTTGTCATAAATTTGCCATTTCGTGGAATACAAACAAAGCAACTTTATATACCTAAAATAGTTTCTTAACCGCGCCCTCCCGCCCGATTGGCCACCCGAGTCGTGTGAGAGCGACCCTAGCGGTCTGCTCTCTCACCCGGGCGCCTCGGAACGGAGAAAAGGTTGGCCCTAGTAAAATGCCGAGTTTCTCCAAACCACCCTACCTAGCCAAACGTAGCCCTAGAGAGCTGGCATAGTCGAGAGAACGCGGTAGCGTTCGCTCGAGTACCACAAGCTCTACCCTAGCCCTAAATAGCCATAAATACGACAAGTTACTTTGGTCAAAATTTGTCTGCTGGTCAAAATCTTCAAGAATTTTTTTGACTTTTACTAGACTAGCAAAACCCTAAAGACCCCCACGTAGGTCTACTACTACTGCCTACTACTCTAGTGTAGCTAGAGTAGCTAGTATGTACTGAGGAGTACGTAGTCTAATAGTAGTAGACCATGTATGAAAGTGGGAGAGTGGTGGTAGATACTATGACTACTGGGCCATTCCTGAAATAGAGGCGCACCAAAATGTTGAAGCCAGATCCCTCCTCATTTGGCGCGACCAACTGGCCTTGCCTGCTCCTGAAATCAAATTAGGCGCCGTTGAGCCTGTTTAAACTGA
>Ga0210036_1001531_pt1 | contig 25870 bp, 22 predicted proteins | sample CryGeymeta201515_FD_185469 | JGI IMG/M metagenome (GOLD analysis project Ga0210036, IMG submission 185469) | Groundwater microbial communities from Crystal Geyser aquifers in Utah, USA - Crystal Geyser metaG 2015-15 (SPAdes) (version 2) | ecosystem: Environmental > Aquatic > Deep subsurface >...
TTGCAGTTTGAACTTTCCTGAGTACTTCTTTCGTGTTCTTCCCATGGCAACCATTCCTTTCATTACCTCGATTCTACAGGTTGCCATTCACTCTTAGCTACTGGTTCAAGCTGGCGGGCTCATATCCTTTACCAGCTACTAGATAGTTTATTTCTTAAAACGATACCCGACATTGCGAACCGTCTCGATGAGGGGTTCATGGCGGCCTAGTTTGGCGCGCAGGCGCCTGATGTTAATCAAAATCTAGGGCAACCTCTGCCCTATCCCTCAACAGTTCATCGACGTCTATAAGCGTCGTAAGTACTTCACAGCTCGCGCCAAAGATACGTTGCGCCGTTGCTTCTGATATTTCAGTAAAACCGTGCCCAAAATAGCTTGCATTTCGTGTTTGATAGACGTCCCTGATTTTCTCCAGGTAATACTTGCTGTCATGGTTTTGGAGGTTCAACGCCCCTAGTAAACCCAGTATCTTAATGGCGGGCTGCAGTGTAATGCTATGCTGTCGCTGTATCGGACCATCATATTGCTTACCGATTCGGTTAAAGACTTCGTTCCACATAGCGTTGTCTGTATGGTCCGGATTAATGTTTTTCAGTAACAGCCTGTATTTCGCAGCGAGGTCGATGGCGCGGTGTGCTTTGGCAACCGCTTCCACAGGCGATATTCGCACCTGTCTGCCTGCATTCTCGATGCAATCTGCTACCAGCTTTTCATAACCTCGCTTAAGCTCAAAATCGCTATTAAACCTATGTATCGCCTTTTTTATATTCCCCAGTTCTACTTCTCTTTTCCCTTTTTTCCAGGTTCCGGGCTTTAGTTTCCCCATCACCTCAATAACCAATTTGAACTCACCACAGAGCGGTTCGAGCTTCTCGATAAGGTTCGCGATTTTTCTGTAATCTGAGCCTTCCTCAAATATTTTGCCTTGCACCACAAGATGTTGCTTTGCCAACAGCTCGTAGCTCTCTTTATATTGAAAGCTGTCCCAAAGATAAAAGAATTTGCACGCATGTTTGAGGAAGCCCAGCCGACCCTTGCCTGAATCCTCGAACATCTCGGACAACATATAGGCACGCGTAAACTCACCATGCTTAAGGCTATCCAAAACCTCATACTCGCGTTCCCTTGTCAGCGTATCGGGGAAGTAACGGACGTTCATGGTAGCGCTAATACCTTTTCCGCTCGCATCCCGCATCTTACTCGCAACATATGAAAAGCGTATTGGAATACCGGTAGCAAGCCTCGCCACCGCATTGTAAATGCCTATCGGCATCGGCTTGCTTCCACCCGTGATATTAACAACGACTTCCTGCACTTTGGAATCGATAGAGTCAAATACCTTATTAACTTCCTCGCGAATTTCTTGAAGACACACGTCGACGTCTTCGGCGTCGCTGATTTCCGCAGACATAAATGCACTGCCCAATTGAAGTGCAATCTGCTCTAACCGGTTCGTTACCTGTAGGGGATTTGGGTTCTGGCCTGGGAGCGGACGACCATACAAGGCGACGACCGATATCAGGTCGCTTCGTTCATACTCATGGCTTATCGCTTTCTCTAACGGCTCCAGCGACGACCCGACAGTCAAGATCAGCATTACCCTTCTTTTACCTGAATTAATAAGATTACTCATACATGCCTCCATATCTTTGTTTTACTTATTCTTCTATGGAAGAGATGCAAGTGCGATTTAACGGTCTCCAAAGCGAAAACCTATTGCGATTGCAACTTTCAGAATCCGGTTAAGAGCCTGTATTATACTACATAATAGTATTAACTACCGGTGCCGTCTACGGGTCCTGGTAAAACCGCATACTTGGTTGCTCATTATTGTTCGTTATGTAATATCCTATCTCTCCCTGAAGTTAATCAAGCTGCTCCCGTAGTTTTGCGGCGCCATTGCAGCGCCAGTTCGCGAAAAGTAGCGCAGCCAGAATTTGCGAACGAGCATTACCTGTTTGGAACTGTCCTTTGTCGGACATACGATATATACTCTTACGCCTTTTAGATTAGGCAGGAGATCCCGCTGCTTCACGCTCTCGATTATATTTGAAAATGCCGCCTCTTCAAATGCGCCGGACCTGAAATTATAATCGCCCGACTGGTGATACATATCCGAGAAGACAATGAGGACGTTTTTCTCGTTCGGGTACGAGGCGAAGACGCGCTCGGCCAGCGGTAACGCACCAAGAATATCAGTGCTGGCGCTCTCGCCATTTACAAGCGTCCTAGCTTGCGATAGAACCTCTGCCCTCTGCCTCTTTAGCACTTCGGGAAGGTGTTTGTTTTTGATATACGCCTTCGCCTGGTTTTCGTTTGGATCAACACTTCCCCGGGCGAAGGTTGTATTTACTGGATACGACGCCTTCGCGAGTGGACTGTTATCGATTTTGTCGGCGACGATCGTATCCCCGGAGTTCATAGCTTCAAGTACCTTTTCGAAGTCTTTGAGATACCGGCCGCGCTCTTGTTGCGTGCTTCCCGATATATCGAAGAGCGCGAATACGGTTTTTTTCGGCGTCTCCTCGGTTGTCGCGCACCCGGCAACCGATCCTAGCAATATGAGAGCAAACACCACCAAAACAATCGTTTTGATCGCTTTTACGCATTTCATTAAAATCCCCCCGCATCTCTTAGTATCTTTTCAAGGTCGTCGGTGCCGTAATCTCGCTGCATCTCAAGCTTTGTGACCAGGGCGTACGCTTCGTTAAGTGCCCTGTTTAGGCTCTCCGATACAGTAAAATCAGGCTCGTCCTTGAAACTCTCGATCACCTTTTCGCCGTCTTTGCGCCAACGAATATTCGTGCGGCGGTAGATAGACACCAGGTGTTTGCCGTAAGCGCAATGCTCCTCGGCTTTTGCCCTGACGTCATCACATATTTTACGCAGCTCATCGCCAACCGTTTCAATTCGTCTTGTCGCCTTGCTCAGCTCGGTCTCGTCCGAGTCGCGCTCTCGCCGGGCGATAGTCAGCCCGGCCGAGGCCCGCTTAAACGCGTCACGGATATTTCTGTTCTTGCGGGATTCCTTAACATGAGACGCATATGATGCCCAGTACGAAACCCCGACAATCAAGAGGTTGGCCGCAAGAAACATGATACCGGGCAACACCCAGCTCACGTGAACACCAAGTACTTCCTGGGTGCCCATGCCCTCCATCATAAGACCTCGCAAGTATGATACGCCGGCAAGAAAGACGAACAGGATTACAAGCAACTGCCAGAACTTACCCCCGAGCCGACTGTTTTCACGAGCTTCGATCCCTGCCAGATGTGAAAATAACGGGATAGCAAAACATATGCCCGATGCCATTATCAAGGTGTCGGTTTTCGTTCCGCCGAATAGCGAGAATATAAACGAGTTAAGAGGTATCTCCGCCATCGAGAGCGCAATGGTGACCACCCAAGCCAGGGCCAGCGGTATTTGAGGTTTATCGAGTTCCAGTAGCGCATCTTCCGCTTTCGCATACCGGTCGCATGCCGCATCTAACGTACGGTTTGCGTATACAAGCTTTTCTTTAAGCCGGGGCTTCTCTTGGCGCAGAATCCCGATGTCGCTTCGTAAGCTCGACATCTTGTCGACCAGTTCTTGCCCGAGCCTCGCGTGAGATATCTCAACAAGGTACCGGACATCTCTTTGATGTTGAACGGGTTCACCGCTTGCCGATGTCGGGCTGCCCACCCTGGCATCGAGGATAGCCTGGCATCGGGCCTCAACCAGACTATATGATTTAAACCCTGTCTTGCTTTTTTCTTTATAGCGCATTGTTTTCATCCTCCTTAATAAAACGGAACCTTATCGGTAGTCCTTGCTAGCGGCTGCCTTTAGTAACCGCGGCTCTTTCTCATGAAAGCGTTCGTAAACCCTGCTATAAATCTAGTGATTGCTACCAATGATACAACCGCTGATATCTCAAGTAAGCTAAGTACCGCTAGGTCTTGAAACGGTATACCGATCTTGCCGCTTATCAGGCATGCGACGCCACATGTAGCAGCGGCAACGAGTACTGATTCTACAACTATCACGCCAAGAGATCGCGCTTCGAGCGCTATTATGGCGGCAACCACTATCGGGGCGGCCATAACATATACGCCCGGCGAACCGCTTGTCAGCAGCATCCGCCCCGTTTGAATCGCAATACCTATAACAGGCATGAATCTCATTCCCTCCGGCAGATGAAAGCGCATTGCTTGCGACACGTGCTCGGCAAGAACCATATAGACCGGTGGCACTACCAGGAAAGCAATAAGTGCTTTTAATAGGTGGTTTCTTGCGTTCTTTAAGACACCCATTTAGTAACGCCGCCTTCCGCTGTGTATTGATTCAGCGACCATCAGGGCAAAGCCTATGAGGCTTGCCGTTAGCACGGTCTCAAATATCGCCAGCAAGACAAGGTTTTGCAACGGCAGATTCACGCTTCCGCTCATAGCCGAGAGTGACACATACAAGAATGGTTGACCGAAACCAATCGCCACCACCTGGCGTTTCGCCGACTCATTCGCCATATACGCGAGCGCAACCAGTGCAGGCGCAACGAGCAAGACGTACCATCCCTGCCAGCCTTTCAATCCGAGAGCGACGGCCGTTTGCGCGATAGCGCTCGCCATCTCACCCAGCCGCATATTTATTGGAGCGCGGGCTACCATATCTGAGAGCCGCGATAATTCCTGCAATAGAGTTGCCGCCAGCGACGTTGAGCTTACAAAAGCAAGAATAGCGTTTACACCATGCAACACCACGATACCTGCGCCCATCGCAAGCAATGTCAGCACGCCGAGCACGCCCGCTACCAGTAGCGGTACAACGAATAGGCCCAATATTACTGCGAGCGCTTTACTTAACGAACCGGTGTATCGCTCTGTTACCGACGCTAAGGTTCTGGATAGTTGGGCTATTGCCAGCGGTACGAGTTTCACCGACTTTGCGAGCAGTTCGTTTAAACCCGCGGCTGCCTTCTTGCGCTCTTCCTCCGACACCCCATAGATAAACCTGGCAACCTTTTGCACGGGAACACTTACGTGGCCCACCGCAAGAGGGTTGCGCATTTCTTTTGCAGCTAACACGACTACCCCAGCCAGCAAGGTTAGTATGATATATATGAGCATGCCCTTATAAGCGAGAATACAGAGTGCGAGAACGCCAGCACCGGCTATCGTGCGCTTTAATATATTGCCTGGCGCCAACTCGACCTCGGTCTCAGGGAGCATGACCTTTGTCTCCGTTAATGCCAGGATTTGTGTCTCTTCTTCTGCAGGCAAATGAGTACGGAGCGTTTCGGCAAATGCAAGCGCCGAGCTGTAGCGATCATCAGGGTTTAGCGCCAGCGCTTTCGCTATGACGTTGTTAAGCTGAGATAATTCCGGGCTTTGAAGGCGATCCCCGAGTATCTCATTGAGCGTTTTTGCCGCACTGAATACGTCGGTACGCTCATCGACGACTTGTCCAGCCATCTGCTGCTCAGGGGACATAAACCCTCTGGTGCCTATAATCGCTCCGATTTGGGTCACCCGGTCTTCCTTGATAAGCGCTACGCCAAAGTCGATAAGCTTAACGATGTTGCCTTTTGTTATCATTATGTTCGTCGTCTTTATGTCGCGATGAATGATGCCTTTTCCGTGGGCGTACACCAGCACTTCAAGCACTTTTATTATGATATTGACGGCCTCGGCCACCGAGAGCGCCTTTTCCTGCATAAGCTGCGCCAGATTTTTGCCGCCGACGAACTCCATGACGATGAAATACCCTATTTTAGCGTCGCTTCCGAAATCATACGCTTTATAAACGCCCGTGTGGTTAAGCTGTCGGAGAACCCTATACTCGCGCTTAAACCTGAAAAGCGTATCGGCGTCAGCACTGTTGCCTATACATTTGATAGCGACACGGCGTTTGTTGATTACGTCATGCGCCTCATAGATCGTCGTCCTTTGTGTTTTACTGAGGACGCTTAACAGCCGGTACCTGCCATGAATAAGGCGTTCTTCACCTTTCGCTATGCTTGACAGCGACCTAAACCATCCCGAAAGCCGGCTCATGATAATCATCCTATCGCCACCACCCATTGTCTTGGCTTATCTGGCTGATTCTTGGGTTAATCTGGAAGCGTGACGGTTTGCCGGTTTTCCGGCGTCGAGATTTGTTACCTCTGCAAGATACCGGTTGTTTCATATTGATTTTTGAACTATTTGAGAGTGTTTGTATGAGGAGAGTCTTTACGCAGAACTGTAATGGAGCTACCCCTATTGCGAGCAGGTAGTCGTCGGTGTAAACGATCGCATTAGCGACCGCCTGCATACCTAACGTTATGGAGAAACAAAAAAGCCTCTTTCCTTTAACCATAGAAACCATCCTCCAAATGACCCACCAACAGCGCTCTGCCGTTGCTAAGCCTAAACTTCTAATTTCTAATTGGTATGGTTTGGTTTCTTTCTTCTAAAGGAAAAGAAGCATTCCTTAACAAACTGTACATAAGAGGGCTAAACTGCCCTATTAACAAAGCTAAACAAACTAGCTAATAAGCGTCATATTGCTTTGATCCATCACCTCCAAGTCGTTCCCTTTATGGTAAATCTACTTTTACCATAGTCTCAATTTGGCGTCAAGTACAAATCTGAAATTTCTATAAAGTTATTTTCCCGGTAGATAGAACTTGTAAACAAAAAACTGCCTATCCGGTGGAGCTATGTTTACATGCTAATCCGGCGAATGATTGAAGATCAACACTTCTCCGGTAACCGGGCTTTTGTAAACAAGCTTTCGCGCTTTGCCATGCAACGCGTGCGCTATCTTCAAGTAAAGCCAAATGGGGCCGTTGCCGGTTAAGACAACATTCGCGCCCTCGCCCGCAAGCTCCTTTGCTTTCAGAACATAGCCATCAAGCTCAGAAAGCTTAGCGGTTTCGCCAGCATAGAGAGTATTTACATTTATGGTAACCTCTTGATACACCGTCATAGATTATGCCCTCGTAAGATTAAAACGTATATCTACCGACTTAGGGTCTGATCCAGCTTCACGCACAGCCGTTCCATCTTCTTTGTATTCCTTAGGTTTCAGAACCTGCAGCTTTCTTGATGGTCGAGCGCACGCAAGAATCAATCCTGCCGTCATCGACTTCGTGCCCCCGGTATAATCGGCGATCATATCTGTCTCACCAAATTCATCCGGTAGGCTCGCGAATATATCTTCCACAGCATCATATACTTTAGCTGGATTATCAGCGTTACCAGCCGAAAGCTCAACGATCTTAAAGAGATCGTTTGGCATACCCTCTCTTATCAGTTTTGCAATCATATCCCTGGCATACCTATTGGATGTCTCGCCGGCGGTAAGCAACCAACACTTGTCAAGAATAGCGTCATGATGCTCGTTATGAATGCCTTTATAATGATAACGTATTGCCGTTTCGGCAGGCATTGGATCCCAGGCGCTCCCAAGAACTATAAGCCCTCTGTGTCGCTGTGGTGATACCTCAGTATCAGTAATAGACAACTCGCCGCGTTTGCCAAGAACGTAGTTTATAAACCTTGGTATTGGGTCCACAAAAGCCATAATCAAAATTAGAGCTATACTTCCTACCACCGTAATCACCCAGGGTTTAAGCCAGATTTGAAGAGTGTCTGCCAGGCTACCGGTAGATATCCCCACGATATAAATGACAACAAGAAAAATTATGGGTGACGCCTTATCAACGCTAAATAGCTTATGCAGCCCGTTGTGCATAAGAACCTCCTCCAGCTAGAGTGACTGTAATAACGCTAAACCCCAGCGATAGCTTTAAGCTTCTCATAACGCGCTTTCTTATTGCTATCCCACTTCTTATTCGGTGATATATATGAAAGCATTAATTTGGCTACCGTAGCTTTGACCGCGGGCATTATATCCGAAGCATCAAACTCATCAACAACCCCAATGTTAAGCACCGATGAAACCGCTGAAAGATCAATACGTTCGAGTTCAACGATATCCTGCTCCTTGAGCGATTGGAAGAACTCAAAAAACTTGTCCTTGCTGTTTTGTCGTTTAATAGCATTGAATTTATCCAAAACACTCTTCGGCATATCAGACTGCACACCCACCGTTGCCGCCTCATTGTCGCCGCTCAAGTCTGCAGCAAACCGCCCGTTTCCGCTCTCCAAGAAGCCTATGCAATCATCAGGTTTTAGGCTCTTAAATCTCTCATCATCTTGCATTCCGTCAAACCAGGCGTGTGGCTCAAGCCTGCACTTGCTGTCCTTGGCTTTAAGGAACTCGTTTGAACTCGTGCCCTTGCCGATGCTCATGAACTGGAGCTTTCTCTTCTGGTTGTCGCCACCCGGTTGGTCGGTCTTGCCAAGAGACGGCTGGCACTCAGGATCGGCCATTGCCATGAGCTGGACCAGTTGAGGAGTATCGATCCAGTCCGGCGCATCGCCATTTGTGAGCTTTACTTTTTGGTTCATGTAATCCTCAAATGCTAGCATGCCGGCTTGCGCAAGGGAACCGAGGTCGCTTTCGGGCACCCTCGGTATCTCGTTTTCCCTAATCGCTTTAACATCGAATAGCTGCGTAGAGGTTATGGTTATCTTTGCCTGACCGTAGCCAAAAGGCTTTCCCATACCAATACTATGACGCAGGTTTTCCCTTCCACCCCAGGTCAGCGCCCAGATTAACGTACCCAGCTCAAAGGGTCGTAAATTATGTACATTGACCGAGAAGGTAAATCTGGCGTCACGTTCGATTGGGATAAACCTGGTAGCAACCCGATCTTTTTCAGGCCGCGGTTTGATCGTGACGTCATGCTTACGTGCCGGGTAACGCTTCCACCCTCTAATTCTGCAGTCGCTATCCATGAAAGTCTTGTAGGTGCGAACAGGCGAAGTCTGGTCTATGTAATTTGGATAGTAGGTAGGTTTAGGCCCACCCAGAACTGTGTATTCAAGACCCGCTTCTTTTACTGTTGAGGGGTCCGCGATAGCAGCAGAGATGTAAACCCGGCCTTTTAGCCCATCGTTTTCTCCGATAAAGCCAAATATGGCATCTGAAAGGTCGGGGTATGGCATGACATGGCATTCACTGGTGTGGCCTATTGCATCGAGAACCGTATGCTCGTAGGGCAAACGATACATATACGCAAGCCCGATTGATTTGGGCCGAGCGCTATCTCCAACATAAAATACGGGAACTTTTTCGCCTTTCTTGAGTTGCTTCTGCCAATACTCCCATTCGTCATTCGGCTTGTTTGTCTCTCCATTTTTAGAGTGTATAAACTCAAATTCTTCCTTAATCTTTTCAAGATTCTCTATTTGTGCCCGTTTGCCCTCATTGTAGAAAATAAACTCGAGGTGTTTTACATACTTCTTTCTCTCATTGTACGATCGTTCGAAAAGCGTTTCTACGGCTTCCCTAAAACGACCATTGGTTGAAAGCTCTAGTAGAACTCTTTTATCGGACGAGAGCATTACTCCCTTACAAACAAGCTCGTTTTTGCCGCTCTTTTTGTTCGGCCGGTGATATATTTTCTTCTCAAGATTATCCGGAATTCTTACATTGCCCGGCAAACTATCCAGAGATACGGAAAACTCATGATCGGCTGGCTGGCCGGTAAAAACAATCGTTCCTTGCTCAGAGCCCGATCCAATGTCGACCGCCCTTTTAGTTCCCACCCCATCCGTACGTTGGTTTTGCGTACCGCTATTTGTTGAATAATTAAAAGTGACAATCCGCGAGCCTTCCCATTGCGCATACTTACTTTTAGCGTTTTGCTTTGCCTTGATGTTTGGCACCCTTCGATCTTGTTCTTTCTGGTAGGCAATTAGATCGTTTTGCTCGACTCTGATGAAGTCGCATGGAGTAAGAAACCATTCTCTGCTTACCTTGTCCTGAGTGAGCCACGCTGCCTTTGGCGATGCTTTGATTATTCTGTCAACATAAAGACCCTTATTGTCTTTCGTGAGGTCTCTAACCGAGTAACGCCTGTCATCCACTTTTCCCTTCATGCGCCCGAACGAAATAATCTCGATGACGTTGCGAATCGGTCCCTTGATACTTGTTCCGGGAATAACGTAATCACGGTCAATCTTAAAGAAGGATTGGGCATCTTTATTGTTTAGGATCTGCTCATGGCTCCAATTGCCGCCGTTTCTAATATAAACCCGTGACGTGGTGACCAGCTCGCATTCGATGGTGCCGCATATGGCGTCGCTAAACGGAACATCGTGCGATATTGATGCCGACCGTTCAGCAAACACTACCATTTTTGAAAGTGGAACAAAGTTATAGGGGGCGCGTATTGGCCCACAGCGCTCTTCATCTCTTCTATTGTGTTGCTGTGGACCGCGCTGTTTTTGACCATCGCGCACGTTATAGTTTTGTTGTTGCGCCATACTAGCCCTCGCCCCTTTCAAAACCGATAAATCTACTCACAACAGGTCTAAAAACTTCGAATCCGTCGTTTTCCGCTTTCTTCCAGTACGTTTCATATTTAAGCTTACCAAGCTCCTGCTTTGTGGAGATAAAAGCCTCATCAATCATAATCTGATCATCACCTGCTTTTCGCTCTAAATCCACGACGATCCAACCGTTGTCTGCTTGTCGAATATGGAAGCTTTTGTCTCCGGATGCAAGCTCACCCGACAAGATGATCCGCTGCTGTAAGCTCGAGTGGTCAAATTTCTCGTCAACAACGAGCACTTCATCCGTCAGGCAAAGCCACCCTATGGCCGGTACAAAATCCGCAACCGTTTTCAGCAGCTCTTCATGGCTTGAGATATGCCTCGGCGCAATGCTGATAGAAAAGCTTTTTAGCTCTTCTTCAAGCCCAGAATCTCTAAGCGTTTTATTAAGAGCCTCTATCATACCGCATCTCCTATCCATGTCTTGCCTTCGTTGCTCCACGCAACCCCGTTCAGGGCTTCAAAAAAACCGTTTCCTCGACCAGCCCCCGAGCCTATAGATAGCCTCCCGGAAGCCATGTCATTAAGAGCTAACGCGAAAGCCTTTCTTGCATTGGGCGAAATCTTATCTGGCTCCGTGATAGTAAGCTTAAGCTCAAAGCCATTACCTTTGAAAAACGGCCGCTCAGAAAATAAAGCGCCGGACATGGTCTTAGCACCACCGGTAAATCTGTCAATAGCTACGTGGTTTACTATTTTCTGTTCCGGTTTACCGATGAATATATCGTCGATAAAGACACGCCCGCGCTGGCCATCTTCTTCAATCGCATCGTTCTTGCAGTAACCAAAAAGTTCCCTAATGGCGTCATTATTGCTCGCAGTATATCGATCAATATCCTGCCTTGATAAATCGTCCAAAAACACTTCGCTGAGCGCGTTGTAATAATACGCTGTCCTATGTGCCAAAGACCCTTTAATAGCCGTACCTGGAACAAGAACTTCTTCTTCCCCGATTTTTCCCTTACCGTTCGTCCACTTAATTCTAGACTCCAAAACAGGTGCGATGTCCGCCTGGCTGTCCGATCCGCCGCCAATTAGCCAAAAACCTTTCGGTTTAAGCTCGATGCTGGCGGTAATACTCTCCGTAGCAACTAATTCAGATATCGCGTCTAAGCGTTCCTTAAGCACATTTGAGTTCTCTGAGAGCTTGATGGGATGCCTTGAAAAATCGGTGAATCCTAAAAGCTCGGCAAGGTCAAAAATCCCTTCCTTCAGCGAAATTACCTCGAATGACCCTAACCCACGCCTTGTTTTACCACCTATTCGGATCGTTCCTGATGTAAGCAGGCTAAGCAGCGTATGCCAATCGCCCAGGTCTTTCTCACTGCCCTCGAGCATCATCTCGAAGGTAAACCGATGACCAGCCGACACATAGCGTTCGTCAAATTTACCTCCGCCTTTCGCTATGCCCCTATCTGTAATACAAACATGATCGCGTGCCAGAGAGTTAATCGCTTGTTTCAGAACCTGATCATTGAGGCGATTCAAGTTTACAATGCCTTCGACGAGCCGATTGGCGCTGTCGTGAATGCAGCCCCAGGAAACGGTCAACCTTGAGCCTCTTTCCTTTTCTTTATCTTCACCTGTACCCTGAAATCCAAAGAGTTCATTAACTTTATCGGGGGTGATTTTCTCAACCTCGTGCCGCAATATGCCGGCGATAGAAGAACCGGGAATCGTAGGGAGACCGTTTGCATCAGCAACAAACATGACGTCCGAAAAGAAGTCCGATTCACCGGCGCTTATCAAAAACGGCGTTTTAAACTCGATAACCGTTCTTGCTATGTAGCGTAACGTGTTGGCCTCTATGATCATGCTTCCTCCTGACTTAGCTTCTGAGGCATTTGATTGCCAAGCAAGTAAATAACCCTCTGCAGTAGTCTATATTCATGACCGGGATGATCTTTGTCTTTGGCGGTCTTTAGAACCACGTTTTCAAGGAACAAAGCAAAGCTTATGTAGCCATTATCGTAGTAGAACTCGGTTTTCCAGGCATCCTTTGATATGCCAGAGGTGCATAGCCCTTTGTCTTCGTTAAACAGAGCGGTCTCTATATCGCCTATAGACGTCGACCTGATCGCTACATCTCTTAACTGGCCCCACTGCGATTTGCCCGGAGCAATTCTCTTTTGCCTTCTTACTCCCGGCACTAGTACCTTAAGCCACTGCTCAACCATTTCAAGCGATTCTCTCTCTATTTCTTTCAGTATCATCCTTGAGTCCAGCCACCCCAGTAACATTTCCTGATCTGATTGTACCTCTGCCACTTGCTCCGCCTTCACTTCGATAATCTGAGAGAGCGCAGTTTTAGGTGCCGGTTCGAAGTGCTCGGTCGACAGAAACGATGGATTAACAAGTACCTTACCAAGTCCGTCATGCTTGTACATGCCGATACCGGAATCCAAGGCGTCTTGTAGCTCCTCAAGTGGTTCTTGAGTCAACTCACTTGATGTACGGAATGCGATGACGCTGCCCATACAAACCACCTGGCGCTCAAAATCATGCGCCTTTCTCTTGCTGTTGAACGGGGTGTACGAGCGCGTTCGAATAAACGTCTCTTCTCTACTCAGCTGAGCATCTTCTTTCAAGCCAAAATGAGTTGGTAGCGGAGTTAGCGTCGGGGCGCCCGTTAGTGGATCGCGAAGCGCAATATCAGATAAGCAATAGATAAAAACGCCATCCTCCATACCAGGTCTAAGTCGATACGGTGGTTTCTCTGCCGCTGTTATATCCACACTACCGTATTCAGCGGACTTCGACCTTCCGATTCTTATGTGGCCCTTTGTAAGCGCTTCGCTAATATCATCTAAGACCCGAGGAGAAACTTCATCGTCGAAATCTATAGAGAAATACCAGTTACTGCCGGCATCAAGGCTCTCGTACCCGAACAGCTGCGATTCTTTTGCCCTTCCACCCTTCGTCCGGTCTATAGCGGTTTTCAGCCGATAGCTTGAGGTAGGCATCCTGATGGTACCCGTGTCCGAGAAAAACCCTTCCCTCATCTGCTTGGGCTGCACATTATCCTTCTTCCACTTGCTTTCGTTCTCAGAAGATAGATGCACGAGGTTGAAAACATTATCGGTAAGCAAAATCGTGCCCTCATGGCTTGCGCTGCCTTTTGGATAGTGCCATGAGAGCGGAATGGGAAGTGTTGGATAGCCCTCATCGTCGATTGGGTAAGCGTTTCCGAACCGAACAGCGCCGCTATGAAATACATCGAACGCTTTTGTGCCTAGCTTTGTGTAAAGTCTCACTGCGCATGCGCCAAGAAAGCAAGCACCTGGAAGATAGCTGAGGCTAGAGTGACCGCCGGTAGTTGCCGATCGTTCGCTAATAACTACATCCATATCGAGCACTACGTTAAAATGCAGGCTTTTCATCTACGACACCTCCTCGACATTAACGAGAACCCGACCGAGGCCGCGGTGCCGATGCGAGCCTATGTGCCTGATAAGAGGTGCGGCGGCTTTTAAAACGCTAATCCAATCGGAACCCTCACTTCTCGACTCGGCGTATGCTGTCAATTTGAGCGGTACGGTGACCTCTATCCTCCTGAGAGACTTATCATCGGCAAGACCGCGATTGTCGATTTTTGTTGAGGCAACTTGTTGATATAAAAGCTCACGTTTTTCTTCGTTGTCTGGCTCACCCGCCCACCGCTCCATATAATATCCGAGAGTAGCGCTCGTAAACATGAGTTCGCCAAACGTTGTGTCAAAGCGACTGTTATCTGGGCTACCCTTTCCGAAAAGTTTATCCGTTGTTCCTTCTGCGGCCAGCTTTTCGCCCGATTCTTCACCGGAAATACCAAGTTCCTCCATACTGAAAACGCTTTCTCTGACAATTCCCTTAACGGTTCTACCGGGTATAAAAGGCAGACCCGCTTTAGTCTTTATTACAATAGCATCCAAATTAGCGCCTTCCCCGGCACCGCTACCCATGTGCCAGTATCCTAGAAACTCAAATGTTAGCTTAGCTTTTGCCATTATTGCCTCCGCTTACTAATACAGTATCATCACTTAGTTCTCTTATCCTATAAGCATCCAGAAGAGGTGAGTTGCCGTTCTCATTCCATAAAGGATTTGTGGTATTGCCCGTTATTTTAATAAGCTGGGCCTTAAATTTATCGGCTATCTCCTTTTTGCCTGTGCTTCCAGCGACTTGTAGGATACGATCAAAATCCGTTTGAGCTTTAAGTGCGCTAGTATAAACAGTCGTTATTAACGTTCGTATTGAGCCCGACGGTAACTTTGACAAAGTGCCCGCTAGTGTCACAAGGTCGTCATAGCTAACCAAATTGACGTCGTGGGAGCCAACCGTATACGGCCCGTGCCATAATTTGATCTGCAGCGCCTCGGAGCTATCTTTTGAAGTCAGCTCGGTTTCTCTGATTAAGCTATAACTGCCAGCGACACTCGTTGCCACCTTATAGAAGGCGAAGCTTGACGGAACGAATCCGTCTTTATCCTTATTATCTTTTTCTTTTGCCCGGCTTTTTGCAAAAGCGCATAGCGATTCAGCCAGCTCATATGCCCTTGAGAACGGATATGCTTTTTTAATAAACGCTATACCGGCACAGGAGGTTAGCTTTTCCGGCAAGCCCGCGATATTGAAACCGCCAAGCTCCTTCTCAAGCGCTTCCTTTGACGAGGCTTCAAATGCCTCCATGAACACTCTCGTAAACTTAAAGGCAAGATCCGCTCTAATAATTAGCGTGAGGTCATCTCCTCCGAGGACAATAGGTCGGGCCGCCATAAAGATAGGCTTTTTCGATACTTCTGCCCGATCTTCATAATCTGGTTTTATTATGCGCTTATATGCCTCTTGTGCAGCGCTCTCGGTAGCTTGACTTATCGCTTCTGAGAACCTCTTAAAGACATCTATCGCCTTATCAGGGCTTGATCGAACATGTTCTTGGAGCTGCCTGATTGTTTTCCCTAAATCGTTTCCGTCAGCGTGGATTACAGCGATGTACTTTTTCTCCGAACCGGCGATATCGTCGAGTTCGTCCGGCCATCTATACTGCAGTTGCTTTTCTGTATCTTCTGCGCCAGACATTTTTGCCACTAAAGTTGTCATTGCCGATTTGTTTTTGCGCTTCCCAACGTAATCGCGCTTTCTTGTAGTTTGGCGGTCTTGAAGCTCATCTTCACCCTTTGCATACCGGACAGCCGCAAAACCAAGCCGCTGGTTTCTCTCAATGAGTGGGCCTATCTCCGGTAAGCCTACCTGAATCAAGCTGCGCTCGGCCCTTAGCTTTTTTTCACTCTCTTCTATAGCATTATTGATATCGCCGTTGATCTCAACAAGAGATTGCACTACTTGAAGCCCCGGTACAAATCTATCAACGAGCAGCGGCCATACGGTATATAGCCTTTTAGCATCGTTTCCATTATTAAACTGGATCCTTGCCCAACCTGCTGTTTGTGTAATTATCCTGTATTCAGAATTATCAATACCCAGCTCATTAAGAGATCGAGTTAGGAACTCACCGCACATCTGATTTACGAGTTCACTTCCTCCAACCATATCCTTTAATTTGTTGCCTTGAAGGATGTACTTTTGAATCTCTTTTGCAGCGAATGCATAAAGCCATTCTCCCATGTCTCCTCCATCCTTAACTTTGAGTTCATGAACAAAAACCTTGCCCGCCGAGCTTACAAATGGCAAGATGTTTGGATTACTTATACAGAATCTGTTGTCGAATAATGCATGCTTTAAATTGTTTCTCGGAACTTTCACTAAACATACAATTGGGCGGTGCTTAAATTCCCTCTAGATACCTGCTTGCGATTATTGTACTTGGTGAGTAAAACACCTTAAGCAGAATAAATAGAAGTACAAGTTACTATCTACTAAATTAAGATAGCAGTTTAACCACAGATCTGAGCGAGCGCTCAGGCTTAAGTTTATAGGTTATGAAGTGCACAAATAGTTTATCAACTGGTCATCAAGATAACTGCTATCACTTGCATAGCTATTAAGTACTATTTAAGACACTTTGCATCGGGAATGTCAACATGTTTTTGGCAAAATAAAAATAGTGCATGATCGCGCCCATATAATTCTGTAAAAAGGTTCATTTGAAGACGGGTTGAAAATGAGCCACCGTTCCTCAAGAATAGAGTTGACCGAAACTACTATTTTAGGAGGAAATTACGATGGCTCACAACAAGCGTACGCAGTCAGGTGAATTTTTGCAACAAGCTCTACTCAATGATAAGGATTTCTTGAGGGTATGGTGGAAAGACTCAGTCAAAATCTTATGGAGGAAGAGATAACAGAATTCTTGCAAGCTGATCCCTATGAGAGCACCGAGAAGCGTCAAGGGTATCGAAATGGATACAAACCAAGGACGCTACATACCAGAGTTGGAAGTATAGATCTCATGGTGCCACAGGATCGAGAGGGCAACTTCTGAGGCAAAGCTTTTTGAAAGATATCAAAGAAGTGGGAAAGCGCTGGTGCTCTCCATAATCGAGATGTATGTCCAGGGGGTCTCAACCAGAAATGTGACAAAGATTGCCGAGGAACTCTGCGGGCACTCGGTATCAAAAAGCCAGGTATCAAGATTAGCATCCGAACTTGACCAAGAGATGCTTAGCTTTAAGAATCGCCCACTTGGCAGGTACCCCTATCTTGTCATAGATGCACGGTATGAAAAGTACGAACAAAAGCGCGGTGTTGTAAGCAAAGGAATTTTAATCGTCGCTGGCATTAATGAGGAAGGAGACCGTGAGATACTTCTCGTTGATATAGCAAACACCGAAAGCGAGACGTCCTGGTCTGAGGTATTCAGAACCCTCATAGAAAGGGGCTTAACCGGTGTAGAGTTTGTGGTAAGTGATGATCACGTCGGCTTAACAAAAGCAATTGAGAGATACTTTACCGGTGCCATCTGGCAGAGGTGCCAGTGCCACTTCATGAAAAATGTACTCGATAAAGTGGCTAAAGCTGATAAGAAGGATGTAAAAGCGGAGATGAGAGCGATCTTTGATAGCCCCAATTACGGGCGAGCAAAAGAGTTGTTAACTATAACAGTAGATCGCTATCCGGCGATATCTTCAATACTAGAAGATGCCCAAGAGGATATCTTAGCCTGTTTTTCCCTGCCGGAGAGTCATAGGAAACGGATGAGAACTACCAATATGCTTGAGAGGTTTAATCAGGAGATAAAACGCAGGACTAAGGTGGTCAGGATCTTTCCCAACGAGGAAGCTGCGCTAAGACTCATCACCGCCTTGGCCGCCGAGCAGACCGAGGAATGGATATCAGGCAAGAAGTATCTTGATATGTCGGCAAGGGTCGAAGTATCAGTGCAAGCGGCGAAACCAGAGCCGGCTCTGGTTTCAATCTAGGGGTTGATCTTGGGGAACGGATTTACAGAAAAATTGGGACTTGATCATAGTGCAAACGGAACTTAATTATTCTAGCGGTTAACTGGAATTTTCTTAGCACCCCAACCAGTACTCACCCCTTTTAGTCGAAAGACTTTTCAGGGGGTTGGAAAGGATGCTGAAGATGGATCAAATACAAGAAATCAAGAATCTTAGCAAAGAAGATAAATCACTTAGAGAGATCGCAAGGCAAACCGGCTATGCATTCGAAACCGTTAAGAAATACATAGAAAAGCAAGATTTTAGCCCGGTGCTTAAGCCCAAACAAAAGCGAAGCGGCAAACTTAACCCATACAAACACCATATCGACAAATGGCTCGAAAACGACAAAAAAGCTAAGCGCAAACAGCGTCATACCGCTCAGCGTGTATACAACCGGCTAAAAGAAATATACGGCGACGAGTTTAAAGTCTCAGACAGATCCGTTAGGAAATACGTCGCAGACAAAAAGGCAGACAGTCGCCAACAAGCAGACGGCTCGCTTCCGCTTAATCATCCCGGAGGCGAAGCCCAGTGCGATTTTGGAGACGCACAGTTTATCGAAAACGGCCAAATCTTTAACGGGCATTACCTAAGCTTGTCTTACCCTTACAGTAACGCCGGATACTCTCAACTATTTAAATCCGAGAACTTAGAATGTCTGCAAGAAGGCCTTGTTGCGATATTTGCGCATACGGGCAGAGTTCCAACCAAGATATGGTTCGATAACGCATCGACAATAGTGAAGAAAATCAGAGAAGAGGGCAAAAGAGACGTAACCGAGAGCTTCAGGCGCTTTGAGCTTCACTTCGGCTTTACAAGCAATTTCTGCAATCCCGACTCCGGCAACGAGAAGGGCTCGGTCGAAAACAAGGTCGGATATCACAGGAGAAATCTATTGGTGCCGATCCCGGAGTTTACCTGCATTCAAGCATACAACCGGGAGCTCTTAACCCGCTGCGACGCCGACATGTTGCGGGAGCATTACAAAAAGGAGCGCCCGATAGAAGAGCTTTTTATGGAAGAAAAGCTGCTTATGTCAAATCTGCCCGGTAGCGTATTTGAAGTATGCCGACTCGAAAAAGCCAAGGCAAACAATTACGGCAAAGTGCGCTTTGAGACCAACACGTACTCGGCTAGTCCGGACTTTGCCGCACAACAAGTATGGGTTAAGGCCGGTGCTTTTACGATAAGCATCTTAAGCGATGATTTTCGCCTTATACAATCGCACGAGCGCCTCTATGGCAAAAACAAAGAATCCATGAAATGGGAGCCATATTTAAGGTTAATATCCAAGCGGCCAAGAGCGCTTAAATACAGCTCGTTTTTCAGCGAGCTTCCCCAAAGTGTTCAGGATTACTTCGATCGCTTGGATTACCAAGGAAAAAGAGCGGCACTAAAAGTCATGGCCAAGATGGTTGAAGATACCGATATTTCAACCGCTCAAATAGCCTTCGAGCTTGCAATCGAGGGCAGAGTAGAAGATATAGACAGCATATGGGCAACGTATTACAGCTTAACCAAAAGCGATATCCAAGTTAAAGACATCGCCGCCCCTGCCGTTGCGACATATGTACCGGACAACAGTATCTACGACGTTTGCTTGAGGGGAGGTGTATAAAATGAAGGAGCTCATCAAGAAACACTGCCGCAAGCTAAAGCTCGGCACAAGAATATATGAGAACTATGCAAGCATTAAAGCCGACACCCACGAAGAGTTTTTAGAAAGGCTGCTTGCAATGGAAGTCGAGGCCCGCACCGTTAACCGGAAAAGTAAATACGTTAAAACGGCAGGTTTCGATGTAATAAAGACGTTTGAGAACTATACATTCGAAGATGTGCAAATACCTGCAAGCATTAGTATCGAGGACATAAAACAAGCGGCGTTTGTTGAAAGAAAGGAAAATCTGATACTCTACGGGCCAGTCGGCACGGGAAAGACTCATCTTGCGACCGCAATAGGGATATCTGCCTGCAACAACGATCAAAAGGTCAAGTTCTTTAGAACCGCCGCTTTGATTAACCGGCTTCTTGACGCCAAGCAAAACAAAGAACTGAAGAAGTTCCTGCGCCAGATCGAGCAGGCGGATCTTTTAATATGCGACGAGTGGGGTTACGTCCCCTTTGAGAAAGAAGGCTCACAGCTTTTGTTTCAGGTAATTTCCGAGTGCTACGAGAAAAGAAGCTTAATAATCACCACAAACTTGGAGTTTAGCAAATGGAACGGTATCTTCTACGACGAAAAACTTACCAGTGCGATAATCGACAGGGTTATCCACCACAGCCATTTGTTGATGTTTACCGGCGGTAGTTACCGGTTGAAACACTCTACCATTAATTGCTAAAAACGGAACTTGGGGTGCTAGAGAAATTAAGTTCCGAACGCAAGAGTTTTTAGTTGCCAAACACATGTCAACAACCGTTCCTTAAATCGGGTAGGAGGTGGGTGATTAATCCACCCACCGTCCTCCCACACCACCGTACAAGCGGGTCCGCATACGGCGGTTCATCAGAAATTAACACATAAGAGAAAGCCGTTTGGTAAGGCTAATGAGACCGATTTTCTCCAGGTACTCGTTCGTAAGGGACGTAGAGAGAATGTAGCTGCCGGCGGTATGCCAGTAGCCTTTGCGTGTGTTAGCGATCTCCCACGCTTTACGATCCTCAATCCCAAGTGTGACGAGGTTATCATGCTTGGTTTTAATCCTTTTCCACTGTTTCCAGTAGCACATCCGAATCCTACGCCGTATCCAGCTATCCATCTTTCGAGCAAGTTCCTTCATGTCGGCGATGCGAAAGTAGTTCACCCACCCGATTATTAGGCGGTTGAGCTTTTCTATTCGCCAGACCATGCTCATACCGTTGCTTCGCGAGGTTATCTCTCTTACCTTGGCTTTGAAGCGTGCTATGGATTTGCGGTGGATGAAGTTTCTGGCCTTGCCCTTTTGTTTGTAAAAGGAGACGCCAAGAAACTTCCTTTTGTTTGGCCTATCTGCCGCACTCTTGGTACGGTTGACTTTAAGCTTGAGCCTGCGCCCTATGAAGGTGGTGATACTTTTTAAGGTACGCTCTGCCGCCTTTTTGCTTCTGAGGTAGATGTTCACATCATCGGCATAGCGGACAAAGCGATGCCCGCGTCGCTCTAGCTCTTTGTCAAGCTCATCGAGGTAGATATTGGCAAGCAGCGGGCTTAAGGGACCGCCCTGGGGCGTACCCTCTTGGCTTTTTGCCTTTACTCCTCCCAGCATGACTCCCGATTCAAGGTAGGCTCGAATGAGTTTTAGCACCCGTTTGTCGCTTACCTTGCGTGCCACGAGCGCCATCAGTTTGTCGTGGTTGACTCTATCGAAGAATTGCTCGATGTCAAGGTCGACCACCCAGCCGAAACCTTCTTCGATGTGACCCCTGGCTGCTCTGATAGCCTGGTGCGCGCTTCGTCCTGGGCGAAACCCGAAGCTTTGGCCCGAGAAGCCTGGATCGAATACGTCGGTGAGGATTTGCGCTACTGCTTGCTGCACCCACCTGTCGAGTACCGTTGGTATGCCAAGCTGCCTTACACCCCCGTCGGGCTTTGGTATCTCTACCCGCCTGACGGGTTGGGGCCGGTAGGCCCCCTCAAGAAGCATCTGCCTGATGGCCTCTCCTTGGGTCTTAAGATACGGTAGAAGTTCACCTACCGTCATGCCATCAATGCCGGGGCTGCCGCCATTGGATACCACACGCTTGTAGGCATGGTTGAGGTTATCTTTATGCAGTATCCTCTCAAGCAGCGCAACTTGCTCTTGCCTTGTGTCGTCCCTCTCTCTTTTTGACGCCGGGGACGGCTTAAGCGCTTCCGCAGTATCTTGGAGTTCCACTCCTACCTCCTGTGGAGAGCCTTCATATGAAGTTGTCTGCTTTCGTTGTCTATCCCGCGAGTCTTCCAAGTTCAAAGGACCTTTCCGATGTTCGGCCCTTCCCCCTACCCGTGTACACCAGGTATGAGTAGTATGGCCTCTGCTGACTTCTGACAGTTCAGCCGTACATTGCTGCACGGGTTGCTGCTTTTTAAACTTCACCCAACACAGCACATCTGTCAGACCTCCCCGGGTAAGAGCGGTAGCTTTCCTCCCATCTACCCGCCGCATTTACTACTTGAGGTTCGGGCAGTGAAAGGACTTTGTTTTGTCTAGCAAACTCGTCCGCCTCAAGACAGCCTTCTATGCGGTTCGTGTTCCTCGGGCCGGGAGTTTGCCTTAGGCTTCCTTCAGATTCCACCTCGCGATGGACACCCTTGCCCTCAGCTAATGGTTCCCACTGCCAAGCCCATAGCGGACTTTCACCGCCGAGTTACCGCCCATGCCGGGCGCACTAGCAATAAGCCCTGGATGGATGATCCAGAGCTATTTAGAGGAGCTACGTTTCTACCCCTATAAACCCCAACCCAAAGCTACGAACAGTAAGATAACCGATCCTCTATCTACCGAGGTTATGATTTTCTACGCATAACAGAGAAGGAGGGATAGGACGCTGGCAGGAGGTCTCAATCCTCTATCTACCGAGGTTATGATTTCTACCACAAGTAACAGTTGGGGATCAAGGTTTCCAATTATAGTCTCAATCCTCTATCTACCGAGGTTATGATTTCTACCAAAATTAGGCAATCTCGATGATCGGGCAGTAGTTGAGTCTCAATCCTCTATCTACCGAGGTTATGATTTCTACCCATTGATCTTTACGGATATTGGGCGAAAGGATCGTTGTCTCAATCCTCTATCTACCGAGGTTATGATTTCTACGCGAAAAAATTATGGCCGAGCAGCAAGCGGCTTAAGGTCTCAATCCTCTATCTACCGAGGTTATGATTTCTACAAAGGTAAAACGAATGAGGAGTTTAATCTGAAGACCTGGGTCTCAATCCTCTATCTACCGAGGTTATGATTTCTACTGGTTCCTATTTTTACACCCTCCAAGCTGCGGGTCAAGGGTCAATTGCGCTAACCAAACATGGGTTCGCTAGTTATCCTATGCAATTCGTTTACTGTATGGGGTTATCAAAGAGCATACTCTTTACATAGCTGCTGGTCATCCTAGACACAGCCGCTATTTTCTCGTTTGCGAGCGGGAGGCTGCTTTTTACCTCTTCTTGAGGTTAGCGCAGCCACTTTTTTGCATAGCGCCTTCCCTTGCTCATTATCTACCAGCACTTATGAATAACTGCCATCTCATAGAGCCTTGCGAGCGGGATGGTGTTCTATTTGTGCTGGTAAAGAGCGCTGTTATCTAAAGGTCGTAATTACGACTTAGCTCACCTATTCGCCGCAGACGAGCCAAGTCCTTTTATCTTCTTAATAATTTGTGGTCTCATGAAGGGATTTTTATACGGTTATTTAACGGGATATGTGGGTTGCAGTTACTTCTTAAACCTGTATCCAACATTGCGCACGGTCTCGATCAAAGACTCGTGACGGCCTAATTTGGCACGGAGGCGCCTTATATGAACATCCACGGTGCGGGCGCCGCCGTAGTAGTCGTAGCCCCAGACGTTGCTTAAGAGCTGGTCGCGGGTATAGACTCGCCCTCTGTTGGTTATAAGGCAGCGCAGAAGCTCGTACTCTTTATAGGTGAGGTCGAGGGGCAGGCCGTCTATCGCCACTTCGTAGCTGTCGAAATTGATAACCATCCCATCAAGGGATAGGATGTTGTCGGATGAAGACATAGCGGTTGCGGACTCAAAGTTGCCGCGACGCATTTGTGCAAGTTTAAGCCTGAGGTTTAGCTCTGAGACTTCGTACGGATAGAGCAAGACATCATCGACCCTTGAGAGGAGCGCATCGTATTCGCTCCCAGCGTCGTTGATGATGACCAGAACGATGTTGCTAAGGCTGTTTTCGATCAGCTTTTCCAGGTCGCGGTAATCGAGGACAATAATGTCTGACCCCTCGGTGTTTGCGGGTATAACCCGGTAACCGAGGGTTGCCAAATCAATAAGAAGTTTCTCTTTTAGTGTAATGTCTTGCGTTATTACAGATGCTGTTTTCAATAACTTCGCCTCTCGGGAGGGACGTTCTTAATTTGCGCAATTTACTTGAGTAAATTGCGCAAATTAAGAACGTCCCTCTCATAAACCTAGTATGCGTATAAATTGCCGTACGGCCTGTGCGATACGGCTTTGATTTTTATGAAATCGCCTTTCAGTATCTCGGCTGCGTCCAGACCTACCTCTTCGGCAAATTCGCCGACGTACTTCTTAATGGTTTCGCGATCTTTATTGTCCGGATCGAGAACCGCAACCTCTTTTCCAAGCTGGTAGTCCTCGAGTTTGCCGCGGACATAGATAACGCCGCCGTGCATGCCGGTTGCGAAGTAGTTGCCGGCGATCCGGTCTTTGCCGTTGTGGCCGACGTTAAGGCCGAGTAAAATCACCGTGCCTCCGGCCATATACTCGCCGAAGAAATCGCCCGCCATGCCCCCCACGACCATTACGGGTATTTTATCTTTATATTCCTTCATGTGGATGCCGACACGGTAGCCGACGTCGCCTTTTACGAAAAGCTTGCCGCCGCGCATACCGTAGCCGAGAACGTCACCCGCATCGCCGTGGATAACGATCTTGCCCTCATTCATAGTATTGGCCACATGGTCCTGCGCGTTTGCGTAAACTTGTATTGTCGGGCCGTTCATAAACGCACCGAGATCCGCCCCAGGCACGCCATCTATGGTGATGTTGACCGGGACGTCGATCGCGTCGCCGATATAGCGCTGCCCGTTAACATTTACTAATTTTATTTCGATCTCACCGTTTTTGACGGCTTCCCTGATCTGTTCGTTAAGCTCACGATAGTGCAATCCCTTGGCGTCTATAACGAATTCTTTTGTGCTTACCGTCATTACGATACACCCAGCCTTTCTTTCCTCAGTTCAACCGGGAAGTCGATGTACCCAAAATCGTTGGCCAACAGGCGGTCGCGCATATTGCTGACATCGATCCGGTCGCGGATAAGGCCGGTGATAAGGCCCGCCCTATCGATATTGCCAACCATGACCGCGCCGACTACCATGCTTCCCCGTAAAACGATCTTGCGATAGGTGTCGCCCTCGACACTTGAGAGAACTTCGAGGTCGTCGGACTCGGTATTTGAAAGCCCTGCGGTAACCACCGGCACTCCAAACAGTTCAATCGAGTTTACGGCCAGGCCGCCTTTGAACTCACGATCGACCCCGGCCATGTTGAATCCGGCGATTTTGCCCTGGATGTAGGCGTTCGGCCAGATCGGCATAACGCGTTTGCCGCCGTTTAAGTAATCGGGGCCTTCTGTGACATCGCCTGCGGCGTAGATATCCGGCAGATTTGTCCTCATATGGTCGTCGACGATGATGCCGCGATTTACCTCAACACCGCTTTCTTTTGCAAAGCCGGCATTGGGGATAACGCCGATGGCGACGATAACCGCGTCGCAGTCGAGCGCCTCGCCGCTTTTCAGCTTTACGCCGTTGACCAGGCCCATATTGTCACCCAGTATCTCTTCAACAGTATCTTCGGTGATGATATTTACTCCCGCTTTTTCAAGCGCGCCTTGAACGATTGCGCCCGCATCGGTATCCAAAACGGCCGCCATAACGCGGTTGGCAAGCTCGACGACCGTGACTTTTACGCCTCGGTGGTGCAGGCTCTCGGCCGCTTTGAGCCCAATCAGACCGGCCCCGATTACAACGACGTGCTTCAGCTCAGGCAGCATCTCCTCGATGTGCTTGGCGTCGTCCATTTTAATAAAGGTCATGACTCTGCCCAGCTCAAGGCCCTTCGTCGGCGGCACGAACGGGGTGCCGCCTGTGGCAATAAGAAGCTTGCCATAAGCGATCTCCTCGCCGTTATCGAGCTTGACCGATTTCTTGGCCGGGTCGATTGCGGTAACCCTTTTACCGAGCATTGCGGTTACCCCGTTTTTCTCATAAAAGCTCGGGTCGCGATAGCCCATCATGTCCTCTTTTACCTGGCCGGCGAGGTACTCAGAGATCAGCGGGCGCGAATAAACCGAATACGGTTCATCCGAAATAACGGTTATCCTGATTTCTTTATCTACTTTG